>Ga0157378_10005050_pt1 | contig 11587 bp, 9 predicted proteins | sample M65metaG_FD_115309 | JGI IMG/M metagenome (GOLD analysis project Ga0157378, IMG submission 115309) | Miscanthus rhizosphere microbial communities from Kellogg Biological Station, Michigan, USA - M6-5 metaG | ecosystem: Host-associated > Plants > Roots > Rhizosphere > Soil | place: USA: Michigan...
GGTTCGACTTCCACCTGGTCAAGCCGATCGATCCGAATGCGGTTCTCGGGCTGCTGACACAGGGGGGGCGTCGGGCGCCCCACGGCGGAGGGAGCCGCTGACGCACGGGCACGGGCCTTGCCGGGCCGTGCAGTGGAAAACCTGGATTCCGGCATGGCCGACGTGCCGTCGACACAGCAGCGCGTGCCGACGCAGCATGCCAGCGCGGCTGCGCTGGGGCGCGACCTCGTGGTGATCGGTGCTTCGGCCGGCGGCTTGCAGGCGCTGAGCCAATTGATCGGCGCGCTGCCCGCCGACTACCGCGGATCGGTGTTCGTGGTGATGCACACCAGCGCGGGCGTGCGCTCGGAGTTGCCGAGCCTGATCGGCCGCCACACGGGGCTGCCGACACTGCACGCCGAGGACGGGCGGGACATCGAACCCGGCCACGTGTACGTGGCGCCACCGGATCGCCACCTGCTGATCGTGCCCGGGCGCATGCAGGTGGTGCAGGGGCCGCACGAGAACCGCCACCGGCCGGCCATCGATCCGTTGTTTCGTTCCGCAGCGTGGGCCTACGGTCCGCGGGTGGTGGGCGTGGTGCTGACCGGCAACCTCGACGACGGCACGGCGGGCCTGTGGGCCATCAAGAGCTGCGGCGGCACGACGATCGTGCAGGAGCCCGACGAGGCGTCGCATCCGCAGATGCCGTGGAACGCGCTGCTGCACAACCGCGTGGATCACCGCCTGCGGCTCGACGAGATCGCGGCGCTGCTGACCCGGATGGCGCGCGAACCGATCGCGTCTGTGCACCCGCCCGAGCCGCCGCCGGGCCTGCCGGACGAAATCGAGTTCGCCAAGCTGAACGCGGACATCCGAGACATCGACCATCTGGCCGGGCACCTGAGCGCGTTCACCTGCCCCGCCTGCCGTGGCGCGCTGTGGGAGCTGGAGGAGGGCGGCCATCTGCGCTACCGCTGCCATACCGGCCACGCGTACTCGCAGGCCAGCTTGCTGCTCGATCAGGACCGCGCCGTCGAGGAAAGCCTGTACACGGCGCTGCGTGCGGTGGAGGAGAAGGCCACCGCGCTGCGTCGCCTGGCCGCGCGCTGGCCCGATGGCCTGGCGAGCATCCGGCTCGACTACGAAGCGCGGGCGAGCGCGCTCGACGCGTCGGCCGACACGCTGCGCGCCATGCTGGCCGGTGCCACGCCGTGATCGACCCGTGGCAGCGCTGTGCCCGCCCGTGCGCGCGGGTGCGGGCGAGCGCCGGTGCAGGAGGCTGCGCGAGGCGTTGCACCCGCCGCGCAGGCGGGCGCGTCACTCCGCGCCGATGCTGCCGGTGACCGGCAGCACGATGCCGGTGATGTAGCTGGCGCAGCTCGGAGCGGCCAGGAACACATAGGCCGGAGACAACTCCTCGGGTTGCGCGGCCCGCTTCATGTCGGTGCTTTGGCCGAACCTGGCCACCTGCTCGGCCGGCGCATCGGCGGGGTTGAGCGGCGTCCACACCGGCCCGGGCGCCACTGCGTTGACGCGGATGCCCTTGGGGAGCAGGTTGTGCGCCAGCGATTTCGTGAAGGCGTGGATCGCCCCCTTGGTCATCGAGTAGTCGAGCAGGTGCGGGCTGCCTTCGAGGCCGGTGACCGAGCCGGTGTTGATGATGCTGGCGCCGTGCTGCATGTGCGGCAGCGCGGCGCGCGCCATCTGGAAGTAGCCGTAGACGTTGGTGCGCAGCGTCTCGTCGAAGCGCTCGTCGTCGAGGTCTTCGATCGAACGCGCGTGCATCTGGAACGCGGCATTGTTGACCAGCACGTCGAGCTTGCCGAAGCGCTTGACCGTCTCGTCGACCGCGCGCTTGCAGAACTCCGGGTCTTTCACGTCGCCCTGGATGGCCAGGCACTCGCGGCCTTCGCGCTCGACCCAGCGGCAGGTTTCGCGCGCATCCTCTTCCTCGCTCAAGTAGACGATCGCGACGTCGGCGCCTTCGCGTGCGAACAGCACCGCCACCGCGCGTCCGATGCCCGAATCGCCCCCGGTGATCAGCGCGGCGAAGCCCTGCAGCTTGGCGCTGCCGCGATAGTCCGGCGCTTCGAACAGCGGCTTTTGCTGCATCTGTGCTTCGATGCCCGGCTTCTCCAGCTGCTGCTGCGGATGCTGCGCCGGGTACTCGCGCGTGCCTGCCTGCACCGCGCCATCCTCGGACTGGCTCGATGACTCGTTGGCCGCCTTGTCGCGCCGCGACTGCTCGGCCTGGATCTTGCGCTGCTGCGCCACCACCTTGTCGGTTGCTCTGGACATCGCCATCTCCTTTCACGCTGACCCTTGCCAGCGGGCAGCGGACGTGCCCGGGCTTCGCACAGCTTTACGAAGCGTTGACGTGGCAGCGTGCGCGCGCGGGCAGCGCGCTCCGTTGTGGAAGGGCGACCGTCGTGGTCGGCAACATCAGGAGAATGAGTGATGAACAAGAGCAAGCTGTTGGCGGCCGCCGCGCTGGTTGCGACCGGTGCGCTCGGCGTCGGTGCGGCGCAAGCCCAGGAGGTGAGCTGGTCCATCACGATCGGCGCGCCGGTGCCCATGCTGCCGCTGCCCGTTCCGGTGATGCAGCCGGTGCCTGTCTTCAGGCCCGCGCCGGTGGTGGCGGCGCCGTACTACCCGGCGGCGCCGTACTATCACGACCACCGCCACGAGCACGGCTACACGCATCCGACGCGCTGGGACCGCGACGGTGACGGCATCCCCAACCGCTACGACCGTCTCTACAACCCGGCGTGGGACCGCGACGGCGACGGCATTCCGAACTCGCGCGACCGCTACGACAACCGCCGCCACGACCGTGATGGCGACGGCATCCCCAACCGCTACGACCGCCATTGATCGGCCGCGCCGCACGCTGCGGCGCGCCGTCAGCGAAGCGAAGACGCCTCCGATCGGAGGCGTCTTTCTTTGGTGCCCGGTGCACGGGTGGCGGAGGGAGCGGGATTCGAACCCGCGGTGGGCTGTTAACCCACACACGCTTTCCAGGCGTGCGACTTAAACCGCTCATCCATCCCTCCGCAGGGATGCGCTCCAGCAACGCCACCGATTTTAGCGAGCGGCGTCCGGCACGCGCTTCATCAACGCCATCGCGGTGCCGATCAGCGTGGCCACCTCGCCCATGTTGCCCGGCACGATCATCGTGTTGTTCTTCTGCGCTAGCTGCGAGAACGCGTCGACCGCGCGCTCGGCGACCTTGAGTTGCACCGCCTGCTCGCCGCCGGGCGACTGGATCGACGCGGCGATCTTGCGGATCGCATCGGCGGTGGCATCGGCCACTGCCGTGATGGCCGCCGCCTCGCCCTGGGCCTTGTTGATCTCGGCCTGCTTGGCGCCTTCGGAGCGGGCGATGAAGGCCTCGCGCTCGCCGGTGGCGATGTTGATCTGCTCCTGGCGCCGGCCCTCAGACGCCGCGATCAGCGCACGCTTCTCGCGCTCGGCGGTGATCTGCGCCTGCATCGAGCGCAGGATCTCGGCCGGCGGCGTCAGGTCCTTGATCTCGTAGCGCAGCACCTTGACGCCCCAGTTGAGCGCGGCCTCGTCGAGCGCCTGCACCACGGCCGCGTTGATCGAGTCGCGCTCCTCGAAGGTCTTGTCGAGCTCCATCTTGCCGATCACGCTGCGCAGCGTGGTCTGCGCCAGCTGCGTGATCGCCACCACGTAGTTGCTCGAGCCGTAGCTGGCGCGCATGGCGTCGGTGATCTGGAAGTACAGGATGCCGTCGACCGTGAGCTGCGTGTTGTCCCGCGTGATGCACACCTGGCTCGGCACGTCGAGCGGAATCTCCTTCAGCAGGTGCTTGTAGGCGACGCGATCGACGAACGGCACGAGGATGTTCAGCCCGGGCGCCAGCGTGGCATGGAACTTACCCAATCGCTCGACCACCCAAGCGTGCTGCTGCGGCACCACCTTCAGCGAGCGCACGACGAAGATGACGGCGACGACGAACACGATGAGCGCGATTTCCATGGTTCTCCTCGGGCGGCGGGTGCCGCAGTGGGGGCGGGGTCGTGAGTCAGTCGGCCGGCTGCAGCACCAGCTCGCTGCCTTGCACGGCGACGATCACGTGGGGGCCGGGGCGCGGCGCGCCGCCTCCGCTGTGGCGTGCCGACCAGGTGGCGCCGCGGTACGGCACACGCGCGGTGCCGTCGGCGTTCCAGGCCGGCACCTGCACGCGCGATCCGATGTCGAGGTTGACGTCGCGATTGGCCTCGGCCGGCGGCGCCTTGGGCTGGCGCATGCGCCGCACGTGCCAGGCCGCGACCGCGCCGCCGCCCACCAGGGCCGCCACGACGAGCTGAATGCTGGGCATGGCGCCGCCGTGCGCGGCCAGCGCGCCGCTGGCCGCGCCCAACGCCAGCATCAACAGGTAGAACGTGCCGGTCCCCAGCTCCACCGCCACCAGCAGGCCCGCCGCCACCCACCACAGAGTCGAGTCCGCCATGCCCATTTGCGGCCCTCCGTTGCAAGCTGCACTCGGCGCGCAGTGTAGCGACAGCGTCGTGCAACCGAATCGGTCCTACACTCTCGCGCTGCTTTTGATCGCCCTGCCTGCGGAGGCCCCTCACGATGCTGCGTTTTCACTTCCCCATCGTCATCATCGATGAGGACTTTCGCTCCGAGAACACCTCGGGGCTCGGCATCCGCGCGCTCGCCTCGGCAATCGAGAAGGAGGGGATGGAGGTGCTGGGTGTCACCAGCTATGGCGACCTGAGCCAGTTCGCGCAGCAGCAAAGCCGCGCCAGCGCGTTCATCCTGTCGATCGACGACGAAGAGTTCACGCCCGGCCCCGAGCTCGACCCGGCGGTGCTGAACCTGCGCAATTTCATCGGCGAGATCCGCCGTCGCAACGCCGAGATCCCGATCTACCTGTACGGCGAGACGCGCACCTCGCAGCACCTGCCCAACGACATCCTGCGCGAGCTGCACGGTTACGTGCACATGTTCGAGGACACCCCGGAGTTCGTGGCCCGCCACATCATCCGCGAGGCGCGCAGCTACCTCGATGGCGTGGCGCCGCCGTTCTTCAAGGCGCTGGTCGACTACGCGCAGGACGGCTCGTACTCCTGGCACTGCCCGGGGCACAGCGGCGGCGTCGCGTTCCTCAAGAGCCCGGTCGGGCAGATGTTCCATCAGTTCTTCGGCGAGAACATGCTCCGCGCCGACGTCTGCAACTCGGTGGACGAGCTCGGCCAGCTGCTCGACCACACCGGCCCGGTGGCCGACAGCGAGAAGAATGCGGCTCGGATCTTCAACGCCGACCACTGCTTCTTCGTCACCAACGGCACCAGCACCAGCAACAAGATGGTGTGGCATCACACGGTGGCGCCCGGTGACGTGGTGGTGGTCGACCGCAACTGCCACAAGAGCATCCTGCACTCGATCATCATGACCGGCGCGATTCCGGTGTTCCTGACGCCGACGCGCAACCACCTGGGCATCATCGGGCCCATTCCGCGCGCCGAGTTCGAGCCCGAGGCGATCCGCCGTCGCATGGCGCGCAACCCCCTGCTGGCCGACAACGGCGCCAGCAAGAAGCAGCCGCGCGTGTTGACGATCACCCAGAGCACCTACGACGGCGTGCTCTACAACGTGGACCAGATCAAGTCGATGCAGGACGGCTTCACCGACACCTTGCACTTCGACGAGGCCTGGCTGCCGCACGCCACCTTTCACGACTTCTACAAGGGCATGCACGCGATCGGCAAGGATCGGCCGCGCACCAAGACCTCACTGGTGTTCTCGACCCAGTCGACGCACAAGCTGCTGGCCGGGCTGTCGCAGGCGTCGCAGATCCTGGTGGCCGACTCGGAGACGCGGCGCCTCGACCAGCACCTGTTCAACGAGGCGTACCTGATGCACACGTCGACCTCGCCGCAGTACGCGATCATCGCCAGCTGCGACGTGGCGGCCGCGATGATGGAGCCGCCGGGCGGCACTGCGCTGGTCGAGGAGAGCATCCTCGAGTCGCTGGAGTTCCGGCGCGCGATGCGCAAGATCGACAAGGACTGGGGCCGCGACTGGTGGTTCCATGTCTGGGGCCCACCGAAGTTGGCTGCCGAAGGCATCGGCAAGCGCGACGACTGGATGCTCACCGCCAACGAGAAGTGGCACGGCTTCGGCGACCTGGCGCCGGGCTTCAACATGCTCGACCCGATCAAGAGCACGATCATCACGCCGGGGCTCGACGTGACCGGCAAGTTCGCCAAGACGGGCATTCCGGCAGCCATCGTCACCAAGTACCTGGCCGAGCACGGCGTGGTGGTGGAAAAGACCAGCCTGTACTCGTTCTTCATCATGTTCACCATCGGCATCACCAAGGGCCGCTGGAACACGCTGCTGACGGCGCTGCAGCAGTTCAAGGACGACTACGACAAGAACGCGCCGATGTGGCGCGTGCTGCCCGAGTTCTGCCAGCATCAACCCAAGTACGAGAAGATGGGCCTGCGCGAGCTGAGCCAGGCCATCCACGAGACCTATTCCAAGGGCGACATCGCGCGGCTGACCACCGAGATGTACCTGTCGGACCTGCAGCCGGCGATGAAGCCCTCGGAGGCGTTCGCGCGCATCGCGCACCGCGACACCGAGCGGGTGCCGATCGACGAGCTGGAGAACCGCATCACCAGTGCGATGCTGACGCCGTATCCGCCCGGCATCCCGCTGCTGATTCCGGGCGAGCGCTTCAACCGACGCATCGTCGAGTATTTGCGCTTCGTGCAGGAGTTCAACGCCCGCTTCCCGGGCTTCGACACCGACGTGCACGGCCTCGTCGAGAACGAGACCGAGGGCTTTCGCCGCTCGTACTACGTGGATTGCGTGCGCGGTTAGGTGGCCCACTCCAGAGGCGGCCTGGCGGTCCGGTTCGCCTCGAGAGGCAGACGGCAGCGGAGCCAGATCCGCGGCCTCCGCTGGGGATGCGACGCTGGCGCGTCGCAGGTTGCGCTAACCCGGCTGCGCCGACGCTCCGATCCCCACCTGGCTGAAGCCGCCGTCGACGTAGACGATCTCGGCGCTGATGCCCGCTGCCAGGTCCGACAGCAGGAAGGCCGCCGCGTTGCCGACGTCGTCGATCGTCACGTTACGGCGGATCGGGGCGTTGGCCGCGAACTCCGCCTGCAGCTTGCCGAAATCCTTGATGCCCGATGCGGCCAGCGTCTTGATCGGACCGGCCGAGATGCCGTTGACGCGCACGCCCTTGGCGCCCAGGCTCTGCGCCAGGAAGCGCACGCTGGCCTCCAGCGACGCCTTGGCCAGGCCCATCGTGTTGTAGTTGGGCACCACCCGCACGGCGCCCAGGTAGGTCAGCGTCAGCAGCGCGGCACCGCCGCGCAGGCGCGGCAGCGCGGCCTTGGCCATCGCCGGGAAGCTGTAGGCCGAGATGTCGTGCGCGATGCGAAAGTTCTCGCGCGTCATGCCGTCGAGGAAGTCGCCGGCGATCGCCTCGCGCGGCGCGAACGCGATCGCGTGCACGAACCCGTCGAAGCCATCCCAGGCCTCGCCAAGCTGGCCGAACAGCCGCTCGATCTGCGCGTCGTCGCCAACGTTGCACTCGAAGGTGAGCTTGGAGCCGAACTCGGCTGCGTACTCGGCAATGCGGTCTTTGAAGCGCTCGCCCTGGTAGCTGAACGCCAGCTCGGCGCCCTCTCGCCGGCACGCCCGCGCGATGCCGTAGGCAATCGAGCGGTTGTTCAGCACGCCGGTGATCAGCAGGCGCTTGCCGGACAGGAATCCCATGGTGGCGACGGGCGGGACAGCGTCGGTGCGGAGGGGGGCGGATTCTCGCATGCGCATGGGCCGGCCCGTGCCCAAACCCTTGCCGGTATGGGTCTTGCCGGGTAGAATCCGCCCTTCGCTGGGGCAAGGAAATGGGCGGATTCATCCAGCCCATTTTTTTTGCCGTGGAGCATCGGGGTGCCGGCAGGGCGCTTCGCAGGAACGGATCGAAGTGAACACGGTAACGGCCAGATCCTGGCAGGAAGCAGTCGAGCGCGGCGTGCACGCGCTGGGTTATGAACTCGTCGACGTCGAACGCTCGGCGGGCGGGTTGCTGCGCGTGTTCATCGACCGCGTGCCGGGCCGCACGTACGAGGCCGGCCCGGGCGACGCGGTGACTGTGGACGACTGCGAGCGCGTCACGCGCCACTTGCTGTACGCGCTCGAGGTCGACGGTGTCGACTATGCGCGCCTGGAGGTGTCGTCGCCGGGGGTGGACCGTCCGCTGCGCAAGCCCGCCGACTGGCAGCGTTTTGCCGGCCGTGAAGTCGACCTGACCTTGCGCATGCCATTCCAGGGCCGCAAGCACTGGCGTGGCCAGCTGCAGCCGCGCGAGGCCGGCTGGCGGCTGGTATTGCCGCGCGACGCCGGTGTGCCGACCGAGGCGCTCGACTTCGACCTGCACGAGGTGCGCGAGGCGCGCCTGGTGCCGCAATTGGATTTCAAAGGCCGTCGCGCGCGGCCAGCGGCGGCCTGAAAGGGGCCGACACGGAGAAGAAAGGCGATGGAAGCCATGAACCGGGAAATGCTGATGCTGGTGGACGCCATCTCGCGTGAGAAGAGCGTCGAGCGCGACGTCGTATTCGGCGCCGTCGAAGCCGCGTTGGCCCAGGCCACCAAGAAGCTGCACGGCGGCGAGGTCGACATCCGCGTGGCGGTCGACCGCGACACCGGCGACTACGAAACCTTCCGCCGTTGGCACGTGGTGCCCGACGAGGCCGGCCTGCAAATTCCGGATGCAGAGATCCTGCTGTTCGAGGCCAAGGAACAGATTCCTGACATCGAGGTCGACGATCACATCGAGGAGCCGATCGACTCGGTGCCGATCGGCCGCATCGGCGCGCAGGCGGCCAAGCAGGTGATCCTGCAGAAGATCCGCGATGCCGAGCGCGAGCAGTTGCTCAACGACTTCCTGTCGCGCGGCGACAAGATCTTCGTCGGCACCGTCAAGCGCGCCGACAAGGGCGACCTGATCGTCGAGTCGGGTCGCGTCGAGGGGCGCCTGAAGCGCAGCGAGATGATCGCCAAGGAAAACCTGCGCAGCGGCGACCGCGTGCGCGCGGTGATCCTGGGCGTCGATCCGACGCTGCGCGGCGCGCAGATCATGCTGTCGCGCTCGTCGCCTTCCTTCATGAAGGAGCTGTTCGCGCAGGAAGTGCCCGAGATCGAGCAGGGCCTGCTCGAGATCAAGAGCTGCGCGCGCGATGCCGGCTCGCGCGCCAAGATCGCTGTGCAGTCGCACGACAAGCGGGTCGATCCGATCGGCACTTGTGTCGGCGTGCGTGGCTCGCGCGTCAATGCGGTGACCAACGAGCTGGCCGGCGAGCGGGTCGACATTGTCTTGTGGTCGGAGGACCCGGCCCAATTTGTGATTGGCGCTCTGGCACCGGCCAACGTGCAGTCGATCGTCGTCGACGAAGAGAAGCACGCGATGGACGTGGTGGTCGACGAGGAGAACCTCGCCATCGCGATCGGCCGCGGCGGCCAGAACGTGCGCCTGGCCTCCGAGCTGACCGGCTGGCGCATCAACATCATGACGGCCGAGGAATCGGCCTCCAAGCAGGCGCTGGAGTCCGATTCGGTGCGCAAGCTGTTCGTCGAGAAGCTCGATGTCGACGAGGAGGTCGCCGACATCCTGATCGCCGAGGGATTCACCAGCCTCGAAGAGGTGGCCTACGTCCCGCTGACCGAGATGCTCGAGATCGAGTCGTTCGACGAAGACACCGTCAACGAGCTGCGCACGCGGGCCAAGGATGCGCTGCTGACGATCGAAATCGCGCGCGAGGAGCGCGTCGAAGAGGTGTCGCAGGACCTGCGCGACCTCGAGGGCCTGACGCCCGAGCTGATCCGCAAGCTGGCCGAGGGCGGGGTCAACACCCGCGACGACCTGGCCGACCTGGCGGTCGACGAGCTGCAGGAGCTGACCGGTGTCGGCGACGAGCAGGCCAAAACGTTGATCATGAAGGCGCGCGAGCACTGGTTCAGCACCTGACGCACCCCCCACCACCAACCGAGACTTCCAAAGCCCCAAGGACCGCCGCATGGCCGTGACCACCGTTGCCCAGTTTGCCGCCGAGCTGAACCGCCCGAGTGCGGCCCTGCTCGAGCAGCTGCAATCCGCCGGCGTGGCCAAGAAGTCGCCCGACGACAAGCTGACCGACGCCGACAAGGAGCGGCTGCTGGAGTTCCTGCGCAGCGCGCACGGCAACAGTGGCAGCGAGCGCAAGAAGATCACGCTGACCCGCAAGTCCACCAGCGAGATCAAGCAGGCCGATGCGTCGGGCAAGGCGCGCACCATCCAGGTCGAGGTGCGCAAGAAGCGCGTGTTCGTCAAGCGCGAGGAGGCGCCGAGTGCTGCCGCGCCGGAGGAACCTGCTGCGCCGGTGATCGACGAAGCCGAAGTGCAGCGCCGCGAGGCCGAGGCCACGCGTCAGGCCGAGCTGATGCGCCGCCAGGACGAAGACGCGGCGCGCCGTGCGCGCGAAGAGCAAGAGCGCCGCGAGCGCGAAGCCGCTGCCGCCGAGGCCGCCGCCGCAGCGGCCGCCGCCGCAGCGGCCGTGCCCGAGACGCCGGTCAGCGAGGCGCCGTCGGTCACGGCTTCGGCTGCGACACCCGCGGCGACGCCTCCTGCAGCGGCGCCGGCCCCCGCCAAGCCCGCGCTGCGGGTGGTCAAGTCGGGCAGTGTCGAGGCCGCCGAGCGCGCCAAGCAGGCCGAAGCGGACAACCGACGCAAGTCGGCCGAAGCCGAGGCTGCCGCCATCCGCGCGATGATGGCCGCCCCGAAGAAGGTGCTGACCGCCAAGAAGCCCGAGGAAGGCAAGCCTGGCGAGGCCGGCAAGGAAGGCATCAAGGGCACGATTCACAAGCCCAAGGCAGCACCGGGCGCGGCGGCGCCGGGCTCGGCCACCGCCAAGCCGGGCGACAAGAAGTCGGTCAAGTCCGAGAAGCTGTCGTCCAGCTGGGCCGACGACGCCGCCAAGAAGCGCGCGCTCAAGACCCGCGGCGACTCCGGCGGTGCGCGCGGAGGCTGGCGTTCCCCGCGTGGCGCTCGCAAGGGCGATCGCAGCGACGATGCTCCGGCCTTCACCGCGCCGGCCGAGTTCGTGTCGCAAGAGGTGCACGTCCCCGAGACGATCAGCGTGGCCGACCTCGCGCACAAGATGAGCGTCAAGGCCAGCGAGGTGATCAAGCAGCTGATGAAGCTGGGCCAGATGGTCACCATCAACCAGCAGCTCGACCAGGAGACCGCGATGATCGTGGTCGAGGAGATGGGGCACAAGGCGCTGGCGGCCAAGCTCGACGACCCCGAGGCGTTCACCGAAGAGGAGACCACCGCGCAGATCGGCGACCTGACGTCGCGCGCGCCGGTGGTCACCGTGATGGGTCACGTCGATCACGGCAAGACCTCGCTGCTCGACTACATCCGCTCCACCCGTGTGGCTGCGGGCGAGGCGGGCGGCATCACGCAGCACATCGGCGCCTACCACGTGCAGACGCCGCGCGGCATGATCACCTTCCTCGACACCCCGGGCCACGCCGCGTTCACCGCGATGCGCGCGCGCGGCGCCCAGGCCACCGA
>Ga0157378_10005051_pt1 | contig 11583 bp, 7 predicted proteins | sample M65metaG_FD_115309 | JGI IMG/M metagenome (GOLD analysis project Ga0157378, IMG submission 115309) | Miscanthus rhizosphere microbial communities from Kellogg Biological Station, Michigan, USA - M6-5 metaG | ecosystem: Host-associated > Plants > Roots > Rhizosphere > Soil | place: USA: Michigan...
CGACGCTCGGCACCGGGCAGTCCTCGTCGGGCTCGATGGGGGCGATCAGCGTCCTGATTCAGAAGATCAAGATCTCCGGCGGGCAGATTTCCATCACCGGACTGGACGGCGCGCGCAGACCGAGAAGCTACAGCGACGTCGACGTGAACGTGACGAACCTGTCCTTCACGTCCCCGTTTCCGTTCGGCGTCGATGCCAAGGCGCCTGGCGGCGGAACCCTGGCGGTCGACGGCGAGGCCGGACCGTTCAACCTCAAGGACATCGCGCTGACGCCGTTTCACGGCGAGGTGACCATCAAGAACCTGGACATGGCGGAAAGCGGCTTCGTCGACCCGGCATCCGGCATCGCCGGCGTGCTGGACTTCAACGGCAGCGTCGCGTCGACGGGCACGCTGATGAGCACCGCGGGCAAAGCGACGTTCACTAAGGCGCGCCTGCTGCCCGGCGCGGCCACGTCGAGCGTGCCGATCGCGATCGACTACGAGTCCACGTTCAGCAGCAAGGCGCAGTCCGGGACGCTGAAGAAGGCCGACGTGTCGATCGGCAAGGCCGTCGCGCGGATCACGGGCGACTATCGCGTGAACGGCGCGACGACGAGCGTGCGGATGGGCCTGCGCGGGACGAAGATGCCGGTCACCGAGCTCCAGTCCGCGCTGCCGGCCATCGGCGTCACGCTGCCATCCGGCGCGTCGCTGACGCAGGGCACGCTCGATCTCGAGCTGACCATCGGCGGGCCGGTCGATCGGCTGACGATCGAAGGACCGATCGCGCTGGCCGCGGCGAAGCTCACCGGATTCGATCTCACCGAGAAGATGGGCGCGGTCGCGTCGCTCGCCGGCGTGAAGCGCGTCGGCGACACGCTGATCGAGTCGCTCACCGGCACGCTGCACATGACGCCGGACGGCATCCGCATCGAGTCGTTCAACATGCTCGCGCCTGACCTCGGCACGCTGACCGGCGACGGCACGATCTCACCGCAGGGCGCGATGAATTTCCCGATGCTGGCGAAGCTGAAAGATGGAGTAGTAGCGTCGCCGATTCAGTCGGAGACGATCACGCGGGTGCTGTCCTACACGCAGACGAGCGGCGTTCCCTTCCGGATCCAGGGGACGACCAAGAATCCGCAGTTCGTGCCGGACGTCGGCCGCGCCATGAAGGGCGCGACCGACAGCCTGAAAGACGCCGCGAAGAATCCGGACAACCTCAAGAAGGCCGCCGACGCGATTGGGAACCTGTTCCGCCGGAAGCAGGAGTAGAAGACGGCGTCAGCGTCGCCCCGAAGGCGCCGCGGCCGTCCGGTGTGTCCAGCTGGATGTTCAGGTCCTTGCTCGTCAGGTCCAGGATTGAGAGCTGAATCCTGGTGCCGTCGCGGGTCCATCGCTCGCGATCGCCGTCGAGGTAGCGCTCCTCCGCGCTCGTGACGGTCACGGTGGGCCTCAGGTGGCCGAGCTCGCTGACCACCGGCTCGCCGATGCGCATCTTCACTTCCATCACCGAAGGCGCATACACCTTGCCCTTTGCGCCGACCACCGATCGCCTGACTTGAAGAGTGCCGTCGCCCGACGGCGAGATGACCAGCGTGACCGTTCTCACTTCCGAAGCGCCCGCGCCGAAGACCTGCGTGTCGAGCTCGCTGGATTTCGGGGTCCGCTCGTCCGGCGCCTTCCATGTCCCCGCAAGATGCCCGAGAAGTTCCATGACTGAAACCAAGAGAATTACTGCCGCCTGCACGTTCGTCCTCCTTTCCGAAATTGTAAAATAACTGCCGTCTGCGCGATCCTTACCGCCTCTTCTTCCCGCTCGGCATCCTCTTCGGTCTCGCCGGCGTGGCGATCTGGCCCCTCTATTCCTTCGGGCTGACGGCGACGTATTCCGGCCGCGCGCACGCGCTGGTCCAGATCTATGGCTTCCTGTACGCGTTCATCGCCGGGTTTCTGCTGACCGCGGTCCCGCGGTTCACGGGCACCGACCAGCCGTCGCGGACGACCCAGTACACACTGGCCGGCGTGTTGATCGTGTCGGTGGTCGCGTCAGAACTGCGTGCGTTCGGCATCGGCACCGCCGCCTTTGTCGCTGCCCACGCGATGCTGCTGTCCCTCGTCGCCGCTCGATTCGCAAAACGCACGCAGAAGCCGCCGCCGACGTTCGTGCTGATGGGGCTGGGCCTGCTCGCCGGCGCGGCCGGCGCGGTGCTCACGGCCGGAGTGGCGTGGGAATGGCTCCCGGCATCCGTCGACCTTCTCGGGCGACGACTCCTGACCGAGGGGATGGTGATGCTGCTCGTGCTCGGCGTCGGCGGATTCCTCGGCCCGCGGCTGCTGGGGTTCGCGCCAGCGCCGCAGCACGTGAAACTATCAACCGCTGAGGACGCTGGGGACGCTGAGCCGAGCTTTCTCGGCGTCCTCCTTGCCTCAGCGGTGTCGAGTTTATTAGCGGGTGTCACAATCCTCGCGTCTCTCGTCGCCGAGTACGGATTCGACCTCGGATGGATGGCGTACCTGCGCGCCGCGGCGGTGTCAGGCGTGGTCGTCAGCTCGCTGCAGCTCTGGCGGCGTCCCGCGAACCGGACGACGCTGTCGTGGACGGTCTGGCTCGCGCATTGGGCGCTCGCGACGGGCGTGTGGGTCGTCGCGGCGGCTCCGAAGTATCGCGCCGACCTCCTGCACCTGCTGTTTGTCAGCGGGTTCTCGCTGCTGATTCTCGCGATTGGCACGCGCGTGACGCTGTCTCACGGCGGCCACGACCTGTCGGCGGAGAAACGATCGTGGCCGCTGCGTATCGGCCTCACGCTCGCCCTCATCGCGACGCTTGCGCGCGTCGGGGCGCCGTTCTCACAGCGCACTTATTTCGATCACCTGATGTGGGCCGCGCTGCTCTGGATGACGGGCGTCGTCTTCTGGGGCGGCTACATCATCGCCACAATTGCCGGCTGGCGAGACGCGCGCCCTCCACAAGCGCGCTGAGCTTCGCCCACGCGATCTGCGGATGCAGACGCAGGCCGAGACCGCAGTCGGTTCCCGCAATCACGCGCTCGCGTCCGACGACGCCCGCATACCGCAGCAGCCGGTCGGCGACGACCTCCGGATGCTCGACGACGTTGGTCGCGTGGCTGACGACCCCGGGGATGAGGACCTTGTCGGCCGGCAGCTTCGCGTCCTTCCAGAGCTTCCATTCGTGTTCGTGCCGCGGGTTCGCGCCCTCGACTGAGTAGGCTCCGGCGTTCACGAGCAGCAGGAGATCGATCAGATCGGCCAGCGGCAGATCGTGCGTGTGCGGACCGTGCCAGCTGCCCCAGCAGATGTGATAGCGGACGCGATCCGCCGGGATGCCTTTGAGCGCATGGTTCAGCGCGTCCACGCGGACGCGCGCGAACGTCCGGTACGCCTCGACCGAGGGCGCCGGGACGATCATGTCGTACGTGTCCGGAAGCGCCGGGTCGTCGATCTGCAGCGTGAAGCCGGCGTCGACGACGGCGCGGTACTCGTGGGCGATCGCGTCGGCGAGCGCGAAGAGGTATTCCTCGTCGGTCTTGTAGTGCTCGTTGTAGAAGAAGTGCTCGAGCCAGCCGGGCGCAAGCACGCACATGAACGCATCGCCCGGCGACAGGCGCGCGGCCGCCAGGGCGGTCGTGAACTGCGCGATGTCGGCGGCGACTTCCGTTGCGCCGATGTACGTCACCGGCCCGGTGCAGACGACGCGTTCGGTCGGCGCGGCCCACGCGAGCTCGTTGTAGAAGTCGGCGAACTCGATGCGCTCGTTCGTGTGCATGGACATCCAGCCGGGCTCGCCGGGTGCGACGGCGCGTGACGTCATGCCGCCGAGGCGCTTGCCGTAGTACGCCATGCCGTAGCCGAGCTTGCTCACCTCGCCGTCGCCGACGATGTCGAGGCCGGCGTCTTTCTGGCGCTGCACGAGATCGCGGATGGCGCCGGGCACGAGCGGCAGCGCCCCGGCGGCGTCGACGTGGCCCGCGCGCGCCGCTTTGAGGAGCGCCCGAAGCTCGGGCGGGCCGTCGAGACGTCCGGCGTGGGTCGTGAGAATCCGGTCGATGGTGCGCGGCATAACGTCGTTCGCAGTCTACAATGCGCGGCTATGAAGAAGATGTTCCCGCTTGTCGGCATTGCCGTGCTCGCGCTGTTCGCCGGCGGAACCGTCCGCGCGCAGGAGGAAATCTCGCTCGTCGCGCCCGGAGGCATCCAGGCCGCGATCGAGGCGCTGATTCCCGGCTTCGAGCACACGAGCCCCTACAAGGTGAAGGCGACGTTCGGATCCGGCCTCGGCACCAAGAAACAGGTCGCCGACGGCGTGCCCTTCGACGTCCCGATCATCCAGCCTCCGTATCCCGAAGTCCTCGACTCCGGGCACGTCGTCGTCAGCTCGGCGACGCCGCTGGCGCGTGTGGCTGTGGGCGTCGCGGTGCGGACGGGACAGAAGAAGCCCGATATCTCGACGCCGGCGAAGGTGAGGGCGCTGCTGCTGTCCGTCAAGTCGTTCTCGTATCCGGATCCCTCCGGCGGCGCGGCGGCGGGCGTGAGCTTCACGAAGACGCTGCAGGACATGGGCATCTACGAGCAGGTGAAGCCGAAAATCCACCTGTCGCGCGGCGGCGCGGCCGCGATGGAAGCCGTCGCGAAGAACGAAGTCGAGATCGGCCTGACCTTCTACAGCGAGATCCTGACCGAGAAAGGCGTCGAGGCGGTCGGCGTGCTGCCGGAATCGATCTCGCCGCGGACGTCGCTCGTCGCATTCGTGTCGACACACGCGAAGAATCCCGAAGCCGCCAACGTGCTCGTGCGATATCTCTCGTCGCCCGAGGCGGCATCGACCTATCGCAAAGTCGGCATGGAGCCCGCGCCTCCACCGGCGGCGAAACCCGCGCCGTCGAAGACGGCGCGGCTGTACGTCCTCGACTGCGGCATGCTGAACATCGATCCGGAGGGCGTCGCCCGCTATCACGTGACGCAGAAGGAAGTCGTCGAATCGCGCATGCCGGTGCCGTGTTTCCTCGTCGTCCATCCGAACGGCACGCTGCTGTGGGACACGGGAACGATTCCGGACGCCGACGTCGAAAGAGCCGCGCCCAGGCCGGCGCTGTACGACGTGAATCCGGTGTCGCACGCGGTGGTGTCGAAGACGCTGAAGAGCCAGCTCGCGGCGCTCGGCTACGCGCCGGCCGACATCACCTATGTCGCGATCTCGCACGCGCACAAGGACCACACCGCGAACCTCAATCAGTTCGCGGCGTCCACGTGGCTCGTGCGGCCGATCGAGCGCGAGTTCATGTTCCGGCCGGGCAACGAGCGCGTCGAGCCGAAGTTCTACAACCAGCTCGAACGCGCGAAGTGGATTGACATCAGTAAGGATGAATCCAAGGATGCCGAATACGACGTCTTCCGAGACGGCACCGTCGTCATCAAAGCGGCTCCCGGCCATACCCCGGGCCACGAAGTCCTCGTACTGAACCTGGCGAAAAGCGGCCGGATCATGGTCGCGGGCGACTTGTATCACTACCCGCCGGAACGGACGTTCGCGCGGCGGCCGCCGGACAACGAGTTCAACGTGGAGCAGTCGGCGGCGTCACGGGCGATGATCGAGGAGTACCTGAAGAAGACGAAGGCGACGATCTGGATTCAGCACGATTACCGGACGATTACGGGGCTGAAAAAAGCTCCCGCCTTTTACGAATAGCGTTACTTGGCGGTGGCCGCCTGCATCGACGCGCGCGCGGGCGCGGACGTGAACTTCATGCCGAGGATCAGGCCGCCCGCCACGAGCGCGAGCACGGCGCTTCCGTAGAAGCACGCCGTCCACGTGCCGAAGCGCTCGAACAGCAGCGCGGCGACGCCGCCGCCGATGATCGAGGCGACGCCTTTCGCCGAGTACATCACGCCGTAGTTTCCGGTCGCGTTCGCCGTGCCGTAATAGTCGGCGACGAGCGACGGGAACAGCGAGAACACTTCGCCCCACGTAAAGAACGTCGCGACGAGCGTGATCGTGAAGAGCGTTCCGGACACGCGCCCGAGCGTCAGCACGAGCATCAGACAGACGGCCTGCAGGAGGAACGCCGTGCCCATCGCGTACTCACGGCCGGTCTTGTCGGACACCCAGCCCCAGAAGACGCGGCTGCCGCCGTTCGCGAGCGCGTTCATCGACGTCGCCGCGGCGAGCGCCGTGGCGGGAATGCCCCAGGCTTTCGCGATCGAGCCGGCGTTCGCCGTCACGAGCAGGCCGCCGGTGGCCATCATCACGAAGCTCGCGTAGAGGACGAAGAACTGGGGCGTGCGCAACATCTCGAAAGTCGTGTACTGATGCTGGCCGAGCACCGCCGTCGAACTGCCGGCGGGCCTGGCGGCCTGCGGCTGCCGGGCGGGATGCCGGAGGAACTGCGCCACGATCAGGATCACCACGGCCTGAAACACGCCCGTGTAGATGAACGCCGACTGGTAGCCGCGGGTCTTGATGATCGCCGCGATGAAGGGGATGAAGAGCGCGGTGCCCCCGCCGAATCCGGCCGCGATCAGGCCGGCGGCCAGGCCGCGCTTCGTCGTGAACCACTTCAGCGCGGAGCCCATGCAGCCGCCGTAAATCAGCGCGGCGCCGATCCCGGCCAGGACGTACAGCGCGTAGAGCATCGGAAGGCTTGTCGCCACGCCAAGGCCGGTCCAGCCGATGCCGCACAGCACCCCCGCGACGGTCGTGAAGATGCGGGGGCCGAGGCGGTCGATCAGGAACCCTTGCGCCGGCTGCACCCAGGTTTGGAACAGAATGAAGAGCGTGAACGCCCACTGGATGTCGGAGAGCTTCCATCCGGTCGCCGTCCGCATCGGCTCGACGAACAGGGTCCACGAGTACTGCAGGTTCGCGATCATGATCATCGCGACGAGCGACGCGACGAGCTGAACCCATCGATTGTGGATGGTCACGGGGTAATCATACTTACACTGGCCGCGGGTTGACTTCGGCTGGTGCGCCAAATACCGTATGCAATCCAGCAGAAAAGCGACGCTGGGAGGACAACATGTTAGATACCCCGGCGGCTCCCGCCGATTCCACTGCCGCTGAGGCCCAGCGGGCCCTGACCGACGGCTTCCACCTCGTCATCGAGGCGCTCAAGCTGAACGGCGTCAAGACCATCTACGGGGTGCCGGGCATCCCCATCACCGACTTCGGCCGTCTCGCGCAGGCCGCCGGCATTCGCGTCGTCTCGTTCCGGCACGAACAGCACGCCGGCAACGCCGCGGCGATCGCCGGGTACCTGACGAAGCAGCCCGGCGTGTGCCTCACGGTGTCGGCGCCCGGCTTCCTCAACGGCCTGACGGCGCTCTCCAATGCGACGACGAATTGCTTCCCGATGATCCAGATCAGCGGCTCGTCCGAGCGCGAGATCGTCGACCTGCAGCAGGGCGATTACGAAGAGATGGATCAGTTGGCGATTGCCAAGCCGCTCTGCAAGGCCGCGTTCCGCGTGCTGCACGCCGCCGACATCGGCATCGGCGTCGCCCGCGCAATCCGCGCGGCCGTGTCGGGCCGTCCGGGCGGCGTCTACCTCGATCTGCCGGCGAAGCTGTTCGCGCAGGCGATCGATGCGGAGGCTGGAGCGAAGTCCCTGGTGAAGGTCGTCGACGCCGCGCCGGCGCAGATTCCCGCGCCCGATGCCGTCGCGCGGGCGCTCGATCTGCTGAAACGCGCGAAGCGTCCGCTGATCGTGCTCGGCAAAGGCGCTGCGTACGCGCAAGCCGACGAGCAGATTCGCCGCCTGGTCGAAACGAGCGGCGTCCCGTTTCTTCCGATGAGCATGGCCAAGGGCCTGCTGCCCGACACGCACCCGCAGTGCGCCGGCGCCGCACGCTCGACGGTGCTCAAAGACTCCGACGTCGTGATGCTCGTGGGCTCCAGGCTCAACTGGCTCCTGTCGCACGGCAAGGGAAAGACGTGGGGCGAGGGGCGAAAGACGTTCATCCAGATCGACATCGAGCCGAAGGAGATGGACAGCAACGTCGAGATCGCCGCGCCGGTGGTGGGCGACATCGGCTCCTGCGTGTCGGCGCTGCTCGCGGGCATGGGCGGCCAGTGGCCGGCGCCGCCGGCCGACTGGATCACCGCCGTCAAGACGAAGCGCGAGGAAAACATCGCCAAGATGGCCCCGCGGTTTCTGAGCACCAAGTCACCGATGGACTTCCACGGCGCGCTCGGCGCGCTGCGCGCCGTCATCAAAGAGCGGCCGGATGCGATCCTCGTCAACGAAGGCGCCAACACGCTCGACCTGGCGCGCGGCGCGATCGACATGTATCAGCCGCGAAAGCGGCTGGATGTCGGCACGTGGGGCGTGATGGGCATCGGCATGGGTTTCGCGATCGCCGCCGCGATCGAGACGGGCAAGCCCGTGCTCGCGCTCGAGGGCGACTCCGCCTTCGGGTTCTCGGGCATGGAGATCGAGACGATCTGCCGCTACAACCTTCCGATCTGCATCGTCATCTTCAACAACGACGGCATCTATCGCGGAACCGAAGTCAGCAAAACGGGCGCGGATCCGGCGATCACGACCTTCGTCAAGGGTGCGCGATACGACAAGATGATCGAGGCGTTCGGCGGCGTCGGTGTGAACGCGACGACGCCCGACGAGCTGAAGCGCGCCGTCGACACGGCGATGAACTCCGGCAAGCCCACACTGATCAACGCCGTGATCGATCCCGCGGCCGGCACCGAGAGCGGCAGCATCGGCAAACTCAACCCGCAAAGCGCGGTTAAGAAGAAATAGTCAGCATCGACGAGAGAGGGTTTCCCACGATGGGTAAGGCACTGGACGGCGTCCGCATCCTCGACTTCACGCACGTGCAATCCGGTCCGACGTGCACGCAGCTGCTCGCGTGGCTGGGCGCCGACGTCATCAAAGTTGAACGGGCCGGCGAGGGCGACGTCACGCGCGGCCAGCTCCGCGACATTCCTGGAGTGGACAGCCTGTACTTCACGATGCTCAACGGGAACAAACGCTCGATCACGTGCGACGCCAAGAACCCGAAAGGCAAGGCGATCCTCGAAGCGCTGATCAAGAAATGCGACGTGCTCGTGGAGAACTTCGCGCCGGGCGCGCTCGATCGCATGGGCTTCACCTGGGAGCGCATCAACGCGCTCAACCCGCGCATGATCGTCGCGTCGGTCAAGGGGTTCGGTCCCGGGCCGTACGAAGACTGCAAGGTCTACGAGAACATCGCGCAGTGCGCCGGAGGGTCGGCGTCCACCACCGGATTCGACGACGGCCCGCCGCTCGTTACCGGCGCGCAGATCGGCGACAGCGGCACGGGATTACATCTCGCGCTGGGCATTGTCGCGGCGTTATATCAGCGCAACACGACAGGACGCGGCCAGCGCGTGCTCGCGGCCATGCAGGACGGCGTGCTCAATCTCTGCCGCGTGAAGCTGCGTGACCAGCAGCGGCTGGCGCGGACGCAGGTCATGGAGGAGTACCCGCAATATCCGAACGGCACGTTCGGCGACGCGGTCCCGCGGTCGGGGAACGCCTCCGGCGGCGGCCAGCCCGGATGGATTCTCAAGTGCAAGGGCTGGGAAACCGATCCGAACGCCTACATCTACTTCATCACCCAGGCGCCGGTCTGGGAAGCGATCTGCAAGGTGACCGGGCACGAGGACTGGCTCACCGACCCGCGGTACGCGACGCCGAAGGCCCGGCTGCCGCATCTCGCGGAGATCTTCGATCGCATCGAAGACTGGACCAAGACCAAGACCAAGTTCGAAGCGATGGACGAGCTCAACAAGCACGACATCCCGTGCGGGCCGATTCTCTCCATGAAGGAGATCGCCGAAGAGCCGTCGCTGCGCGCGACCGGCACGGTGGTCGAAGTCGATCATCCGAAGCGCGGCAAATATCTCACCGTGGGCAATCCCATCAAGATGTCGGACAGCCCCGCCGACGTGAAACGCTCGCCGCTGCTCGGCGAGCATACCGACGAAGTCCTTGCAGAACTCGGCTACGCCGCGGATCAGATCGCCACGCTGCGCGCTGAAAAAGTGATCTGATGACCAAACAAACCGACGTCAGGCGTGTTCTGGATACGGTCAAGGCCGAAGGCCGCACGGCGCTCACGGCGCCCGAAGGCAAGATCGTGTGCGAGGCTTACGGCATTCCCGTTCCCAAAGAAGGTGTCGCGAAGTCGGCCGCCGAAGCGGCGACGCTGGCGACTGGGATGGGCTTTCCGGTGGTGCTCAAGATCGTGTCGCCGGAGATCCTCCACAAGACCGAGGCAGGCGGCGTCCTCGTCGGCGTGAAGAGCGCCGAGGAGGCCAGAGAAGGCTACGACACGATCATCGCCAACGCGAAGAAGTACAACGCGAAGGCCACCATCCTCGGCGTCCAGGTGCAGCAGATGCTGACCGGCGGTCAGGAAGTGATCATCGGCGCGGTCACCGATCCGGTCTTCGGCAAACTCGTCGCGTTCGGTCTTGGCGGCGTCCTCGTCGAAGTGCTCAAGGACGTGACGTTCCGTCTCGCGCCCGCGTCGAAAGACGATGCGCTGTCGATGCTCGACGGAATCGCCGCCGCGCAGATCCTGAAGGGCGTCCGCGGCGGGGATGCGGTCAATCGCGACGCGCTCGCGGCCATGATCCAGAGCGTGTCGCAGCTGATCGCCGACAACCCGGAAATCGCGGAGATGGATCTCAATCCGGTCTTCGCCACCAAAGACGGCGCGATCGCGGCCGACGTCCGGATCGTCGTCAACTTCTCGCCGGCGCCCGCGCGATTCCGCCCGAAGCACGAAGACATCGTCCGCGACATGAACCGCATCATGAAGCCGAAGGCGGTCGCGGTCATCGGCGCGTCGGCCGAGGCCGGCAAGATCGGCAACTCCGTGATGAAGAACCTGATCAACGGCGGCTACAAGGGGCAGATCTACCCGATCAACCCTTCGGCCGACGAGATCATGGGTCTGAAGGCATTCAAGTCCGTCAAGGACGTCCCCGGCGACATCGACGTCGCCGTCTTCGCGATCCCGGCGAAGTTCGTGGCGGCCGCCGTGGCGGAGTGCGGCGAGAAGAAGATTCCCGGCGCCGTGCTCATTCCCTCGGGATTCGCGGAAGTCGGCAATCACGAAGGGCAGAAGGAGCTCGTCGCGGTCGCCCAGAAGTACGGCGTCCGCCTGATGGGGCCGAACATCTACGGCTTCTACTACACGTGGAGCAACCTCTGCGCGACGTTCTGCACGGCGTATGACGTCAAGGGCCACGCGGCGCTGTCGTCGCAGTCGGGCGGCATCGGCATGGCGATCATCGGCTTCTCGCGCTCGGCGAAGATGGGCGTCTCGGCCATCGTCGGTCTCGGGAACAAGTCGGACATCGACGAAGACGATCTGCTGACGTTCTTCGAGCAGGACGACAACACGCACATCATCGTGCAGCACTGCGAGGACCTGAAGGACGGCCGCGCGTTCGCCGAAGTCGCCAAGCGTGTGTCGAAGAAAAAGCCCGTCGTCGTCTTGAAGGCCGGAGGCACGTCGCTCGGTTCGAAGGCCGCCAGCTCGCACACGGGCGCGCTCGCGGGCAACGACAAGATCTATGACGACGTGCTGA
>Ga0157378_10005052_pt1 | contig 11583 bp, 9 predicted proteins | sample M65metaG_FD_115309 | JGI IMG/M metagenome (GOLD analysis project Ga0157378, IMG submission 115309) | Miscanthus rhizosphere microbial communities from Kellogg Biological Station, Michigan, USA - M6-5 metaG | ecosystem: Host-associated > Plants > Roots > Rhizosphere > Soil | place: USA: Michigan...
AATCAGGTTGCGGCCAGTGAGGCTAAAGCTCAAATCATTGAACACTTTGAATTTTCCAAGGTGATAGCGCACTGCCAATTCCCTTAACTTAATGAATGATCCATCATCTACTCTCCACTCTTCGATCTGGTATACACTGTTGACCCATCCCCTTGGTAATTGTCCCCTGTGTTCTTGTTCAGCAACTTTTCCATTTCCAACACCTTGTCTTGTTCTGAAATCGGCATTGAAAACATCCACGCCTTGGACTGCATCGAATTGAACCGACAATTCAACTTTTTTGTAAGTGAAAATGTTTGTCAGAGATGCTGTGTAATCAGGGTTCGGATCACCAATTACTCTCCTCAATGGAGTAGCTGTGGCTAATGGCAAACCACTTGCGTCTCTTTGCGGGGTGTAGGTAAAAGCGTTGTTTTGAATACCTCTTTCTATTTGGGGGAAGCCTGTTGGATTTTTAATTTGGTTACCGTTTGCATCAGTGGCGAAGAATGTTCCGTAGAATATTCCAATTGGATAACCTTGCAACACAGCAACCGGAGCACCACCATTTGTTGGATATACGATCAACGATTGTCCAATATTTTCAGCCTTGTTTCGGTTCCGACTATAGATAGCTCTTATGTTCCACATGAAATCTTTGGTCTTAACGGCAGCTGCATCTAATGCCAGTTCAATCCCTTTGTTGGTCAATGATCCAAGGTTGTCTAATAAAGTTGAGAAGCCATTGGTTGGTGCAATTTGTCGTGGAATCAACAGATCTTCCACTTTCTTATTATACCAGTTGATTTGAAGGCCGATTCTGCTATTGAAAAGCGCTATGTCGGTTCCTATCTCTAATTCTTTTTGCTTTTCTGGCTTTACGTTTTCATTAGCCAATTCTGAACTAGACACGAGATAAGACCGTCCAAGGAATGATCCGGGAGAATAGGCATTGAATCGTTGATATGCCGTGATACCGGTCATATTACCTGATTCGCCATATGCTAGTCTCAGTTTGAAAACATTCCACCAGTCCAGCTTCATGTTTTGCCAGAATTTCTCGTCCGACAAAAGATAACTTCCACTCGCCTTATAATATGTTTGTTTTCTTTGATCCTCTCCAAAAACGGAAGATCCATCAACCCTAATAGCACCAGTTAAAAAGAATCGATTAAAAAAGCGAAAATTCTGTTGCAGATAAGCACCGGAAATAGAAAGTTCACTTCTGCTGTCGGTACCCGGAATGATTGTACTTGCTCCATTAACTGTTTCAATAAACGGCGTCAATCCTCTTCCTTGCAACAGGCTGTATCTATTTTTTTCATATTGGAGTGAATATCCCACTTGCGTTGTAGATCCAATATTTTCATTGATGTCGAATTGATATGTACCATTCAACTCATGATTGATCTGGAAGAATACATCATTACCCGTACTCGCGTATCCGTTCAATGTTGGATCTAGTGTTGCTCCACCTCCCCAGAATGCAGTGCTCACGTTATAAGCAAAAGGAGGCATGAACGTGGTTCCATTCTGTGAGTAGTTGTCAATACCCAACGTGTAATCGAAAGTCAATCCTTTCATCGGCCTAAACTTCAATCCAGCAGACGCTATTATACGATTGACTTCTTCTTTTTGTTTAAAGTCTTCGATTACTGACACTGGGTTCACGCGACCGCGCTCTCCTACTGCTTGTATCTGACCATTAGCATCGCGCTGCCAGATATTGTGGAAATTTCCAATGATGGTCACCGAGTTCATTGGAGAGAAGAATGAATTACCATCTGGTTTTTCATTCGCCACGCTATTGGTATAGTTCAATCCAATATTAAAAGTCAATTTGCTATTGAGCTCTTGTTCAAGATTGGATCTGAAACTAAATCTTCTGAAGTCAGTATTCTTGACAATTCCCTGGTTGAAATAATAAGATCCACTAACGTAATACTTGGTCTTATCTGAACCACCACTGATCGAGATATTATTGTCAGTTCCTAATCCTGTTTGAAAAATATAGTCCTGGTAGTCGTAACGAGTGACAGCAGTTGTATTCGTTAACGCAGGCGTAAGGATATCCTGCGTTTGAGCGGTTGGGCCGTCTGGTGGTCCGCCAAACTTGGTTGGTGCCTGGTTAACGTCTAATTTTTTACGCAACTTGCTACTCATGATGCCCGTGCTGAAGCTTACGACAGGCGCGCCTTTCGCGCCTTTCTTAGTGAAGATTTGAATAACTCCTGCGTTAGCGCGCGATCCGTAGATAGCAGCGGCAGCAGCACCGTTCAACACTTCCACTCTTTCAATGTCAGCGGGATTAATATCTACTAACCGGTTTTGTCCAACGCTCCCAACGAAATTGGAGCCATCATATCCACTCTGCGTATTCGTAACCCTGTTGGTTGCGTTATTCACGATCACTCCATCAATAATATAAAGTGGTTCAGAACTACTGTTGATTGTATTGACTCCTCTCAATCTAACAGAAACGCCACCTGCGGGATCACCTGAATTCTGGATGATTTGTGCGCCAGGTGTTTTGCCTTGCAATCCGGCGAGCACGTTTCCTGAATTGGCGCGGGTAAGTACATCGCCTTTCACAGTGCTGATATAACTTCCCAGTTGCTTTCTTGTTGTTCCTTGTGACGTTCCGGTAACAACTACTTCATCTAACCCTAATGGGTCTTCTGCAAGATTTGAATTCAATGTATAATTACCAGGTCCGGTAACATTTACGGTTTCTTCTTTTTTCTTAAAACCGATCCCGGAAAATTCTAAAGTGTGCGTTCCAGGTTTCAGGTCGGCATTCAATGTATATCCACCCGCAGCGTCAGTAGCGGTTCCATATGTAGTATTCTTAACAACTACAGAAATGCCAGCAATTCCTTTGCCTTCGGCTGATGTAACTGTTCCGGATATGCGAACCTGCGCAGCTGCAGCTATGCAGATGCACTGCAGTAGCAGCACAATCGACAGGCAGGATACAATCCTCTTTTTTGTTTTGTTTCGGCTATTCATATGAGGTCGTTTGGTTTTTGAGAATTAAAAATGTGGGCGCTGTGTTATCATCAGATCACCTGCAGGCCGGCGGACCGATATGGCATCAGCAAAGCATCATCAGGAGGAAGTTCAGTAATCAAGAGGTCGATCTTTTTTAAACCGCAAACGGATATCTTTTGGGTAGAGTCGATCTTTTCTGAAATACTGAGTGCAACAATTTTTTCAGACGATTCGATCATGGCTCTCTTCACCTGGACCACTTCCCAGTCGCTATCAGTGATGCCGTTACTGACATCAATAGCGTTAATACCCAGGAAGCAGATATCTGCTTTTATTTGCCGGATTTTCCAGATGGCTTCTCCACCAACAGTGATTTGGGAGTTGCGAGAGATGCGGTCACCAATAAAAATGACGTCGATGTTCGGGTGCTGAATGTACTCAAGAGCGGCCGGCAGGCTTCCTGTTATGAATGTAGCGCGCAATTGCTCTGGTAACAATCGGGCCAATTCAATAATGGTGGTACCGCCGGTGGTGAGTACAAACATGCCATCGTGGATAAGGTCAGCCGCTTTTTTCCCTATGATTTTCTTCTTGTCCTGCGAATAAACATCAGTAGGTTGAAGCGAAGAGTGAAAAGATTTGGATAAGGCGCCACCGTGAACTTTGATGATTCTGCCCTGGTCGGCCAGTTCATTCAGATCTCTGCGAATGGTGTCTTCGGAAACTTGCATTTCATTGCAGAGGTCGATCGACAAAACACGGTTGTGTACATTCACCCGGTGGAGGATGTGAGCTTGTCTTTCTTTTTTCAGCATAGCAGTTATGAGGAACCGAAACTAAAGAAGATTTCAATATAAACCGCAGAATCCCGCAAAATATTTCCGGGGCCGCAAAAATCAGAAGTGAATTGGGGCATGATGCTCACATGGATTACGAGTTATGATCTTCGAAGTACAAAGACGCCGATTGAATGTCGAAGTTTGATTCTGAAAAAGAGAGTTTCTTCCATTCGAGACTAAAGACGCAAGCCTCACAAAATTCAAAAGCTTGATATGCAAAAGTTCTAAAGAGGTTCTACTGGTTTCTTTTAGGCTGTCGAAATTGAGGCTTCTGTCTTTAGTCTCGAAGTTTCGGGTGCTTTATTTCACAAAAGACTTTCACCTTCCATAAGCGTCTTCAGTCTTCGAAGCAAAATCTCACTGAACCACCACAGGAATCGTTACTTGCGTCTTATCCCACTCCATAACAATAGCATTTGCCTCCAAACGAAATGTAAGTTGTTCTACAGTTTGATCAAGTGGTTTTGAAGGAACTTCAACGCGCAATAAATCGCGATTTTGTTTATATTCCATTCCAGATTGGCCGGTTTCACTGTTCAGGATGATCGTCCAGTTTTCTTTTGCGGGAATAGTAAACAACGAATACGTACCTGCTTTCACCGGCTTTCCTGCAAGTGAAACATCTTTTGAAAAAGTGATTTCAGTGGCTTCATCCGCGCCGGTTCTCCATACTTTTCCATATTGCTCCAACCCACCAAAAATATTTCTGCCCTTTTTATAGGGTCTACCATAAGTGATTTTAATATTGCCATTAGAAACAGTTTCGTGCGGACTTTTCCGCACTTCCTGGCAAGCAGGCAGCATAACGACTGAACTTAGCAAAATGAATAATATTCTTCGCATGGTGAATTCATTTTAGTTCGCGGATTCAACCAGGTGCTTTAGGTTTTGCAGTGACGCTTCCATATGCGGACCCAGTTGTTTATCGTAAATAATACTTTGAAATTTCTGCCAGGGATACCATTGCAGGTGAAAGTCGAAATACCATTGCACCACTGTATAGTTATTTCCTGGTACCAATGCAAAATCACTGTATGATAACCTTCCGTTCTTTTGTCGCCAGTTTGTTTTTACCGTATCCCCTTTCACTTCACGCAAATCAACTGCTATCACGTCGGTTTCCAGTTGTGCATTGGAAATCGTTTTTAATGTCTTCATGGAGTCGGCCAAAATTACAAAGCGATTCCACTTTTTCCATTGGTTGATATTGCTGATTTCGCGAATGATCATTTCTGGCGGAGCGCTAATATTGACGGCGCGTGATACCCGCACGTGTGAAGGCAATAACAATGACAGTGCCGTAATTAAAACGAATAATACTACGGCGCTGATTATAACGAGTTTAAAAATTTTGATCATTCAATCGCGAATTAAGCGAATTATTGCGAATTGATTGCCTTCGGCAATCTGACAACGCTATTTACACATGAATTGCACGAATTGCACGAATTAAAAGGAAGATTGGAGGTAATAATTGAATTGAGACTTACTTCAACCGAAGAGAATTGACACCTTTCTTGTGCCGTGTGCCTTGTACCTTGTGCCTTACCCGCAGCAGGCGGGTTTACTCCCATCTAAACACCCTAATCGCGATTGCATACACAACAATACACCATCCCAACAAAATGAGCATTTCGCTTCCAAGATTATTAAGGTGCTGCCCTTCGAAGGAAAGTTTTCGCAAGCCATCGTTCAACGCGGTGAGCGGTAGAAACTTGATGATACCTTGCATGCCTTGTGGCAACAATGATTTTTGAAAGAAAGTTCCCGAAAGAAAATATTGCGGAAACATGAACAGGTTTGCATAAATCGGAATCACATTCTGATTTTTTGAGACGCTGCTGATGATGAAACCCACACCCATAAACACTAACAATCCTAATAGACAGAGGAAGAGCATCTCAAAAAAAGTAACCGCACCATGAGCCAACCTGAAATTGTAAAAGTATTTGCCGAAAAGAATAATAATTATCGCAGTCACCAACTGAAACAAGACGCGTGCAATACATTCGCCGATCACAATGTATCCTTTCTTAATGGGTGTAGAATACATTCTCTTTAATACAAGCGTTTCTCTAAGCGTAAAGAAAAGAAACGCCACTACGAAAACCGCCGAACCAATCAATGAAAAACCCAGCATACCAGGAAGAAAAAAATCAATCATGCGGTATTCTCTACCGGGAATTACCACTGGCGCCGACAATGTAGCGTACGGGTGCGGATTGGGATGAAACCCCATTTCAATATTATTCAGTATTCCCCGCAGCGTATTATTGAACGTTGGAAAATCTTTTTGTGCCGCCGATGAAGTTTTGGATTGAATAATATATTTAGACACCCCAGTATCTGCCTTCACAATATTAAGTATAGCAGTGATTCTGCCTTTCTTGAGATCATCCTGGATTTTTGCTTCGGTTCCTTTGTGAATATCAAAGATCCCGGCTCTCGTAATGGCCAGGAAAATGTAGTTGGACGTATCACTTGCTTCATCAAACGCCACATCGAACGAGGCCCCTGATCTGCCTCCGAGCGCGCCGAAGATGGCAATCAATACCATGGGAAAAAACAAGCTAAAGAAAACGGCCTGTGGACTTTTAAAGATGGAACGAAGCGCTGCCAGACAAACAGCATATGCTCCCTTCCATTGGTTGTACCGTTGCTCCATTGAGGAGCGAACTTAAATAAATTTTGGAATTTTGTCCCCTCGCTTCGGTCGGAATTGGGAAATTGGGAAATTGAGGGACAGACCGCCATCGATTGTGTCCTCACAATCGATCCACGTGAGCTAAACGTGTATGCGTGTGAGGACACACGCATCGGCCGCGTCGGGACCTCAAACTTCAAACAATTCAATATGAACCCCCTCACTGAAACATTCCACATCAACAACAACATCAATCTTTATTTACTGGACGCGATTGCCGAGGAACATCTCAAGGATCAATCGGCTTCGAAAGGAAGAAACGTGGGCGAACAGTTTGCGCATATTCACAACGTGCGATTGATGTGGCTGCAGGTTGCTGACGCCTCGCTAATGAAAGGACTTGAAAAAATTGAAAAGGAAAAGGGGATTTCAAAATCGATTCTTAAGAAATCATTGGAGGCATCTGCTAAATCGATCGAATCATTACTCGAAAATTCAAACGGAAAAGTAAAAGGTTTCAAACCGCATGCTACCGCATTCCTTGGTTACCTACTGGCGCATGAAGGGCATCATCGTGGCCAAATCCTTTTATGCCTGAAGCAGTCCGGGCATATGGTAGATAAGAAGATCCAATTCGGAATTTGGGAGTGGGGTTCAAGACAATAGGCAACTGGCAACAGGCAAACCCTTCGAAGACTAGAGACGCACTCTGAATTTCGGAGAGTCTTCGAAGCGAAATCTCTTGCTACATCAAGCTAACGGCTAACGGCTAATAGCTAATAGCTAAACGTTTACTCCACAGAAAAATCAAATGGAATCCTTGACTGTGTAATTCCCATCATCGCTTTAACGCGCTTGATGGTGTTGTACAATTTGTAGTTGTCCTCTCCTAACTCTTCCTTGATGGCCTTACTCTGGTAGGTTTGCTTATAGCCACCAAAAATTTTATCGAAGAAGGATTGCGGTTCTGGATATTCGCGGAGCCGATAGTCTTTCACTTTTGCCATTCTTGCCGCGCAATCAATTGCATCCTGAATGCCTCCAATATGATCTACTAATCCTAACTGCAGTCCGCGATCGCCACTCCATATTCTTCCCTGCGCAATGCTGTCAATATAATTGATGTCTTTCTTTCGTCCATCTGCAACGCGAGATTTGAAATCGTGGTAAATAGTGTCGATTTCATTCTGAATAAGTTTCTTCTGCTTATCCGAAAGTGGTTTTACAACTGTCAGCGCATCTGCTTCCGGGCTGGTTTTTACACCGTCGAACGTGATACCGAGTTTGTCGTCGAAAAATTTCTGCATGTTGGGTATCATCGCAAATACACCAATGGAGCCTGTAATAGTATTAGGTTGTGCAAAAATGGAATCCGCATTGCAAGACAAATAATATGCACCCGAAGCCGCCACATCTCCAAAGCTTACAACAACCGGCTTCTCTTTTCTTGCGAGCGTCATTTCACGCCAGATATTTTCACTGGCCAGTGAGCTTCCGCCTCCTGAATTAATTCGAAGCACAATCGCTTTCACATTCTTGTCTTCCCGCGCTTTTCTTATCAACATACGATAAGTGTTGCTTCCAATTTGTCCGTCCTCCCCTTTTCCATCAACAATATCACCTTGCGCATAAATCAGTGCAATTCTTTCCTTGCCGCTGATCTTATAGTTAATCGCCTTCGCATATTTTTCCAACGCCACGAAATTTACCTGGGCGTCTTTACCCAATTTCAATCGCTCTTTAATCTCGTCTTTTACTTCATCGTCATACTTCAATCCATCTACCAATTTGTTCTGAAGCGCGTCACTGGCAAATTGAATGGTATTGTTATCCGCATACGCCCGAAGTTGAGCGGTATCCATTTTCCTCGACTCACCAATTTTTAATAAGAAGTGACTATAGATGTCATCAAGTATCTCTCTTGTTTGCACCCGGTTAGGTTCAGTCATCTTTTCCTCACGGAAAGGTTCAGTTGCGCTTTTGAATTTTCCCGCATAGAAGATCTGCGGTTGGATTTCCAGTTTGTCGAGCGTTTTTTTGAGAAACGCCAGTTGCACAGCGAATCCTCTCCAATCAACTCCGCCTTTGGGATTACAATACACCTTATCGGCGACCGAAGCCACATAATAAGCCTTTTGAGCAATCACATCTCCATATGCATAAACAAAGCGACCGGTTTTTCGGAAGTCTTCAACTGCATTGCGAATTTCTTCACTAGCCGCAAAACCGTTGTTATTTCCATTGCATTTAAGATAGATTCCTTTTACGGCACTATCTTCTTTGGCTTTCTTTATAATGCGGACTACATCATATAAACCGGGAATATCGTATTGATCGGCTGATCCAAAATCTGCCAGCGGATTGTCTATCATTCTCTCCTGGTATGGAATGGAGAGATCAACTACCAATACTGCTTTTGAGCCAACATGAACTTTGTCAGAGGAGGCCATTGCACTAATCCATACAATCATGATAAAGAATCCAACCAAAGTAAATATTACAAGGGCCAGAAAACTTGCGAAAAACATTCTGATGAAGCTCCTCATGGGGTATATTTTTTTGAACAGTTGCAAAAATAAAGATATTTGATTCCTTTAGAAATGTTGCAATACATGAATCAGACATATTTACTGATAGGTGGTAATATGGGAAACAGGCAGGAAAATCTGGAAATTGCAACCAGGAGGATCGCTGCAACCATTGGTGAGATAAAACAAAGCTCGGCTATTTATGAAACCGAGGCCTGGGGCCTTGAAGAACAGCCCGCCTTCCTTAATCAGGTGCTGCTGGTATCCTCAACTTTGAATGCACAGCAGGTGCTCAAACAAATCCTCAATATAGAACACGACATGGGACGAGCAAGGATCCAGAAATTCGGACCACGCATTATTGATATCGATATACTTTTCTTTAATCGGGATATCATTCACGAACCCGGATTGAACGTTCCCCACCCCCAATTGCATCTTAGAAGATTTACACTGAAGCCCCTGAACGACATTGCGCCCGAATTCCGGCACCCTGAACTGGGAAAGACCATTTCGGATCTGCTTTCAACATGCCCTGATCCACTTACTGTGAAAAAGTTATGAGTGAAATTTTCTTCAATTGCGTTTCTTTTGCGGCGGAAATATGAATCATCACTTCATCACCATAGAAGGCAACATTGGCGCGGGCAAGACCACCCTGGCCCATTTGTTGGCGAAGCATTTCAACGGACGACTGATCCTGGAACAGTTCGCTGATAATCCCTTTCTGCCCAAATTTTATGAAAACCCGCAACAATATGCATTTCCGCTTGAGCTATTTTTCATGGCCGAGCGCTTTAAACAACTGAAGGAATTATTACAGCAAAAAGATTTATTTCAAACGCTTACTATCTCTGATTATTTATTCACTAAATGTCTTTTGTTCTCCAAAATAAACCTTCCTGAAGATGAATTCAGGCTTTATCAGGGGCTGTTCGAAATTATCAATCAACAATTGGTTCAGCCCGATATATTGATATACCTCCATGCTCCGGTAAATAAATTGCAGGAGAATATCAAGAAACGCAAGCGGCCGTATGAGCAGAATATTCCTGATGAATACCTTTTCAATATCCAGGAAACGTATACGCATTACATCAAGCAACACAAAATGAAAACAATAATCGTGGATGCGAGTAACGCAGATTTTCTGGGAAATGAAAAGCACTTGCAAACGGTTATTACTGCATTGGAAAAAGATTATGAGGAAGGACAACACTTTCTCGCCCTACCTTAGTAAGGACAAGTATGAGCTTAAGTAAGGATAAGAAAGACAATTTTGCTGCACTCAGGTTCCCAGAATTCAGAAGTTATATTCTCTCCCGCTTTTTTTTCATCATCGTGCTCACGATGCAAGCCACCATCATCAGTTGGAAAGTATATGAACTTACGCGGGATACGTTTTCGATTGGTATGTTAGGACTAGTGGAATTCACGCCGGCATTTATGCTGGCATTCTATTCCGGATATGTAATTGATAAAGGAGACAAAAGAAATTTATTGCTTTCAAGCATGATCGGAAATGTGATACTCACAAGCATCTTATGTTTCATTACCAGTAATTATGCTATCTCTGAATATCCACAGACATGGATTCTTTTCATCATCTTCTTTGTTGTGTTTGGAATTGGTGTGCTGCGGCCATTCACGGGTCCAACTTCTTTCGCGCTGGTTAGTCAATTGGTGCCGAAATATGATCTCGCAAATGCCACGATGTGGAATAGTGCATCGTGGCAGGTGGGTGCGGTAACAGGACCAGCGCTCGCCGGATTGATGTATGGACTGGCCGGCATTACCAATACATTTTATTTGATGATTGGTATGATGGGCATTGCCATCACCGGTCTCTCATTGGTAACACCCAAGCCAGTCCTTTATCAGAAAAGGGAAGAAAGCATAGTAGAGAGTGTTAAGCAGGGACTCCGATTTGTTTGGAAGTCGAAAGAGGTACTAGGTGCGATGAGCTTGGATCTGTTTGCGGTTTTGTTTGGAGGCGCCACTGCATTGTTGCCGGCATTTGCAGATAAAATCCTTCACGTGGGGGCGCAGGGACTTGGTGTATTGAGATCAGCGCCTGCTATTGGCGGCGTCACCGTATTGGCACTGCTCGCGTTTCGGCCTCTTCATCGGCACCAGGGAAAAATTATGCTTGCATCCGTTGCAGGTTTTGGAATATGCATTATCGTTTTTGGACTGTCGCAAATATTCTGGCTTTCCTTCTTTGCGTTGTTTGCATCGGGTATGCTTGATGGAATTAGCGTAATTGTAAGATCAACCATTTTGCAATTGAAAACACCTGACGCCATGAAAGGGAGAGTTGCTTCGCTGAATAGCATATTCGTGATGTCATCAAATGAATTGGGTTCATTTGAAAGTGGCGTCACATCCAAACTTATGGGAAATGTTGCAGCCGTAGTATTTGGTGGATGCATGACGATTGGAGTTGTGGTTTACAACTGGTTCAAATCACCATCACTGCGAAAACTTGAGTATTGAGTTCAGGGTTTCGCGTTTCGCGTTTCGCGTTTTGCATTTCGCGTTTCGCGTTCTTATTTTGATTGTTCCACAAAGGTTCGCCGAGCGAACTTCACAAAGATGGCAC
>Ga0157378_10005054_pt1 | contig 11582 bp, 14 predicted proteins | sample M65metaG_FD_115309 | JGI IMG/M metagenome (GOLD analysis project Ga0157378, IMG submission 115309) | Miscanthus rhizosphere microbial communities from Kellogg Biological Station, Michigan, USA - M6-5 metaG | ecosystem: Host-associated > Plants > Roots > Rhizosphere > Soil | place: USA: Michigan...
CCTCCGGATCGGCCGCCCGCACCACGCGGCTATTGTCCAGTCTCTTGACATAGAAAAAAATGTCTTCGTTGGCGAAGGGGCGCACCGGCGCGCTGGGCTCGGCAGCGTGCGCGGAGGTTCCGGCCCGGTTCATCCCTTGTTCGAAAAACTTGCCTAATACAGTCGCTAGCGTGGCCATGGTGCCCGACCTTGTTCTTTCTTTAAAGCAACTCCACGGCGCGGAGCTTGGCGCTTCGCGACGGCGGGTTGTTCCAGATTTCTTCTTCCGCAGGACGCACGACGTGCCGGGTGAGCACCAGGGCTCGACCCGCCTTCGCCATAGCCTGAAAACTCTGCTTGACCTTGCGGTCCTCCAGCGACATGAAGGTAAGAATCACGGCTCGGCCGCCCGGCTTCACCAGCCTGGGAATCGATTCGAGCAGCGCGTCCAACTCCTCTTGTTCGCGGTTGACAGCGATGCGCAACGCCATGAACGTGCGCGTCGCCGGATGAATTTTTTCTGTGCGGGGCACGACACCTTCGATCAGCTTGGCCAACTGACCGGTCGTCTTTATGGGCCGTGCCCGCACAATTGCTCTGGATATCTTCCGGCTCCTCCTTTCCTCGCCCAACCTGAAGATCAGGTCGGCGAGTTCCTTTTCTGATTCGAAATTCACTATGTCGGCGGCGGTCCCCGGCGTGTCGCGCCCCATACGCATGTCCAAAGGACCATCCGCCATCAGCGAGAACCCCCTCTCGCCTTCCGTAAGCTGGTACCGCGAAACTCCCAAGTCCGCTAGCAGTCCGTCCAGTTGTGAAACCCCCGCTGCCGACAGCGTCTCTTCCAGCTGCGAGAACAAACTTCGATGAAACTGAATCCGCGACGAAACATCGGCGGTGTTGATTTTGGCCAGCTCCAGACTCTCCGGATCCCGGTCGCATGCCAGCACCCGGCCATCTCCCCCAAGCTCTGCCAGCTTGCGGGCGATTGCTCCCGTGTGTCCGCCCAATCCCGCGGTTGCGTCCAGATATACTCCGCCGGGTTTCAGTGCCAGGTACTCCAGGCACTCCCCAAGCATGACCGGCGTGTGCATACATAACCGCTACTTCAACGCTTTCCTTTATTTCAAACCTAGTTTTTCCAGCGCCTTCAAATCCTCGGACATGTTGGCCTTCGCGAGTTGCATGCGCTCCTCGTGAACCTGCCTGGTCACCACATTGATCCGCCCGTGATACACATCCAGCCATACCGGCTGTTTTTCCAGGTCCAGCGCTTCGCGCAACTTGGCGGGTAGCAGCACGCGTCCCGATTTGTCGATCTCCGCGTTTCCGCCGTACGCTTTCGCCAACAACGCCAGCCGCTCGGCTGCCGGATCCGACGAATCCTCGAACAGTTTCTCGTTGACTTCCCACACCCGCATCGGGTAGATTCGAGCCAGACGCAGATCGAACGTGGTGATGAAAACCCTGGTGACCTTGAGCGCTTCCAGATACTCGAGAAACTCCGCCGGCAGTTTTAGACGGCCCTTTTCGTCGACGCTCGCCTGGGCGATCGAATGGGGATGCTCCGCCGTCACCAGATTTTCGTTCTGCACTTCGCCCACTTTGTGACACCTTAACCCACATCAGGCCACTTGAGCGAGTTTATAACGCCTTCTTGCTGATTGCAAGAGATTTGTTGTTCCGATTTGACTACGCTTTTTATTCGCCTAGGCCGGGGCCGGCGGTCAGTGCTTCAAGGCCGCCTGCCAGTTCAGGACCATGGTGAACTCCGGTCTGACGTTGACCTGGGCAGGCACCGTGATCAGAAACCGCTGCAGATCGCGGGTTGCATCGGAGATCGCGCCAGGCGTATTCGTCATCGCGAGTACACTCCGCGGGAATTGGAACAGCGCCTTCGGCAGGCTGCCGTGGAAAGCCGTATCCGCGGTCACATCCACCGACATTAAACTTCCGTCGGGGGCGAGATACACGAGTTCCTTGCCGTCGTTTCTCCAGCGGGCCATTCCGGCGCTGCCGTTTTTCGACGCCATCCATTTTCCGGAGACAGGGGAGGCGCCCGGCTTCGCTCCGGGGCCGAAGGCCTGCACATATAACTCCTGCTTTCCGGATTCATCGGAAAGATAGGCAATCCAACGGTTGTCAGGAGATAAGTAAGCGCCCAATTCACTTGCTGGCGTCTGAATCACCACAATCGGCTGGCGATCGGCGGAGGTCCCCGGGCCCATCGGCAGCGCGAAAACATCAGTCTTCGTTTGTCCACCGCTCGGCGTGGCCTGAAAGAGGATAAAACGCCCGTCTCGCGACCACTCCGTGAGGTTCATGCTGGAGAAATTCGTGGCTTTGAATACCGACTCGTCATTTCCCGAGCCGTTCGATGCCTTACGGTTGACTTCCCAGGCGCCATCCGTTCTGGTTAGCCACGCGATCTGGTTCCCGTCCGGCGACCACACGGGATTCAGGTGCTGGGCGGAATCGAACGTGAACCGGCTGCTGCCTCCCGTCGAGAGGTCCACTACCCAGATATCGTTTTTCTGGCCTGCGTTGCGAAGAACAGCGGCGCGTTTGCCATCCGGAGATATCTTTACGGTGCTGGAGCGCGCCGGCTCGACGGGAGTCAGCGTACCCTTCCCCTGACGATCGAACCAGGAAAGCTGCAACTCCGCACCGTTGGAAGACCCGGTTCGATAAGCGAGGGTGCCATTTTCTGAAACGGAGTAATATCCGAGATCCTGAATGGACGCGACCTGTGTGGCAATGGGCACTGCTTCGCCTGCCAGTTGCAGGCGCTTGGCGTCGAATGGCTGCGCGAGAAGCGTGTCCTGTCGAAGGAACACGACGTGTCCCGGCCCACCAGCCGAAGCGGGCACATACATCGGTTGGTGTTCGAGCGGCATAAGGCGCTGCGTACTCTGCTCCTCCGGCTTCACGCTCAGACTGCCGGTATACATACCAGTGGCATCCGGCTTCGCCGATACGCGGTAATAAAGGAAATGCTGGCCGTCTGGCAGAAACCACGGGTACGCGACGCCCTCGCCGCGGGCCCCGCTCCTGGCGGTCACCGGAGATGGCGTCCCTCCAGATGCGGACACGCGCGTCAGAAGGCCGCCCTGAGCAAAGAGGATCACTCCGTCGTTGCTCCACGACGCTCCGGCTACGTTCCCGCCGGTCACGTCGCACAAGGTCACAGCGGGCCCACCCGCGGTGTCGATCTTCTTGAGCTTCCCTTCGGCCTGGAATCCGACATAGCGGCTATCCGGCGACCAGAACAGGGCGATCAACACGGGTCCGGTTTCCGACCCCGGCAGCGGTTGCGCGGCCAGCGAATCCATCGACCTGAGCCAGACGCGCGGCACGCCATCGGCGCCGGCAGCGGAGAAGGCGAGCTTGCGGCCGTCGGGAGAAAGCGCAGAAACTCCCGTGATGGTGAAGTTTCCGTTCTCCGGAAGCGCGTCCCGGAAGCGCACGGTGTCGGCCACCGGCGGAGTTTCACGAAAGTGGATGAACGCGAGCGCTCCCGCGGCCAGGAGCGCCATCCCGGCCGCAATCCATCCAAGCCTTCCGAGCCGGGATGTTGATGGAGCGGGAGCCGGGAGTGCTTGCTGCGCGGCTGGAGGCTCTTCTAGCAGCGCCATCGCATCGCCGATGTCGCGTAGGCGTTTTTGAGGATCTTTCTCAAGGCAGCGCTTGAGCATCCGCCGGACCTGGCTGGGAACGTCTTCCAATTTCGGCTGGGTCAAGACCACGGCGGCGAGCGTATCGGTTACCGTCTCGCCCATGAACAGACGCTGCCCGGTCAGCAATTCATGCAACACGACGCCGAAGGCCCAGATATCCGCACGCTTGTCGGCGGACTTGCCTTTGGCCTGTTCGGGAGCCATGTAACCGGCGGTTCCCAGAATCATGCCGGCCTGCGTGGCGTGCATGCTGATGGTGGGAGATTCCTCGGGATTCGAACCGCCGCTGGCGGGTGTGAGCGGATTGATTTTCGCCAGGCCGAAATCCAGGACCTTTACGGTTCCGCTGGGCGTGACCTTGATATTGGCTGGTTTCAGATCGCGATGGACGATGCCTCTCTCATGTGCGGCTTCCAGCGCCAGGGCGATCTGCCGGCAGATTTCCATGGCTTCATCGAGCGGCATCGGTCCTTTAGGCGATTCGCCTTCCACCAGCTCCATGACAATGTAGTTCGGACCGACGTCGTATAGCGCGCAGATATTGGGATGGTTGAGCGATGCCACCACCTTGGCTTCCCGCTCAAATCGCTCATTGAACTTTTCGGCCGAGACTTTGATGGCGACGTCGCGGCCGAGGCGTGGATCGCGCGCCCTATAGACCTCGCCCATTCCTCCGGCGCCGAGCTGGCTCAGGATTTCGTACGGACCGAGCTGGGTTCCGGGAGCGAGTGGCATCCCGTGATTTTACTAATTTACGCCGCTCTGTTGGCGCGCGGCCAGGAATTCGTCGCCGGGGCGCCAGGTGGGCAATTTGGGCGAATTCGCGACGTTCACACCGATCAGCAGGCCGAACTGCGCGTACTGCTCCATGCCGGCGAAATCCCAGTTTTCGTGATACTCGTCGGAAGGCTGGTGGTAGTTCTTGTCGTTGAACTCCTCGATGAGCTTGTGGCCGGTTCCTGCGGGCTTGCCGACCAGGTCTTCTCCCGGCTCGACTGAAAAAGAAGGAATGCCGACCCGCGCAAACGAGAAGTGGTCGGAGCGGTAGTACAGTCCGGCCTCAGGCCGCGAATCGGGAGAAATCGTGAGCGCCATGCGCTTCGCGGCTTCCTGCACGATCGGATATAGCGTGGTCCGTTCCGCGCCGTTCACCGTCACATCGCGCGCCCTGCCGTAGGGAAGGAACATATCAAAGTTCAGACCGAGGGCTGTTTTTCCGGCGGGAACGACCGGATGCTGCCCGTAATAAAAAGATCCGCGCAGGCCGGCTTCCTCAGCCGCAGCCGCCATAAAGATCGCCGAACGCCGCGGCTTCTGGGGCAGCGCCGCCCAGGCCCGCGCCATTTCGAGCAGCATGCCGCAGCCGGAGCCGTTGTCCAGAGCGCCGTTGTAGATGCGATCTCCATTCACGGGCTCGCCAACACCCAGGTGGTCCCAGTGCGCGCTGAACACAACGACTTCTTCTTTGAGCTTGACGTCGCTGCCCTCGATCCGGCCGAGCACGTTCCGGGTATCGACGGTACGGAGCTTGGCGGGCGCGCGTCCTCGGATCCGCATGGGAAGATCGATGGCGCGAAAGCCGGGCGTGTCCGCGCGTTTTAGCAGAGCATCTACGGTGCTACCGACGGTGGCCGCGATTTTTTCGCCTATATCCTTAGTCACCCAGCCGGCAAACGCCAGCGCAGGTTCACCGGAAGCCAGTTTTACTTCCTGATCCTCGCGACCCCAGGAGGATCGCACCACTTCCCACCCGTAGCTGGCCGTAGGAGTGGTGTGAATAATGATGACCGCTGCTGCGCCATGACGCGTGGCTTCCTCGTATTTATAGGTCCAGCGGCCATAGTATGTAAGAGCGCGACCGGTAAAGAACTTGGGATCGTTCGAGACCGGCTCGCCCGTAAACAGCACCACGACTTTGCCCTTGACATCGATACCTTGATAGTCGTCCCACTTGTACTCCGGCGCCACGATGCCGTGCCCGACGAACACTGCGGGAGCATCGAATTGCGCATCCGTGCGCTGCTGATAGGTGACGCCGACAAACTCGTCCAGCCATTTGGGCGAGATCGCCGTTCCCGTGGCTGGAACAAAGGAGAGCTGGGAATCAGCCTGGGGCTCCACGCCTACGAGCTGGAAATTTTGAAAATAGGTTCCCTTATCGCCGGCCGGCTTCAGGCCGAGCAGAGCGAACTGGGTGGCGATGTATTCCGTGGCCAGATCGCCGCCGCGGGATCCGGGCGCACGGCCTTCCAGCAGATCGCTCGCCAGAAACTTAACATGGGCGCGAATTCGCTCCCCGGAGATCTCGCTGGTTTGGGCCGTCGCCGCAACCGTGGCGATGGCGAGAAAGAAGGCGCACTTTAGGTTTTTCACGGGCGGAGTCCTTTATTAATTTCGGATTGGCGGATCTGGCAGGCGAGGCAAACATCCTTGCCACCTTCTTTAGAGGCCAGCTTGGACATGCTGGGAATCCTCTGTCCGCAGGAATCACAATAGCGATTCCCATCCTTTTCCATATCTCGATGGTATCGCGCGCATGGCGGCGGATGCTAAACTTATGAGGTTCGGGCTGTGGCGCAGCCTGGCTAGCGCGCTTGCTTGGGGTGCAAGAGGCCGGGAGTTCAAATCTCCCCAGCCCGACCAAATACCTCAGAGACTTACGAACCCCAAAGGTTCGGAAAGCCTTTCCTTGGCGTCCACCTGGAGTCCAAAATGGGCGCCGGCGGACGCAGGTCTCCCAAGTGGCCTTTCATATCTCTCGCGTTCCCTCAGCCTCTCTAGTTCTACAGAAACCCGACATTCCCGACATTTGTGTCTGAAGTTGTTGATGGCGCTAAGCCAATCCTTGTCAGGTAAGTCCGTTTTCCCGACAAGGCACCCGACAAAACGCCGGCCAAAACCCGACAATCCTCGGGAGACATGCCATCACACGCGAAGCGGTTCAAGCTCAGGGAACGTCCGTTGTATTCCCGTAGGCGCAGTAGCTCGGGTTCTGCTCAAACGGCGGATCCATTGCGCGCTGCTCCACTAGCAGTTTTCTGTAGGCATCCCACTTGATGTTAGGGTCAGCTGGACGAAGGTAGTTTTCTGGAACAATCCTTGGAAGTCCAGCTTTGCGGTCCTTAGCATTCGCTTTCCACGATTTCTTACCACCTTTATCGACCCCCTGGTAAATCACAAATTCGTCAAAACTGCTGACTCTACTCTCCTTCATGGCAATGACCAAAAGCCTATCGGACTGATCCCGCGTGCAACCTTGGGACCAGTACAGATAGTCATGAACTAGGGCTGCACGACTGTACTGTCCTTGGGGGCCGAGACCCGCCGACCAGAGGGCTTGTGGAATTGAGGCGAAGTCGGTAACAAAGCCTTTGGGGACAACGATTCGTACATTTGTACTTCCGATCACGTAGGTCATGTCCTCAATCGTTATCCAGAACTTGTTGTCACCAAACGCACGTACCGCCGGCGATGGAGGAGTCTGCTGACTCCAAGACACGGATGCGGCACAAAGAAGTGCAATTACTAACTGCACTTGCTTGTTCATTCTTCGGTCCCTCCTTGGATACAGCCTCAGTCGTGAAACTTCACCTTTTTGGGATTCACTTCCATGTAGAACTTGACCCAATCCGCCTCGAGCCGGTCGAAAGCATCCTTTGGTTTGAGCCTCCCCGCCTTCACCTCGACACAGATCCAGCTTTCCAGACGGTCCTTCTCCTTGTATCCGAAGTTCTTGCCGTTCCATTTGTTCTTGACGGGTTGGTACCAGAGATTCTGAATCTCGTTAGATCCGCCGTTACAGAGCGGATCGAAATGATCTACCTCGCCTGACTTGATGTTTCGCTTCTTCGCCGGGACCTCGTAGCTGAGGTAGACCTGGTCATGGGTCTTCTTAGAGACGCTGCGATGCGACTGTGAATATGTGCAGCTAACCTTGTCCCCGCTAGGGCATTCCCACTCGGACGTTAAATCGTCAAGATCTACCGTGTCCGCTTTGCCCGGAGTCATCGCCTTTGGGTATAGTTCGGCCGGCCCCACGCGAGGGCTTTGAGCCTCCAAGTAATTGCAACCGATCAAAACCGCACAAACTGCCGCCCTGAAGCAGAGTTTCTTGACAGAAGTCATGTTGATCATTAGCCTCGCTATCCCTCCGATCGGGGTACGGCTAGACAGAGCCAGTCCCGCATTAAGACATCTTTGAACCATAGTGATGCGAGAGACAGGAACGTTTCAGCCTCTGAACTCTGCTAGGCATCCTGATGAAATTAAGCACCTTCCAAAGCCGGTCGGCCCATCATTTTACTGTTGACGAATGAAACCCCGAGCTGATATTCAGGGGCGTGACAGTGCAACCCGCGATCCAAAGCATCGAGATGTGGGCTATTGAACGGCTGGTAGAGTACCCTCGAAACCCTCGCAAGAACGACGCCGCTGTGGATCGCATGTGCGCGTCCATCAGGGAATTTGGTTTCAAGATCCCCTGCCTGGTTCGAAGTGACGGCGAGGTTGTCGATGGACACCTCCGGTTGAAGGCCGCGCGCAAGCTCGGCATGACGGAGATCCCGGTGATTCTTTGCGATGAGTGGTCGCCAGCTCAGGTCAAAGCATTCCGGCTCATGGTGAATCGTTCAGTTACATGGGCCGACTGGGATGAAGAGCTGCTCGCCTTGGAACTGCAGGAGATTCAGGAATCGGATTTCGACCTCAGCCTCACTGGATTCGAGGACGAGGAACTCGCCCGTCTGCTAGCGGCGCAGGATGCCGCGGACGGGCTGACGGATGAGGACGCGGTTCCGGAGCTTCCACAGACGCCGGTGTCCGTGACTGGGGATCTGTGGATCCTTGGCAATCACAAGCTCCTCGTGGGCGATGCCACCAACCGCGCAGACGTCGCGAAGCTGATGGCCGGCGAAATGGCGGACCTCATCTTCACGGACCCACCCTACAACGTCGACTATGAAGGCTACACCGAAGAACGTCTGAAGATCAAAGGCGACCGCATGTCGGACGCCGACTTCAAGCAGTTTCTGGAAGCCGCGTTCCGCTCGTGCCGTGCGGTTGTGAAGCCAGGCGCCTCGCTATACGTTTGCCATTCTTCGTCCTGGCAGCGGGAGTTTCAAAATGCTCTCGAATCCGCCGGCTTTGAGATGCGCTGCCAGATCATATGGGCTAAGAATACTTTTGCGTGGGGATTTGGGCGTTACAAGTTCCAGCACGAGCCTCTTTTCTATGCGCACGTCGCAGGCGAGAAAGATCCCTGGTACGGCGACAAATCCCAGTCAACGCTCTGGCAGGAGAAGAAACCCGCGGCGAACCGCATCCACCCGACCGCGAAGCCCGTCGAGCTGATCGAACGCGCACTGCTCAACAGCAGCAAGTCGGGCGACGTTGTTGCTGATTTGTTCGGCGGCTCCGGCAGCACGCTGATCGCCTGCGAGCGGCGGAACCGCAAGGCGCGGCTCATGGAGATCGATCCGAAGTACGCGGACTGCATCGTGCAGCGATATCAGGAGTATTCGGGCAAGGCGGGAACGCTCGATGGCGATGGCCGTACCTTCGAGGAAATCGCTGAGGAACGTGCAGGAGTGCCGACGTGAATGGAAATCGAACGGTGCCACCGCGAGATTGCCGCGATCGAAGCCGAGCTACTAGCGGGCAACCCCGACGTTCAGGGGCTGTGCCTGGCTCTATACGATTGGAGCGCGGAGTTGAGGATCCTTCAAAACGAGAAACGCCGCCGGGAAGAAACCCGGCGGCGAGAAGTAGGCGGGGGAGTGAATCAGGCTTTGACCGAATAGGTCCGCTCGCCGTCCTCGCCCTTGGTGGAGACGACGGCCAGGCCCATCTTCTTCGAGACCGTCCCGGAGAGAAAGCCCCGAATCGAATGGGGCTGCCAGCCCGTAGCTTTCATAAGCTCCTTGGCCGTGGCGCCGTCCGGCCGTTTGAGCAACTCGAGGACTTTGCTGGCCTTGCTTCCTTCTCTAGAACCTTTGGCCTTTGCCGAGCCCTTGGGCGCTTTTTTGACCGGGGTGGCCTTCTTCCCCGCGTTGCCCTTCTTCGGCGCGACCGTGCGCGCACGTTTGGTAACGCTGGCCTTCTGTGTGGCTTTGGGTGCTTCAGCAGCAGGGGCCAGGGCGATTTCCATTGCTTCGGCGGTCGAGATCATAGCGTTTTCTCCTTTGTTGGCGGGGTCTCCGCGACCACATGAATCGCTCTAGTCCCGAACCAAAGCAAGCGAAATCTGCAGCAAATCGAGGCGATGGAACGGCGATGGTACTCAATGACAGTCGATTGACCTAAATCAGAAATGGCGGATTCTGGCAGTCAATGGCAGACCTAAGCGGGAAACTGGGACGCAAGCAGGAAGAGGCGATTGTCGCCCTATGTTCAAATCGGAGCATCGAGGACGCAGCTCGGGCTTGCAACACCCCAGCGAGGACGCTATATCGTTGGTTGAAGGAACGCGAGTTCGATGCTGCCTATCGCGCGGCACGGCGCAGCGCCTATGGGCAGTCGATCGCGAGGCTTCAGCAAGCTTCGGCTGCTGCGGCGTCCACGTTGCTGAAGATCATGATTGATCCAAGCTCCCCTCCATCCTGCCGCCTGCGGGCCGCCGATAGCGTCTTGAGCCATGCCGCCAAAGCAATCGAAATAGAGGATCTGGATGCTAGGGTCAGTGATCTGGAGCGTGCCACGGAGGCCACCAAAGACCGGCGTTCGAGGTAGAGGAAGAGCGATTGAACCTGAAGGCGCGGCTCCAGAAGCTTGAGCGGCACCATAGCGACATCGAGCGCGGACGATTCCGCATGATCGTGAGTCAAGCTGGAAAGCCGTTCGACCTGGCCAAGGCCACGTGCACACGGACGCTCATGCCTGATGGTGGGCTTATGGAGATTGTGAACGTGGATGGCAGTGGCCAGGACTTGAGTGATGAAGAACTGGAGCGCTTCATCCAGAGCCATCCTATCGAAGGACCCCGATGACCAGCAGGAGTCTCGCTCGGCGCTTGGAACGGCTGGAAGAACAGGTGATACCTGCGGACGAGCTTAAGGTATGGCAAATCGTCATTATGGACTCCGACGGAACCAAGACACTCGGCGAGAGGATTGAATGGTCTCCGCGTGCCCGTCAAGCGAAGACGCCGCAACCGTGGCGGCGACTTCACTGAGTAACGAAACGTATGTCGATTCTCAATCGGCGACTTAGGAAACTCGAAGCGCTGCTGACAGATGACGTTGGCTTGGTGCCCGGCTCACCCAAATGGCTGGCCTACTGGATTGAAAGGGCCGACAAGATCTTGAACGGAGACGATGAAGTTAAGGGCTGCCAAATTCCCCTCGAAGTCTTGGATGCAATCCTGGAAACTGCTCGCTTGCGGCGTCGGATGCCTACCGATATGAAGCCGGAGCTTTAGTGCTGTGGGGCCCTTTCGCAATTCGTGAAAATATCCGACTCCATGACTAGCACCCTTTGCCTCAGCCAAAGCACGCTCGCCTGTCCCCCAGCGTAATCACCCGGTGTCCACTCGATGGTGGAACCAGCGGGTATGACCGTATCGATCAGAGCCTTGCCCGCAAGCCCGCTGAGAGGAAGCTTAACCCGATACGATATTGCCTCGGGTGTTGGTGCTTGCTGGTTCACGACGTGAAGCAATGCAGGTCGAACTCCAAAGCCATCCGGTTGATTGCAAGAGATGATCAGTTGGCCTCAGCGAGCTGTCAGTGTGTGATCACCCAAGTAAACAGCGCGACTTCACGCTACGCCCTACCCTCACTCTGTGAACTCAACTAGATAGCTTTGGGCGTTAGGTTGCAAGGAGTATTGGCAAAAGACCCGGGCTCTTTCCTCCGAGGAGCCGGGAGACTTTCGGGTCTCGCAGCGGTCCACTCTCGAAGTGGACCGCTGGGCCCGTTTTAGCTCGTATCG
>Ga0157378_10005055_pt1 | contig 11582 bp, 10 predicted proteins | sample M65metaG_FD_115309 | JGI IMG/M metagenome (GOLD analysis project Ga0157378, IMG submission 115309) | Miscanthus rhizosphere microbial communities from Kellogg Biological Station, Michigan, USA - M6-5 metaG | ecosystem: Host-associated > Plants > Roots > Rhizosphere > Soil | place: USA: Michigan...
CATGCTTTACGAAGATCGAGGCGTGAGGATCTTTCTTTTTCAGGACGACGATTTCCCGCTGTTCGGAACCGTATGGCGACGCTGGGCCGGCGAGTTCGTGGACGAACTACATCGGCATGAATTACCAGGAAAGGTGATCTGGAAAATTAATTGCCGCGCCGATGCTGTCGATCGCGAGCTCTTCATCAGGATGCGCGACGCCGGACTGTATCTGGTTTATATGGGATTGGAATCGGGTAGCGAGGAAGGGCTGGATACGCTCCACAAACAGATTACCGTCGATCAGAACATCAGCGCGGTGAATCTCTTGAAGAGTATCGGCCTGATGTTTGAATACGGCTTCATGCTGCTGGATCCGTCCAGCACCTTCGAGTCTGTGCGTGATAATTTGAATTTCCTGAAAACCATCCTTGCCGATGGATGCCTTCCGGTAACTTTTTGCCGGATGGTGCCCTATGACGGCACGCCGATCAAAGATGAGCTGGAGCGGACGGGCCGGCTACGCGGCGACGTGTGCAACCCCGATTATGATTTTCTCGATCCCCGGCTGGAGGATTTCCATAACGGACTGACGACGGTGCTGAATGTCAACGGCTGGATTCATGGCTTGGAAGCAGTGACCACTCAGCTTCAGTGGGCCTGGAATGAAGTGGCAGTCATGGAGAGACTTTTTCCGGCTCTTCCCGGGATGTTGAAATACAAGAAGAAACTCGCCGGAATAACCAAGGCCAGCAATAAGTTATTGCTGAGCGTAGTTGAAGACCTGTCTTATGTATGCTCGGACAACAAACCGAATCTGTGGGATCCGGACGAAATCGAGAAACGTCGCGAGGGCTACCTCACAGATCTACTCAGAGTGCGCGATGCCTTTGTCTATTCGCGGCAAAATATTTTGCTTGATGAACTAGCACGCGATTCCGCGCCAATCCTGATTGAAGAGCCCGCCGCACTCGCGGCGAGCGCGTGAGCGTTACAGAGCACTCGATACTTTTCCCACGCCTCAAATGCCAGTGGTTTTCGCTGCATTGTGGAACCAATCAAGATAGGCAGTAAGCCACAACTTCATTCATTATCAGAACTGGTAATCTGCGCCAAAACCAATTAACCTTAGCGCCCACAGGAAACGATCGAATGGAACGTGAAGCGCTCGGAATGATTGAATGTCGCGGCCTGGTCGCGATGATCGAAGCGGCCGACGCGGCAGTCAAAACGGCAAATGTGACACTCGTCGGCTGGGAAAAGATTGATGCGGGCCTGGTGACGGCAATCGTGCGCGGCGAAGTCGCCGCGGTGAAAGCTGCGGTCGATGCCGGCGCGGCGGCCGGCCGCAAGGTCGGTGAAGTCATTTCCACTCACGTCATCCCGCGTCCGCATTCGAACATCGATGATGCGATTCCCGTGCTGCACACCGGCGAAACGACGCGTAAGAAGATTAGCGGCTCAGTTCCCGCGCGAAAATAATCCATAGCGTTACGCTGAAGTTGAATCAATAAATATGCGAAATCCCCCCAGTCTGGCGTGGTGTTCGCGCTTTTTTCCGGCGTCGTTAATCCGACAGGCTATGCTTGTCATTCTGTTTGGGCTCTCGCTCACCTTAACCGCACATGGACAGCAACCTTTTTACACCGACGACGCTGACGTTACTGAGTACAAGCACTTTCATATTCAGTTCAGCAATGAATTCGACGTTCTGCAACGTTTCGATTATCCGAGTCTGACTCAGAACACGAGCGTGCTGGAAGTGGGCTATGGCGTCGCGAAGAACCTGGAGGTTAGCGTCAACGGCCCGCTCATCGGTATTTCCAATTCGCGCATCATCACACCGCGACGCGTGGTGGGCCTGGGCGACATCGAGTTGCAAGTGAAGTTCAATCCAATCAAGGAGAAGGAAGGATCGCGCATGCCCGCGCTGGCGGCGACATTCGCTATCGAATTTCCGACTGGCAACACAAACAACGGCCTGGGTTCCGGCCTCGCAGACTATTTTCTGAATGGCATCATTCAAAAATCTGTTACTAAGAAGACAACACTCCGACTCAACGGCGGCGTTCTGTTCGCCGGCAACGACACGACGGGCGAGATAGGAATCAAAACCCGCGGCACCGCCTTCGTCGGCGGCGCATCACTGGTAAAGCAATTCACTCACAAGCTCGATCTCGGTGTAGAAGTAACGGGAGCGCTGACCAAAACGCTGCATCTCGACGAAGGCCAGGTGCAAACCCAGATCGGCGGCAACTATCAATTGTTCAAGAAGATGTCCCTGGATTTTGGAGTGATCGCGGGCAAATTCAATACGACGCGCCTCGGTGTCCAACTCGGCGTTCAAATTGATTTTTAAATATTGCCGCAGACGATCAGTGGCCAATAAGGGCTTGCGGTTGTTGATGCCCCAACGTCGACTTGATCTTGTTGAGTAGCGATTCCAACTCGAGTGGCTTCGTAAACACTTCATTACAACCAGCGGCCAGCGCATCCTGTTTCACGTCGTAAGTTCCATACGCGGTGATCGCAAAGATCGGTGTCTGCGCCAGCGTCTGCCGCTCGCGAATTTGCCGGGTGGCTTCTACTCCATCCAGCTCAGGCATCGCCAGATCCATGAGAATTAGGTCGGGATGCGCGCGATTCGCTTGCAGCACTCCTGCCTTTCCATCTTCGGCTTCAACTACCTTGAATCCTTTCGCGCGGAGCCACGCGGACAGCAGGGTGCGGTTGTCCGAATAATCATCAACTACCAAAATCGTCGAGGCATTTTGCGGCATCATGAGGTTCGTCCTCCTTCAATTCAAGCGGCAGTCAAGGTCCCGCCGTCGTTTCGGGCGACCCGATCAAGATAGCTGGTCAGTCTGCAACCGACAGTGGCAAAGATTTAATTATTGTTTTGCAGTTCGCTTGCGTGATGCGAGAAGAACGAGCGAAGTCAACGAACTGGCGAGTGCGAGGACGGCGCCGCAAATCATGATCCGGCGAAATCCGTGAACAAAACACTTGTTTATGAGTTCTTTGAGCTGAATGCGCGTGATTTCGTCGAGGCCGGTCGGAATCTCGGCAGCCGCCAGCCTGATGCGTTGGTCTTTCAACGCCGCGCGAATCGCGGGTGCCCTAAATTGATCCAGTCCATGATCGAGACAAGCGTCAAAAGCCTGAAACATGACGAGCCCGAGCACCGCGATCGCCAGCAGGCCGGCTGTGCGTGAAACCGCGTTGTTGATGCCGGATGCAATTCCCGCACGATTCTCAGATACCGAGTTCATTACCGTCGTCGTCAACGGCGCGACGCTAATCGCCATTCCTAATCCGAGAACAATGATGGCGGGAAAGAAAGTCGTCCAGTAATTACTGGCGACGCCCGGCCTGAGGAAAAGCGCAAATCCAATTGCGACTACAACCGGGCCAACCGCCAACGGCAGACGCGAGCCGTAACGCTTCACCAATCCGCCCGACCAACGCGACAAACCGAACATGATTAGAATGAACGGCAGAATGGCTGCGCCGGCAGCAGTCGATGTGTAGCCTTGCACCTGAATCAAATTCAGCGGTAAGAAGAAAAGTGTGCCCGCGAGCGCAGCATACAAGAACAAGGTGAGCAGGTTAGCGCCCGCAAAATTACGCGAACGAAAGAGCCGGAGCGGCATCATCGGATGCTTCACACGCGCTTCGACCACGACGAAAGCGGCAGAGAAGACAATGCCACCGGACATCGTGGCGATGACGACCGGATTGCTGAAACCAAGACGCGACGATTCGATTAACCCAAAAACCACTCCACCTAAACCCAGCGTCGCCAGTGCTGCTCCGAATAAATCAACTCTGCCTGAATCTTGCTCGTCCCGACTCTCTGGCACCCACAGAGCGAGAAGCGCGAGCACGATCAGCGCGAACGGGACATTCAAGAAAAACACCGCACGCCAGGTAACGTGCTCGATTAACCATCCGCCCAGCACCGGACCTAACGCCGTTGTCATCGCCGTGGCGCCCGACCATGTGCCGATGGCTTTGCCGCGATCTTTTTCAGAGAAGGTCGCGCTAATGATCGCGAGACTGCCGGGAACCAATAGCGCTCCGCCGACACCTTGCACCGCTCGTGCGAAAATCAGTTGGCTGATGTCCGGCGCCAAACCACACCAGATTGAAGCTAAGGCAAAGAGTACCACCCCAATTGCATAGATCTTCTTACGTCCAAATCGATCGCCAAGCGAGCCTCCGAGCAACAACAGTGCGGCGAGGAACAATGTGTAGGCTTCAATCACCCACTGCACATCGGTCACAGTTGCATTGAGTTTGGTTTGCAGGACAGGCAGCGCGACGTTGACGACGGTCCCGTCGATAAAGACCATGCTCGATCCGACGATGGTCGCTGCCAGAGTCCAGCGTTTCTGCGCTTTACCGCACTCGCTCGCCGCCGCTTTGCGCGTCGTGACGAAAGTCTCGTCGCAGGGTGATTTGAGGAAGTTCATTGATCGAGCAGCATACCTCTGCAACCTGACGGCAAACAAAAACGCCGCTCGCGATTTGCAAACGGCGTTTGAAGAATATGAGAACCCGGCGCGACCGCAACGAGCCTCATGAATCAATCCTTGATCCGCTCACTATCGTTCGCGGTTCTGTATCAATATCTGATCCTCACCGTGAAGCTTCCGCTGTTGTCGTTGTAATTGTCGTCGTTGATGGCCAAATACAGGCGGCCATCGGTGGTAGTGTTGTAAGTCAGCGAGCTGCCGATGAAGAACGGCTGGGTTTGCCCGTCCGGCGTGCGGATGTAGCCAATCAACGCGCCCACACCCGCGCTGGGCACTGGACGCGCGCTTACGATCGAACCGAATCCGGAAGAGCGCCCGCCCTCAGGTCCGACTGAGCCCGCACGTTGACCGGCGACTACGGTTCCGCTTGCGGTGAACGTGACTTGATCGCCCGAACGCAAGTCGATGCCCGTGTCTATGCCACGCGAATTGCCGGGCACCTCAATACTCCGTTCGCCGCTTCGGCGTGGCGGCAGCCCGGGCTGCTGGTTTCGTGATCGAACTACGGTTCCGCGATCGAGCTCGTCCGAATCACGCGCGTTGAGAGTTCGCTCCCGGCGAATTTGGACATCAAAGCTGCCGCGCGCGTCCGCGTATGACCCGCGGTTTGCGGTGAGAAAGATGCGGCCATTGCGATCGGCGGTGAACTCGCGATTACTGCCCAGTTCGAATACTGGCGCACTCGGATCGTTCCCGATCGCGCCAATCAACTCGCCTTCGTTGGCGTTGGGCAACGGCGCGCTCGGATCGCTCCTTTGCAATCCATCGGGCGTGACGCGTGTGCGACCCACGGTGATAACGCCCGAAGCGCTCACCTGCACACGCTCTCCGCGGCGCACGAAAACACCGCTGTCGACCCAATTTGCGTCGAGCATTACCTGTACGTTGCGCGTTTGATAACGGGCGTCCTCGAGCGACCGTCCTTCGATCTCGATTCGGTCGATCTCGTCAGGACGAAAGTACTGGATGTCGGCGGCGTCTCGCCTGCGGCGCGCCACATTGGGATCGGTTGTCGCGGTGGGAAAGTTGCCGGCCTCGACGCGCACTACAAATTGACCGTTCACAAAGCCGAGCAAAGTGCCGCGAATTGTTCGCCCGTCGCGCAAATAAATCGTGTCAGCAACGGCAAAGCTGGCGGTGGCAATAATGAACAGAGCGGCAAGCAGGATTTTTTTCATGGCGACTCCTCCCGAAGCTATCGATTTCAAGTTCGGCTGCAAGCCGAACATCAATTAGGAGAGTTTTTTTGGGGTTTTCTGAAGAAAGCTTATAACGGCGTGAAGAGTCGGGGCAAGTGAAGGCGAGAAGTGATGTTTTTTCTCTGTGACTCGGCGCGTCCTCCGTGCCCTGTGGTGATAATTCTTTTACGAGCTATTACCACAGGGACACAAAGGATTTCCAAGACGCAGGGAAAGGCTGTGATGACTAGCCCTTCGTCAGTTCGTCCGCGAGTTCATTCGCGCCGAAAACTTTTCGCAGCACTTCGCGCATTGCCCGCACGTCGACTGAGATGGCGCGATTGATTGAATCGTCAAAATAAAAGTTACCGACCAGCGACTGAATGTTGCCGTCGAAAATCAATCCGATCAGTTCGCCTTCCTTGTTGATCGTGGGCGAGCCTGAGTTGCCGCCGATGATGTCGTCATCGCTGACGAAATTGAACGGTGTGCTCAAATCGACCGACGATTTCTTTTCGATCCAACGCGGCGGCAGGTTGTAGGGAAACTCCTGTTTGAATTGCGCGGCTCGATCGTACAAGCCGCCCAACGTCGTGAACGGTGTCACGTGCTTGCCGTTTTCGTTATAGCCTTTGACCGTGCCGTACGACAGCCGCAGCGTGAACGTCGCATCGGGATAAAGTTTCGTGCCTTCGGTGTCGAATTTAGCGCGAGCGATTTTGGCGTAGTTCGCACGCTCGACGCCGGTCACTTCCGATTCGAATCGCTTGCGCAGCTCGCGTGCTTTCGGATCGACCATTCGTGCGAGCACGATCATCGGATCCGTGGAAGACTCGATTGCCTTGATGCCCCCCGCAGCCAACTGCTTACGGAAATCGACGTCCTTCAATTTCGTGCCATCGATCAATTCTGCGGCGCGCGCTGCTGGAGTCTTTCCATTCAGGACTTGCTTCGCGAGCGGATCATTTGCGCCCAGTAAATCAACCATGAATTCAAGCGAATCTGTGAGTTTCAGTTTTTCGAAGTCCTCATAGATGGGTGCCGGCGCATAGAGCGCAAGCTCAAGCGATGGGCGACGCGCATCGGTGAATTCCGGCAGGCGGTCTGCGTTCGGCTTCGGACTTTCCTCAGCGAGTCGCACCAGCGTTCGTGCAATACCAAAAAGTCCTGTGTTGAAGCCGCCGCCTTGATCGAAGATGCGCCGCTCTTTCGCGTACGAAGCGTAATCGCGATGCGCTTTCGCAATCGCGTCCCACGCGTCACCATATTTTGCTTGCCTTGCCGGATCGGCGGCGATCGACTTACGCAGCGCCGCTTCGTCCTGTCGTTTGGTGTTCAGGAGCTTCGGATCTTTCAAACCCGCAAGCTGTCCGCGATAAACCTTGAGACTGTTTTGAATGCTGTTGAGTTCATTCTGGGCGCGACGCGTCTGCTCTTCGCCCATCGCCATGTACTTCTTGAGCATCGCTTCGCGACGTTCCAGCAAGCGGAGCACGATCGGAATGCTTGTGTCGCGCAACTCTTCCAGGTGGGCCACCGTGTTAAGTCGCGAAGTCGATCCCGGATTGCCGATCACGAAAGCAAGATCGCCTTCCTGCGCGCCCTTCTCTGACCACTTCAGATAACTCGCCGGCTTCACCGGTTGATCGTTTTCGTAGACGCGCACCAACGCCATATCGATGTTGAAGCGGGGGAAATTGAAATTGTCGGGATCGCCACCAAAGAAAGCTGCCTGAAATTCCGGCACAAACACCAGACGAATGTCGGTATACTTCTTGTACCGATACAAATTGTATTGTCCGCCCTGATAGAGCGTGATGACATCGGAGCGTAATCCCGTCGATTGAGTTGATTCGGCTTCGATCTTCGAAATCTCTGCGCGTCGCGCCGCGAAAGCGTCGGCATCAGAGCTGCCGGCCTTCACCGCGCCGTTCACGCGGTTAGTGACGTCTTCGATGCTCATCAATACATTCAACTCCAGATTCGGAATCTTCATCTCGTCAGCGCGCGTGCGGGCAATGAAACCGTCTTTCGCGTAGTCTTTCGCCGGCGTGCTCAATTCCCCGACAAAATCTTCAACGATGTGATAATTCGTCAGCACCAAACCGGTCGGCGAGACGAACGATCCGGAGCCACCGTTGTTGAATCTGACCGCGGCCATCTGCACTTTGTGCAGCCACTCGTCGGTAATATCGAATCCATATTTGCGTTTGATTTCCGCGCGCGGCACGTTGTTGAAAGGCCACATGCCTTCGTCCGCGAGCGCGGTGAATTGAAATGTTTGTAAGCTGGACAGCGCCAGAATCAGGGCGCAGAGAGACTTTCTAAATTTCATGATTACCTCAAATTTGATAAGTGTGCGGGAGAAATACTTAGAGCCGCTTCCAGCCATTTTAGATGCCTGAAACGACCCGCCGGTCAATGCAATCCCGCACCTGTTTGGTTATTCAAGAGCATCGCGATTATAGCGGTAAGCCACGCGAAAAGTAATGCGCGCCGATTCGGTCGATCGCCAATCTTACAAAAAGCATTGCCAGCGCGCGGTCACATGTATAAGATGCGCGCCGCGAACGCGCTTGGGTATCGACCGAAGCTGATGCCTTGCGGCGACTCGACCGTGACAAACCAGCGCCAACACCTTTACCTTTACCAACCCTACTCAAATCCAGTGATGATGCACTGCAACAGCCTCGCGTTTTTTATCGATGCGAGGTTGAGTCGACACCGCTGATCGTGGCGAAGCCTAATTAGTCCGTCACCCGTTTACTTATCGAGCACTCACGATTTACGATTCGCCTGGTGATGACCAACGAAGAGATTGCGCGCCGGTTCAACCGCATGGCTTCGCTGATGGAGGTGCGGGGCGAAGATTCGTTCCGGATCCGCTCTTATCGCATGGCGGCGGAGGCGATCGAGACGTGGCCGACCGAGATGACCACAATCACGAAAGATGAAGGGGTGGCGGGCTTGCTGGAAATTCCCGGCGTAGGCAAAGCAATCGGCGGCAAAATTATTGAACTCCTGGAAAAGGGCACATTCGACGCGTGGGATCGTTTGACCGCGGAAACGCCCGAAACGGTGCTCGATCTCCTTGAGTTGCCGGGCGTTGGCCCAAAGACGGCGGCCACCTTTCACCAGAAATTTAAGATCACATCGCTGGACGACTTGCGAAAGTTCGTCGAAGGCGGCGGGCTTGAGACTGTCGACGGCATCGGACCGAAGACGGCTGGGAGAATTGAGACTATTTTGAAAGAGCGTGAATAGTCTTGAAATCCAAGAACCAACATATGATAATTCGTCGAATTCTCACGACATGATTTCATTGGAGCAAACAAGAAAGACTTTCGCGGAATTCTTCGCCGGAATCGGTTTAGTCAGACTAGGCTTGGAACAAGAAGGCTGGTCTGTCGCTTTCGCCAACGATATTGACGAACAGAAGAGGGAAATGTATGACGCGCACTTTGTCGATTTGGATAATCATTTCCTGCTCAAAGATATTCACGAAATAAGAGTAAAAGCAGTTCCGTCGGTTCTCTTGGCTACTGCATCCTTTCCGTGTAATGACCTTTCGCTTGCAGGAGCTCGTATGGGTCTAAGAGGCGAGCAATCGTCCGCGTTCTGGGGTTTTATCAAGGTGCTTAAGAATCTAAAAGAGCGGAAGCCTCCACTGATTCTGATCGAGAATGTTACGGGCTTCTTAACATCTCACGGCGGAAAGGATTTCAAGATGGCGATGATCGCTCTTAATCGCCTTGGTTACGACGTCGATCCATTTATTATCGATGCCGCCTCCTTTGTTCCTCAGAGCCGTCAACGTCTTTTTGTGGTTGGACGTATGAAGTCCCTGTTTGAAAGACAAAGTGGTTCACAATTGCTCGAGACCGAAAGTGAATTAAGACCGCCTTCCTTGGCAAATTTTATTTCCCGGAATCCAAATATAGATTGGGCAATTCGCAAATTGGCGCCGCCTCCCAAAAAGCGAAGCCATTTGCAGGAGATTCTTGAATCTCTTCCTGAAGGTGCCCCAGAGTGGTGGGACGATGACAGGACTAGGTACCTATTTAACCAAATGAGTTCGAAGCACAAAGTCATTGCTAAAAAAATGATTGAAGGACGTACCTGGACGTATGGAACCATTTTTCGCCGAGTTCGAAATGGAAGCTCAATGGCGGAATTGCGAGTTGACGGGATCGCTGGATGTTTGCGGACGCCACGAGGCGGGAGCGGCCGTCAAATTCTCTTCAAGGCAGGGAAGGGAAAGTATTTTGCGCGACTTCTTACACCCCGGGAATGCGCTCGGCTGATGGGGGCAGATGATTATCGAATTGCCGCAACTCTCAATCAGGCACTTTTTGGCTTTGGGGATGCCGTATGCGTTCCCGTGATTCGGTGGATTGCACGGAATTACTTGAATCCGCTAGTCGAAGAATTGGACACTCGTTTACAAAACTCTAATGGCAAAAAAGAAACGGCAGTCGCCTGAAGGTTTTTTGCCTCACGATGTCGCGGCGATTCGAAAAGAAATTTCGCGATTCCTAAACCGTCAGGATTCCAAGAAACGAATTATCGGCAACGCGAAATTCGGCGTTTATGCCTTTTACGACTACGATGGAGAACCAATCTATGTGGGGCAAACGCGCGAACGCTTGAGAGCAAGAATCGGCAGACATCTCACTAATCAACGTACAGACGCGGTAGCAATGAATGTCCTCGATCCATTCGAGGTGGCGGAAATTGAAATCTGGCCAATTTATCCAGGCAGAATGTCCAGAAAACGGATTTCTGAACTCTTGCACGCTACAGAATTTACGGTCTTCCAAAAGGTCTTGCGTCATTCTAAACTGGGTGCCGTTCTGAACGAAAAGGACATCACTAAAAGACCGCGCGTAGCGCTGCCAGTTTCGTTTCGTTCTCGAATTATTCCTGATTCCATTTACGACCAGCGAAAACATTCAGATATTAGAATTGCTCGGCGGGCTAGCACGATTGCCGCGCTTGCTCGTGTAATAAGTGAACGCGATGTCTCGAAGGGTCTCAGAAGAACATTGCTTACTCAAGCGCGACGACTTGAGCGTTTGTCGCAAGAGCGGTTTGAAGAAGTCGGAGGTCAAATCCCCGTAGAGGCCACCGATGAAGAAACTGGTGAGACAGTCGGTAAGTGAGTTCCTAGTTTCAAGATGAAGCCTTCTCGGGAACAGGTTCACTACACGATGTCCCGTGTCCGTTCGACCGGATCCGCCATTGAAAGACGGCTCGGATCCGCACTTTGGAGAGCCGGGTTAAGGTATCGAAAGCATTACAATGTCTTCGGTAAGCCTGACTTCGCTCTTGTGTCCTTCAAAGTCGCTGTGTTTTGTGACAGCGAGTTTTGGCACGGTTACCGCTGGGGAAAACGCGCCAAGACTGCCTTCAAGTCAAATCAAAGTTACTGGTTGGCTAAGATCGAGCGGAACCGCAAACGCGACAAGAAAGTGAAAAAGCAATTGGAGGGAGAGGGCTGGCTCGTTCTGCGTTTTTGGGAGCACGAAATCTTGTCAAATATCGAAGGCTGTGTTTCGAAGGTCAAAGCGGCGGTTCGATTACGATCTTAAAGGCGGCGGGCTGAGACTGTCGACGGCATCGGACCGAAGACGGCTGAACGCATCAGAAGACACATCTCCAACTGACATGTTCTCTGCCGCGTGACAGGAAACATTGTCCTGTCCTGCCAAAATTAACAGGGAGGTTCTTGCGCTGTTTCGTTGGCTGTCCTACAATGCCTGCCATCAGCCGACTGTCCTGGCAATCGCGCAGCGTCTCCCCGCAGCGTTCTTTCAGGGTGAAGCTGCGCTGAACTCTTCAAGGCAGCGCAGACTAAGTAAACTTAAAGTAGCCGGCCGAAATTCGG
>Ga0157378_10005058_pt1 | contig 11578 bp, 6 predicted proteins | sample M65metaG_FD_115309 | JGI IMG/M metagenome (GOLD analysis project Ga0157378, IMG submission 115309) | Miscanthus rhizosphere microbial communities from Kellogg Biological Station, Michigan, USA - M6-5 metaG | ecosystem: Host-associated > Plants > Roots > Rhizosphere > Soil | place: USA: Michigan...
CGCCCATCTGATCGCTTTTCAGGACCGGCCCACGTGCGCTGATCTGTCCGTCCGCGACGGCATCGAAACCGGAAGGGCCTGCACCGACCAGATTGCGAATTCGCGTCCAACTCGCGTTGGCGAAGGAAACTTGCGCGTCTATCGGATAATCGCCGGATAACGTCGCATTGCCCTGTCCGTGAACCGACGCGTTAGCCAAATTGGAATCCAGCACAAAGCTCAGTTTGCCGCCGGATGTATTGGCTGTCAGACTCGCGTCACCGAACTTGGCACCCCTGGCGGTGACGGAGCTGGCTTTGATGTTGGCATTCAAGTCGCGAACCAGGAAGCGCGGCTCCGCAGCCTGCACCTGCCCGCGCCCATCGCCGGAAATCTGCAGAACCCCGCCTAATGCGGGCCACCTGCTTTGTAAATATTTGACTCTCGCGATGTCGACGCGCCCGTCGTTTACTCGGATCTCAAAGTTCCCGGATTCCCAGACGCCTTGAGGGTGCGCGTAGTGCGCCGTCAGATCCAAATGCGAAGAGCCCGCCGCGATCTGTAATTGCTGGATGTCGATATCTTGCGCCCTATAAATGGCGCGGGCGCGGAGGTGATCGAGCGACTCGTCGTATAGCACGGCGTTCGCGAGATCCATACTCACGTCGCCTTCAGGGTTATCGAGGGCGCCGTTCAAACGGGCGGTTCCGGACAGGTTCCCTTTGACTCGAATGTCCGTCCGGCGGACTAATGCGAGCACGCGTTCGACTGGCAGCCCGCTGAGTTGTGCCTCAACGTTGGACGAGTAACCCGGGGCGAGCTGCGTGCTCCCCGCCAGCTTAACGTTGGATCCCGCGAAATCCGAGGTGACGTTGTAAGTCACGGTGTTTCCAGAGGTCCGGGCGCTCGCAGTCAAATCGCCGTAGTTCTGTCCATCCGCGTGCAGCCCACGAACAGAGCCGTCGGCGACGATTGTCGTCAGCAGAAAGCGTGGGGTGTTGGATGCGCCACTTCGATTCTCTGAAAGCGTGCCCGTGACGTCGCTATTCAACTGCACGATTCCTGCGGTATTGGGGCGCTCTCGCTGCAGAAGCGTGAGATTTGCCAGATCGATGCGGCTGCTTTGCAGATGGGCATGGAGTTGGCCTGTGGTGACGCTATCGCGGGGGTGCTGGAATTCAGCTGCCAAATCAACGCGGCCCGCCGTGGTTTCGAGCGACACATTGCTGAGCGTGATGTTTTGGTCGGTGAGATTGAACTGAGCTTGTATCCTATCGAAGGGCTGGCCTTGGAGCGTACCGTTTGTGGCTTGAATGCTTCCGGACCCGCGAGGGTTGCCGACAGTGCCGGCAATATGCGCCGTCGCATTGAACATTCCCGAATATTGATCGCTCTGCTGGCCGGCGAGGGCGATGGCATCGGCAAGGTCGGCGTTCTGCGTTGAGAGAGCAGCGGCGACCGATCGATCCGGCAGCGCCTTCCAGTCGCGGAGCCCTACGGCAGCCGAAAAATGCGCCTGCATGCTGCCCCGCGTGACGTTCCCGTTGCGTACGGCCGCTTGATTTCTCGAGAGCAGCGCATCGGCATCTAAACTATCGAAGCGGCGGCCCTGAATTTGGAATGTGGTAGCCGCCAAATGTCCGGCTACCTCCGGGGAAGTGAGTCCGCCCATCACAGTCGCGGTAAAGGTGACACGGCCGCCGTTGAACGTGATAGGAGAAGCCGTGCCCCTTGTGGCGGTGACTATATCGTTCAAATCGGTGCTGGAAAGAGCAATTTGCAATTGATGTTTGACGGAGCCGCGAAGATTCACGCGGGTATGCGGCAGCGCTACGTAGGAATTATCCAGCGTAAGATCGTCGGCCGCTTCACGATATGCAACGTTAAGCTTCCCCGACACCGGAACACCTTTCGAACCGCTCGGCGAAATTGACATTCGCGCGTCCAGTGCCAAGTTGTGGTCCTTCGGCGTACTCAAATCCCCACGAGCGTCGATCGGACCGCTCATGACGCCGTCGTACTCGAGCCGTTGGTAACCGCCAATCTGTGCGATCGCCCGTAAAGCCAGATTACGTACTGTCCCGCGAACTTGATACCTGGCGAAGTCATGCAGCGACGCGTTTCCACGCACCTCGGCCCCGTAGGCTGCTACTCGGAAATCGTTCAGGGAGAGGACATGTGGGTCCAGGGCCGCGGTTCCAACTATATTCACGCCGCTAATCCGCTGGCTGCCCTGCTGAAATGACACGTGCTCCGCCTGGATTCTGCCTGCAACGCTATATTCGTTGTTGGCATTTAGACTGGCGGTACCTTTCACGGTCAGCCTACCGTCAGGCCGAGCGGCGATATTTGCAAGTCGGCCGAGTTCGCCGAGAGCTAGATTGCCTTCAAAGTTCAAATCCGAGCGCCCATTCGTGTCCTTCAAAGCACCTGAGGCGAAGACGCTTGAGTTTCCCAAAGCCAGTTGGAGCGTGTTTACACGAATTCTCCGATTCGAGACGACCGCATTTGCATTTATGTCGAGCGTTGACGGGGGGACGGAAGCGTCCGCTTGCAACGGAAGATTCGCGGCAGCCTTCAACTCGGTTAATGCGACACGGCCAGTAATCTGCGCCGCAATCGTAGGATCTCTCAGATTCTCCAGGGAACCATTGATAGTAAGTGAAGATCGCGGCGTAGCGATCGTGGCATTTCGAAAGGCAATCTTGTCTTTCTGCAACGTCATCGGTAGCGTGACCGCGAATTGAACCGGAGTATTTCGGCCTGAGACAACATATATCGGCTCAAACACCAGCCTGCCTTCATATCCTTGAGTCAGCACGTTAAACGCGAGGTTCATGCGCAAATTGCTGCCTTGAATGTTCAAATCATGTTGCTGGGAGGCAAAAATAATCCGCCCGTCATTCAACGCGAAGTGGCCGACTGCCAGATCGACTACCGTTTCGAGTGGTGTCTGCTTCGATTCCGTCTTCGTTTTGGGAGCTGGAATGTTGGTATGGCCATCTGGAAAGACCATGATGTTTGCCTGGGGCCTGTCGATTACCAGCGACGTCACGTCGAGCAAGTGATGAGTGCTGGTGAATAGCCGAATATCGACCTGCCCGTGTTCGGCCTGCAGATACGGGGCCGCTCCGGCAGGCTCGTTTCCATGCACCACAAAGTGTGTGAAGGTGGAACGCAGGTGCTTCCAGTCGAACGCGTACGATCCGATTTCAACTCTCCCGCCCGTCCCGCTCTCGGTTGCGGTTATGATCTTGTTTTTTACATATTGACGAAACCATTCCGTCTGCGCGATAAGCACGAAAGTCATGGCTAACGCTGCGGCTAAAGCCATCGTAGCGAGGGCAATCTTGATCAGGAGCTTTGTGGGCCGGTTCATTTCAGTGCCTCCTGTTTATACTCGATCCGGTAGCGACTGCGAGCCTGGGTGAGCCACTGATTGAAGCTCTGATTCACGCGCTCGCCTTCGAGAAGTGTCCGGACCTGTGGCTCCAAAGCCTGGTAGCTGCTGGCTTGTGGATTTTGACGGCGGAGATCTGCCAGATGCTGATTGTAGTAAGACCGCACATCCTCGTCCGTAACTACAGCGCCGCCCTGAAAACGTTGATCGATGAAGGAGAGAACGGTAAGTTGCCACAGCAACTGTTCGCGGAGATCGTTTTCGTTCAGCCCGTAGCGCGCCAGTTCCGCCCGCAACCGGGCTTCCGAACCGCCGAAGCGATCTCTCGTGACCTGGCTTTCGAGTCCCGCGGCTTGGCTCTCGGCGGGACGGCGAAACCCGCCGCTGATAATTTCTTGTCGAATGATTTCCTGATCGATCAAGCGTTCCGCCGATCGGCGCTTATTGTCAGAGTCGGCGCGGACTGGTTCCCGATTAAGGAATGCAGTGAGACGCAGGTCCACATCGATATCGCTAGTCTTAATGACGCGCTTCCCCACGATCACCGCGATCCGATCCAACACCACCGCGTTACCACTTGCCGCCATAGCTACCGAGCAGCAGAGTAACAATCGCGACACTATGTTAAGGGGCTTCAAAAGGTCTGTCCAATCGAAAAGAAGAATTGAAAATGACTGATGCTTTGGGGAACCCCTTGGCAGAAGCTGGGCGAGGCAGCGGGAGGAAGATTGGGGTTGCACTGCAGGAGTTGGTCCGGAGTTCCCTTGAAGCCCACGAAAGACGGAGGATTGATACTGTATGCCAGGTCTCCGCGAATCGGCCCGATTGGGGTCTGGTACCGGATTCCGAAGCCCACCGCGTGGACGCCGTAGTTGAAATCCTTTAAATCGCGTTGATTGAAGCGCAGTGAGAGATGGCTGAGGCTGCTATAAACATTTCCCATGTCATGGAAAAGCACGCCCTTGATGTTGTTACCGATCAAAGGAAATCGAAGTTCTACGTTGTTGAAGAACAGAGCATCGCCGCCCAGCGGGAATCCAGTAGGCTGATAGGTGGTTCCACCGGCCGTCGTGGGGGCACCGATATCGCGTGGACCTGCCTGATTAAAGGAAAACGCTCGGAGAGAATCCGCACCGCCGCCGAAAAAGCGTTCCGGAAGGGGCACTGATTCTTGATCGGTGAGCCCAGCGGGTGGGGAGAAGGGCGCGATCACTCCGAACTGTGTCTGGCGCGCCAGCACAATATTTTTAGTAAGCGAGTAATATGTCGCGTTTCGAATCAGAACTCGGCCAAAACTGCGCTGTGAACCAAAGTATTTGTCCGCCACGCCAAAATTCACGGTTGTGTACATACCGTGATGCGAATCGGCTGGATTGTCCCGGCGGTCATGGATAAAGGTCGCTGAAAGTATTCCAATGCGCACGGGTTGCACCAGTTGAGGAATCAAAAGCTCGGGAATCACCACCTGACTGACGCTCACGCGGCGATACGAAAACTGGAACAGGCCATTCAGACTCTTGCTGAAGCGCTGGGAGAGCTGAATTGAACCCTCTTCGCGGCGTGACGCAAATGTCCGCACATCTAAAGAACTGTCATACAAGAGCGTATAGGTGATGTTCCGCCCATCGACGTTCCGGAAACGGGGCTGGAGGTAGCTCAGGGAGCCGAGCTTTTCAATGGACGAATAGGCGCCGCGCAGGCTGACGGTGTGGCCCAAGCCCAGAAAATTGAGGCGGGTGGCCGTAAATGAAACCGACGGGCTGAAACCCGTAGTCCCAGCGGGCGACGACAAGCTGGTCGTGCTGGGCGTGCCGAAACGCCCTAATTGGGCTCCGAATCCCAGGGAAAATGTATACCGGTTGGCTTCATCGAAGCTATAGAGGACATTTTTGAATCGGGTATCGCCATCCGGATTCTCGGTTGCAGCGTCGACCCGGGCGAAGATGCCCAGATCGTAGAAGCGCTGTTGTATGTCCGCTTCTCTATTTGGAGAGAGCGGATCGCCGTTTTTCAGCGTGATGTATTTGTCGACCACGCTGCGGCGCGTCGTCTTGAGACCGGAAACAATCACGCTCCGAACATATTGCGGGTCGCCTTCATTGATGACATAAACCAGGTCCACATGATGGGGAGTTTGAGTAAGTTGCCAGGAAGCAGTGAAGGTAGCCGCGGGAAAGCCCCGATCGTAGTAATAATTCAGCGCAGTCGTACGATCAAGTCCCAAGTTCCCATCGGAGAAGGGTTGGCCGGCACTCGACGCCAGTTGTGGGGTGAGCTCGGCGAGATTTTCCTGAGATACTCCGCGAATCTCCAAATGATCGATGATCCACTGAGGGCCTTCGTCGATCTGGAAAGTTACAGCGAACCGCCCCGGCTTCCCCTGATATTGGCGGTCAACCACCGGATTAATTTTAACGTCGCGAAAACCGTTGTCGCGATAGAGTCCGCTTACGGTCTCCTGGTCTTTGCGTAAAAATGCTTCACTGTAGCGCCCATGCCTGACGCTGAAGGACGCAGGCGCGGTAAACATCCGCTCCCGAATTAAACCACTATCAAAATATTTATTACCGGCGATCGACACGTGCGCAAGCTTAAAACGTTGCCCGCGTGAAATCACGTATTCGATGGTCTGCATGTCATCCGTTGCCGGCTGAAACCGGAAGTCGACATCGGCGTCGTAATAGCCCTGGCTCTGAAAATAATCACGCAAGTTCCTCCGCCCCTCGACCAGCAAGTCATTGTCAACGGAGCGTTCCTGGAAGACTGGAACATAGCGTTTCAAAACCCGCTTAGATACGTGAGTTTCGACCGGCTGTATTTTGACTTCGGGTCCTACTCTGACGGTGAGGTTAGGGCGAACACGCCGGTGTTCGGAATCGTAATCCAGTTTGTCGAGTTCAACACGCGCCGTGAGGTGATCCTGCGTTTGGTATTTCGCGAGCAACGATTGAACGCCCTTCCGCGTGCGCCCGGCGGTGACCTGCCGCCACCAATGGATAATGGGAATTCGCCATCCCGTTATGCGCGCTATTACGTCGTCGGACAAGTTATTTTCGCCAGCGACTATCGGCATCTCATATTTGGCGCGTTTACCCTGGTTGATCCGGAAGATAATCGAAACTAATTGATTCGCATCGTCGGGAGTGACGGTAGGAGTCACTTGCGCTTCGTAGAGCCCGTTGCTTTGAAGTAGCCGCTGCAGACTCTCCACCGCGTGAGTGACATCCTCTTCGTGAAAAACGGCTCCCGTGGAAAGGTTCAGCGCTTGAAACGCTTGTCCACGGTTAGGCGATTCCACCAACTTGCCGGCTACTGATACGTCTCCGACGAATTTGACGTTCTCAGTGACGAAACGAATCACAACACCACTTCCCGAAGCCTCGGCCTCGACAACGATGTCAGCGAACCGGCCGGTCGCGAACAGGCCATCAATGGCGTTTGATACGTCCTCTGCGCGTAGCGGCTGGCCTTTCTTCAAAGGTTGTACGCGCGCCAAGTCTTTCGCATCCAAAGGCTGGGGCGCCGAAAACTGGATATCTACGATAGGCTTACCTTCGAACGCGGAAGGTGCTCCGGGCGCCCCGAAGCCCAATGACGCCAAGACCCACAGTCCGAGACAGACTTTTAACGGGTCCCCCACAATGGTTAGATTGAATACGCTCGACTCAGTTACAACTGAACTCTGGTTCCATCGCAGGACCGTCTCGGCTTTAGCGAACCTACCCTGCGGATGCAGACCTTGTTGAACTCCGTCCCGCAGAAACAACCGCTGAACGCGCAGTAGACCCAAACCAGAACCACCGCTCAAGATCTTTCCGCGTAAGTCCAACCAATACTTACCGTTCCCGAATAACAGGCAATGGTCGCGGGAGAAGCAGGTCGGTGAACTTTTGCGGCAGTTCGTCTATAGAAATCAACATTTCATACCTCTCCGTCCAAACTTTGTACACCACGGCCTTGTGGTTATCGCAACGTAGCGACTGTTGCGCCCCTGAGCCATTTTTTCGCTACCTCATGCCTAGGTCTGCAATAGTCGATGTCGGCCCGGAAGCGGAATGAGGGAGTGTGCCGAGCAGAAGGCGTCGCACGCGTAACGTTGGCGCGGAACCGTATCGATTGGCGAATACCTGAGTGAATTCGGCGCCCAGAAAGAAGATGAGGGCGGAATAATAGACCCAAAACAAGCAGACCACCAACGAGCCTGCGGCACCATAAGCGGAAGCGAGGCCCGTTTTGCCTAGATATATTCCAACCAGGAGCTTCCCCGCGTTAAAGAGGAGCGAGGTTATCACAGAGCCATATGCAACGTCGCGCCATTCAAGGTCCACATCAGGCACTATCTTGTAGACGAGGCCGAAGAGGACCGCGGCAACAAGGAAGGATGCAATTGTACTCGTTGCCTGGGCAGTCCATTGTGGGATCCGGACCTGATCGCGGAGCGCGGTGCCAGCCGCCGCGAGCCCTGCATTGATTACCAGCGAGACGAGGAGAAGGAACCCTACACCCAGGACGAGGGCAAAGGAAAAGAAACGTTCGCGTGCAAAGTTGAGGATACTCTTAAGCCCTTGAATCTCGGCGACAGGGACTTCCCAGATTGTGTTGAGTGAATCGCGCAATTCTGCGACGACCGCGGTAGCCGAAAAAAGCAAGAGACCGATACTTAGGGCCGCGGCAACCGAGCCTGTGACGGGTTTTCTGGCCCCTTGGATCATTCCCTCAATTGCGACCGCCGATGTATGGCCGACCAGACCTTCGATCTGCCAAACAATCTGTCCCTCTGCCGCCTGTTGCCCAAAGAAGAAGCCGGCCACCGCGATTACCACAACCAGCAGGGGCGCCAGCGAGAGAGCCGTATAAAACGCAAGCGAAGCGCTAAGACGCGGCGCCTTGTGTTTGTACCACTCCTCGTATGTGTCTGACAGGAGTAGACGCAAGTCCAATGCGCACAGCTTAGCTAGGGGCTTGCGATATCGGCGTGCCGTTCCTGCACGTGTTGCCGCCTCCGTGCCGCCCGGCTCCCAAAGAGTGTGTTGATCATCTTTCATCCAATCCAATAGACCCTTCGCACGAGCGCGATGTTTCAAGAGGGAAAATTAGCCCTCGATTCGTCTTCCTCGATTAACGCTGCCTCGCGAGGTCCACTGGAATAATCCCTCGGTCGAGGAAGTCATTGAGGCGAGAGTGCGCTCGCCCCATGTCTTTCCGGGCAGCGATCAGTTTGCACGAAGCGTTTTGGATAAGTTGGCTTCCGTCTGGATGCGGTAAGCCGCTTGGGAATTGGCCTATAGCGGTGTTGAACTCGTCGGAGGCTGCCTTCTCGTGCACTGTCGCATCCACCAAGTCCTGAATCAAGGCCAAGCGAATTTGCTGTGCCGACACCGGGCACGTACGCCTCGCTTCATGTTCATTCGAACACTTCGCGCAGATCGGCACCTCGGCGTATTCTGGCAGTTCGGCATCACAGAAAGCGCATTGGCCCACGGACATACCCTCCGCAAGGACCGGTACACGTATTAGATGCTCACGGGAAACAGACTGTTTCGGGTGCCCACGGCTCAATCTAAACGGCCCCGCTAGGGTCACCTGGGATTCATCTGTCGGCAGGGTGTCGCTTATCAATGATCGTATTCCCGAAGAAACTGCTCCTACCGGAGGCACTGCGAACGCGAGTGGGGCGGGGAAGTCGCCGAATCATGGAACCTCAGCTTAATCCCCGTTAGTCGCCGGAATTTGGCATTAGTTAGATAGATGCCTCTTGGTGGGCGCGCAGATTCCACTCATCAGGCCGCATACCAATAGCGGAACCGCGACGGAATAGCGGAGCAGAGCCGCGCCGGCGGCCGCCCCGGCGATTATCGCCAGGATACCCGCCTCGTCCCTAACGGAGTGCGCAAGATCACGGATATGCATTATAGACCCATCCGTCATCAGCAACCGATTCTCGCGGCCTAACTGATGTCTGCCCTGCGCTTGCACGCCTAAGAATATCTGCGAGACCGCCTACATCGTCAGGATGGGATCGCCGTGGTATCAACTCGGGCGCTGTCGATTGCCAGAACTGATATACTTGCGCTCGGCCTCGCAGCCGTTGTGAATTTCGAAGGGAGCGGAAAAGTTTTATGCCTCGATTGTTTTTGATTTTTGTGGCTGCTACCGCATTGCTTCAAGCCGCAGATCCTGTCGACGCCGTCCGCGCCGCCGCGGCCGGTTGGAGACAAGGGTCGGTAAAACAAGACCAGTCCGCGCTTGATCGGTTCTTGGCGGACGACCTGGTCTACGCTCATGGGGGCGGGAAGACTCAAAGCAAAGCCGAATATATCGCTGAGGTGACTAAGGGCCCTAGCCACTACGAATCGTTCTCGGAAAGCGATACAAACATTCGTTTTTATGGCAAGATTGCCGTTCTCACAGGCTTCGTGGACGTGAAGCCCACGAAAGGCGAACCCTATCGCGTTCGCACTCTGGAAGTTTATCTGGAGCGGGACGGCCGTTGGCAATTGGCTCAAAAGGAATCCGTTCGGGTGACAGTTCGAAGCGCATCCACTGCTGGCAGCCACTAAATTTGGTTGACAGCAGCGCTTGCGGCCGGCAGTTGTCCATCCCGGGCTCCGCTGGACTGGCTTCAGGATCTGATTTTTCAAGTAGCATGATCGACTGATAGGCTGTCAGAGGAGAAACCTTATGGCAATTCAAGTTAACCGGCGGGAAGTGCTCGTGCTATTTGGGGCGGCGGCCGCTTCGCGCGCGTGGGCGGACACTGCGCTCCTGCACTCCACTCGCATCGACCACGTTTCCTTGGCGGTGAAAGACATTGACCAGGCCATGCTGTTCTATCGCACTCTATTCGGCAACGAAGTGATGAAGGACAATAAGAGCGACCGCCGTTTCCTTCGCATCGGGCCGTGTTATCTGTCGATCGCGCCCGCCGCGGCGGGACAAGCCATCCGCATCGATCACTTCTGCGCGGGGGTAGCGAATGTCGAGATGGTGGCCGCGGCGAAGGCTGCGGTAGAGAGCGCGGGTATTACTGTCAAAGGCTCGAATCGCGATTTCACAATCATCGATCCGGATGGCGTTAATCTCCAGGTCGCACCCAACAACGCTTGGCCCAAGATGCCCAATGCAACGCCCGAGAGCGGCGGCAAAGGGGACCCGTCACTGTTTCGCGCCAAGGGAATGCACCACTTGAACGTCCGCGTTTCCGATATGGAGAAATCCACTGCGTTTTACACCAAACTCTTAGGCACTGTAACACGCCATCAAGGAAATCCGCCGCAGCCGCGGTTTGATGCTGGCGAGACTACCTTCGGCCTCTACTATCCGGTTGCTGGTAAGCCACCCGACGTGGATCACTTCTCAGTTTTGGTGGAACCCTTCGACGCCGCCGCAGCCGTCAAGAAACTGCAGGCGATGGGTGCAAACGCCAAACTGGCGAAGGATGGAACCCTGAATGAATTTTACGATCCGCAGGGAATCCGTCTGCAAGTTTCGCTTCCTACGGTGGCGAACCGCTAGTACTGTCCTGGCAAGGACGGCGTCTGGTTTTCAGGGCCAGGCGACGCTTCGGTTCAGCGCCAACATCATAAAAAGCCGAAAAGCCAAGGCTAAAGCCTGCATCTATGCCGATTGGGTTTGCGGTGTTTCAAAGGGCGAAGTATAATTCGGTTCTTTGGGTGATCGTCAGTGGGGTAGCGAACCTGCCACCCGCGTGTCTCAGGGGCTTTGAAAGGGAGAACAAATGAGTGATCTTCGAGTTCGATACCGTGCAGCTACGCTGTTAATTGCTTCCACATTTGTAGCCTGTGCTCTGCATGGGCAAGTGACCAGCAGAATCAGCGGCTACGTCAAGGATTCGTCGGGGGCGGTGATTCCGAGCGCCACAGTGACGGCCGTCTCGGTGGAACAAAAACTCACCAGAACTTCGAATTCGGATACCACGGGGTATTACGAACTGGTGGCGATCCCGGCCGGCTCATACGACATCAACGTGGAAGCTCCAGGCTTTCAGCATCAAACGCAAAGTGGCGTAGGGTTGCAGGTGAACCAAAACCTGCGTCTCGATGTCCAGTTGCGGCCGGGTGACGTCCATACGGAAGTTTCGGTCGAGAGCTCGGCGACGATGGTTAACACGGCTACCGCGACTCTCTCGGCGGTAGTAGATCAGCAGCGTGTACTCGACTTGCCCCTCAACGGCCGAAA
>Ga0157378_10005059_pt1 | contig 11578 bp, 11 predicted proteins | sample M65metaG_FD_115309 | JGI IMG/M metagenome (GOLD analysis project Ga0157378, IMG submission 115309) | Miscanthus rhizosphere microbial communities from Kellogg Biological Station, Michigan, USA - M6-5 metaG | ecosystem: Host-associated > Plants > Roots > Rhizosphere > Soil | place: USA: Michigan...
AGGCGGCCGTTGGCCGAGAAGGGCGGGACGGTCGGGGTGGGGGCGTCGACGAAGCTGGCGCCGGCGAGCGCCGCCGGGCGACCCAGGCGGAGCCGCGGTCGGCGGTGCGGGCCGAGCACGAGGTCAAGCGGCCGGGCGCCCTCCATCCGCTGCGAGGTCCAGTAGCGGCGGACGCGGTCGGCGCGAGAGGCCCCTGCGCCTTCGGCTGCTTCGGCGAGCAGCAGCAGAACCAGCGCCAGGGCGAGAGCCGCGCAGAGCAGGCCGAGCCTGGACGTGCGGCTGCCGGGGTGCGGGAACATCGCGCGCCGAGCATAGAAGAGGCTCGACCCTCACCCGACCAGCGGCAGGACGCAGCGGAATTTCTTGGTGGCGGTGGAGACGGCCGAACTCACAGCGCCCGCAGGCGAGACCGTGATGGCGGCATAAAGGTCAACACCAGAAACGTTCGTCAGATCCCCACTCCACTCGTCCCCGCCCGACAGCGTCACCCCCGGTTGCTGCGAGAAGGCAGCCAGCGCCAGCGCCTCGGGCAGCTCGCCGCCCTGGGCGGCGCAGGCCGCGGCCGCGGCCGGAGCGCTGAGCGCGGTTTCGCTCGCGCTCGTCCGCCAGCAGGCGCCGGCGAAAGCCCGGGTGCCGCCCTTGCAGCCGGCTTCGTAGCCGTTGACGGTCCGTGCATTCTCGGCATTGGCGGCGTTCAGCGCCGTCTCCGCGTCGCGCGCCGACTCCGCCGTGTCGGCGTGGATCGCCGAGGGGACCTGCCCCAGGGTGGAGGCGTCGATCTGGATCCCGGTGATCGACCCCGGCGCCAGCGCCGACCCCTGCAGCGCCCCGGGCTTCAGCCGGTTCCCCGGCACCGAGCCGACCGCGAGGCGGTTGCCTGGCAGCGACTTCACCTTGATCGCCCGCCCGTTGATCTTCCCGGCCGCGTAGACGGTCCCGCCCAAGGCAGCCACCAGCGCCGCTCCCGCAACCACCACCACCGACACCCGCCACAGTCCCCTGCCCATCCGACTCTCCTTTCAGACCGTTGATAGATCAGCCCGCCCCGATTACGGGGCGGCGTCAAAGTGGCGGCACCCTAGAGGCGGAACTCGGCGGCTGGACGGATGTCGCGGCGGGCGGTCGTCAAACGTCCGAGGGAGCACGTTTCCCGGAGGGCGAGCGGAACGAAGCCATGCCCACCGTCGTCGTGATCAGCTCCTCGCTGTCCTCGGTTCGTTCCAGCGACCGGGCTTCCAGCTCCGGTAGCCAAATCAGAACCTCATCGAGCTCGCCGCCGATCCCTGTCCAGGCCTCGCGGTCGACGACGACGGATTGCCAGGTGAGGTGACGGTCGAGGTCGGCGTCGAAGGTTCCCCGCTCGATCGCCTCGCCGACGTGGTCGAAGTAGGTGTTGAGGAACCAGGGAGAGATCTCTTCGCGGATGACCCGGGGTAGGCCCTTCCAGGTAGGGCCATCGAAGTAGGGCCGATGGGTGCTCTTGTAAATCCGTTCGACGCCGCCCCCGCGGCGACCCCCTTTGCGCTCTTCCAGCACTTCGAGGTAGCCCCATTTGGCCAGCTCGCGGAAGCAGCGGGAGACGTGGGTCATCGAGCCGCCGACCTCCTCGACGAACTGGGACGGGCTCTGCGGGCGCATGCTCACCTCCATCAAGATCCGGCAGCGCCAGCGGTTGGAGAGGGCCTTGGCCAGCTTGGGCCCGAGCACGAAGTGAGCTCCCACTATCGGCACCCCGGGCTCCAAGTGGCCGTTGGCGGCCCTTTTCGGTGTTGGCTCTCCTGGCGAGCGGAAAGCTGCAAGGCCAACCGTCGCCGGGATCTCTTCCGCGCGACTCACTGCGAGGCGCTTGGCCGCCTCAAGCTCACGTCCCGCGAGGGATCCTTGGATCAGGTCGAGTCGACCGCTCAGCTCCCGCCAGGCCTCTTTGTCGAGGACGATGATCTCCCATGAGAGGTGGCGGTCCACCTCCTGGTCGAAGGTGCCGGCCTCCAGCGCCTCGCTGATACGGGTTCGATATGAGTCGAGGATCGAGCGGCTGACACTGTCGCGATCGGAGTGGGAGACGCTTTCCCAGGTCTTGGCGTCGAACTGGGCGCGCCGAATCGCCCGGTAGACATGCTCGATCGCCGCCCCGCGGCGGCGGCCGGGTCGCTCTTCGGCCACCTCGAGATAGCCCCACTCGGCCAGCTGGCGGAAGCAGCGGGCGACGTGGGTCAGCTCACCGCCGAACTGCTCGACGAAGCGGGAGGGGCTGAGAGGTCGAGAGGTGACCTCGGTGAGGATCCGGAATCGCCACGGATCGGCAAGCGCTCGCGCCGTCCGCGCGCTGATCCCGAACGCTGCTGGTTCTCTCTCTTCGATTACCTCCCGCGCCACCTCAACCACCCTCAATAGACGCTGAGTACAGAACGAAGACTAATTCTTCTCGCTCAAAAAATCTTTCTTCCCCCAAAGTCCTGTTTCGAGTTTGGGATTAGTGACCGGTTTTGCCAGCGAAAGAGGATCCTGACTTCATAAACGTCGGATCTTGTGAAGGGGGGTGAGCAGGATGAAACTCGACGCAATGCAAACGGTGCTGCCCATGGCCAGCAACAGCAAGGGCAATTAAGTGAATCGCGGCCTTCTTCGACGGGTTGATCGCCCGGAGGGGGCCGCGATTTTTTTCTACGGGAACGAAAGAAAGAGGAGATATGCAAAAGCAATGGGTAGCGGGGGACGCGGCGAAGGAGGCCTACGACGTCTACGCGCCGCTCTACGACGCGTTCAACCGCAACTACAAGTACGAGAGGTGGACTGGACGTCTACTCTCGGTCGCCGAAGAGGCGGGGATCGGCGGCAGGCGGCTGCTGGATGTCGCCTGCGGCACCGGCCTCAGCTTCATCACCCTGCTCGAGGCGGGCTGGGAGGTGACCGGCTGCGACATCTCGCCGCAGATGCTGGAGCGGGCGCGGGAGCGGGCCGGGGACCGGGCCGAGCTGGTCGAGGCCGACATGCGGGAGCTGCCGCAGCTGGGCGAGTTCGACCTGATCTGGGGCGTCAACGACCCCTTCAACTACCTGCTCGAGGTCGAGGAACTCGAGGCGACGCTGCGGGGGATGAAGCGCAACCTGGCGCCGACGGGAATCGCGCTCTTCGACCTCAACACGCTCGTCACCTACCGGACCTTCTTCAGCGAAGAAGTCGTCGTCGAGGATGAGGGGCAGCGCCTTGTCTGGCAGGGGCAGCTTTCACCGGAGGAGGTCACCCCGGGGACCTTCGCCGAAGCGCGCTTCGACGTCCCCGGCCGGCCGGGGCAGGCGCACGTCCATCGCCAGCGTCACTTCGGCCAGGAGCAGGTGCGGGGCGCGATCGACCGCGCCGGGCTCGAGTGCGTGGCGCTGTACGGCGAGCAGGACGGCGAGCTCTCGCCCGGGGTGGACGAAAACCTCCACACAAAGATGGTCTTTCTCTGCCGCGCTGGATAAGCGCAGACCCGCGTCGCCCGATTACTGCCGGATTTTGCCTTCGTAAGACGCAGGGCCGGCTTTTACGCTTCCGCAACGATCTTTTAGTGATCGTGATGTTTTTCTGGTAACCACCGGAGGAGGAAGAAGATGGGCGACGCGGGGGTCTTGGCCGATGACGGGCGTCTTGCCGCGGATCTGGTTGCGACGCTGGAGCCCCAGCTCCAGGACGCGCTCAACCACCCGACACGTCGCGACATCCTCCGGGTCTTGCAGGGGGCCGGACAGCCGCGCAGCATCACAGACATCGTCGGCGCCCTGCCCCAGCTGAGCCGGGGCGAAATCAGCTACCACGCCCAGGTCCTCGAGGATTCCGGCTGCGTCGAGGTTGACGGCAGCCGCCGCTGTCCCGGCGGAGAGGAGCGGTTGCTGCGCTCCGCCGTCGCCGAGAGCGGCCAGGCCTTGCTCGTGCTGGGCGCCACCGAGCGCTCGGATCGCGAGCATCGGCGCCGGGCGGCGACCGAGCCGTTTTCCAGTCAGCTGACGATGTTCCGGGTCCCCCGCCCGGCTCGCACCGTCCGCTTGCTCGGTCGCCGCCGGCGCGAGTCCCATTAGGCCGGCGGGCACGAGGTAGCGAAGCCCCCGCGTCGCCTCCTGAGCGACGAATAGCGTGCGGGCGGATGCCCGACCTCCTCGTCCTCTTCCTCGCCGCCTGCGGGACCGCGCTGGCGACCGGCCTCGGCGCGATCCCGGTCTGGTTTCTCGGTACCCGCGCGGCGGCGCTGACGCCGTTCCTGCTCGGGCTGGCGGCCGGGGTGATGGGGGTGGCCTCAATCGCCGGGCTGCTGATCCCGGCGGCGGAAGAAGGCTCGGCCCTCGACCTGGTCGCCGGGCTGGCGCTGGGGGGCGTGCTGCTGGGGGTGGCGCGCAGCCGGCTCGACCACGAGTCCGTCTTCATGGGGCGGAGCGGGCCGGGAGCGCGGACCTCGGCGCTCGTCTTCGCCGTCCTCTTCGTCCACAGCCTCCCCGAGGGGCTCGCGGTCGGCACCGCGTATGCCTCCGACCGGGCGGGGTTGGGCCTCTTCGTGATCCTTGCGATCGCGATCCAGAATGTCCCCGAGGGGACGAGCGTCGCGATCCCGATGGAGGCGACGGGCTACGGGCGGGCGCGCCAGTTCTGGGCGGCGGTGGGGACCAGCGCCCCGCAGCCGGTGGGGGCGGTGATCGCCTACCTGGCGGTGGAAGAGGTCAACGCGCTCCTGCCTTTCTCATTCGCCTTCGCGGCGGGGGCGATGCTGAGCCTGATCGCGATCGAGCTGCTGCCGCAGGCCTTCTCGGGCGGGCGCCGGCTGTCCCCGTCGCTGGGGATCGCGATCGGCGCCGGGGTGATGATGGTCCTCGACCTGCTGCTGGCGGTCTGAGTGGGGCAGAACCGCCCCATTCCTTGACAAGACTCGGGGCGGCGAACTACCTTCACCCCCGGGTGGGCGATCAGGGGAATTTGCACAATAGAGTTCGTCGCAGTTTTGGGGATCTGCCGGCGAACGCCTCCGACCTGCGGACCCCGCAGGAGATCGAGCTCGAGCACCAGCGCGAGGAGCTGCGGATGGCGCAGGAGGAACGCCGTGGCTTCGGCTGGGTGCGCAAGGGCTTCGTCGCGGTGCTCGGAGTCCTCGTCCTGGTCGCGGTGATGGCCGCTTCTACACTGGCCGTCGGCCTCCTCAGCAGCACCCCGGAGCTGGTCGTCCCGGCGCTCTCTGTCCTCGCCGGCTCGGGTGGGGCCGGGGTCTTCTTCTGGCGGATGTACGCGGAGCGGATCCCGGCGCGCGCCTGAACCTCAGAGCAGCGCGAGTACGCCCAGCGCCAGGACGGAGACTGCGACCAGGGCCATGGCCAGCGCCGTCGTCACCCGGTCGAAGCGGCCAAGCGCGTCCGCGCCCATCAGCTCGCGGTCCTTGGCCAGCGAGCGGATGAACGGCAGCAGGACCAGCAGCAGGACAGCGTTCAGCGCCTGGCTGAGGAAGAGGATCTGGATCAGCGGCGCGCCCGGGATCAGCACCAGGCAGGCCGCAACCGCGGTGACGGCGCCGAAGCTGAGGTAGAAGGTCCGCTCTTCGCGGAAGCCGCGGTCGAGGTCGGCGCGGCGGCCGAGGGTCTCGGAGACCGAGTAAGCGGTGGAGAGGGGGACGATCGCCGCCGCCAGCAGCGCCGCGCCGAGGAAGCCGAGGCCGAACAGGGTCGCGGCGGCGCTGCCGGCGACCGGCTCCAGCGCCCGCGCCGCGTCGCTCGCGTCGTCGACGTCGATCCCCTGCGCGTGAAGGGTTGCGGCGCAGGCGACGACTACGAAGAAGCCGATCACCCCGGTGAGGACGGCGCCGGTGATCACGTCGGCGCGCTCGTAGCGCAGGTCCTCGACTCGCAGGCGCTTGTCGACCGCGTAGGACTGGATGAAGGCGAGGCCCCAGGGCGCCAGGGTCGTTCCCAGCGTCGCCACCGCGACCAGCAGCGCGTCGCGATCGAGCGGGATGCTCGGCACCACCAGGCCGCGCGCCGCTTCGCCCCAGTCCGGGTGGGCGAGGATCCCGGCGACGACGTAGGCGACGAAGACCGAGCTGAGGGCCAGCAGCAGGTGCTCGACCCGGTGGAAGTTCTCGCGCAGGACGAGGATCGAGACCCCGATCGCCGCCAGCGGCACGCTGACGTAGCGGCTGGTCCCGCTCAGCAGCTCCATCGCCGCCGCCACCCCGGCGAACTCGGCGCAGAGGGTGCCGGTGTTGGCGATGACCAGCGCGGACGCGACAAGGGCCGCGGAGCGCGGGCCGAAGCGCTCCCGCACCAGGGTCAGCAGCCCCTTGCCGGTGACGACCCCGAGCCGCACCCCGACCTCGTGGAAGACGATCAGCGCCGCGGTCGAGAGCGCCAGCACCCAGAGCAGCTCATAGCCGTAGTGGGCGCCGAGGATCGAGTAGGTGGTGATCCCGGCAGGATCGTCGTCGGAGAGGCCGGCGAGGATGCCGGGGCCGACCACCGCCAGCAGGGTCGCGACGCCGCCGGTGCGGAGCAGACGCCCGCGGCGGCGGGCCAGGTGCCAGTGGATGTGGCGCCCGGGAGTGCGGTGGGGGAGCGGCACGGGCATACCCTGACGCCGCGGCGGGATAGACTCGCCGCGTACATATCGGTCGGTGGTCAAGGGAAGTCCGGTGCAAGTCCGGCGTGGTCCCGCCACTGTGACCGGGTGGAGGAGTTCGCAGGCGCAGCCGCGTCAGCCACTGGGGTCGACACCTCGTCCCCGGGAAGGCGCGTCCTCCCTGCTCCCGGAAGCCAGGAGACCTGTCCCCGGCCCAGCCAAATCAACCCTCGAGGAAAGGGTGGCGTAAATGCCAAGAATCACCCCGTTCCGGCTGGCGGCCGTCTGCGCGCTGGCTCTGTCCATCACGTTCGCCTTCGCCGCGGGCGCCGCGGCCAAAGGCCTGCGGGCCGACCTCCGCGTCGTCGGCAGCGGTGGCAAGGTGCTCGCCGAAAAGACCGTCGCGAGCGCGAACGTCTCCGTCAAGACCAGCCCCAAGGCGACCTGCTTCGGGCAGGGAACCGGCGGCAGCGGCGACGCCGTGCAGCTGCAGGGCGACACGGCGATGGGCCTGCTCGCCAGCGGCGCGAAAACGATCCCGGCGCTGCGGCCGCTCTCGATCAGCGACCACTTCGACTTCGGGCTCGCGCTCTGCGGGATCGGGTCGAGCGTCGCCAAGGGCAGCTCGTCCTGGTACCTGAAGATCAACCACAAGTCGCTGCAGGTCGGCGGCGAGGTGGCGAAGATCAAGGCCGGCGACGAAGTGCTGTGGGCGCTGTCGAAGACCGAAGCCCCGGACTTCAAATATCCGGATGAGCTGGCGCTAAGCGCGCCGGAGTCGGCGATCGCGGGGAAGTCGTTCACGGTGCGGGTCTGGGCCTACGACGAAAAGGGCCGCAAGAGCCCGCAGGCCGGGGCGAAGGTGACCGGGGCGGCGCAGCCGACCGGCGCCGACGGGCGCACCACGGTGACCCTGAGCAAGCCGGCGAAGCTGGTCGCCCGCGCGACGGGGGAGATCCCCTCGGCCCGCGAGGCGGTCTGCATCGGGGGCAAGTGCCCTAAGTGAGCACTCGCCGCGGAACGGCGGTCGTGAGCGCGCTGCTCTGCGCGGCGCTCGCGACCGCCGGCTGCGGCCTCGGCCCCGGCGCCGACGTCGGCTACGTCGATCTGACGGTGACGCGCGAATACGGCGCCGTGCCGGTGCTCGACACGAGCGTGGCGGCGAAGGAATCCGACACGGTGCTGCGGGTGCTGGAAGGCGAGGCCGACGTCGAGACGCGCTACGGCGGCGGCTTCGTCCACTCGATCGACGGCGTCGCCGAGGGCTCGCGCGGCGGCGACCCCTACGACTGGTTCTTCTACGTCGACGGGGTGGAGGCCCCGATCGGCGCCGCCGGGACCGAGGTCGAGGGCGGCGAGCGGATCTGGTGGGACTACCGCAACTGGGCGGTGACGAACCACGTCCCGGCAGTCGTCGGCTCCTGGCCGGCCCCGTTCAGCGACGGGGTCGAAGGGGAGCGGCATCCGGTGGCGGTGCAGTGCGAGGGCGGGGGAGCGGCCTGCGACGAGGTGCGCGAAGCGCTCGAGCGCGAAGGCGTGAAGGTCGCCGCGGGCAAGCCCGAGAAGGCGCTGCGGATCCTGGTCGGACCATGGGCGCGGGTGCGGGAGGATCCTGCCGCCCGGTCGATCGAATCGGGGCCGGCCGAAAGCGGCGTCTTCGCCGACTTCGACTCCGACGAGCTTGTAGCACTCGACGAGGCCGGGCATGCGGACAAGAGCCTCGGTCCGGGCACGGGGCTCGTCGCCGCCACCAGCCGCTATGGCGGCCTGCCGGTCTGGGTCGTGACCGGCGGGACGGCGGCGGCCGTTCGTGCGGCCGCCGGAGCCCTCGATGCCGATCACCTGCGCGACCATTACGCGGTGGCGATCGAGGAGGGCAACGCGGTGCCGTTGCCGCTGGAGGAGCGGTGAAGTCCCCCTTCGCCTACCAGCCGCGCTCGCGGCCGCTGCAGCTGGCCTCGCCCAGCGCCGCCGTCGCCTACCTCGGCGCGCTCGCCGTCGTCGCTTTCCTCTACTCGAACCCGCTGGTCCTGGCCGCGGCCGGGGTCGCCGCGGTTGTGGCGGGCCTGCTGGCCGGCGCCCGGCGCGCGGTCGAGTTCGCGCTGAAGATGGGCCTAAGCCTGGCCGTGCTGGTGGTTGTCGTCAACGCTCTCGTGGTCAACCGCGGCGAGACCGTCGTCGCGCGCCTCGGCGACTTCCCCCTGCTCGGACCCGTCGACGTCACCTTCGAGGCGATCGTCGCCGGGCTCTCGATGGGCCTGCGGGCGGCGGTCGTGCTGGTCCTCGGCGCCGTCTACTCGGCCTGCGTCGACCCCGACCGGGTCCTGCGCGCCCTGCGGCCGCTCGCCGGCCGCTCGGCCCTGACCGCGACCCTTGTCTCCCGCCTCGTCCCGGTCGCCGCCGCCGACGCCGCCCGCCTGCGCGACGCCGCCCGCCTGCGCGGCCCCAGCGCCGCCGAGGTCGGCAAGGCCCCGCTCGCCCGCCGCCTCCTCGCCGGCTCCCTCGATCGCGCCGTCGACGTCGCCGCCACGTTGGAGCTGCGCGGCTACAGCCTCAAAGCGCCGCGGCCCCGCAACCGCCGCTCCCGCTCCCGCTACGACCGCCGCTTCTACGCCGTCGCCGCCCTCCTCCTCGCCGCCGCGGTCGCCGCCAAGGCCCTCGGCGCTGACGACTTCCAGACCTACCCCGGGGTGGAGATCGGCCTCGGTCCCGCCACCCTCGCCCTCAGCGCCATAGTCGCTCTCAGCGGCTTGGCGCCCCTGAGGCGCAAGCCGAAGCGCCACCGCCCAGCGGCCGACGGGACGAAAACGGCCCTATATGGATCGAAATCGTCCCGTCGGCAGGAGAGAAGGGAGGTGGCGCGTGTCTGAGCTGGCGATCAGGCGCGGAGCGGCGCCGGCGCTCGCGGTGCGGGGCTTGAGCTACGCGTACCCGCAGGCGGCGCAGCCGGCGCTCGAGGATGTCTCGCTCGAGGTGGCGCCGGGGGAGTTTGTCCTCCTCGCCGGCCGCTCGGCTTCAGGGAAGTCGACGCTGCTGAAGGCCGCCTGCGGCCTCGTCCCGCACTTCCACGGCGGCGAGATCGAAGGCGAGGTCCAGGTCGCCGACCTCGACGCGATCGCCGCCGGCCCGGGAGAGCTGGCGACCGCGGTCGGCTACCTCGCCCAGGACCCCGAGACCCAGGTCGTCTCGACCACCGTCGCCGCCGAGATCGAGCTGCCGCTGGAGATGCGCGGCGACGAGCCCGCCGACCGCGCCCGCGCCGTCGAGGAGGTCGCCCTCGCCCTCGCGATCCCCCACCTCCTCGACCGCAGCGTCGATACTCTCTCCGGCGGCGAGCTCCAGCGGGTCGCCCTTGCCGCGGCTCTAGTGACCCGACCGCGCCTGATCCTCCTCGACGAGCCCACCTCGCAGCTTGACCCCGTCGCCGGCGACGAGCTGATCTGGCTCCTGCGCCGACTGAACGAGGAGTGGGGGGTGGCTGTCCTCCTCGCCGAACATCGCTTGGAGCGTTGCCTTGCTGCCGCCGATCGAGTTGTCGCCATGGAAGCCGGCCGCCTCTCGTTCGATGGTGCGCCCGCGGACTTCCTCGCTTGGGCACGAAATGCGGACCCCGCCCTGGAGACCCCGGCCGCCCGGCTCTTCTCCCTCGCCGGAATCGACCCGCTCCCCATCGGCGTTCGCGCTGCCCGCCAGACGCTGCGAGGGATGGGGGTCGCTCACCCTCCTAATCGATCAAGTAGGAGGGTGAGCGACCCCCATCCCCAAGGGCCGGTTCTTCAAGTGAAGGGCCTATGGGTGGAGCTGGATCGCGGCGAAGACCCGCGGGACGTCCTCAAAGGCATCGACCTGACGATCCAACGCGGCGAACGCGTTGCCCTGATGGGCCGCAACGGCGCGGGCAAGAGCACGCTGCTGCGGACCGCCGCCGGTCTCCACCCGCCGGCCGCCGGGAAGCTCACGGTGGACTCGATTGCGCTGCTGACCCAGAATCCGGGCGACTACCTGGTCCGCGAGCGCGTCGGCGACGAGTTGCTTGGGGACGAAGGGATGGCGGCGCTCCGAGTGGTGGGCCTCGAGGACAAGATCGACGCCGATCCCCGCGACCTCTCCGGCGGCGAGCGCCAGCGCCTGGCATTGGCGATCGCGCTGGCGGGACGGATGAAGGGCGAGAACCTCCCCGATCTCGTCGCCCTCGACGAGCCCACCCGTGGCATGGACCACGCGCGCAAAGGCGAGCTCGTGGACCTGATCGATCGGCTATCCGGCAATGGCGCTTTTGTGGACCGTGAGGCCACAAAGTCGACAGGCGCCGCGGTCGTGGTCGCCACCCACGACGTCGAGTTCGCCTCCGAGTTCGCCGACCGCGTCGTCCTGCTCGGCGACGGCGTCGTCATCGCCGACGGGCCGATGGCGGAGATCCTCTCCGGCGGCTGGTACTTCGCGACCGAGGTGGCGAGGGTGCTCGACCTGCCGGGGGTCGTCACTCCCGAGCAGGGTGCGGCGGCGCTGCGGGAGGAGGCGCCGTGACCTGGGAGGTCGCCAGCTTCCTCATCGTCGGCGCGGTGATCCTCGCCGGCTTCGCCTGGTACGAGCGCTCGCGGCCGCCGGCGCAGGTCGTCGCCCTCGTCGCCGCGCTGGCGGCGCTGGCGATCGCCGGCCGCATCGCCTTCGCCGCCTTCCCCAACGTCAAGCCGACGACCGACATCGTCATCTTCGCCGGTTACGCCCTCGGTGGCGCCCCCGGTTTCGCGGTCGGCGCGCTCGCCGCGCTGGTCTCCAACTTCTGGTTCGGGCAGGGGCCGTGGACGCCGTGGCAGATGGCGGGGTGGGGGCTCTGCGGCGTCCTCGGCGCCGCGCTGGCGCTCGGGGTCCGCAACGCCGGCCGCTTCGCCCTCGCGGCAACCTGCGGTTTTGCTGGCATTTTGTACGGCGCTCTGCTGAACTTCTCGCTTATGGCGACGTACGGTGGGGACCTCTCGTTGCGGCACTTCCTCGTGCTCGAGGCGCG
>Ga0157378_10005060_pt1 | contig 11577 bp, 10 predicted proteins | sample M65metaG_FD_115309 | JGI IMG/M metagenome (GOLD analysis project Ga0157378, IMG submission 115309) | Miscanthus rhizosphere microbial communities from Kellogg Biological Station, Michigan, USA - M6-5 metaG | ecosystem: Host-associated > Plants > Roots > Rhizosphere > Soil | place: USA: Michigan...
AAATGTCCGACAACGCCGCCTCGACCTCGCGCTTCATCGTCTCGGTCGGCGACAGCGCGAGCGAAATCGATAGCGTCACCAAGGAAGCCGAGGCACACGGCGAGGAAGTCGCCAAGGCCGGCCAGGCCGTGACGACGTTCGCACAGAAGCTCAAATCGCGCTGCGCCGTGCTGTTGCGCCAGGGCGAAAACTCCGATCGCCGCAAGCGCGAGAAGCTGCCCTGCAGCCTCCAGATCGAAGTGACGACATCGCGCGGTGTCGTCACCGCGCCGGTCTACGAAATTTCCAACGAAGGCATCCTGATCAGCGGGCCCGATGCCGAGCGGCTGATGCCGAACGAAAGCCTCGCCGCCAAGCTGCAGAACGTCGGCGCCTGCCGGATTCGCACCGGCGAGCGCAGCAAGGCCGGCATGCTGGCGCAGTTCGAGCGGCCGGATGCCGTCCTGAAAGAAGCGATCGAAGACGCGTTGTGGGCGATCCACGACGAGAACACCGAATTCGTCACCCGCGCGATGGAAGCCGGCGTAACGCTGAACAAGATCTTCGAGAACGGCGTCGCGACCGGCGCGATCTCGATCGAGGACCTGTTCGACACGAATTACGTCGAAATCCCCGGCACCAATCCGGTGCAGCACCGTACCAAATTCCTCGATTGGGCCGACCGCGCGCTGCCGGCGTTTCAGGAAGCGTTCCTCGCCAAGGATCAGCGCATGGCGTTCTGCGCGATGATCGACCGCAACGGCTATCTGCCGGTCCACAACAAGATCTACTCACACCCGCAGCGGCCGGGCGACGTCACCTGGAACACCGCCAACAGCCGCAACCGGCGCATCTTCAACGACCCGGCCGGCCTTGCCGCCGGCCGCAACCAGCGCGCCTACATGGTTCAGAGCTATGCCCGCGACATGGGCAACGGCAAAACCGTCATGATGCGCGAGATCGACGTGCCGATCCGCGTCAAGGGCCGCCACTGGGGCGGCTTCCGCACCGCTTACAAATTGTGATCCGACTTCAACCGAGACAAACGCCCTGATGACGACAGCGCAAACCACCGAACAGAAATCCGCCACGGCGACGCCGTCGGCCAGCGAACGGCTGGTCGATCAACTCGCCAACCGGATCGGTGGACTCGGCGTCGAACTCGCCGACGTCGCCGGCAACCTGCAGGAAGTCGCAGGCCGCGTTTCCGGCCAGTCCGACCGCTTCGGCCAGTTGCAGAAAACCGCCGAGACCATGGTCTCCGCCAATCACGGCATCGCCGATGCCTCGCAGGCGGTGCAGACGGCCGCCACCGCCGCCGTCGGCGAAATCACGCAGTCGCGCGCGGTGGTCGAGACCGCCGTCCAGCATATCGCCGAGTTGATCGAAGCGGTCGCCCGCATTGAGAATCGTTTGAGCTCGGTCGGCTCCGCACTTTCCGAAGTCGCCAAAGTCTCGGGCTCGATCGAGGCGATTGCGCGACAGACCAACCTGCTGGCGTTGAATGCGACCATCGAAGCCGCGCGCGCGGGCGCCGCCGGACGCGGCTTTGCGGTCGTCGCCAGCGAAGTGAAGAATCTGGCCGAAGCGACCCGGCAGGCCACACAACTGATCGGCGATACCGTGCGCGGGCTCGACGGCCAGGTCACCAATCTGATCGGCGAGAGCGGCGACGCCTCGGCGCGCGCCAAGAACGCCGGCGAAGGCGCCGGGCGCATTCAAGGCATCATCGCCCGCGTGCAGGACGGCTTCACGGCCGTGGGACGCGAGATCGACGGCGTCACCAAAGCGGCGACCTCCAACCTCGCGCATTGCGATCGCGTGATCGACGAACTCGGCCATCTCGCCAAGGGCGTCGATCTGTCGTCGACCGAGCTGCGTCATGCCGACGACCGGGTTGCCAAACTGCTTGAGACCTCCGAAGGCCTGATCGCGCTGATCGCCGACAGTGGCGTCGAGACCTCGGATGCGCCGCTGATCCGCGTCGTGATCGACACCGCCAAGAAAATCTCGGCGGCGTTCGACGACGCCATCGCCCGCGGCGAGATCTCTGTCGACCAGTTGATGGACGAGAAGTACCGCGAAATACCAGGCACCGATCCGAAGCAATACATGACGGAATACGTCACCCTCACCGACCGCATCCTGCCTGCGATTCAGGACCCGATCCAGAAATACGATCCGCGCATCGTGTTCTGCGTCGCCTGGGCCAAGGGCGGCTACCTTCCGACCCACAATCCGAACTATCGCCATCCGCAGGGCGCCGACCCCGTGTGGAACAATGCCAATTGCCGCAACCGGCGTCTGTTCAGCGACCGCGCCGTCAAGAAAGTCGCGGCCAACACGCGCCCGTTCCTGCTGCAGACCTACCGGCGCGACATGGGCGGCGGCAATTTCGTGCTGATGAAAGACCTCTCCTCGCCGATCCACGTCCGCGGTCGCCACTGGGGCGCCTTCCGCATGGGCTTTCGGCAGTCCTGATTCCGGGCTGCACGCCGAGATGCCGACAATCATCTCATTCGCCTAAAACGAATGCATTCGCAAGCGGCCACACGATGGCGTGATGACTCATGGCCTGCTTGATCGGCAGGTCAGCATTGCGAAATATTTTGGTCGTCCATACCTGACCCCGGCGCATAGTCACTCGACGACAGCGCCAACGTGTCCGCTGCCCGCGGCCGTTTACTGGGGGTGCATATGGCAACAACGCTGACCATCAACGGCGAAGCGAAATCCGTCGACGCCCCCGCCGACATGCCGCTGCTCTGGGTGTTGCGCGACATCCTCGGCATGACCGGGACCAAATTCGGCTGCGGCATCGCCCAATGCGGCGCCTGTACCGTGCATATCGACGGCAAACCGGTGCGCTCCTGCGTGCTGCCGGTTGGCGCCGTCCGCGATCGCGCAGTGACCACCGTCGAGGGTGTCGGCGCATCCGCTGCCGGCGCCAAGGTACAAAAGGCCTGGCTCGATCTCGAAGTGATTCAGTGCGGCTATTGCCAGTCCGGCCAGATCATGTCGGCCGCCGCGCTGCTGGCTGCGACGCCGAACCCGGACGATTCCGATATCGACGCTGCGATGGCCGGGAACATCTGCCGCTGCGGCACCTATGTGCGGATTCGCGAAGCCATCAAGCAGGCCGCGACCGGACGCCAGTCGTAGGGAGCGCGCGCCATGACGTCAGCAGCACACGCAAACGACAAGGTTTCACGCCGCGGCCTGCTCGCCGGCGGATTGGCCGGCGGCATCCTGCTCGCCTTTCACCTGCCGTTGCGCGCGGCCAACGAACCGTCGCAACCGCCTGACGGGACGGACGGCAAGTTCGCACCCAACGCCTTCATCCGCATTGATCCCGATGGCAAGACCACGTTGATCATGCCGCAAGTCGAGATGGGCCAGGGCGTCTACACCTCGATCTCGATGGTGATCGCGGAAGAACTCGACGCCGATTTCTCCAAGGTCGAGGTGTTGCACGCGCCGCCGAACGACAAGCTCTACGGCAATCCGGTGTTCGGTCTGCAGGCCACCGGCAATTCCAACTCGATCCGCGCCTGGTGGAAGGGCTTGCGCAGCGCCGGCGCCAGTGCCCGCGCCATGCTGGTGCAGGCCGCCGCCGCGCAATGGCAGGTCGAGCCATCGAGTTGCACCACATCCAACGGCGAAGTCATCCACGCCGGCAGCGACCGCAAGCTCGGCTACGGCGCGCTGGTTGAGGAGGCCGCCAAACAAGCCCAGCCCAAGGACGTGCCGGTCAAGGACCCCAAGGATTTCGTCCTGATCGGCAAGTCGCTGAAGCGACTGGATACGCCCGACAAGGTCAACGGCAAGGCGATCTACGGCATCGACGCCATGCTGCCGAACATGAAGTTCGCGACGCTGGCGCAATGTCCCGTGTTCGGCGGCAAGGTCGGCAAGGTCGACGACAGCGCGGCGAAGAAAATTCCGGGCGTGCAGAAGATCGTGGTGCTCGACGATCTCGTCGCCGTGGTCGGCGATCACATGTGGGCAGCCAAGAAAGGCCTCGAGGCGCTCAAGATCGAGTGGGACGGCGGGGCCAACGTCAAAGTCAATTCGAAAGCAATCTGGGACGATTTGCGCGCCGCCAGCGCCAAGGATGGCGTGGTCGCCAAGAAGGTTGGCGACATCGCCAAGGGCCTGGCGTCGGGCGAAAAGTTCGAGGCGTCGTACGAAGTGCCGTTCCTGGCGCATGCGCCGATGGAGCCGATGAACGCCACCGTTCACCTCACGCCGGACTCCTGCGAGATCTGGGTCGGCACCCAGATCATGACGCGGGTGCAATCGGAAGCGGCCAAGGCGGCCCGGCTTCCGGTCGAAAAGGTCACCGTGAACCAACATCTGCTCGGCGGCGGCTTCGGCCGCAGGCTGGAGCCCGACATGGTGGTGTCGGCGGTCCGCATCGCCAAGCAGGTCGACGGCCCGCTCAAGGTGGTGTGGAGCCGCGAGGAAGATATCCAGCACGACGTCTATCGCCCGGTCTACCGCGACACGATCGCGGCGACGCTGGTCGACGGCAAGGTCTCGGGCTTCAAATACCGCATCTCCGGCTCGTCGGTGCTGGCGCGCTGGCTGCCGCCGGCCTTCGTCAACGGGCTCGACTTCGACGCCACCGACAGCGCCGCCGACACGCCCTACGACTTCCCGCACTTCCAGGCCGAATTTGTCCGCGCCGAACCGTTGTCGATCCCGACCGGGTTCTGGCGCGGCGTCGGCCCGAACAACAACGTGTTCGCGATCGAATGCTTCATGTACGAGCTGGCGCGCAAGGCCGGCAAGGATCCGGTCGAATTCCGCCTCTCGATGCTATCAAGCAAGCCGCGGATGCAGGCGGCGCTGAAGCTCGTGGCGGAAAAATCCGGCTGGGGCGAGAAGCTGCCGGCGCGTGTCGGCCGCGGCGTCAGCATCCAGCCGTCCTTCGACAGTTCGATCGCCACCGTCGTCGAAGCCGAGGTCGACGACCAGGGCGAGGTTCGTCTGCGGCGCGTGACGCAGGCGGTGGACACCGGCATCGCCGTCAATCCCGACACCATCATCGCCCAGCTTCAGGGCGGGCTGGTGTTCGGGCTCACCGCAGCGCTCTACGGCGAGGTGACGATCGACAAGGGCCGGGTGCAGCAATCAAACTTCCACGACTATCGCATGCTGCGCATCGACCAGGTGCCGAAGATCGATATCCACATCATCAGAAGCGGCGAGGCGCCGGGCGGCATCGGCGAGGCCGGCGTCGTCGGCAGCGCGCCAGCGTTGCGCAATGCGGTCTATGCCGCCACCGGCGTTGCCTTGCGCAGATTGCCGATTGACCGTTCCCTGATCGCGGCGGGGAAAAAAGCATGAGCCCGCAGGCGCGCCGTATCCTCACCAGCATCGTCGCCCTCGTAGCGGCGGCTGGAATCATCGCCGTCTGGATCATCCGCGGCCCGGATCCGATGGCTTTCGCCGGCGGCCCCCGGGTGGAATTGAAAGACTACAAGGAGGCCAATCCGACCGGCGTTCCCAAGGCGCTGGCGCAGGCAAGCCTGGTAGAGCGCGGCGAATATCTGGCGAAGGCGGCCGACTGCATGGTCTGCCACACCACGCAAGGCGGCAAGGAATATGCCGGCGGTCTCGGCTTCAAGCTGCCGTTCGGCACGCTCTATTCGACCAACATCACATCGGACAAGGAAACCGGCATCGGCAATTACAGCGACCGCGATTTCCTCAACGCGGTTCAGCGCGGCATCCGCCACGACGGCGCGCGGCTTTATCCGGCGATGCCCTATACGTCCTACACCTATATCACCGACGCCGATGCGCTGGCGATAAAGGCCTATCTGTTCAGCCTGCCGCCAGTGCGCGCCACGCCGCCGGTCAATACGCTTTCGTTTCCGTTCAACCAGCGCTGGGCGATGATGTTCTGGTCGGAGGTGTTCAATCCCGATACGCGATACGAGCCGGATACCTCGAAGAGCCCGGAATGGAACCGGGGCGCCTATCTCGCCGAAGCGCTCGCCCATTGCGGCGAATGCCATACGCCGCGCAATCTCGCCTTCGCGCTCAACAACCGCAAGAAATTCGGCGGCGCGATCACCGCCGGCTGGCGCGCGTTCAACATTTCCTCCGACAAGACCAGCGGCGTCGGCGGCTGGCGCGACGACGACCTGATCTCCTATCTTTCGCTCGGACACGCCGCCGGCCACGGCACCGCCTCGGGGCCGATGGGCGAAGCGGTCGACCACAGCCTCAGCCAGTTGGCACCGGAGGACATCCGCGCGCTGGTGACGTATCTGCGCAGCGTGCCGCCGACAGCCTCCAGCGACCTGCCGGCTACGCTGGCGCCGCCGGCGCCGGCCTCGCACCGGGACAGCGTGCAGGAGGCGCGCGGCAAGATGGTGTTCCAGGGCGCCTGCGTCAGTTGTCATAGCTGGACCGGCGAAAGCGCGATCTCGCCGATGGCAACCCTGACCGGCGCTTGGGCGGTGAACGATCCCGCCGCCACCAACGTGGCGCAGATCGTGATCTCGGGCACCAAGCGCCACACGCCCGCGGGCGCCCTGTCGATGCCGGCGTTCGGTAACGCCTATTCCGACGAGGAGATTGCGGCGGTCGCCAACTACGTCACCGCGCGTTTCGGCAGCAAAGGTTCGAAGCTGACGCCGGAAGACGTCGCCGAGCTGCGCAAGCAGACGGCGGAATAGCGCTCAGGCGGCGCTGGTCCAGAATGACGGCACCGCCGGCTCCAGCCTGCCGCCAGCGCGCACCGGCGCGATCTTGAGCGCCAGCCCGGTCGCATCGTCGGTTTCGACCGCGACGCCGGACAGCGTCGCGATGCCGAATGCCGGTTCGAACCGGCCGGAGGGAATGCCGGTCGTGAAGCGATGCAGCGGCTCTTCCTTCTGCATGCCGATGATGGAATCGTAGTCGCCGGTCATGCCGGCGTCGCTCATATAGGCGGTGCCGCCCGCCAGCACCTGGTGATCGGCGGTCGGGACATGAGTGTGGGTACCGACCACGAGGCTGGCGCGGCCGTCGCAGAAAAATCCCATGCCCTGTTTTTCGCTGGTGGCCTCGCCGTGGAAATCGACCACGATGGCGTCCGCCGCCTCGCGCAACGGACAGGCGTCGAGTTCGCGTCCGACCAGGTTGAAGGGATCGTTGAGCGGCTCCATGAAGACGCGGCCCATCGCGTTGATGACGAGCGCGCGCTTGCCGTTCTTGGTGTCGATCAGGGCCGAACCGCGGCCCGGCGTATGGCGCGGAAAATTCAAGGGCCGGATCAGGCGCGGCGCACGCTCGATGAAAACCAGCGCCTCCTTCTGATTCCAGGCATGATTTCCGAGCGTGACGGCATCGGCGCCGGCGTCGAGAAAGTCCTGATAGATCGCCTCGGTGATCCCGAAACCGCCTGCGGCGTTCTCGCCGTTGACGACGACGAGATCGAGCGACCAGTCTTTGATCATGCCAGGCAGACGTTCGGATATGGCGGTGCGGCCGGTCTTGCCGACGACGTCACCGATAAACAGGATACGCAAAGTTCAGCTCCGGAAATCGAACACTTTCTTTTCCGTTAGCACATAATCCAGCGCCACGTCGTGCGGCTGGGCCGGAACCGCCTTTATTTCCTGCACCGCAAACGCCGTCCCGATGGCGATGATCGCCTTGGCCTTGCGCAGATGCTCCAGCGTGTAGTCGTAATGCCCGGCGCCGTAGCCGATCCGGTGGCCTTGCCGATCGAACGCCGCCAGCGGCACCAGCATGATATCGGGGATCACCCCGGCCGCCGCCGGCGACGGCTCGGGGATTCCGAGCGGTCCGAGCATCAGACGGTCGTTCGGCGACCAGGCGCGAAACACCAGCGACTTGCCGCGCGCCAGCACCACCGGGAGTGCCAGCTTTGCGCCCTGCTCCGCGAGCTTTCGCAGCAACGGCGCGGGGTCAATCTCGTTGCGGATCGGCGAGTAGCCGGAGATGACTGTGCCCGGCGCAATCTCGAACGGCAGCGCCCGTTTCGCCATCGCCTGTGCCGCAGCGGTGCGCTGCTCGTCGCTGAGCGCATCGCGCTTGGCCAGCGCCGTGGCGCGCAGGTCGGCTTTCGTAAGGGTGATCGTCATGCGCCCGCCTTCAATGTCATCACCCGCCTTGTGCGCAATTGCGCACTGGGGCGGTTGATCCAGTATTCCAGAGCAGTTCGTGATCAAACCGAGAAGCTGCGGTGTACTGGATACTCCGCTTTCGCGGAGTATGACGGCCAGTGCTCCCGGACTTCTGAAGCAAACTCACCGACGCAAAAAAACCAAAGTGCGAAGCCGCGAACGCCGTTGAAGCACTCGATCCCGGAGTTCCCTACGAAAGTAGGTGGGCACCATATGTCCGGGTCCACGGACCCGGCCAGGGACAGTTCCCTAAAGGATCGATAAGGCCCCGGGGATATATGGCTCCTGACGCACGACGCAGCTTCGCTTGCGCAATGTAGGCATTATGAGCCGGTTCCGCCAGCGGTATGGGCGGACGTCCCCAGGTTGGCCACTGGCGCCCTTCTCGCCCCCGATGCACGCCTCGCCGCGCGAGGCAGATCGGGCCCGCACCAGCTACTCCCGCTGCCTGATCACCGGACGAATCGTCGCTTCGTTCAAACGCCGTGGCTCAGTCGCGCAACCATGTTCCGGGTGTAGTGCGCGAGCAGGACCGAAGCGTTGTTGCCGAGCACGTCGATCCTTCCGCCGTGTTTGAGCACGAGCAACCCGACGAGATAGGTGATGAGCGCCGTCGCCTCGATGCGGACCATCGGCAAAAACGGCTTTGCCGTGGCCTTGCGGACCTGCTCTGCGAGCAGCCCGAGCAGGTCGTCCAGTTGCCGCTTGAGGGTTTCATCCAGGCCGGAGCCGAGCTTCTTTTTGCGCTCTCCATTGAACAGTGCGAGCGAGAGGGTCAGCTCGGACGGATGCGCGTCGTAATATTTGTAGATTGCGAGGGTCGCGCGTCGAAGGGACTTTGCGGGAACAGCGACGCCTTCGATCGCGGTGCTGACTTCTCGCGTGACCGCCTGCAACGACTGACCCAGCACAACCGCAAATATTTCCTCCTTGGATCGAAACAGCGGGTAGATCGCGCCGGTCGTACACCCGGCCATTTGCGCGATCACCCGGATCGACGCGCCTTCCAGACCGGACGCCTCAAAAACACGTCGTGCGGCGTCGACAATCACGCGCCGGCGATGAACGTCGAGGGTCGCTTGATAGTTCGGCGCCGCCGCGGGCATTGACTCTCCGGCCGTCTTGTAACATCGTTTTATATAGATAACATTGTTATTCCAGCTGGGCAAGCGCCCTGGCGCCATCGCCTCAAGAGTTTTCCGATGACAGAACAACAGCGTCCCCGGGAGCGAGCACCGATGCGTGAACACGAGAACGCAAACTCCGTCGTCCCCCGAATAAATGCGGATCAGGTCGAGCGGGCGATCATCGAAAACCTGCCGTCAATCGACCACCACGGCGAGATCGTCGAAAGCGTCGGGCCGAACTCGATCCGCATCCGGCTTCCGTATCGGCAGGCATTCATGGGGGCCGAGTTGTGGCAAAACGGCCAGGGCGGCGTGTTTTCAGGGCCGATGGTGATGGGCTTTGCCGACACCACGATGTATGGCTGCGTGCTGGCGGCCATGGGACCCGGCGTGATCCCGGTGATGGCAACCTTCAACATCACCTTCCTGCGGCCGGCAAGCGCTTCCGACCTGATCGCCGAGGCACGAATCGTGCGCCGAGGCGGCCGTCTGCACTACCTCGAATGCTGGTTGACCGCCGACGGCGAGCAGGAACCATGCGCCCATATCACATCGACCTATCGGGTCGCGGTTCGGCCGGATCGCTAGCGCGCGACGCCTAACAGCGCCCGACCGCTCATCAATCCGGCTGACCTTTCCTATCGAGGATAGGTGAAGCGACCTCACCCGATCGCGACGCCGCCGCCGATGGTGCGGTTCAGCACCTGCGTGGTCTTTTCGATCCGGTCGGCGGCAGCGTTGAGCGCGTTGGCGACGGCGACCTGCGTGACCCGGGCGCGATCGGTGGCGGCGACGCGGATGTTGCGCAGGTTCTCGAGCTCGTCCTCCAGCGCCCGCATCCGCGCGGTGGCGTCGAGCAGTTCGTCGCACACCGTCAGCGCCGCCATCACCGTGAGGCGCGCATCGCCGATCTCGCCGAATTTTCCGCGCAGCTCGGTGACCCGCGATTCCAGGCTTTCCGCGAGCTTGAGCAGCCGCACTTCCTGCCCTTCCTCGCAGGCCATGCGGTATTGCCGGCCGTTGATGGTGACGTTGATGTGGCTCATTCGATCTCTCCGGCATCGGCATCCAGCACGGCGCGGATCGAACCGATCGCGGCGTCCAGCCGCTCGGCGATCTCGCGGTTGGTGCGCTCCAGCCGCCGCGTCTTCACCAGCGAGCCGTCGAGTTCGTCCGCGAGCCGCGAGCGGTCGGTGCCGAGCGCCTGGATCCGGCTCGCCAACTCGTTCTCGTCACGGTCGGCGTCACGCCGCCGCTCGGCCGCAGCCTCCAGCGCGTCGAGCGCCGCCATCAACCGCCGCGTCGCGGCGTCGATGTCGGCAAACACCGGCTCGGTATAGCCGGCCCCATTGGCGGGACGATCGTTCATCAGAAGACTTTACGCACCTTGCACGGCCAAGCCGCACGGCAGAATCGGCGGTTCGGCAAGCGGTTAGACCAGGAAATTTACGTGGCAAGCGAGCTTAGCGCAACGCCGCCTTGAAACTATGCACCACTAGATCGAGGCGAAGCCTCGATCCAGCGGTCTTCTTTTGAGCATGATCGCGTCCGGAAAACCGGAAGTCCACTTTTCCGGATCATGCAATAAGCAACTTTTCGCACCGCAAGGGCGTTACCGAACCTTGGACTCGACGGATTGAGGTGCTATCCAGCCCTCAAGTTTCAGTGCCGCAGGGCACATTTTCGCTGCAATTCGCCGGCGGGCGGATCGTCACCAACCTCCTCATTTCAAGCGGATTTTCATCATGACGCAGGTCGATCATACCCGTATGGCCAATGCGATCCGTGGCCTTGCCATGGACGCCGTCGAGAAGGCGAAGTCAGGTCATCCCGGTTTGCCGATGGGCGCCGCCGACATCGCCACCGTGCTGTTCACCCAGTTCCTGAAATTCGATGCCGCCGATCCGCACTGGGCGGACCGCGACCGATTCGTGCTCTCGGCCGGACACGGCTCGATGCTGCTCTATGCGTTGCTGTATTTGACCGGCAACAAGGACATGACGCTCGACCAGATCAAGAACTTCCGCCAGCTCGGTTCGCTGACGCCGGGCCATCCCGAGAACTTCCACACCAAGGGCATCGAGACCACCACCGGTCCGCTCGGCCAGGGCATCGCGACCGCGGTCGGCATGGCGCTGGCGGAAAAGATGCTGGCCGCCGAGTTCGGCAAGAAGGTGGTCGGTCATCACACCTACTGCTTCGCTGGCGATGGTTGCCTCATGGAAGGCATTTCGCACGAAGCCTGCTCGCTCGCCGGCACGCTCAAGCTCGGCAAGCTCACGCTGTTCTACGACGACAACGGCATCTCGATCGACGGCAAGGTC
>Ga0157378_10005061_pt1 | contig 11576 bp, 10 predicted proteins | sample M65metaG_FD_115309 | JGI IMG/M metagenome (GOLD analysis project Ga0157378, IMG submission 115309) | Miscanthus rhizosphere microbial communities from Kellogg Biological Station, Michigan, USA - M6-5 metaG | ecosystem: Host-associated > Plants > Roots > Rhizosphere > Soil | place: USA: Michigan...
ACCCAACAAGCGAGAAGCGCTGATCATGCCCAGTAGCAGGAGCCTCGAACATGGCGACCAGTAGTTCTGCCGACTATCGTGCTCGAGCAACTCAGGCGCGGCGGATTGCGAAGAACATGCACAGTGACCAGGCGCGGATCGACCTCATTCACATGGCAGACGCGCTGGACGACGAAGCTGACCAACTTGAACGCAACGCGATGCCCAATCCCGATTAGCACGTAAGTCAGGCAGGACGGCCTACCTCGTTCGCGATCCTCTTTCGATCTAGCTCGTGGCAGCTCTCCATCCACACCTGCCGCTCGGCCGGTGCTGTTGTAACCTCGACCTTTACAACAGCAGGCGATTGCTACCGCCAAATCTCGTGTCACGTGAATCAACCCTCTTTACGGAGGGTGCGATCGCAGTGCGAACTGTGGCTGGACGGCAGAGTTGTGAAAAGAAGTTCGAGCCTCCACGGAGTGGCTTTGCGTCAGCTGATCAGCCGAGTAGGAGCGGCGCGGCGGCCACAGCTGCGAGCTCTCGTGGCACAGTTCCCAGCTTTGCACGAGAATGGCGCACCCGACAGGATTCGAACCTGTGGCCTCTGCCTTCGGAGGGCAGCGCTCTATCCAGCTGAGCTACGGGTGCTTGGGGCCGCCGCTTAGCCGCTAGGTAGGTGAGCGGCAAGCCGGGTCAAGGAACTCGCTAAGCGCCTGGTGAAGCTGGGCGCGGGCGGAGCCGACGATCATTCCGACATGTCCCGACGGGATCACGATCTGGTTCCCAGCTGGCGCGGTCGCCGACGGGGCAATGCGGTCATGTCCGGCGAGAATGTGTAGCGCCGGAATGGGCAGACGATCGATCATGGCTTGTCCGCCGATCGTCCATGCGCAGCGGCCCGGCCGGTCTTCACCGAACAGGTCCTCAATCAGCTCGCGCGCCGCAGGATAGGGCAGGGCCTCGCCTTCATTGGCCCAATCTTCGAGCGCGATGAAGCGACGGGCCTCGGGGCTGGCGGAATCGAGGCGGCCGAACTCCGCGAACTTCTTTACGGTACGCTGCGGGTCGAGCGACCAGAACGCCGCCTGCAGCACCTCCATCGGTAACGCGCCCAGTGAGTGCGACGCAGCCTTCGAATGTTGCCACATATCGCCGAGCGCTTGGCGTGACTCGGCGGGATAATCGGCGAAGCGCCAGGGCGCGGCCAAAGTGACGACGCGCTCGACCGGCGTCAGGTTCGCTGCGGCGATCGCCATCGTTCCGCCGAGGCAATAGCCGACGAGCCCAAGCGGCTCGCCGATGCTGCGCAGCAGAGGCAGCAGCAAATGTTCGACATGGCCGGCGACATCGAGTTCCCTGCGCTCATTTGCCGCACCCCAATCGAGCAGGAGCGTGCGTCGGCCGATGTGCGCGATCGCCGAGGTGAGGGAAACTTCCGGATCGAGATCGAGAATCCGTGGCGGGTTGATCAGCGACGGCACAAGCAGGACAGGTGGTCCGCTGCCACCGTGATCACGGACGCACGCACCGCGAACACGCGCAGTCTCTGGCTTGGGCGGCGGTGCGGAATCGCGTCTCGCGCCCTCGTAATTCTTGAGCCCCGCTAGCGCCGCTCGCGCTAGGTCCGGATCGTAGCCAAACACCTGCCGAACAAGCTCGAGAAACAGCGGCAGCGGCCGCGGTGCGCGTTCATGTTGCAGCGCACTATGCTCCGGTAGTAGATCGTGCTGCGAGTTTCGGGAGCCGTTCATGACCAAGTCTAGCGCGAAGGTGACGATCAAGAAGTACGCGAACCGGCGGCTTTATGACACCGAAAGCTCGACCTACATCACGCTCGATCGGCTGGCGGCGATGGTTCGCGAAGGCCGCGAGTTCGAAGTCGTTGACGCGAAGACCGGCGAGGACATCACTCGCCAGGTGCTGACGCAGATCATCGTAGACGAGGAATCGCGTGGGTCGACGATGCTTCCACTCAATTTCCTGAAGCAATTGATCGGACTCTACGGCAATCAGATGCAGAATTTCGTGCCGCAATATCTCGAGGCGGCGATGGACTCGTTCCAGCGCAACCAGAGCGCGGTGCGCGACGCATTTAGTGGCAACGTCTTTGCGGACATTGCGAAGCGCAACATGGCGATGTTCGAAGATGCTGCGCAGGCGTTCACTCCGAAGACGAAGCCCGCCGCCAAAGCGGGTAACGCCGAAGTCGATGCGCTGAAAGCCGAGCTCGACGCGCTCAAGGCCAAGGTCGACAAGCTCGGCAGCTGACGACGATGCGAGTTATGATTGCTGCAGCGTTGGCGCTGCTCGTCCCCGCCTCACTTCATGCGCAGACCGCGATCGCCGATCTCAGCACTGCGATGCCAATCGCCGGGACATGGAATTATTCGGTGAGCGCAATCGGAAGCGAAGCGAATTTCCTCAACACGTCCGCGCTTCCGCAGCTGACGATCCGCTGTACCAAGGCGACGCGGCGCGTCACTGTCGCCAAGCCGGCAACGCGGGCAGCGGCGATGATGACAGTATGGACGAGCTCAGCCGTGCGCGCGGTGCCGGCGAGCTTTAATCCACTCACCAATCGCATCAGTATCGAAATCGTGTCGAACGATCCGCTGCTGGACTCGCTCGCGTTCAGCCGTGGACGCGTTGGAATCACCGTCGGCACGACGCCGTCGCTGGTTGTCCCAGCCTGGCCTGAAGTTGCTCGCGTTGTCGAGGATTGCCGCAGCTGAAGAACTCGGCCGGCGGAAGGCAAAAGATAATGCCGAATCTTCACATCATTACAAGTCTTGCACTTGGGCAAACAAAGAATCATCTTTGCTGCAGCTTCAACGCAGCGAAAGGAGGTGATCCGATGTCTCATGGTTCAGCAGGGAGGTCGGAGAGGGGTGTTCGTAACGGCTAGAGCTGAGCGAACGGCCGTCACCTTCGGCCGCTGACCATGTCGAAGGGCATCGCTGCAAGACCTGCAGCGGTGCCCTTTACATTTGTCATGATCAGCAGATTTGATTTGCGCGAGACATACATTAGGGAACCGTAACGGCAGTAGATTGTCTTTTCCCCGACGGAGGAGATCAAAAATGGCCCGACCCGCCAAGAAAACTTCATCGAGATCATCGTCCTCGAGTTCGAGTTCGCGTTCGTCGTCGAGCAGAAAGAGCACCGTCGACAAGCTAGCGAAAGCGGCGATGAGCAAGGAAATGCTCGCTGCCGGTCTGGCCGCTGCGGCGGCCGCGATCAGCGCGAGCCCGAAGGCGCGTAAAGCCATCCGCGACGCCGGCCTCGATGCTGCCGACACTGCTCAGCAGGCGGCGAGCAGCGTCGCTTCGAGCGCAACCAAGCTCGGTTCGCTGATTGCCGAAGCCGTCGCCGATGCAGCGCAGCGCGTAATGTCCGGCAAGTGGACGGTGGACGACGCTCCTGCAGCGAAGCCAGCAGCTGCGCGCAAGCCCGCCGCTCGCAAAGCCGCGGGGCGTAAATCCGCAGCGCGTAAATCGACCGCACGCAAAGCCACGGCGCGCAAGGCGCCGGCGCGCAAGCCCGCCGCACGCAAGTCGACGGCTGCGAAGAAGTCGACGGCCACACGCGCCAAGGTGTCGGCTGCGCCGAAGGCAGCTGCAGCGAAGCCTGCTCGCAAGAGTGCGGCCCGCAAGCCCGCTGCGCGTAAGTCGACAGCCAAGCGTCGGACGGCCGCAGCCAAGAAGCCGGCTTAAGCCGCGCGATCTTCGAACTGGAGGCGCGCAAGCCGCGCGTAGAGCCCTTCGCGGCGCGTGAGCTGGGCGTGCGTGCCTTCTTCGACGATCCGGCCCTGGTCCATGACCATGATGCGGTTGGCCGCGCGAACGGTCGCGAGCCGGTGCGCGATGACGATCGTCGTGCGATGCTCCATCAGTCGATCGAGCGCATCCTGGACGAGCCGCTCGCTTTCAGCATCAAGTGCTGAAGTCGCTTCGTCGAGCAGCAGCAATGGCGCGTCGCGAAGCAAAGCTCGAGCGATGGCGATACGCTGGCGCTGACCGCCTGACAGGCGAGCGCCGCCTTCGCCCATGTAGGTGTCAAGTCCGTCGGGAAGCGCTCGCAGGAAATCCTCGGCATTGGCGTCGCGCGCCGCCTGCCAGATTGCGTCCTCGTCAGCGTCCCAGTTGCCGTAGCGAAGATTGTCACGCGCGCTCGCGGCGAAGATCACCGTGTCCTGCGGCACCATGGCGATGCGCTGGCGAATGTCGGCAGGGTCGGCAGCACGAAGATCCACGCCATCGAGCAGGACGCGGCCTTCATGCGGATCATAGAAGCGCTCGGCCAGCTGGAAGATCGTGGTCTTGCCCGCGCCGGACGGGCCGACGACCGCAAGCCGCTCGCGCGGCTTCACGACCAGGCTGAAGTCGTTGAGCGCCGAGACTTCCGGCCGCGTCGGATAGCGGAACGTCACTGCGTCGAATTCGAGCTCGCCGCGCGAGGGCTCGGGCAGCGCTTGCGGCTTGGCCGGGGCACGGATGTCAGGCTCGGCCTCGAGCAATTCGTTGAGGCGCTCGGATGCTCCCGCGGCACGCAAAAGGTCGCCGTAGACTTCGGACAGATTGCCGAAGGCGCCCGCGAGAAGCCCGCCGCAAAGCACGAACGCCGCGATCGAGCCGCCGCTCATCCGGCCCGCCGCGACGTCAACTGCGCCTTGCCAGATGACCAGGACGATCGATCCGATCATCAGGAAAATCATCATCGCCGTAAGGAGGGCACGCAGTGCGATGCGGCGCTTGGCGGTCGCGAACACGCGCTCGACCGCATCGCTGAACCGCGTCGCCTCGCGGCCCTGCTGGTTGAAGGCCTGGACGATTTTCATCGAGCCGAGGACTTCGCTGGTCACGGTGCCGACATCGGCGATCCGGTCCTGGTTGCGCGTTGATATTGATCGCACCCGGCGGCCCAGGAACAACATCGGGCCGAGCACGACCGGGATTCCGAGCAGCATTCCGCTCGCGAGCTTGGGCGCGAGAAAGAACATCGTGATCGCACAGCCGACACCCATGACGATGTTGCGCAGCGCGACCGACACCGTCGTCCCGACAACCTGCTCGATGATCGTCGTGTCCACCGTCATTCGTGAGGTGATTTCGGCGGGGCGATTTTCCTCGAAGAAGCCGGGAGAAAGGCGAAGCAGGTTGCGGTGCACCGCGAGGCGAATGTCGGCGACGGTTCGCTCACCAAGCCATGACACGAAGAAATATCTGACGGCGGTCGCAACGGCCATTACGGCGACCACGGCGAGTAAGGTTTCGAACCAGGGGGCAATCGCCCTGGCGTTGCCGGCGCCCGAGCTAAAGCCCTTGTCGATAACGAGCTTGAATCCCCATGGGATCGAGACGGTCGCGGCGGCCGCCACGGCGAGGGCAATTGCGGCGACTGCGATGTGGCCGGGGTAGCGCGACGCGAAGCCCCAGATCATCCGGAGATTGCGGATTGAGCGGCCCTTCGGGCGGCTTGCGGGGTTCGTGGCCATTGCCGTTCCGACTAGCAGTGTCGGAGGGTGGCCTCAAATGCCTTGGCCCGCGGCGGCCAAGCGATTGTTAAATCGCTCTTCCGCTGTGCAAAAACGGGACTCGGGCTCGACCAAACTCGACAAACTCTGTAGTTTAACCGACATTAACCATTATGCGGATTCGAGTCGCAGGGGGACGTGTGTCCTCTGCGAGAGGGAGGCCACGAGGGGGATCGCTTGTCGGGAGTTGATATCTTCCTGTCTTATGCCCGTACCGACCGGGCAGCTGCGCGCATGTTCGCTGAGGCCTTCGCCGACGAAGGATTCAGCGTGTGGTGGGACGCCGCGCTCCATTCCGGCGAGACCTTTGACGAGGTCATCGAGCAGAAATTGCGCGAATCCGGCGCGGTCGTGGTGTTATGGTCCCCACGCTCCGTCGCCTCGCGGTGGGTGAGGGCGGAAGCCACGCAGGCCGACCGTCGCAACAAGCTTGCCCCGGCCATCATCGAGCCGTGCGACCGCCCGATCATCTTCGAGCTGACCCACGCTGCGGATCTCTGCGACTGGACGGGGGACATCACTGACCTCCGCTGGCGAACGTTTGTGGACGATCTCAGCCACCTGATCGAGGCTCGCGCGTCAGAGGGTCAGGCTCCCGCGCCGACCCCGAGCCGATTGCTGCAGGCTGCGGCGAAAAGGCTGGACATGCACAGCCGCCATTCGGCCCCCGAGCGCAAGCCGATCCGGCCGGGCAATGACGAGGTCTTGTTCGCTGGCGAGCAGCGGGAACGTGCGGTCCGGCCGCCGGTCGAAGAACCGCAGGTCCAGCAGCCCGAGGTGGATCACAGCGCCGAAGTCCATTGCCTCGAGATCACTGATTCCGGCTTTGGTGACCGTATCATCATCGTTGATACGCCGAGCGCGAAGGTGGGCCGGATGCCGCCCGCCGACATCGTCATCCCGGATAAGAGCATTTCGCGTGAGCATTGCATGTTCGGCCTCGCAGCCGACGCGCTGCTCGTCACCGATCTCAACTCCACCAACGGGACCTTCGTCGACGGTGAGCGGATTACGAGCGCGACGATTGTGCCCGTCGGATCGGTGCTGCAAATCGGCCAGGTCGTGCTGACCCACTCAATTCGGGTGCGCGGTGAGGTCGAACAGAGCGCTGCCGCACGCGGAGATGCGTCGGCCAAGCGCCTCGCCGCTTCTAATTAACCCGACTATTTCGTCTGCTTGGCGAGAAACTCGACGTAGGAACGAGTCAGCGTCGCCTGCTTGATCAGCCGGTCCGCTTCCTTGTCCGAGTTCACGCCGCGGATCGAATCGCGAAGCGTCTTGAGGTTGCCGTCGTAGCTCCGCGCGAGCGCGGCATTCTGCGCATTACCCGACCTCATCACGCGCTTCGCCTGCGATCGCGCGTCATCGACGACCGAGTAGAATTGCGACAGCTTGCCCGGCGAGACGCCGCCAGAGCTCGACGACGCCGTCTGGGCGGCAGGGGTCTTCACGCCGGGAGTGGCGACGATTTCCTTCGTCTTGGTTTGCCCCAACGCAGCTGCGGCTGCTGCCGCCTTCTGCGCCTTTTGGATGGCGGCGAGACGGGCTTCAGCTGCCTTGGCCTTCGCCTGTTCCTGCTTGAGGGCCTGGGCTTGAGGATCCAAGGGAGCCGTCGTGTTCGTCGTTGCGGCCAAGGCGTTCGCATCCGGGGCGGCAGTGGTGAGTCCGGAATTGTCGGTCACATTAATGTCGGAACCGGCAGGGCCATCGAGCACGGATGAGGCGGCATTGCCGCCCGTGTTGTACTCAGACGCCGAGCTGCCTCCCTGCGATCCGTTCCCACGAAGCAGCATTGCGCCGCCGCCGCCGATGACCACCAGGCCCACGGCCGCCGCCGCAATGAGGGCCGGGCTGGGCTTCCTGGATTCCTTCTTTTCACCCGGGGGGGATTTGCCCGGAGCCCTCTCCGAAGCTTTCGCGGCATCCGAGGAGGCGGCGGTCTCGACGACGCGCCGGCGATTGAGCTCGCCTTCGGCCTTCGGCTCCGTGATGGGCTCCTCGACAACCGGCTCGGGATGAACCTTCTTTCCGGCGCCCGTCTCCTGACCCGCACGCTTGAACTTGGCCTGCTTGGGATCGTCAGGAACGCCGGTTTCGACCGGAGCCTTGGGGTCGAGATTGGGGACCGGCGGTACCGGGACGATCTCCTCGGTCTCGACCTGCTTGGCAATGAAGCGCGTGGCCTCGTCGTCGGTGTCGATCGTTTCTGCGTCGTCATCCGACATCTTGCCGAACATGGCGAGCCAGTCACTCAGCGATTGCGGGCGCTCGTCGGGTTTCACGACCATCGCGGCGTCGACTGCGCTCAGGAACTTCTTGGTGTAGCCTGGCCACTTTCCGCCCGCGAGCGGAGTGCCGAGGCCGGCATGTAGCCGTTCGAGCACCTCGGGCGGCTTCTCGCCCGTGATGCATTCGTACATGACGACGCCGAGCGCGTAGATGTCGGTCCACGGGCCCTGATCGTAGGTTTTCACATATTGTTCGATCGCGGCGTAGGGCGGCGTGTGGAACGTGACCTTGGTGCTGGTCGCTTCCGCCGCCTCGAACCGGGCCGAGCCGAAGTCGATCAGGACCGGCCGATTGTCCTCGTTGATGAGGATGTTCGGCGGCTTGATGTCGCGGTGGAGGACGCCGACGCGGTGCGCCCGCTCGAGGCCTTCGGCGATCGGGCGAAGGATGTTCCACAGGCTGCGCTCGTTGAAGCGGCGGCCTTGCTTCAGCATCTTCGAGAGGGAGATCCCGTCCTCGAAGTCCATGACCATGTACGCGGTCCCATGGATCTCAAAGAGGCTGCGGACGCTGACAATGTTCGGGTGGCGCGACGGCGTGGAGAGATTCCACAGCAGCTTCGCTTCCTCCACGAACTTCTTCAGGCCCAGCGCGTGGACTTCTTCGGCATCGGAATCGATCGGGACAACTGTGTCCGACGAATCGCGCTCGCTGATCGAGCTCGGGAAATATTCTTTTATTGCAACGAGTTCGTTGAAATAAATACCTTTGGCTTTGTAGACGATGCCGAATCCGCCGACGCCGAGAACTTCCTCGATGCGCCACTCGCGCAGCACGGTACCCATCGGTAACGCCTTGTTGCTGTACGCTTTATTCATGGGTCGAGGCGCCCCCTCTCGACATCGGTTACAAAAAAGGAAATCGCACAGACGTTAAGCGATTGCTAGTGTAGCCCTCTTAGAGGATTCGCAAGGGGGCCGAATGCCTTTCGAGTGCGTGAGCCGTACCCATGTCGGGCTCAAGCGCCAGATCAATGAGGATTCGATCCTCGCCGACACCGACGGCGGCCTGTGGGTCGTGGCGGACGGAATGGGTGGACACGAGGCCGGCGAAGTCGCCAGCGCCATGGTCATCGATGCCCTGCGCAACCTTCCGCACGGGCCCGACCTCGATACTTTCGTCGGCAATGCAGTCGGCGTGCTGCACGAAGTGAACGGGCAGCTGATCGGCCTGGCACGCGCCAACGGAAGCGACCGGACGATCGGCACGACTGTGGTCGGGGTTGCGGTCGACGCCGGCGAGTTCCGCTGCTTCTGGGCCGGCGACAGCCGCGCCTATCGCTTCCGCGACGACGGGCTGATCCGCCTGTCGCGCGACCACAGCCTGGTTCAGGATCTGGTCGATGCCGGAATGCTCCGGCCTGACGAGGCCGAAGGGCACGCGAACTCAAATGTCATCACCCGGGCGGTCGGCGTCCGCGAGATTGTCGATGTCGAGGTCATTGGCGGTGAGGCGCTAAGAGGGGATCATTACATCGTCGCCAGCGACGGGCTGACCCGCGTCGTCAACGACCAGGAGCTTGCGCTCGAGCTGAGGAACGGCTCGCTCGATGAGGTCGCTGACCGATTGATCGCCAAGGTGCTGGAGCGCGGCGCCCCCGATAATGTCTCGCTGATCATCACCAAGCTGCTCTGACGCTTGGTATTTTCCACAACCTTCTCCTTTTGCGGCGCAACATTGCCTTGCCAGTGGACCAAACGGCCGCCACATTGGTTCACTTTACGAGGGTAGATATGAGGTTCGATGCTCTACGACGCCTATGAAGTTCAGCGCTCGTTTCTCGCAGGTGCGAGCAAACTAGCGGGTCTGGGCGCCGGATGGCTGAACAACCCTGCCAATCCCTGGGGCTATAGCTCGATGGGTCCGATCGCGGCCGCCAGCCTGGAGGTCTTCGCTCACGCCGCCGCTCCGCGCGGCAAGCCCGAATTCGGGATCGAGAGCGTCCACATCCGCGGCAAGGACATCCCCGTCCACGAGGAGATCCTGCTGAGGAAGCCGTTCGGGCAGCTGAAGCATTTCTACCGTGAAGGGCATAACGAAAGCCCGCAGCTGCTGATCGTCGCGCCGATGTCCGGCCACTATGCGACGCTGTTGCGTGGAACCGTTGAGCGCCTGCTGCCGACCTGCGACGTCTACATCACCGACTGGCGCGACGCGAAGCTGGTGCCGACCAGGGACGGCAGCTTCGATCTCGACGATTACATCGATTATTTGATTGAGTTCCTGGAGCTGATCGGGACCAAGACCAAGGAGCGGCCGCACCTGCTGGCGGTCTGCCAGCCCGCGGTCCCAGCCTACGCGGCAACCGCAATCATGGCGGAAGACAAGAATCCCTATCGGCCAAAGAGCCTGACCATGATGGGCGGCCCGATCGATACGAGAAAAGCGCCTACCGCGGTCAACACGCTCGCGACGCAGCGGCCGTTCGCCTGGTTCGAGCAGAACGTGATCGCGACCGTGCCGATGATCTACCCAGGCGCGGGGCGCAAGGTTTACCCCGGCTTCCTGCAGCTCGCTGGGTTCATGACCATGAATCTCGGCTCACACCTCATTTCGCACTGGGAGATGTTCAAGCATCTCGTGGTCGGCGACGATGAGAGCGCGGCGTCGACGCAGCATTTCTACGACGAATATCGCTCGGTCTGCGACATGACCGCCGAATTCTACCTGCAGACGGTGGACGCGGTGTTCCAGCGACACCTGCTCCCGGACAGCGAGCTCGAGCATCGCGGACGGTTGGTGAAGCCGAGCGCGATCCACGACACGGCTTTGCTCGCCATCGAGGGCGAGCGCGACGACATTTCTGGCCTCGGGCAGACCAAGGCCGCGCTCGAGATTTCGACCAGGGTGCCGGCGCCGAAGAAGAAGTATTTCATGGCCAAGGATGTCGGCCACTACGGCATCTTCAACGGCCGCAAGTGGCGCGAGAAGATCGCTCCGGTGGTCGAGAAGTTCATCGCCGCCAACGACTAAGACCGGTCGCCGAAACCTCCTGTTTCCCTGATGCTCTGCCGTTATAGCGCTTCCTGGAAAGAGGGAGAGCGTGATGACGGCGATGCTGGGCAGGCGGGAGTTTCTGGGTACGGCGGCGGCGGCGGGTCTGCTGGCTGGTTGCAAGTTTTCGAACAACGAATCCGCCGGCGCGGGTACGGGTGATCTCGCCAAGACCCTGCAGGGCATCGCCGACGAGATGCTCGCCGAATATCCGCAGAACGCGACCATCCTTGGCATTGCGACGGGCAAGCTCGCCCCGCTCAACCACCAGTGGCAGGACCAGACACCGACCGGCGTCGATGCGCGCCGCAAGGCGATTGGCGACCGGCTGACGCGGCTTAAGGCATTCGACCTTGTTGATCTGTCGCAGCCGGAAAAGCTTAACGGCGCGGTCGCGCTCCAGGCGCATGAGCTGGCGCAGAAAGGATATGCCTTTCCATTCGGCGATCCGCTCGTGCTCGATCCGAACAACGGCTTCCGCAACACGCCCTATGTCGTGAACCAGCTCGGCAGCAGCTACATCGATATCCCCGACTTCCTCGACAGCCGGCACACCATTGCGAACGCCGATGATGCGCTCGCGTTCGCCGACCGGGTCGATGCCTACGCTCGCAATGTCGACGGCGAGACCGAGCGCCTGAAGCACGATCGCGGCATCGGCGTCGTTGCGCCCGATTTTACGCTCGACAGCACGCTCAAGATCATCGGCGGCGGCGCGGCCGAAACCGCCGACAAGTCGGCGGTGCTGGCGACCTTCAAGAAGAAGATGGGCGAGGCC
>Ga0157378_10005062_pt1 | contig 11574 bp, 14 predicted proteins | sample M65metaG_FD_115309 | JGI IMG/M metagenome (GOLD analysis project Ga0157378, IMG submission 115309) | Miscanthus rhizosphere microbial communities from Kellogg Biological Station, Michigan, USA - M6-5 metaG | ecosystem: Host-associated > Plants > Roots > Rhizosphere > Soil | place: USA: Michigan...
GACGACGAGCAGTGCGGACGCGACCGCAGCGACCCGGAGGCGGAGCGGCGTCACCCCGTGCCGAGGTTGTCGCGCAGGGCGTTGCGAAGGAGCGCCTGCTTGCACTTCCGCGACGTGTCGGTGAGATCGACGAGCGTCTGCGTGGCGGCGCGGCGCGCGTCGGGGTTCTTCTGCCGCAGCGTGGGGGCGACGAGCGCCTCGAAGAACGCCGACTCGCGGTCGGCGAAGTGCTTGTACATCGTGAGATGTCGCGGCTCGATCCCGAACCGGAGGAAATCCTTCACGATCGACAGCGTCACGTAGTCATCGCCGTCGTAATAGCGGCCGCCCTCGGGCCCGTGCGTGCACACGATGCCGAACTGCTCGAGCTCCTTGATCCGGTCGCGGTCGACGCCGGTGGCCGCCGCCATCTCCTCGAGCGACATCTGCAGGCCGGTCGGCGCCTCGGCGAGGTCCTCGCCGCCACCGTCGGTGTCCGTGCCCGAGGTCGCCTGCTCCAAGGTGGGCTGGTCGTCCTCGTCGCCCGCGTCGGCCTTGAGCAGACGTTCCTTGATCACCTTGAGCGGCAAATATTCATCGCGTTGGAGCCGAAGGATCGACTTCAGTCGCTCGACGTCGTCTGGATAGAACTTGCGGTACCCGGACGGCGTGCGCTCCGGAGTGATCAAGCCTTCGGACTCGAGGAACCGGATCTTGGAGATCGTGATGTCGGGGAACTCGGTCTTGACGTTGACGAGGACCTCTCCGATCGACTGGTAGTTGCGCGTGCCGGCCATGCCTGCCTGCTCCTATCGATCCGCCGCGAAGAACGTGAGCTTGAACTTGCCGATCTGGACCTCGTCGCCGGTCGTGAGCTTCGTCCGGTCCACCTGCTCGCCGTTGACGTAGGTGCCGTTCAGACTCCCCCGGTCGACCACGAACCACTCGTCGTCGTGCCGTTCGACCACCGCGTGCTTGCGCGACACGGTCACGTCGTCAAGGAAGACCGCGCTGTCGGTGTCGCGACCCATCGTCGTCTCGTCACCCTCGAGCAGGAAGGTCGACCCGGCGTTCGGGCCACGCTTGACCAACAGGAGAGCCTGGCCGGCGTGGAGGGCGTCGTCCGGGAAGGGGAACTCCTCGGAACCTTCTTCTTCGGGTTCGATCGCCGGCAGCGTCACGGTGACGTCCTCGTGAAGTGGATGGCCACACTCGACGCAGAACCTCGCATCATCTCGATTTGGATGTCCACAACGGCTGCAGAACAACCTGCACGGCTCCTTGGTCCACGGCTCCCCTGACGGTCGAGGCTTCGGCACAACCCTCGACCCTGAGCCTCGGCGCGACGCTATCGTACGGCACCAGGAGGGTCAACGCGTGGTCACGCCGACCCTCAACCTGTTGGAGGGCAGACGCTCAACCGTGCATCGATAGCGGCATGAAGCGTTGAGGGTTGGAAGCGCCGCGACACTAGGATCCGTCGACCAGCGCCCGATAGGCAGCCGCATCGAGCAGGTCGTCGATCGCGCTCACGTCACTCGGCTCGATCACGACCAGCCATCCGTCCCCGTACGGCTGCTCGTTCACGAGCTCTGGGCGGTCCTCGATCGCGGCGTTGCGCTCGACCACGGTGCCGGCGACCGGGCAGTAGACGTCCGAGACCGACTTCGTCGACTCCACCTCGCCGAGTGGCTGGTGCGCCGCGACCGAGGCGCCCACCGCCGGCAGGTCGACGTAGACCACGTCGCCGAGCGCGTCCTGTGCGAAGTCCGTGATGCCGACGCGGGCATGCGAACCCTCGACGCGGACCCACTCGTGCTCTTTCGTGTACCGGAGATCGTCCGGGACGTTCACCTGCGCCTCCTCGATCGGTCGGTGCCGGCGCTGCGCTCCGCCGGCCGCGCGGCACGATAGCGGCAGCCGGCGCTCATGACGACGCGAGTGCGCGCCGCGCGTCCCGTGCGTAGACCGCCGCCGCGACGTAGTACTCCGCGATCCCCACCGCGTACGAGACCCACCCGACGGCGGTCGCCGCTGCCGCGAGCGGCAGCCCGAGGGCGCCCCAGGCGACGGCGGGCACCGCCACCATCAACGAGAAGGTCGCGACCTTGCCGATCCACCGAACCTCGATCCGGACGTGCCGGCGCGTGAGCAGGAAGACGCCCACCACGAGGACGGCCACGTCACGAACGAGGATCAGGACCGCCGCCCACACGGGGAAGACGCCGCGCACCGCGAGCGCGATGAGCCCGGCGGCGATCGCCAACCGATCGGCCACGGGGTCGAGCACCTTGCCGAGCTCGGAGACCTGGCCGGTGCGCCGCGCGATGGTCCCATCGACCCAGTCGGTCGCGACGACGAACCCGAACATGATGAGGCCGGCCGTGGTCGTGTCCTCGTCGACGATCAGCCACACGAAGACGGGGATCAGCGCGATCCGGAGCGCGGAGATCGCGTTGGGGACGGTCAGCACCCGGCTGCCGGAGCCCGCCGGGGTCCCCTCGCTCGTATCCATCCGTCGGGCCGGCCGGATTCGAACCGGCGACCTTCTGACCCCCAGTCAGACGCGCTAACCAAGCTGCGCCACGGCCCGTGGCGGCCCAAGAACGAGGGCCGACGCCGACAGGATAGCCAACGAGGTGGGTGCGCTCGCGCTAGCGGCGCCCGCGCGGACGGAACCGCAGCCGGATCGGCACCCCGTCCAGGCGCAGGTCACGCCGGAGCCGATTCTCGAGGTACCGGTGGTACGTCGCGTCGGGCGGCCGCGAACCGCCGAAGATCACGAACGTGGGCGGCGCGGTCGAGACCTGCGTCGCGTAGTGCAGCGTGCCGGTTCCCCTCGGTGTCGGGCGCTCCCGCTGCGCCGTCTGCACGATGTCGTTGATGCTGGACGTGGAGGCTCGCGAGCTCCACCTCGCATGGAGGTCGAGGAGCAGCGGACCGAGGCGATGCACACCTTGGCCCCGCGTCGCTGACGTTCGCAGCACCGTCGCCCTCGCGTACAGCTGCACCTCGTCCTCGAGCCGCTTGAACCATCGATCCTTGTCCTCGACCACGTCCCACTTGTTCGCAGCGAGGATGAGCGCTCGGCCGGCATCCATGACGAGGTTCGCGATCTTCTTGTCCTCCGCCGACATGCCGTCCGGAGCGTCCAAGACGAGCACGGCGACATGCGCCGCCTCGATCGCATGCCGGGCGCGCAGCACGCTGTAGTACTCGACGCCGCGCACCTTCGTCCCCCTGCGCATCCCCGCCGTGTCGATGAACCGCACGGTGCCGCGATCCGGCCACGTCACGAGCGAGTCGACGCTGTCGCGCGTCGTGCCCGAGACCTCCGACACGACGCTGCGCTCCTCACCGACGAGTCGGTTGAACAGCGTCGACTTGCCGACATTCGGCCTCCCGACGATCGCGAACCTGGGTTCGGCGGAGGGGCCGACGGATCCGGGTGCGTCGGGCAGGAGGTCCAGGAGCCGGTCCATCAGGTCGCCGATCCCTTGTCCGTGGAGCGCGGAGACGGGGAACGGTTCGCCCAACCCGAGGCGGTATAGCTCGGCGGTCTCGGCGAGGTCATCGGGCGCGTCCGCCTTGTTCCCGACGAGCAGCACGGGGGTCGGGCTCGTCCGCAGACGACGTGCGAGCTCCCCGTCCTCTTGGGTGATCCCGGCGCGCACGTCGACCACGAGCACGATGAGATCCGCCGTGGCGATCGACCGCTCGGCCTGCTCGGCGGCGAGCGCCTCCAGGCCGGTGGCCCCGTGAAGGTAACCGGCGGTGTCGACCAGACCGAAGCGCCGGCCTCGCCACGTCGCCTCGAGCTCGATCCGGTCCCGCGTCACGCCGGGGGCGTCGTGCGCGATCGCCGCGCGCGTGCCGAAGAGGCGATTGACCAAGGTCGACTTGCCGACGTTCTGCCGGCCGACGATCGCGACCTGCGGGACGCCGCTCATCGCCCCGCCACCGGCCAGATGCGGCGGGCGGCGGCGAGCGCAGCGTCGAGCGTCTCATCGATCGACAGGTGGGTCGTGTCGATCACGAGCGCGTCTGCCGCCGGCTCGAGCGGGTTGGTCCGGGCGTCGCGAGCATCGCGCTGAACGAGCGCGTCGCGAACGGTGCCGGTGTCGGCGGCCCCCCGCTCGCCCGCACGGCGGTCCACGCGGCGGTCGGCGTCGGCCTGGAGGTAGAGCTTCAGCGGCGCCTGAGGGAAGACGACGGTGGCGATGTCGCGACCCTCCATCACGGCGCCGTCTGCGCCGAGCGCACGTTGCAGGTCGCGCATGACGGTTCGCACCGCGGGATGGCGGGAGACGAACGAGACCCTTGACTCGACATCGGGGGTCGTCAGGTCGTCGGGACCGTAACCCTCGACCTGGAGCTCTCGGGGATCCGCGCCGCCGAGCGTGAACCGCAACCCTCGGGCGAGGTCGACGAGTCCTTCCGCGTCATCGGTGTCGACGGCGGCGCTGATCGATGCGGCCGCGAGCGCCCGGTACATCAACCCCGTGTTGACGTACGCGACCCCGAGCGTCCGCGCGAGCCCGCGCGCAAGCGTGGACTTGCCGCTGCCGGCCGCGCCGTCCACCGCGATGATGATGACCCGATCGCTCACGGCGCCTCGATCCGCGCCCCGAGCCGGTCGAGGGTTGCCACGAACCCCGGGAAGCTCACGTCGGCGGCGTCCATCCCGTCGATCCTCGAGGGTCCGCGCGCCTGCAGGGCTGCGACCGCCATCGCCATCGCCATCCGATGGTCGCCGCCGGACCCCGTCCGGCCCCCGTCGAGGCCGCCGCCCCCGATCACCAGGTCGCTTCCCTCCTCGGCGGCCACGCCGCCGAGGTCGCGGATGCACCGGGCGATCGCGCCGAGCCGGTCGCTCTCCTTGACCCGGAGCTCGGCGGCGTCGAGGAACCAGGAGTCGGCGCCGGCGTGGATCGCCAGGGCGGCCAGCACGGGGACCTCGTCGATCACGAGCGGAAGCTCGTCGGGCTCGACCCGGACGGCGGCGAGTCCGTCGCACGGCTCGACCTCGATCCACCCGACCGGTTCGCCGACCTCCGAACCCTCGACCGCCACCCGGGTGACGATCCCCATCCGCGTCATCACGTCGAGGAAGCGCAGCCGGCTCGGGTTGAGACCGACGCCGGGGATCGAGATGCCGGATCGGCTCAACGCGGCGGCCGCGATCAGGAACGCGGCCGAGGACGGGTCGCCCGGGACGCGGCCCTCGAACCCGCCGTGCTGGAAACGCTGCACGCGGACCTCCGCGTCGTGGCGCGCGACCGGAGCGCCGAGCGCCTCGAGCGCCCGCTCGGTGTGGTCTCGCGTCGCCGCCGCCTCCCGAACGTATTTTGTCACGGATGCGGCGACCCCCGCGAACAGGATCGCGCTCTTCACCTGTGCGCTCGGAACCTCCGGCGCGAACGACCCGCCGTGGAGCGCTCCTCCACGCACCACGACCGGAGCGTGGCCGTCGGTGGTCTCGATCGAGGCCCCCATCGCGCGAAGCGGGGCGGCCACTCGCTCCATCGGGCGCGCCGACAGGCTCGGATCGCCGGTCAAGGTCGAGGCGAAGGGCGCTGACGCGAGCACGCCGGACAGCAGGCGCATCGACGTGCCCGAGTTCCCGCACTCGAGGGTTCCGGCGGTCTCGATCAGCCCATCTCGACCGTCACCCTCAACTTCAAGCGGGCCTGCAGCGGGAACCTCAACCCCTGCGTTCCACGTGGAACCGCCACCCTCGACGGGGGCACGAGCATCCCGAGCGAAGACGTCCAGGGCAGGTCGAGCCTTCGAGGAAACCCTCGACAAGCACGACGCCGTCGAGCGAACATCGAGGGACGGGGGAAGTCCCACCAGACGGCTCGAGCCTTTCGCCGTCACCGAGAGGATGAGCCATCGATGGGCGATCGACTTGTCTCCCGGGACCGCGGCGTCCCCCTCGAGCCGTCCCCCGGGTCGGATCACGACGTCCATCGGAGATCACGCCAGCCGGATCGGGTCGTAGCCGGCGCTCGACAACACATCGGCCGAGGATCCGGCCGTCTCGGCGGCGACGGTGAGGTGGACCGTGCCTCGTCCGCCCTCCGGGGAGTGGACGATCTGGAGGTCCTCGATGTTGACGCCCCCCGCCCCAAGGACCGCCGTGATCCGGGCGAGTGCCCCCGGTTCGTCGGGGATCTCGACCTGCCACACGGCGACCCCGGACCGAACCGTCGGCTTGGCCGAGAGCCCGAGCCGGGCCTGCTTCGCCGCGCCGAAGGTTGACTCGACGGCCCCGGCGTCGCCGGCCGCGATCACGTCGCGGAGCGCGTCGAGGCGCTGGACGAACAGGTCGATCGCCGCGGCGACCTGTTCGCGGTTCGCCACCAGGATCTCGCTCCACAGCGCGGGCTGGGAGGCGGCCAACCGCGTCAGGTCGCGGAAGCCCCCGGCCGCGAGCAGCAATGCGTCGGCCTCCCCCGCCTCGAGGTCGGCGGCGGTTCCCATGAGTGTCGTCGACGCCACCTGCGGAAGGTGGCTCACGACAGCGACCAAGCGGTCGTGGCGGTCGGGTCCCATCACGACCGGACGAGCGCCGATCCCGTCCACCCACAGGCGGAGCCGTTCGGTGGCGTCCCGATCGGTCTCGGGCGTCGGGGCGAGCACCCAGACGATCCCGTCCACCACCGACGCCGAGGCATGCTCGGGCCCGGAGCGCTCGCTCCCCCCCATCGGGTGACCGGGAACGAACCGTGACAGGTGTGCGGCGGGTGCCGTCGCTCGGACCTCGTCGATCACGGGGGTCTTGACGCTTGCGGCGTCCGTGACGATCGCGGACGGGGCCGCGGCGAGCGCCGCCACGACGCCCCCGGGCACGGCGCCGATCGGTGTGGCCACCACGACCAGATCGGCGTCCCCGACCGCCTCGTCCAGCGACCCCGCGGGGGTGAGGCCCGCGGTCGCGCCGGCCGTCGCCAGCACCGCCGGGTCTCGGTCCCACCCGGCGACGGCGGCGCCCGCGCGACGGGCGGCTAAGGCGACGGAGGTGCCGATCAACCCCGTGCCGATCACGGCCACCCGCCGAAGCGACGGCGCTCGGTCAGGAGGCGCCATCGAGATCGTCCCGCAGCCGTTCGGCCCCGTCGAGGTAGACGTGGGTGACCTCGCGCAGGCCGAGCTCGGTGTGGAAGTGGAGCAGGATCCGCACGACCGACCGCATCGCTCCGGCGACCGGGATCTCGCGGGCGCACAGCAAAGGGATATCGCCCATCCCCATGCGTCGCGCGGCCTCCGCGGGGAAGGCGCTCGACAGGTCCTCGGTGGCCGTGAACAGGATGCTGATCAGGTCGTCGTGCGCGATCGCGTTGCGCTCGAGGATGGCGCCGAGGAGCTTCGCGGTCGCGGCATGCAGGCTCGCCGGTTCGTCCGCGGGCACGACGATCGCCCCTCGGGCGGCGCGCACGTTCACCGAGACTCCTCCTGATCGGGCCAAGACGCGGTCCTGGACGGACCGCGACGCAAGGCTACAGGGCGTCGGTGGCCCGGCGTCGCAGGCGGCGCTCCGCGCGCGCGACGAGCGTGCCGAGATCGAGTAGCTCGTCCGGCGTGAGCTCTCGGTGCTGGCCCGGCGCGAGTCCGCCGAGCCGCACCGGTCCGATCCGGACGCGGAGGAGCCGGCGGACCGGGAGCTCGAGCGCCTGGAGCATCCGGCGCACCTCCCGCTTGCGGCCCTCGGTCATCACGATCGAGAGCTGCGCGCGGTCCGGGCGCGTGTCCACGATCCGAACGGAGCGCGCCCGGGCCGGACCGTCGTCGAGCGCCACGCCCGCACGCAGGGCCGCCAGGTGCCGGCCGGCGGGCGTGCCGGCGACCTCGACGAGGTACTCCTTCTCGATCTCGTAGCTCGGATGGGTCAGCGCGTTGGCCAGGTCGCCGTCGTTCATCGCGAGCAGCAGGCCCTCACTGTCGAGGTCGAGCCTGCCGACCGGGAACACACGCGATCCGTCGACCGGCAAGAGCGAGCGCATATCGGGGCGGCCCTGAGGGTCGCGCATCGTCGTGACGACCCCGGCGGGCTTGTGCACCGCGAGGTAGCGAACCCTCGGGTCGAGGTTCACGGTTGCACCGCGGACCGTGACGACGTCGGTGGTCACGTCCACCTTGTCGCCGATCGTCGCGACCGTTCCGTTGACGGTGACGTGGCCCGCGGCGATCAGATCCTCCGCGGAACGGCGGGAGCCGAACCCCGCGCGCGCGAGCGCTCGTTGGAGCCGCTCGGCGGGCACCGCTCAACCCACCGGCGCGTCGGGCTCGCTCTCGTCGGCGTCCCCGGGTTCGCGGTCCGTGGCGTCCCCGTCGTCCGGATCCGCGGCCCGATCGGCCGCATCGTTCCCTCCGGCGGATGCGTCCAAGAGCGGCGCGAGGGACGGGAGCGCGGCCAGCGAGGCAAGGCCCAGCCGCTCGAGGAACATCGGCGTCGTCGCGTAGAGCAGCGGCCGCCCCGGTCCCTCGTCTCGGCCCGCCTCCTCGATCAACCCCCGGTCGACGAGCGCGCGGAGCACGCCGTCGGCGTTCACACCGCGGATCGCGCTCACCTGGTGCCGGGTCACCGGTTGCTTGTAGGCAACGATCGCGAGCGTCTCGAGCGCGGCCTTCGTCATCCGGGCCTGCCGCGAGGAGAGGACGAACCGTTCCACGACCGGCTGGGTCTCCGGGTCGGTGAACAGGCGCCACCCGCCGGCGACGTTGCGGAGCACCAAGCCGGAGCTTCGCTCGGAGAGCTCGGCCTGGAGTCGGTCGCAGAGGTCGTCGACCGTGCGACGGTCGACCTCGAGCGCTTGGGACAACACCGCGGGCGTGAGCGGCTCGTCGGAGACGAACAAAACCGCCTCGAGCGCGCGTGTATCGATCGCCGCCCCGGTCCCGCTCATCGCTTCCACGCCACCTCGATCTCGCCGAAGGTCGCCGCCTGCTCCAGCTCCACCTTGCCGTCACGGTACAGCTCCAGGAGCGCCAAGAAGCGCACCACGACGTGCATCCGATCCTCGCAATCCGCGGTCAGCTCGCGGAACGTCGCCTGCCCCTGCTCGATCCGCGCGAGGTGCGCTTCCACCGCCTGGATCGCGTCGTTGACCGTGAAGCGGATCGGCGTCACGTGCGACAGGTCGACGGTCGGCGGCGGCCGCAGGAGCTGCGCCGCCAGCGCCGCGAGGTCACCGGCGGCGACCGACGTCATCGGGTCCGGGTACAGGTGCGCGTACTCCGGCCCGGGGCCGATGTCGCGGGCGAAGTACCCGGCTTCGTCCTCGAGGCGGCGCGTGAGCTCGAGGGCGACCTTGCGGAACGCCCGGAGCTCGATCGACCGGGCGTACGCGAGATCGGGCGAGCCGCCGAGCAGGTCCTCTTCGTCGAGCTCCGTCTGCTTGGGGGTGAGGCGTGACACCTTGAGCTCCAGCAGGACGGCGCAGATCGCGAGGAACCACGTCGCCTCCTCCAGGTTCCACGTCGCCGTCTCCTTGGCGTAACGCAGGAACCCGTCGGTCACGGTCGCGATCGGGACGTCGCACACGTCGATCTTCTGGTCCAAGATCAGGTCGGCCAGCAGGCGGAACGGCCCGTCGAACCCGGGGATCTCGACCGCGAACCCCGTGGCGGCCATACCTTCCGACGTAGTGTCCATGCTCACCTCAGATGCATCGCGTCGCGCACGATCTCGATCGTCTCCCGTGCGACGGGCCGGACCTTGTCCGCACCGGCGGCCAGGACGTCGCGCGCGACGCCCGGGGTCGCCGCCAGCGTGGCGCGGCGCTCCCGGAACGGCGCGAACCCCTCGACGAGATGGTCCGCCAGGATCGTCTTGCAGTCCACGCAGCCGAGCTCCCCGGTCCGGCACGTCGCCTCGATCCGCTCCACGTCATCGGGCGAGAACTTCCGGTGCAGCGCGAAGATCGGACAGATCTCGGGGCGGCCCGGGTCGCCCTTGCGGAGCTTCTGCGGGTCGGTGATGAACGACCGGACGGTCGCCCGGACGGCGTCCTCGTCGTCGCGGACCCCGATCGTGTTGTCGAGCGACTTGGACATCTTGCGTCCGTCCGATCCCGGGATCAGCGGGGTGTCGGACAGCAGCGGTTGCGGCTCGATGAGCACGTCCCCGTACAGCCGGTTGAACCGGCGGACGATCTCGCGGGAGAGCTCGAGGTGCGCGACCTGGTCCTCCCCCACCGGGACGAGCTCACCGCGGACGATCGTGATGTCCACCACCTGCAGGACGGGATAGCCGAGCAGCCCGAAGTTCGACACATCGCGCTCGCTCATGTCGCGGAGCCGGTCCTTGTAGGACGGCACGCGCTCGAGCCACCCGAGCGGCGTGATCATCCCGAGCAGCAGCGCCATCTCGGCGACCTCGGGGATATCCGACTGCCGGTAGATCACCGCTCGCTCCGGGTCCAGACCCGCCGCGAGCCAGTCGAGCACCAATCCTTCGACGAAGCCGGGCAGCTCATCGGTGCGGTCGTAGTGGGTCGTGAGCATGTGCCAATCGGCGACGAAGAAGTAACAGTCGTAGCCCGCATCGGCTTGCAGGGCAAGCATGTTCTCGACATTGCCCGCCCAATGGCCGACGTGCAGCGCGCCCGTCGGCCGGTAACCGGTCAGCACGCGCTTCGTGCGCGTCGCGAGGGCGGGTTCGGTCACGATGGCCGCGATGATAGCGCGGGGCCCCGGCCCGGCTTGGACGCGGTCGAGGCTAGTGCGGCGGCGCGCACGTCACGCCCGACGCCCCCTGGCACAAGACGTCGACCAGCGCGTAGACGATGCCGTTGATCACGCCCCCGAGCACGAACATCGCGAGGAGCACGAACAACGGGAGGTACTTGTCGGCGTCGCGGTACACACGCGCGGCATCGGGAGGCAGCGCCAGCCCGACCAGCCGGGCGCCGTCCAGCCCGGGGATCGGCAGCAGGTGGAAGATCGCCAGACAGAACTGGGTGAACTCGAAGATGACCAAGATCGTGATCACCGTGAACGCCCCGGGGCCGGAGACGAGCCGCAGCGACAGCCCCGCGATCACGCCGAGCACCGCGTTCGTGCACGGGCCGGCGAACCCGATCAGGAGTTGGTCACGCGTGGGCCGCCGGAGATACGCGGGATCGACGGGCGCTGGTTTCCCGTAGGCGGCCGGAGGCGGGTACAGGCCGCTGGCCGCCGCCCACAGCACGAGGATCAAGCCCGGGACGAGCGCCGAGCCGAACGGGTCGAACCAGGACCGCGGGTTCCACGTGAGCCGACCCCACAGGCGCGGCGTCGGGTCGTGGAGCCGGGTCGCGACGAACGCGCGCGCGTACTCGCGCGCGATCATCCCAACCAGCAACGACCCCGCGATGTAGGCCGCGCCCCTGATCGATATCGAGCTGATCGCCGCTAGCACGCGCTCCCGACCTCCATCCGTGACGTCCACCCGTAACGCCGGCCCTGACGCCGGCCGGCCGATGACCCCGTAGGCGGTCCGGGCAGGGGGCACGATACCGGTCGCCACCGGGCGACGCTCGGAAGACGAGCGGTCAGCCGAGGCCGATCTCACTAGCGAAGCTGGCGCCGATCGCGAGCGGTGCCGTGACC
>Ga0157378_10005064_pt1 | contig 11572 bp, 5 predicted proteins | sample M65metaG_FD_115309 | JGI IMG/M metagenome (GOLD analysis project Ga0157378, IMG submission 115309) | Miscanthus rhizosphere microbial communities from Kellogg Biological Station, Michigan, USA - M6-5 metaG | ecosystem: Host-associated > Plants > Roots > Rhizosphere > Soil | place: USA: Michigan...
GAACTTTGAAAGATGGAAGCACCATGAAGCATCAGTGCAGACAATCTAGTTATCAGTCGTCACTGTCCTTTCTCGGGTCATGCCGGCGCTTTTTCATCATACTCTTCGTCTTTACTTTCCCTGGTTGCGGCAACGAAGAGGCGAAGCCCGAGGCTCGGCCGGCCGAAGTATTCGTGGTGAAGATCGAACCAAGCGATACACCGGTCACCTTCGAATACGTCGCGCAGACGCAAAGCTCGCGGCAGGTGGAAATCCGGGCTCGGGTAAATGGGTTCCTCGACAAACGCGTCTACACCGAGGGCTCCATCGTGAAGGCGGGGGATTTGCTTTTTCTCATGGACAAGAAACCCTTCCAGGCACAGCTGGACGACGCCTCTGCCGCGCTCGCCAAGCAAAAAGCTGCGTTGGAAACGGCGCGGCTAAACCTGGATCGCGTCAAGCCGCTGGTGGCCCAGAACGCGCTGTCAAAAAAGAGTCTGGACGACGCCACCGGCGTCTACGAGTCTTATGCAGCGGCCATGGATCAGGCCAAAGCGCAGCTCGCCACGGCAGAGATCAACCTGTCATATTGCACCATCACGTCGCCGGTGACCGGCATCACCAGCGCCGCGCTACAACAGGACGGCGCGTACATTAGCGCCGCGACGAGCCAACTCACCAGCGTGGCGGTGCTTTCTCCTATCTGGGTGAACTTCAGCCTCTCTGAGAACGAGCTACAAACTTACCGCGACCAGGTCGCTAAGAAATTACTGATCCCTCCCGGCGGTGGAAACTACGAAATCGAGGTCATTTTGGTTGACGGTTCGGTCTTTCCATACAAAGGGCGGATTACCTTTACCGCGCCGCTCTACAATGCGCAGACCGGGACTTTCCTGCTCCGTGTCACTGTGGATAATCCCAACGGGACTCTCCGGCCGAACCAATATGTGAGAGCGCGCCTGCACGGAGCGCTTCGTCCGAACGCGATCATAGTGCCCCAACGGGCGGTGCAACAGGGGGCGAAGGGACACTTTGTCTGGGTGGTGAATCAAGAAAACAAAGCGGAATCTCGTCCCGTGATAGTCGGGGATTGGTATGGTGACGACTGGTTTATCACCGAGGGGCTTCGAGCCGGTGAGCAGGTGGTAGTCGACGGCGGTCTTACACTACAGCCGGGTGTCGCGGTCACAGCAAAGCCCCTTGCTGCCGAAAAGGCCGCAGGCTCCGGTGGCGCGGCACCGATTTCCAAGCCGGCAAAGAAAAGCAACTAACCGAAGAGAGGCGATCCCATGTTCTCAAAGTTTTTCATCGAGCACCCGATCTTCGCGACGGTCGTGTCACTCATCATTGTGATTGCCGGCCTGGTGGCGATGAAAGCTTTGCCGGTGGCCCAATATCCGACCATCACACCGGTGCAGATCCAGGTGACGACTACCTATCCAGGCGCCGACTCGAAAACCGTGGGCGACTCCGTAGCAGCCCCCATCGAAGCGCAGATCAACGGCGTCGACAACATGCTTTACATGACATCGACGAGCTCCAATACGGGGCAGTTGACGATAACGGTCTACTTCACTCTCGAAACGAACCCGGACATAGCGCAGGTGCAGGTACAAAACCGGGTGAATCTTGCCGTGCCGCAGCTTCCCGAGGCGGTGGTGCAGTACGGCGTCTCGGTGCAAAAAAAATCTTCCAGCACGTTGATGATCATCGCGGTGTACAACAAGGATGGCCGATACAGCCCGGACTACGTGAGAACTTATACCAACGTCTATATCTTGGATGCGATCAAGCGGGTGAACGGCGCGGGACAAGCGCAGATCTTCGGTGTGCCGGATCAGGCGATGCGGATCTGGATGAACCCCGACCGGATGGCCTCCCTCGGGATCACTACCACTGACATCCAAAGCGCCGTCTCGAAGCAAAACGCCCTCTGGGGCGCCGGCCAGGTCGGCCAGCAGCCCACAGCGAGCATGGTGCAGCAGACGTTCCCCGTGGTGACCCAGCAGCCATTCATCCAACCGTCGCAGTACGATAACATCATCCTCCGCGCCAGCCAGGATGGCAGCGCCATCGTCCGGGTTAAAGACGTGGCCCGCTCCGAGGTCGGGCGCAGGCAATACATCGATGACAATAAGCTGAACGGCGCTCCGGCAACCCCGATCATCATCTACCAGCAGCCCGGCGCGAACGGCATCGATGTCTCAAACGGCATCAGCAACACCTTGGAGGAGTTGAAGCGGACAATGCCTGCCGGTATCGAGTACGTCATCGCTCTGGACACCACCGACTTCGTGCGGCTCTCCATCAAGGAGGTGATTCGTACGCTGTTTGAAGCGATCGTGCTCGTGGTGCTGGTGGTGTATCTATTCTTGCAGAGCTTCCGTTCCACGATTATCTGCACGGTTGCAATCTTCGTTTCTTTGATCGGCACTTTTGCCGGCATGCTTGCGTTGGGATTCTCTATCAATCTGTTGACCTTGTTCGGCATCGTGCTTGCCATCGGGATGGTGGTGGACGATGCCATCGTGGTGGTGGAGAACGTGGAACGGAACATGACGAAGGCTCACCTTCCTCCGCGGGAGGCCACGATCAAGGCCATGGAGGAAATCGGCACATCGCTCATCGCCGTGGTGCTGGTCATGGCGTCGGTGTTTGTTCCGGCGGCGTTTCTCCCCGGCACCACCGGCCAACTCTATAAACAGTTCGCCATCACCATCGTCATCTCCGTGGCCCTCTCTGGATTTACAGCGCTCACGTTGACGCCGGCCATGTGCGCGGTCATGCTCAAGCACAGCCCACCTCCTCAGCGCGGTCCCTTTGCCTGGTTCAACCGTCAGTTCGACCGCTTTACATTGGCCTTCGGTGCTGCGGTCGTGCAGATGATCAGGCGGATGATCATTGCATTCGTCCTCCTTGCGGTGATGCTATGGGGGCTCGTGCACCTGTTCCGCACGACCCCGACGAGTTTCGTGCCCAACGAGGACCAGGGCTACGTGATGGGCCAGATCATGATGCCCGATGCCGCCAGCCTGGAGCGTACGGTACAGACATCCAATCAGGTGGACGCGCTGTTCGCGAAAAATCCGGCGGTAGCGAACCGCACGGCGATCAACGGTTACAGCCTGATCGATGCCCAATACAAGCCCAACGTCGCAACCTTCTTCGTTACGTTCAAAGACTTTAAGGAACGCTATGCGTCGAGCGAGACCGCCCGCAAGGAGAACTACGAGGCCGTACTGAGGGACGTAGCCGGCGGCGCGCGGAACATCAAGACGGGACTGTTCATCCCGATCGCACCTCCGGCGATCCCCGGGATCGGTACCACGGGGGGATTTGAGTTCTGGGTCCAAGACAAGGGCTCCGGTGACCCGGCGCGCCTCTACGAAGTTACCCAGCAGTTTCTCGCCAAGGCCCGCCAGCGGCCCGAGCTTGCCGGGCTGAACACCACTTTCCTCGCTTCCTCGCAGCAGTTGCGGGCCGAAGTCGACCGTTCCACGACGGTGCTTCTCGGCGTGCCGGTAGGGGATGTGTACAGCGCGTTACAGGCCCAGTTTGGTTCGATCCAGGTCAGCCAGTTTAACCAGTACAGCCGCGTCTGGAATGTTGTCCTCCAGTCCGATGCTCCCTATCGCCAGAAACCTTCCGATATCACCCGACTCTACACCAGGTCGAGTAATGGCCAGATGGTCCCGCTCACGGCCGTGGTCAAGACCGATTACGTCACCGGCCCCGATCTGGTGCCGCATTTCAATGGTTTTCCGGCCGCCCAGGTTATTGGCGGAGCGGCGCCGGGGTATAGCTCGGGCACTGCGATCCAGACCATGGAAGAGGTCGCGAATCAAGTCCTGCCCCAGGGCTATAGCTATGCTTGGTCGGGCCTCGCTTACCAGGAAAAACAATCGGGGGGGACCTCCGCGGCCGCTTTCGCGTTCGGCCTTGTCATTGTCTTCTTATTGCTCGCCGCGCAGTTTGAATCCTGGATCTTGCCCTGCTCCGTCATGACCGCAGTGCCATTCGGAATTTTCGGTGCCCTGGCGTTCAACGCGCTAAGGGGTCTGGATAACGATGTCTACTTCCAGATCGGGCTGTTGGTGCTGATCGGACTGGGTGCCAAGAACGCAGTCTTGAGAGTCACCTTCGCTGTTGAGCTGCGCGAGCGGGGGCTGTCGATCATGGATGCCACGGTCCAATCCTGCGAGGAGCGATTCCGGCCGATCATCATGACCTCGCTGGCGTTTATCTTCGGCGTGCTGCCGTTGGCAATCGCCACCGGCGCTGGCGCCAACGCTAGACACTCCATCGGCACCGGCATCATGGGCGGCATGATCGGCGAGGCCACTCTGGCCATGCTCTACGTGCCGCTCTTCTTTTACATCTTCGATCGGCTTGCGGAACGCTCGAAAAAGAAACAGCCAGAGCCGGCTCCTACGGAACCCGCACCCGTCACAGAGGGAGGTCACTGACATGCGTCGCACGCTGATCTTTGCCGCACTCGTCATGTGTACTGCCAGCTGTATGGTTGGGCCGGATTATCAGCGACCCCAAGTCGATGTGGCGCAGACATGGCGGGTTGAGGACAAGAATGCGCAGGCTGTCGCCAACACAGCCTGGTGGGAGCAATACAATGACCCAGTCCTGAATGAGCTGGTGCAGAGCGGCCTTCAGGAGAACAAGGACATAAAGATCGCCGCTGCCAGGATCGAGCAGTTTCTCGGTCTCTATACAACCACCCGCGCGGCGCTCTTCCCGCAAGTGGGCGCCGGCACAACGGCCGGCAGGCTGCGGCTGAGCGAAGTCGTCGGCCCTTCGCAACTTCAAACTGTTCCTGGTGGCACAACTTTCAACAACTTTCAGATCTTTATCAATGCGACCTGGGAGATTGATCTCTGGGGAAAATTGAGACGAGCTACGGAGGCGGCACGTGCTAACATGCTTAGCACCGAGGAGGGCCGTAAGTCGGTCATTCTTACGCTTGTGACTTCGGTGGCGAATTCCTACCTGAATCTCCGTGATCTCGACAAGCAACTCGAGGTAACGAGACAGACAACAAAAAGTTACGAGGCGAAATACAATATTTTCAAGCTCCGTTTCGACCACGGTTATGCGTCGGCCATGGAGCTCAACCAGGCGCAGGAACAATATGAGCATGCCGCAGCGAACATCCCTTTTTTCGAAAAGGCGATAGCCCAGCAGGAAAACGGCCTTAGCGTGTTGCTAGGGAGGAATCCTGGCGCCATCCCGCGGGGTAAGACAATTGATGAACTCACGCTGCCAACGGTGCCCGCGGGTCTGCCTTCAGAAGTACTTGCGAACCGACCCGACATCCGCCAGGCGGAACAAAACCTTATCGCCGCTAATGCCAACATCGGAGTTGCCAAAGCGCTGTACTTCCCCAGCATCTCTCTAACCGGCCTCTATGGAACAGCGAGCTCCGACTTCTCGAGACTGTTTAGCGGCCCCAGCAGGATATGGAGCGTTGCCGCGCCCATCACGGCTCCGATTTTCACCGCGGGAGCCATCGCAGGTCAGGTCCAGTCGGCCGAGGGAGTGCAGCAGGAGACCCTGTTCCGTTATCAGCAGGTCATTCAAACCGCCTTTCAGGAGGTCAACGACTCCCTTGTTGATCAGGAGCGGACGAAAGAGCAATTGGCGGCGCTGACGCGGCAAGTCGAAGCGCTGCGTGAATACGCAAGGCTTGCGTGGTTGCGTTTTGACGAGGGGTACTCCAGTTATCTCGAGGTGACCTATTCACAGAATCTGCTCTATAACTCGGAGCTGGAGCGTACTGAGGTGCAAAGGGTGCTGTTACAAGCATTCGCGAATCTTTACAAAGCGATGGGGGTGGGCGGATGAAAGAGTGTCGAGCGACAAGTGACGACTGTTGCACCGCGAGGAACGGGTTTCAGGTTTCGGGTTCTATTCGGGGTGTACGATTCGCGATATCTCCTATCTCGAATCCCGAATCTTCGCGATGACATTAGGCGTGCCATGTTGGGTTTCATGCGTATTGGACCAAAGTGCAAAACCACCAGCGCTCGTGAAGGTGAAGTAAGCAGTTGAGCTGAAAGGAAAACACAACCATGAAAACCACGCGCAAACTGAACCTCCTCGCCGTTGGGCTTCTTCCCAGCGGTCTGCGCTCTCGCGAGGCCGCTCATTGCCAGCACGCCAACGAGGGCGGTGTGCAGCGGTGCAAAGTTAAGTCGAGTAGCGAGTTTCTAAGCCTTCGGCGGCTGCTTGGCTGCCGGCGTGGTTATTTGAGCTCAGTTCCCGCATTGGACCAAGGTCCAATATACAAACGTGACGGCTCGGGTCTATTTTCACCATAGAATTCTTGGCGAAACTGCGAACTAAGGTTGGCGAGATATCAGGTAAACGCGTTGATCCTATTTTGTGTAGAACTTTGAAAGATGGAAGCACCATGAAGCACCAAGAGTGTCGAGGGAAAAGGTTTAAGGTGTCAGGTGCGAAACGGGCGATGAGAAGTTGTCGTCAGTCCACGCGCGATTGAACTGCTGAAAGAATCACATGGACAGTCCAGCAGCGAAGAAACGAATTTTAATTCTCGGCGGCGGCTTTGCCGGCGCCTACACCGCATTGCACCTCGAGAAGCAACTGGCGAGTGCGCCGGACGTCGAAATCGTACTTGTGTCCCGGGAGAATTTTGTGCTTTTTACGCCGATGCTGCACGAGGTCGCCGGCGCAGACGTGGCGGTTACCGATATCGTCCAGCCGCTGCGCAAGGTGCTTCGACGCACTCGCATAACGATCGGGTGCATCGAAGCGATCGACCTCGCCAACAAGCAGGTGCGAGTGCGGTCTGAGGGACTGGCCCGCGCGTTCGATTTCACCTACGACCAGCTCGTGCCGCGCTTGTGGGGTGTCTCTGTGCTGGATGATCAGGCGGCGGCTGGAGCGATCATGTGGGTGCCGGGTTCAGTCATTTTTCTCGTGCCCGTTGCAGTGCTCTCCATCCGGTTGCTCGACGCTTCCCGAGCTCACTCTGCAACGAGTAACAAGGTGAAGTACGAGGCCGTGAAGGTCGAGTAATGTTTCGCAGAGGCGCGAAAATTCAAACTCTGAAAAAGTCGACAACGACGGCCGTCCGATAACGTCGATGCCTGCTCGACATTGGCTCCAGCAGTCCTCGACCATAGTCCGCACTACGGAGGAACCAAGACCATGGCTGAACTACCTCATGTAGTGATCCTTGGCGCCGGGTTTGCCGGCATCGGCGCGCTCAAGAAGCTGCGCGATGCCGACGTCCGGATTACTATCGTCGACAAACGTGACTACCACACTTTCCAACCGTTGCTTTACCAGGTAGCCACTGATGAGCTGGGACCCACGGAAGTGGGGTTTCCAATCCGCGAGCTACTCCATGGCCACAAGAACATCACCTACCATCAGGGCGTAGTTAAAAGTGTCGATCTAGCGCGGAAGCAGGTTGTGACCGACGGCGCCGGCCCGATCCAATACGACTATCTGGTACTGGCTCTAGGGGCAGTAGCCAACTTCTTTCACACACCGGGCGCCGACCAATACGCGCTCCCTCTCTACACGATGGACGATGCCATTCGCCTCAAAGAGCACATCCTCAAAACCTTTGAAGCGGTCGACAAGAACCCGGCGCTCTTGGATGATGGTGCGCTGAACTTCTGCATCGTGGGCGGCGGCGCGACGGGTGTGGAACTGGCGGGAGCGCTGGTGGAATTGTTACGTGCAGAGCTGCTAGAGGACTATCCAAACCTGCCGGTAGACAAGGCGCAAGTGCTTCTCTACGAACACTCTCCCCATCTCCTGGCAACGTTCGCGCCCAAGCTTGAGAGCTACGCCCAAAAAGCGCTGGAGGAACGCGGCGTGACAGTGCATACGGGCACAGGCGTGGGCAAGATCGGTCCGGCGAGCATTGATCTATCGACCGGAGCGACGGTTAAAACCCATACTACGGTCTGGGCCGCCGGACTCCAGGCCAATGCCATCGTCAGCTCGCTTGGGGTGGAACTGGTGCATGGTGGGCGCATTCCGGTTGGCCCGGATCTTCAGGTGAAGGACCACCCGGGAGTCTTCGCTATCGGCGACATCGCAGCCATGACCGACGGCAAAACCGGTCAAGTGCTGCCGGGGCTCGGCGCCACTGCTCTCCAGGCTGGACGTCACGTCGGTGAAACGATCAAACGCCTGTTGGACGGCAAGCAACCCGAGCCGTTCGAGTATTTCAACAAGGGCATGATGGCGCAGGTAGGGCGCGGGGCTGCAGTGGTTGAACTGCCCACCGGTGGCAGGATGACAGGACATCTGGCCTGGCTGGCCTGGTTGGGCGTGCACCTGTCCTTGCTTAATGGCGCTGAAGAAAAGGCTGGCATCTTTGTCGATTGGGGCTGGAACATGCTCACTCACAAACGGGGCAAACGCATCATATTGAGCGACGATGATGTCGCGGCCGCTCAGCGTGGGCAGACTAACGGTTAGCCCTTTGCCATCTTGGGGTCTTGGCCCGATAAAAGCAAAAATCGATCTCTCGTCCAAGTGTGTCAAAGACGCTATACCACGGCCAATCTGAGCAGAATCTATGAACCTTGAGCCTAAGATCGCCGCTGAATCTGCAGAGTCACCCGGCGGCCTGTTTAGCCTAGCGCTGTTATCGCTCCTAGCGGGTGCCGCAGCGGGGCTTGTGGGAGCGGTCTTCCGTCTTTCACTCGATCACGCGGACCGCTGGCGCGGCGCGCTGATTGGCTGGGCGCACGCTGAGAATTTTGTTGGCCTACTACTCGTTATCGCCATTTGCGCGGCTGCGACTGGCATTGCAGCTTGGCTAGTTCACCGATACTCACCGCAGGCAACCGGCAGCGGCATCCCCCACGTCGAGGCGGTCCTTAGCGGAGAGCTGCCCCAGGCACCGTACCGCCTCATACCTGTGAAGTTCGTCGGTGGTGTGCTCGCAATCGGTTCCGGCCTGGCGCTCGGCCGCGAAGGACCGAGCGTGCAAATGGGGTCGAGTACTGCCCATCTGATAGGAAAGGTCTCTCGCCGCCGCGAAGATGACTGCAAAGCACTTCTGGCCGCCTGCGCGGGTGCCGGACTTGCTACGGCATTTAACGCTCCCATCGCGGGGGCTGTATTTGTCCTGGAGGAATTGGTGCGCCGATTCGACACACGGATCACTATCGCGACGCTCGGCGCCTCGACGGGCTCGATCGCGGTGGCCCGCGTATTCCTCGGTGATGCGCCGGACTTCCACGTCGATACGATGCCCTACCCCAGCTTTGGCACGGTACCCGTTCATCTGGCACTGGGTCTTGTCGCCGGGTGTCTAGGCGTCGCCTACAACCGCGCGATCGTCGGTACACTCGTGGCCGCCGGCCGGAGCCATCGGTTGCCGGTCGAACTGCGTGCCGCGCTGATTGGAGCGGGGGTGGGACTGATGGCTTGGTTTGCCCCGGGAGTGGTTGGTGGTGGCGATACGATCACGCAGAGAACACTCTCTGGGGGCGCGGAGACCGGTGTCATGTTGGCGGGAGTTTTTTTGCTTCGCTTCGGACTCGGGCCGTTATCGTATGCAGCGGGAACACCCGGGGGATTGTTCGCGCCTATTTTGGTACTAGGTTCCCAGAGCGGACTTCTCTTCGGGATTATCTGCGATCGATGGTTCCCCGCGGTTGCACCGAATCCAACCGCGTTCGGAATTGTCGGCATGGCGGCATTTTTCACTGCCGTGGTTCGAGCCCCTGTTACCGGCATCATTTTGGTCACCGAGATGACGGCAAGCTTCACCTTGCTTTTGCCCATGCTCGGCGCGTGCTTCGCGGCGATGCTGATACCGAATCTGCTGGGTAACGCACCCATCTACGATTCACTGCCGCGAAGATTTTAGCTCTCGGGTTGGCGTGACGAAAGTCGAAGGGCGAGCGGGGAATGAAAAGTTTTACAGTGCGGATTTTAAGGACGATCAAATTCTAATGGCGGCCAGTCCCGAGCAAAGTCGCTTGCTAGAGAACCAAGCGGGCAAAGCCAATTGGCAACGCTGGGGGCCTTATCTCAGCGAGCGCGCGTGGGGCACCGTGCGCGAGGACTACAGCGCAAACGGCGACGCCTGGAACTATTTCCCCCACGATCACGCTCGGTCGCGCGCCTATCGCTGGAACGAAGATGGCATCGGGGGCTTTTGCGATGACAAGCAGCATGTGTGCCTGGCCGTGGCATTGTGGAATGAAAAGGACCCGATCCTGAAAGAGCGGATGTTCGGCTTGACCAATCTACAAGGGAATCATGGCGAGGATGTGAAGGAGTACTATTTCTTTCTCGACGGCACGCCGACGCATTCCTACATGAAGATGCTCTATAAGTATCCGCAGGTCGCTTATCCGTATGAAGAACTCGTGCAGGTTAATGGTCAGCGCACCCAGGCCGAACGTGAATTTAAACTGTTTGATGCCCTGCGTGATGTTTTCCTAGCCAATCGCTATTTCGATGTTTTCATCGAATATGCCAAAGCAAATTCCGAAGACATCCTCTGCCGCATCACGGCGATCAATCGCGGTCCCGATCCGGCGCCGATTCAGGTCTTGCCGCATCTCTGGTACCGCAACGCCTGGACGTGGGAACCGGGTGTACCGCGCTCCATGATCAAAGCCATCAGCTCCGGCGCCGCATACACTCAACACGACGCGCTAGGGGAACGCTGGTGGTACGTGCGCGCAGCAGATCACCCACCGATGGATCTACTTTTCACCGAAAATGAGACCAATGCCGAGCGACTGTACCACGCGCCTAATCCATCACCGTATGTGAAGGATGGGATCAATGACGCCGTCGTGAATGGCTTACTGGATCGAGTCAACCCACTCCAAGGCAGTAAACTTGCTGGGCACGCCAAAGCGATCGTTGCTCCCGGTAGTAGCTTCGCGGTGGAAGTGCGTTTCGCTGCCGAACCGCAAGCGGATCCGTTTGCCGATTTCACCGCCATCTTCGCCCAACGTATCGCTGAAACCGATGAGTTCTATAACGCCGTGCATCCCGCCCAGCTCACCGCTGACGAGCGTTCGGTGCAGCGGCAAGCTTTTGCCGGTTTGTTGTGGTCCAAGCAATTCTTTAACTATGACGTCTTTCGCTGGCTCTCGGGCGATCCCAAGGAACCATCGCCGCCCGAAGAACGATGGCATGGACGCAATCGTGCCTGGAAACATCTGAGCAACGATGACGTGATCTTGATGCCGGATACCTGGGAATATCCCTGGTACGCGAGTTGGGATTTGGCTTTTCATTGTGTGACCTTGTCGCGCATCGATCCTGATTTTGCCAAGAAGCAACTCTTGCGCATGGGCTACGAGTGGTATCAACACGGCAACGGCCAATATCCGGCCTATGAATGGAACTTCGACGATGTCAATCCGCCGGTCTTGGCCTGGGCTGCCCTTGTCGTCTATCGCCACGACCTGGAGCAGACGGGACAAAGGGATTATCAATTTCTCGCCGAGATGTTCCACAGCCTGATGCTCAATTACAGTTGGTGGATCAACCGCAAGGACGCCGATGGGCGCGACATTTTTGGCGGCGGTTTCCTCGGCATGGATAACATCGGCGTGTTTGA
>Ga0157378_10005065_pt1 | contig 11571 bp, 11 predicted proteins | sample M65metaG_FD_115309 | JGI IMG/M metagenome (GOLD analysis project Ga0157378, IMG submission 115309) | Miscanthus rhizosphere microbial communities from Kellogg Biological Station, Michigan, USA - M6-5 metaG | ecosystem: Host-associated > Plants > Roots > Rhizosphere > Soil | place: USA: Michigan...
AGAAGTCTACGACAACCAAATCAAAAAATACTTCATCAAAAAAAAAATTGCCCGCCGAAACAGCGCACGAAAAGTCAAAACAAAACGGCAACGCTGATAAAACACAGAAGTTTACACGCTTTAATCCTGGACGAAAGCTCGAAAAATTTATTAGTCCCATGTTGGCTTCCCTGGGCGATGGTCCATTTGACAACCCCGACTGGATTTTCGAATTAAAATGGGATGGATACCGCGCGGTTGCAGAATGCAACGGTTCAGATATAAAACTTTATTCGCGCAACGGACTTTCATTCAACGAACGCTATCCCGTAATTGTAGAACAGTTAGCGAAAATGAAATTGAAGGCCGTATTGGACGGCGAAGTTGTATTGTTCAATGAAGATGATCGCCCTGACTTCCAGAAGTTGCAGCACTATGATGATAATCGCCATTTGCCTTTGATATATTATGTTTTTGATATTCTATCTGTTGATAAAAAGAATACTTGTGGCGAGACACTTTTAGAGAGAAAAAAGATATTAAAGAAGACACTGAAGAAGAATTCTGTTGTTCGGTATAGCGATCATGTGGAAGAAAAAGGCACTGCATTTTTTGAAGAAGTCAAAAAGCAAAACCTGGAAGGCATCATGGCCAAGCGCGCCAGCAGCGAGTATGTGCCCGGCGTACGAACAAAAGAATGGTTGAAGATCAAAAACTCTTTGACTCGCGAAGCAATTGTTTGCGGATATACGGAAGGAAGGGGAAGCCGCATGCATTTTGGCGCCTTGGTGTTGGGCGAATACAAAAAAGGAAAACTGCATTATATAGGACATACCGGCACTGGCTTTAGCAATTCCACTCTAAGAGAATTATGGACGGTGATGCAAGATTACAAGCAGGATAAATCACCATTTGATAAAAAAATTCCGGTTAACGGAGAAGTAACGTGGCTGAAGCCAGTATTGGTAGCAGAAGTGAAGTATTCAGAAATAACAAGAGATGGCATACTTCGTCATCCTGTTTTTTTACATTTAAGAGAAGATAAAAAACCTTCAGAAGTGAAACCTGATGAAGAAGAAGTTGCTCCTGTTCCATCTTCTTCCAAAAAAAATGGAAAGGTGAAATCAACTAAGGCATCGAAAGAAACGAAAGAACCTGTCAAGGCGAATGCTAAACAGGGAAAAAAAGTTGACGAAGAATCTTCTTCTAATGAGAAGAATAGAGTCGTCATTATTAACAAGCACAAGGTTGAGCTGAGTAATGTAGATAAACTTTATTGGCCAGAGGATGGATTGAAAAAAGGCGACATGCTCAATTATTATGAAAGCATTGCTGATTACATATTACCATACCTCCGCAATCGCCCACTTTCTCTGAAAAGAAATCCAAACGGAATCCACGAGAAAGGTTTTTTCCATAAAAACGCTGGTGACATTGCACCGTCGTGGATGACCACTGCTAAGGTATATTCAGAGTCGGGCGACAAATACATTCAGTATATCGTTGTTGACAATAAAGAATCGTTGTTGTTTGTCGCGAACCTTGGTTGCATCGAAATGAATCCCTGGAATTCTACTTACAAGAATGAGGAGAAGCCAACGTGGATGGTGATCGATATCGATCCTTCGGATGACAACACTTTTGATGAAGTGATCGAAACAGCGCAGGTCGTAAAACAAATTCTGGATAAAGGCAAGCTGCCATGTTATTGCAAGACCTCAGGCGCAAGTGGTCTTCACGTGTATGTTCCGATGGGTGAAAAATATTCTTATGACCAGGTGAAGGATTTTGCAAATCTTGTTGCGATGATGGTGACTGATGAATTGCCAGACACCACAACTTTGGAAAGATCCTTGTCGAAGCGCTCGAGCAAAAAAATTTATGTAGACTATCTTCAAAACAGAAGAGGGCAAACGCTGGCCACTGCGTATAGTCTGAGACCAAAAATTGGTGCAACGGTTTCCATGCCGCTCGACTGGAAAGAGGTAAAGCCAGGTTTACAACCATCCGATTTTAATATTCATAACGCATTAGCGAGGGTGAAAAAGAAGGGCGACATTTTCCTGCCAGTACTAGGAAAAGGAATTGACTTAGCAAAAGCGTTGAAGACGCTCGGAGGTTAATCCATTGATTGATTCGTAGATCGTTTGATTCTTCCTAACAGCTAACGGCTAGTGGCTAAAGGCTAATTAGTTGCTTATGCAATCAAAATAACCCGTAAGTGGTATACCGAAATTCCCCCTGCCTTTTAAATTTGTCCGGACAATTGAATAGCATTAATCATCAACCTTGTCCGGTTCTTAACCCTTTAACAAGAGGTTGGACTGAGTGTAAAGCCCGTCGAGAGATGGGCTTTGCTGTTTTTAGATCGGTTTTTCTTGTTTAACTGATAATTAATTTTACATTATTCGCAAGAGTCGTCGCAATTTTATCGTTACCGATCAAATATGAAACCATCAACAGGTATTCTATTAATCATTCTCTTCTCTTGTAATGCAAAGCCCGTTGAAAAAATTTCGAGCAAGGAAACGGACTCTATGAAACATGCGACAAATATTTTACAAACTCCCGACTCGCTTACCAAATCCGAACGAGTTGATGGCCCGGCCAATATTCGGGTTAAACCAAACGGGAAATTGCTTTTCGTCCTCAATGATAACGCGCCGGTGGCCGCAAACGAAGCAGAAGAGGGTTGGCTACAAGTTGGGGTAATAGCAAGCATTTCTCAAAAGGAAAAAGACAGTTCATTAATTAGGAAGGGAAGTAAAATCGTCGTCGACAAAAAAATAGTTGGTGAAGCAGTAGAGAATATTCATATAACATCAATGATGGTTACCTCAGAAGGCAACCTTGCAGAACTTACAGGATACACCTCAATTTCAAACATAAAGCCTAATTCGATTGTCGAAAATGAATTCTCGCAAATCGTGAATTCGAAGAATGGCCCTTTAACGCTTGATCAATTCGAACGCTTTCTTAAAAACTTCGAGTTCCAGGACTTCGATGGGTTATTGCAGAATTTCACTGGATATGAAATCGACGAAAATTGGATCGATGACCCTTCCCCGCTGTTGAGGCTTTGGTTAATTTTCGATAAGCGGACATTGGTCGGAGTCTTTCATTCGCGACCACTCAAAATAACGCGCTCAACGCCTATAAAAGTTGATCGCAGATTCTCTTTCACACCGCTCACTAACGATCAGACTGTAGTTGATAGTTTAGTTAAAAAGTTCAATTCTTATATCAAACAAGTAGATTGAATATGACACTTAATAAAGGTTTGCGCCTACTTTGGCTGCTCATAATGATTTCTTCCCAGGCTATTGCTCAAAAGCAAATTAATCCTAAGACATACAGGTTACTCACATACGGACTTCCGGATCAAAATCTTGAAGAACTATCTTCGAACTACGCCTGAAAAAAAATATAGCTCACTTTACTTTGTAGTTCAAAGTACTTTTTGGATATTTATACCCGCAATTAGTTTCACACTTTAAATTATAGTCAATGAAAAACAAAACATTTAGCGTAGTTACCTCTATCTCGATGGTGTTAACGCTTACCGTGGCAATACTCAGCCTTATTGGCATTATCATCACCGGCTTTTATCCCGGGATCATTGTATTATCGGCAATAGCCTTGATTCCAATTGCTTCCAGGATGTATGCAAGAAGAATTTCCAGCCGGCCAAATGGTTCTAAAAGAAATTATTTTACAACGCTCACAGCCATTAACTTGTTATCTATCCTCGTTGTGTTGTGGATGACTTTTGTAATTGTGCACGACCGTGTACTTCATGACTGTTGTTAAAATAAACAAGCCTTAATTAAAATGACTAAAAAATCAACTGAGCTTATTGGTATCGGTCGATTCAAAATTCTCGCAGGAAAGGCCGAAGAGTACAAACGGATAGCCGTTCAATGCATGGAAATTGCTCGCACCAAAGACAAAGGAACGCTTCAATATGATATCTTCTTCAACGACGATGACTCCGAAGTGATGTTTGTTGAACGGTATAAGGACTCTGACTCGCTCATCGAACACTTCAACAATATCGGCCCGCTGATGGAGGAAATTCTGGCAACAGTTAGCGTGATTCATGGCGAACTCCTGGGTGAGCCTAATCCAGCACTAAGAAAGATGTTGGGAGACAGTGGACATGAATACCCACACCTGTTCGCACATCAATTGTCCATCTAACATTGGCAAATGCAGTTCGATCCAAATAATAACGTAGTCCGACTTTGTCTTCAAGGCATGATGATGGAAGAAAAAGGCGAACCGGAAGAAGCACGCAGAATATTTCTGCAAGCGTGGGATGAGGCTACAAATGACTTTGAAAAATTTACCGCCGCTTTTTATGTAGCACGCCAGCAAAGGCAGAATCCCGACAAATTAAAATGGCTGGAAACAACTTTACAATACGCATTGACGCTGAATGACGATGCCGTTAAAGCAGCTTTTCCATCGCTGTATGCAAACATTGCTGACTGCTATGAGGCCTTGGGCGACATTGACAACGCAAAAAAGAATCGTGAATTAGCAACGTCGAATACAAACACAATTTCTGACAACGGTCCGTTTTATCATGGCACGAAGGCGGATTTACAGGTTGGCGATTTCCTTACAGCAGGCTCCTCGTCTAACTATGATTCGACAATAACGATGAATCATATTTATTTCACGGCCCTCGTTAATGGGGCCGGACTTGCCGCCGCATTAGCCAAAGGTGATGGACGCGAACGCGTTTATATTGTTGAACCCACGGGCAGCTTTGAAAATGATCCGAACGTTACCAATAAAAAATTTCCGGGAAACCCCACACGCTCCTATCGCAGCAAATCACCATTGAAAATTGTTGGTGAAGTCACAGAATGGATCAGACAAACACCGGAACAAATCCAACAATGGCGCGAGAAGTTGGCGAATGTCAAAGGAGAAATTATTAATTGATTTTCTTGACTTGTCCGCGCTGCATTTCTGAGTGAAGGTTAATTACTGTTTACAAAAAAACACAATGACCAAACTTGAACAATTCTATATCAGCGCAAAATCAAACAGATGGTTTCGCTACTTCACTGTTTTTTGGACGCGTGATTGTAACCGCAGCCGCAGTAGTTGTAATAAACATATTTATATTTGAAATTCGCCCGGGTAATTCTGAGATTGAATGCAGAAACGGAATAAATAGCAAACACCCGAAAGCGTCAAGCGTTTTTTGTGATTGTATTTATGACAAAGGAAAACCACTTGACTCTTGTTTAAAAGAATTTAACGAGGCAAAGGAAAGAGAAATGAGGGATAGTATAAATACCAGAGCGAACAAATAACAAATAATTGGTGACGAAATGCTTACAATTAGGGATGCCGAACGTTCAATGTTTAAGTAACTAAAAAAATAAACCCTCATCTTTTTGAAAAAGATGAGGGTTTCTATTTCTTCCAATTCTCTTCTATTTCTCTTCTTATTGAATCTTCTTTCTTCTTGTTTGCACCATTTCTTCTTCTTTGTTGGATCTTGGATCTTTGGATCTTGGATCTTTGTTCTGGGGCTACCAGTTCGGCTCAAACTTATTATTTTTCCGATTGACATCAGCCATCCGTTGCGAAGGATCTATCTCCACTGCTTTGAGGTCAGTCAACTTGCGTGTAGTTTCAATCACGTAAGTGGAATTAGTCCACTTCCACTCCGGGTAATCTTTTCTTTTGATGCTGCTGTCTTCTACGGGCTTTGATCCAAACATCAAACTCATGGGAATGTAATGCGCTTCCTTGGTGCTATCTTTAAAAGTGAGTTGCACATCAATAGGCATCGGCACCAACCCAAGATTTTTTAACCTGATTTTTGAAACACCGCCTTCTTCCCACAAGCTATCGATAGAATAATCAATAGTCTTCGTACTATAAATCCAGAATTCTTTGTACCAATCGAGTTTCATTCCGCTCACTTTTTCCGCCACCACAACGAAGTCAGTTGCATTAGGATGCTTAAAGCGCCATTGCCAATAATATTGCAGCAAAATTTTATCGCGAACCTGCGCTCCTACTATATATCCTAATTGTTCCAGGAACATTGCCCCTTTTGAATATGATTCAATTCCATATGCGAAATTGGTATTGTAGTGATCGGAATGAGTGCTTAACGGTTCTTCTTTCCCACTTCTCACCAGAAAATAATAATTTGAATAGTCATTCGCATATGGCCAGGCCTTGCTATTGGCGAGCCAGGCTGTTACCCGCTCTTCGGCATAGGTAGTGAAGCCTTCATCCATCCAGGGGTAAAGTGATTCATTTGTACCCAGCATCATTTGATACCAACTGTGCATCCACTCATGAATTACAGTGCCCATGCTTGGTCCCTTAATCAGCGTTGCCATTGGATATTCCATTCCACCATCACCACCATGCACAAATGAATATTGTTTGTAAGCATAAGGACCGAAAGTTTGTTCCATATAAGGAAGTGCTCGCGCAGCTTCCGGCAAAACATTCTTCCATTGAGCTTCGTATTGGGCAATGTATTCGTTTACGTCTTTATATCGGCTCTTTACGTTTGGCGATAGCGCGTCAAATATTTTTTGCAGATGCGGTTTTGAGATCTTATAAAATACATGCAGCACCATGCCGTCCCTAACGGTTTTGGTGAGGTGCTTGTATTCAGGATCAGCAGCCCACATGAAATCATGCACATTCGGCGCAATGAAATGCCAGGTCAATGTTGGACCGGCAGGCCGCGTCACCTTTGTTCCTGCGGATTCATATCCATAGCCAATTTGATTGGCGTTTTGAAGATATCCTGTTGAGGCAATGATATACGTTTTATCAATTGTGATGTTCACATCATAATCTCCCCACACGCCATAAAACTCACGTCCAACATATGGTGTAGGATGCCAGCCTTCATAATCATATTCACATAACTTGGGATACCATTGACTCATACTGTATCGAACGCCTTCTGCATTGTCTCGTCCACTTCTCCTCACCTGTAATGGTACCTGCGCATCAAACTTCAATTCTATCGTAGCTTTCGATTTTGGAAGTATCGGTTTGTCAAGCACTATTTCCAGGATGGTTTCATGCTCTATCATTTTTTGACTCCTGCCATTCACCTTCAGGTCAGAAACGCGTTGGTAACCTATTTCATCGGGTTGGAGGTTTGCGATCCGATCACGCACTCGTTGATCCCAATCAGGTGCGCCTTCCCGGCTGCCCGACATTGCTCCCTGCCGCTGGCTCCTCATATCCATCATGCTTCCCGGCTGAAATGCGTTCCAGTATAAATGATAAAACAGTTTGCCTAATGTGTCCGGAGAATTGTTAGTGTATTCAAGCTTCTGCGTTCCGCTGAACCGATTTGTATTCACATCAACTTTAACGTCCATCGTGTATTTCACACGTTGCTGCCAACGATCGGGCTGTGCATATGAAATCACAAGAATCAGCATGCATAAGGTCGATAAAACTATTTTTTTCATGAAGCATATTATTTAAAACGAAGGCGAAAGTACATTGAATTGGTAAATCTGCCGCCAAGGGTCAAGTCACCAAAACAAAAGGCAGGAACCGCACGGGCCTGCCCTTTCTAATATTATTCTATGCCGACAGATTGATCTGTTAGAACCAAAGAGTGATATTATCCTTTGTAAGTTTTCCTTCCGACGTGTAGTAAAGAACTTTCTTCTTAAGGTCGCCCTTTTTCACCTGCAGGCGATATTGAACCTTATCGGCAGATTCCATTTTTTCCACCTTATCTATACTCCAGTCAGAATATTTGCTTTTTGCGTGTCCATCTCTGACTGCAGCGGGCAAATCGGATTCATCAATCTTCGTAAGCGACTCTTTCCAATTTCCATCATTATCGAAGTGCGCCTCATAATCCTTTCCGTCTAATTGGAATTTCGCTGTAAAATGAGATAGACCATCTTTCCATTCAACCTTATCTGCATTTGGATATTTTTGTTTCAGGTTTTCAGTTGCGCTCGAAGGAATTTTCCTGATCTGCGAAAACGTTTGATTGCTGATTACTGCCAGTGCGATGGAGAATAAAAACAATAAGAACCCTTTTTTCATAACTATTTTTTTTAACGAATGCAAAAATCCTTCCTTTCTATGATAGTAAGATGTTAGCAATGTGCAAAACTTACTCTAATCCTTGAACGACGATCACAATTTCACCCTTCACCCCCTTCTCTTTATAGTAGTCCCGGACTTCGGTCAGCGTGCCTCTTTTGTTTTCTTCAAACATCTTAGTCAGTTCGCGGCAAACGCAGCAGTGACGCGTCTCTCCGAAATACTGGATAAAATCTTCAAGCGTTTTAACAAGTCGCATTGGCGACTCATAAAATACCATTGTCCGATCTTCAGTCGCCAGGTTTTTCAATAGGGTTTGTCGACCCTTTTTTTGTGGAAGAAATCCCTCAAATACAAATCGATTAGAGGGCACACCACTATTCACGAGTGCGGGTACGAAGGCCGTGGCGCCGGGAAGGCATTCGACTTTCACGTCCGACCTGATGCATGCTCTTACCAATAGGAAGGCGGGATCGGAAATACCCGGGGTTCCTGCGTCCGTTACCACCGCCATGGTTTTACCAGCCTGCATCTGTTGCACCAGGTGATCTACGATCTTATGCTCGTTGTGTTGATGGTATGGAGAAATGGGTCTAGTGATCTGGTAGTGATTCAACAAATGGGAAGTAGTGCGGGTATCCTCCGCCAGGATAACGTCAACAGATTTCAAAACTTCCAGCGCCCTCAACGTGATGTCCTTTAAATTACCAATGGGTGTAGGAACTATATAGAGCATGAAGTGTCACTTGAATTGTTGTCTTAGTTCGCGATAGGTTTGACGTTTGATGGTTACCGCAATGTGTCTTCCGATTAACTGTCATCCGTCAACAGATTTGGAACGCATCTTCCTGTCAACCGTCAACTGTCAACTGTCAACTTAACGATATCTCATAATACTCCATCACCGGGTTTGCCAACAACTGCTTACTGGCGGTTTCGGCAATTGTTTTAGCCTCTTCAGGAGAATTTGCTTCTACCTGTAGAGTAACGTTCTTGCCTACCCGAACATCCGCAACCGATCTCAAACCGAGATTGGAAAGACCACCCATTACTGCCTTTCCTTGCGGATCCAGCAACTCTTTTAGAGGCATCACTTTTACCTGCACTGTATACAACATAATTCAGATCATTTAGTGTTAGGTTTCATCCTTGTTGTAAACAAAGATAGAATGATATAAGCAAGGAAAATGAATGGAACAGCAAGCCACTTCAGGAAAATAATCAACAGCAGCGAAAGAACAATCAAAATGATTTTAGGCAGGTTATTCTTTAGACTGAAGTCGCTGAACTTAAGGCTCATTAAGGGAAGATTGCTCGTCATAAGGTAGCACACCAATAATATAAAGGCATACCAAAACCACTTATTGAGTAACAATCCTACAATGGTTTCATTATTATTAAACCAATAGATCAACGGAATTGACGCAATCAATAAACCTACCGCCGGGGTGGGAACGCCTTTGAATCCATATCGCTGTTCTTCGTCGAGATTGAACTTCGCCAATCGCCACGCAGCGGCACAAGGTATGAGCAGCGCTGGCAACAGCCAACCAAAGGAAATGTCTATTCCATCTGTTTCGCCAACGTGGCTCATGCGCAGGAATTGATATACGATCAATCCGGGTGCTACTCCAAATGACACAACATCAGCAAGTGAATCGAGTTCCTTTCCCATCAGCGAATCCGCCTTCATTAACCGGGCAAGAAATCCATCCAGGAAATCTACGACAGCGGCAAGACCAATGAACAATGAAGCCATCCATATTTTTTCCGGGAGGTCAATGTACTGCGCGCCTTCATCAGTGTAAGAAATGGTGATGCCATTCTGTAAAATGCAGATGATTGCGATGCATCCAAAAAATAAATTGAGGAGAGTAAAGAGGTTGGGTATGTTTTTCATTAAAATATTTTCAATACTTCTATGGTCACTTCTTCATCTTCGATTCTATTTCCTCAGCGGTGATCGGAATTTTTGCCATCAGATCTTTATTGCCTGTTCTGGTAATCCACACGTTGTTTTCGATCCTTACACCCATGTGCTCTTCTTCGATATAAATTCCTGGTTCAACCGTGAATAACATTCCGGCCTGGATCGGCTCCGTTCTGGTTCCAAGATCGTGAACATCGATACCAAGGTGATGTGAAATTCCATGATATAAATATTTCCGATAGGCCCTGTTTTCAGCGTCCTCATTTTTTACATCCTCTTTCTTCAACAATCCCAATTTCAAAAATTCTTTCGTGGCCTGCTCGCCAACTTTTTCAGTATAGTCAACAATGGTGATGCCGGGTTTCAAAAGACTCTTGGCATAGTTGTGCAAATTGAGACAGGCATTATACACTTGTTTCTGTCGCGCCGTAAATTTTCCATTTACCGGCACGGTACGCGTAAGATCAGCGGCATACCCACCATATTCGGCACCAAAATCCATCAAGATTAGTTCACCATCTTTACATTCCTGGTTGTTGCTCACATAGTGTAAAGTTCTTGCCCTGTCACCACTTGCGATGATACTGCCATAAGCTTCTCCAGCGGAGCGTTGCGACAAAAATGAATGAACGATTTCAGCTTCTATCTCATATTCCATCACACCTGGCTTGATGAATTTCAATAGCCGTTCAAATGTATTATGCGTGATATCAATTGCCCGTTGTACAACTTCAATCTCGAGAGGGGTTTTGATTCCTCTTAACTTCTTCATGATTTTAGCCGACCTGCGGAAATTATGCAACGGGTATTTTCGTTTCATGTCGCGGATGAAACGATATTCACGTGTGGGAATAGGACTCGCCTTTCTATCATTTTCATTTGAGCCGAGGTAAATGTTATCAGCAAGGTGTACCCAGGGCTGCAGTAATCCTTCCACGGAGTCTAACCAAATGATGGTTTCGATTCCGGAGATGGACTTTGCTTCTTCCTTTCTTAATCGTTTACCATCCCATTTTTCTTTTAGTTCATTAGGTCTAACCAAAACCAACACTTCGCGAAACTTCTTATCCGGATTGGAAGGAAACAATATGAGCATGCTGTCTTCCTGCTGAATACCCGTCAGCCAATAGAGATCAGAATTTTGCTTAAACCTGTAAAGCGCATCTGCATTGCTGGGCATTTCATCATTGCTCACGAAGATGGCAATTGAGTTTGCCTCCATTTCTTTAATGAAACGCTTCCTGTTGGTTGTAAACAATTCCGGGTTCAGCGGCAAATGCTTCATGGTAAAAATTGATGGCGCAAGATAGGGAAAGAGGACAGACCACAGACCACGGACCACAGACCACGGACCACACCTTTTGAATGTCGGGGATTCTTGATGTCTTCGAAGCACTCATAAATCTTCAAGACTCTGCGAACCTATAGGTCCGTCGCGAAAAACAGGGTGAGTCGTCCGTGGTCCCTCCTCAAACTAACAACCGTGTGCCCACTACACATTGTCTGTTTTTGAAAAAACTTCAATGAAAGCTACATTCTCGTTGAAGTATTCTATTCTAACTGCGATGATTTCAAACGTTATTTATCAT
>Ga0157378_10005066_pt1 | contig 11569 bp, 13 predicted proteins | sample M65metaG_FD_115309 | JGI IMG/M metagenome (GOLD analysis project Ga0157378, IMG submission 115309) | Miscanthus rhizosphere microbial communities from Kellogg Biological Station, Michigan, USA - M6-5 metaG | ecosystem: Host-associated > Plants > Roots > Rhizosphere > Soil | place: USA: Michigan...
CGCCAGGTCGGCCGCGGTCCCACCAGCATCCTGGCGCGCACGGCCCAGCATTTCTACGAGGCGTTCTGCCGCGGCAAAGTGGCCTTCAACTACGGCTTCACTACCGCCGCGCATCGCGAGCTTTCGGTTCGATTTCTAGGCAGCGATGCCGTCGAGCCGGTTTCGTATCGGGTTCGGGATCTCACGCGCAATCCGTTCCGGTCGATCACGCGCCGCGAGCGCTGGCCGCGGGGATGGCAACTCGAGCTGGTTCGCGAGGCCGGCGCAGAATTCGATCGCTTCTTCGATCGTGTCGCGCCGGCCTATCGTTTTCTGGTGCGTCGGGATGCGCGCTATCTCCGATGGCGCTATCTCGAATGTCCCGACGTCCCGTATTTCCTCGTGGCCATTCGCAAGTGGCGGCGTCTTGTCGGCTGGAGCGTTTTCGGAATTCGCGGATCGCGGCTGGCCTGGGGCGATGCGCTCTTCGACCCGAGGGTTCCGGAGGCGGTGGAAGTGCTTCTGCGCCATGTCGTGCCCAGCTATCCGGTCGATCGGATCGACGGCTGGTTTCCGCAGCGGCCGGCGTGGTTCGACGCCATTCTGCGCGGCCTGCGGTTCGAATCGCGGCCGGATCCGCAGGATCTTTCGCTGATGTGCGTGCCGTTCGACCTGGCGGACGCCAGCGCGCGTATCCGCGAGCGGCTTTACTACACCTACGGTGACAGCGATCTTTTCTGAGACTCGCCATGGCCAGCGTCGTGCATCCCGGTCATCCAACCGCCAGCAGTCGGTAGAATGGAATACCGGGATGAGCAACGTGCAGCCTCAGAACGCCAACGGCGAGAAACGCGTCGCCGACGTCGACCGCAAACGAATCCTCGTGATCGACGATGATCTGCCGTTGCGCGGCATGCTGGCGGCGGCGCTGCGCCAGGCCGGCTTTCAGGTGCTGCTGGCCGGCGATGGCGGCGAGGGGCAGCGGGCTCTGAGCATCCATCATCCCGACGTGATCCTTCTCGATCTGGCCATGCCCGGCGTGAACGGCTGGGATTTCCTGCAGCGCCTGAAAGAGACCGGCTACCTCGGCACGATTCCGATCATCGTTCTCTCCGCGCACCTGCACGTGGAGCCACAGGCCATTCTGCAGCTCGGCGTCTCGGCCATTCTGCCGAAGCCGTTCAATCTCCCGGAGCTGATCGATCTGATCGAGCACCTCTCGCCGTGACCGACGATTTCGCCAGTGCGATTGCCGCGCGCTATCCGTCGCGCTTCCTTCGTATCTATGTTCGATCGAAGATCAAGGCCGATCCGGTCTATGCCGCGGTCTTCGATCGGGTCCGTGAGCGCAGCGAGCCGCTGCTCGACGTCGGATGCGGCGTCGGTCTGCTCGCGGCCTACCTGCGCGCGCGCGGTTTTCGTGCGCCGATTCACGGCGTCGATCATGACGACCGCAAAGTCAGCATTGCCGGAAGCGTCATCCCCGATGCCACTTTCGGCGTGGCCGATGCGCGGACGGCGATCGATGCCGGGGGGACCATCGTGCTGATCGACCTGCTGCACTACTTCCGCGCCGAGGAGCAGGCGCGCATTCTCGAGTCCGCGGCGAAGAACGCCACCATCGTGATCGTTCGCGATGCCATTCGCGATGGCAGCTGGCGCTACCGCTTCACCTACCTGCAGGAGACGTTCTCGCGCGTCGTGCGTTGGCTGCGCGCCGAGCGGTTGCATTTTCCGACGCGCGAGGACGTCATGCGACCGTTCGGGAGTTTCGATGCCGAGGTCGTGCCGCTGTACGGGCGGACGCCGTTCAACAACTATCTGTTCGTTTTCAGACGTTCGGCGGCGGGAATCACGAATGAATAGCCCCGCGCCTGCAGCTCGTCGACGACGCGGCTGACGCAGGCGACGGAGAAGCCGCGGCCCTGGTGCATGACGATGATCGAGCCGGCGCTGACGCGGGGCACGATGCGGCGGACGACGCGCTCGACGTTGTCGCCGAACGAGTCGAACCCGCGCACGCTCCAGCCGATGAGAGGCAAGCCGCGGCGTTTCAGAATCGGATGGACGAAGGGGTTTTTCATCCCCACCGGCGCGCGAAAGAGCGACGGCCGTTCGCCGGTGATGGCCTCCAGCGCCGCGCTGCACTCGTCGATCTGCCAGGCCAATGCGGATGGCAGCAGACGCCAGAACGATCCCGAGGGGTGCGTCTGCGAGTGATTGGCAACGGTGTGGCCGCGGGCGAGCATCTGCTGGATCAGATCCGGCCGCTGCGACGAGAGCAGTCCTTTCACGAAGAATGTTGCCTTCACGCCGCGCTGATCGAGCGCATCGAGGAGGGGCTCCGTGTCGTCGGTCGGGCCGTCATCGATCGTGAGCCAGACCTCGTTCGACATCGAGTCGAATCTGGTGATGACCGGCCCCAGCCACTGCGAGTTCGGACGCAGCGTCGGCCAGAACACCAGCGCGTGCGAGAGAGCCAGCACGCCGATCGCGGCCAGCCATGAATACGGCCACAACACGACGGTGATGACCGGCGCGATGCAGGCGAAGATGAGGATCAGTGGACGCATCGTTCCTCCGCCGCCTGGATGGCGCCGCGCAGAAACCACACGATCACTGAGGCGAGGCTATTGACGATGAGGATGGCAAAGAACAGCCAGGCCACGGCGCGCGCCCAGGTCGCCGTCGTCGCAAAGTAGCCTGACGCGATCAGCAGCAGAGCCATCGTCGTCACCGAAATGATCTTGATGTAGTTCCCGTCGCCAAACATCAGCCGCAGCAGCGGACCTCCGACTACGACCGGGAGATGGATGACGATCGCGGCGAGCGGAATGGCCAGCACGATCGCCAGCGGCAGAACGAGGGGGAGCGCCGCCGCCAGGTAGCAGACGGTGGTAACGAACACCCAGAGCGCGACCAGGTGTATCTCCAGCGCCGTCTGATCGCGGTCGATGGAGAGGATGAGGTGCTCGGGCTGTTCGCTCGTCAGCCGCGACCGGCGGAGACGGAGGTAGCCAATCAGCCGCGCCAGGGCGAACCGGTGGCGCGACGGCAGCCAGCGCGCGGCGGGGCGATCGGCGACGACCTTCATGCTGCCTGCTCCGGCCAGTGCGGCTCGAAGGTGAACCACTGGAACCAGCATTCGTTGATGACCCGTTCGAGCTCCATCATCCACTGTGTCACCGCGCGCGCGAAATCGTCGTCGCGATTGCGGCTGCGGGTGATCTCGATCGGTCGCGAGGTGATCAGGCGATATCTGCGCCGGCCGAGCCGGACCACGAAGACCGGATAGATCGGCACGCGTGCGGCCAGAGCGAGCGCGAACGGACCGGCGGGAACCGTCGTCGGTTTGCCGAACAGCGTCGCCGGCAACGAGCTGATCGAGCCGGTCACGCGGTCGCCCTGAATGGCCACGATGCCTCCTTCGCGTACGGTGTGCAGCAGATCGAGCGCCAGCTCGGTAGCCCGGGTATTGAACTCGATGCGCAAACTCTCGGCGCCGTGGTGCTCCTCGAATTCACGCGTCTGCGGATCGGTTTCCGGCGCGCGAACCATCACGATCCGGCGCGCCGACGTCTCGGAAAAAAGTTGCGCCCCGAGGTCGTAGCTGCCCATGTGCGCGGTCAGCAGAATCGCACCCTCGCGCGTCTGCATCTCCTGAAAATGCTCGAAGCCCGTGAACTCCCAATCGGGAATCGTGCGCAACTCCTTGAAGCGAACGTTATCCGTGATCGTCCAGGCGTAATTCCAGAAGACGCGGTAGCAGCGGAAAAGATTCGTGATGGCGAACGAGCCAGGCTTGATCACCTTCAGATTGCGCATCACGCCGCGACGGCCGGGACCCCACACCAGAAAAAAGATGGACCAGAAAGCCATGACGATCGGCTCGACCCACGGCGGAACGGTGAGCACGGCGAAGCGCAGGAACTGTCGCCAGAACACGCCACGCACGAGAAACCGGCGCCACCAGGCCGACCGCGTCACGTTCGCATGATATCGGAGAGCGTACGCTCTTCCGCCGGCAGTGAAGGGCGTAGCAGATCGAAGAGCGCGCTGCTCATGAGCGCGCGGTCGCCGGGATAGGTGGCCACGATCTGCAGCGGAAAACGCGCGAAGATCTCCGCGTCACTGCGGCGCCTCGATCGCTGGACGATCGTTCGCTTCGCGGCGATGCGGTCGCCATGGGCGATGATCCATTCGAAGGCCCGGAACTGCATCGTCGTCAACGGATCGTCGATCGTCGCCAGCGGCTTCGGGCCGAAGAGCTTGCGCCGCGCGCGGGCAAAGAGTCCGCGCGATGCCTTTGCCGTCTTCGAGAATGGCTCGCGTGTCAGCTCGGCGGCGTTGCTATTGCGCATGGTGGCGTAGTGGTGCAGGCGCGCCAGGAAGGTGAAGAAGAGCGCGCCCGAGGCGTCGTGGAGTGATTCGTAATTCTTCAGCGCCGTCTGCAGGGCATTGCGCTCGAAGAGGACGCCGCGCTCGAAATCGCCGAGGCGCTGGCTGGTGGCGCTCGACTTGTGGCGGACGATTGCGCGCGGCTCGTAGAGGACGCGGAAACCGGCCAGCCAGGAGCGCCAGCCGAAATCGACGTCCTCGAGGTAGGCGAAGTAATCGTCATCGAAGCCGCCGAGGGCCAGCAGCGGCTCGCGGCGCGAGATCATGTTGCCGCCGCAGGCGAAGAGAATCTCCGCGCCGGCCGCCGGCTCCGGGCGCGACGCCAGCGGATAACGGAAGCCGTTCTGGAAAGCGTGGCCGTCGAACGTCAGCGCGCCGCCGATGAAATCGATCTGCGTGCCGGTCGGATCGACGATCTTGCCGCCGACGGAAATCACATCATCCGGCGCTGTCTCGATGGCGCCGACCAGCGCCTCCAGCCAGCCCGGCTCCGGCACGGCATCGTTGTTCAGAAAGATCACGTTGCGCGCGCAGGAGCGCACCAGCGCCGCGGCCAGGCCGCCGGTGAATCCGTGGTTCGCGCCGAGCGGGAGCAACCGGACGTTCGGATGGCGGCCGGCGATGGCGCCGATGCTGCCGTCGGTCGATCCGTTGTCGACGACGGTGATCATGGCGCCGCCGGTCAGCTGCGCCGACACGGCGTCAAGACAGGCCAGCGTGTCGTCGCGGCTGTTCCAGTTGACGATGATGATGTCGACCACCGGCGCGCTCACGACGAACCTCCGATGCGGCGCTTCAGGCGATCGAGGAGCGAGCGCGAGCGCTCCGGCATCTGCATCGTTGCGGCAAAGGCCTCTTTGTTCGGATCGATGCGCGGCGCGCGAACGAAGTCGACGAGCGGCTGGAGCGTGCGCGACCACTGGTGTTCTTCGGTGAAACGGACCGCACCGGCGCGCATGCCCTCGTTGCCGAGGACGTTGATGAGTGCACTGGCGAAGTCTTGCGGCGACGCGGAATCGACAATCACGCCGGCGTCGTATCGCGTCAGCAATTCATTGGTGCCGGGAGCGCTGCTGGTGACGATCGGCAGCCCGCCCCAGAGGTAGTCGTAGACCCGCGTGCGCATCGAGAGATCGGTCTCGATCGATTGCGGGAAGGTCAGCAGCGCCGCTCCGAACCGGCCGTAAAACGCGGCGCGCTGTTCATACGCAACCCACGGCTCGAAGCGAACGAATTCGTAGTCGTTCCGTTTAACGTGCTCGATGGCCTCGGCCAGTTTTCCCTGGGGTGTCAACGATGGATTCGGATGAGTGGTGAACGTCAGAGTCATCTCCGGCAGCGACTTTCGTGCGATGGCGACGGCGTCGATGGCCAGGATCGGGTCGTACCAGTCGTAGATGCCGCCGAAGAGGATCTCGCGAGATTTGGCAGGCGGGACGCCTGCGCTCGCAGGGACGCCAAACGGGGCGATCCGAATCAGCGCATCGAAGTGCGGGTCGGTCTCGAAAGCGATCGGATTCACGCGGCCCGTCGCGAGCAGGATGCCGAGGTAGAAGAGCCGCTGCGCTTCGGACGCGCAGAGAAAGAGATCGCCGCGCAGCAGCGACTGCATCAACGTGGCGTGATCGTGCGTAAAGACCTCGGCGCCGCGCGTCGGGTAGTAATGGAGGTTCTCGACGATGAAGGGGTCGTATAGATCGACCACGGTCGGAATCACCATTCCGTGCGCGAACAGATCATTCGCTACGTGTCCCTGCACGACCGCGACGTCAGCCTCGCTCGTGTAACGCTGCAAACTCTCCGGCATGATGGCGTCGACGCGGCAACCGTCGACGGTGCCGGCATCGCGCGACAGCAGCGTCACCTCGTGGCCGTCGGCGCGAAGGACCCTGGCCATCTCCAGGAAGCGGATGCCGATTCCCGCCGGCTGCCGATGTCCGAGCGGCTCCGGGCATACCAACAGCGCACGCGTCATCCGCGCCCTTTCACCCGTTCGACGAGCGTGTGCAGTTTCCACGTGCGCGACTGGAAGATGGTGTCGAGGAGGTTCTGCAGCCGCGCAACCTCGGCATACAGCGCGGCGTTGGTGCGCTGCGCCTCGGCCGCCGCCGCCCGGGCCGGCTCGATCTCCGCGCACCGTGCGATGGCCTCATCACGGTCGCGATTGGAAGCGGCAAGCATTCCGCGGATCTCCGCGTTCGCTCCCTCGAGGTGGCTGATGCGCATCATCGTTTCGTTGATCCGTTCGCTGAGCGCGGCGATCTGGGCGATGAGCGATTGCTTGTCGCGCTCGAGCCGCGCCACTTCCTGTTCGATGCGACCGCGCGCGCCGCGGGCTTCGACGAGGTCGCCTTCGAGCGCGACGGTTCGCTGTTTCTCCCGTTCGAATACGTTGGCGAAGAGGTTCTCGCCCATGAGCGCCGCGTGTTTGCGCCAGACCTGCAACTTGGCAGCGCGGAACAGCGGCGAGCTTTCGGGATTGGCCAGGACCACCGAGCCGGCACCCTTGATGTGCCGGATCTCGCAGGTGATGCGCGAAACGCGAATGAACTCGCCACGCTGCGCCAGCCGGATCAGAAAATCCCAATCTTCGAAAAGATCGAAGGCCGGATCAAAGCCGCCAAGGTCGAGGAAGTCCGCGCGGCGGATGAGGAGGGCCGGCAGCGGAATGAAGTTGTCGACCAGGAGCAGTTCGCGATCAAAATCGTGCGCGTAGATGCGCATGGCCTCACGTTTTCCGCCGTCGATGAACGCGGAGACGGCATCGCTGTACCAGCCTTTTGCATTCGACGCACGCGCTGCGTTCGACAGCGTCGCAAGATGCTCGGGATAGAAGAGGTCGTCGTCATCGAGAAAGACGATGTACTCATTCTTCGCCGCGTTCACGCCGGCATTGCCAGCCTCGGCGCGACCGCGTGAAGTCTCGTGCTCGACGAGTGTCACGCCTTCGACCTCCGGCCTCGCGCCGCCATCGTTGACGACGACGATTTCCGCCGGGTAGCCGGTGGCTCGAATCGATGCGACAGCCTCGGCCAGCAGCGCCGGACGATCCTTCGTCCGCACGATCACGCTGACCGGCAGCGGCTCGTGTACGACATCGATCCGCATCGGCCCCATGGCCTCCCGCAGCGCGCTGAAGGGCATGGTTCGCAACGACGGCAGCGGCGTCACCCAATATCCCTCCGCGAACTTGACTATTGTGGGCAGCGTCATCGCCCGCCAGGCATTGAGGCCGCGCGCGTACGACGTGTAATCGCGCATCGCCGTCTGCGAGGCGTGCGTCTCGATCGCCGCGTACTTCGCCTCGGCCACCGAGGAGATATCGACGAGCGTGTTTGGACGAAGAGGCGCGCTCACCTCGTAAAACGCAACGCGCGCCACGGCGAGGTCGGCAAAGAGCGACGGATCGTGGGCAATCAGGTCGCAAAACGCACGCGAGAGCGCCAGATGATCGGGATGAATCTCCAGCGGGCTGGGTACGGTGATCAGATCCGGCTTCCACTGGCGAAGAATCGCCGCGAGGCGCTGATCGAGCTCGGCCGCGTTTGCCAGCTCGCGGTCCGGGAAGCGCAGAAACTCGATCGTGGCATCGCCGAGGGATGCGAGGGCGGTGCGCGACTCGGATTCGCGCTGTGAGGCGTCGCCGGCCTGCGCGCCATCGGTGGCCACGACCACGTGCACGGGGCGGTTTTCGCGCAGATGGAGCGCGACCAGACCGCCGCATCCGATCACTTCATCGTCCGGATGCGGCGCCAGAACGAGGAGGCGCTCGCCGCGTAAGTCCTGCGGCTCGAATGGAATCGCCTCCGCCTCGGGCATGGTCATGGATCGGATTATAGGTGGTCCGTATAATTCAGCCATCCGTGAGACCTGACGAGGCGCAACCGATCGCAGGAGTCCTGTCGCTGATCCGCGAGCTCACCGGGCCCGCGACCCGCGCCGAGAACATCGGCGACCTCTTCGCATCCTCGTTTCGCGCGCTCGATCACGCCATCGATTTCGACGTCGCCGCGGCGGTGATGATCGAACAGCACCTCGATCTCTACGTCGTCACGCGCGAAGGCGCGGCCTCGCTGGTCGGGCCGCCGCTCATCGAAAGCATCCGCCGGACGCTGGAGACGATGATCCCGGTCTCGTTCGCGGCCACCGACGTGATCGTGAAGGCGGAGCGCAGCGACCTTCCGCGGCACGGCGACGGCGACAGCCTGGCCAACTCCACGCACGCCATCATTTCCGTCGAGAACCGGAGCAGCGGCGTACTGCTGGTCTATCGTGCCGAGCCGTTCGACGAACAGGAGCAGCAGATCGTCGAGATCTTCGCCGCGCAGGTGTCGCTGCTCATCGGCCAGCTCAACGCCCGCGAACAGATCCAGGGACTGGCCGACACCGACGACCTCACGGGCATCGCCAACAAACGCTACTTCCGCCGGCAGCTGCCGATGGAGATGGAGCGCGCGCGGGTCTATTCGCTGCCGCTGTCGCTGCTGATGTTCGACATCGACAACTTCAAAGGCATCAACGACAACTTCGGCCACACCATCGGCGACGTCGTCCTCTCGGAGCTCTGCGGTGCCGTGCGCGAGACGCTGCGGCCGCCCGATCTCTTTGCCCGTTTCGGCGGCGACGAGTTTGCCATCATCCTGCCCCACACGGACCTCGGCGGCGCCTGCGCCGTCGCCGATCGCATTCTGCAGCAAGTGCAGATGCTGGCCATCCCCGCGGACGACGAAGGAACGATTCGCTGCTCGATCTCCCTCGGCATCGCCGAGTTCCGCAGCGCCGACACGACCTCCGCCGACGTCATCCGCCGCGCGGATGAGCAGCTGTACGAGGCGAAGCGCGCGGGGAAGAACCGGTACTCGTTCGCGGCGTCGTGAGGCTTCGCCGCGCTCGATGGAAGGTAAACTTCGCCTCCATGCCCAACCGCTACCTCATCGCCAACTGGAAGATGAATCTCCCCCCCGAGGGGATCGATGCGTTTCTTGGGGCGATGGGGGAGGCGGACATCGCCGTCGCGCCGCCGTTTGTTTATCTGAAGGATGTTGTCGAGAGCGCAAAACAGAACGTCCTCGTCGGTGCCCAGAACTGCGCCGATCAAAAGTCGGGTGCCTTCACCGGCGAAGTCTCCGCCGGCATGCTGCGCGACTGCGGCGCGCGATTCGTCATCGTCGGACACTCCGAGCGCCGCAACATCTACGGCGAGGACGATGCGCTCATCGCCCGCAAGCTGGCGATGATCATCGAGGCCGGGCTCCTGCCGGTCCTCTGCATCGGCGAGAACCAGCTGCAGCGCGATGGCGGTCATGCCGCGATGTTCTGCTCCGATCAACTCCGCGCCGCGGCCGTGCCGCAGCTCGCGGGTGCGTCGGAGGTGGTCATCGCCTACGAGCCGATCTGGGCGATCGGAACCGGCCGCAACGCCACCGGCGAAATGGTCGCCGAGATCGCCGCATCGATCCGCGATGCCCTCGGGCGCTTCTGGCCCGCGGAACTGGCGCGCCGCGCGCCTCTGCTCTACGGCGGCAGCGTGACGCCGGACAATGTCGATGACCTCGTCGCGCACGGCCGGATCGACGGCTTTCTCGTTGGCGGCGCCAGCCTCGATTCGAAGAAGTTTCTGGCGCTTGCCGAGGCCATGAAGCGGCTTCCGGCGCAGCCTTGACACCCGACCCCATTCCGGGAAGAATTCGCCCCCTTGCCCCGTTAGCAGCATCGCTTCGGAGAATCCATGACCGTACTTTTAGTTGTCCTTCACGTCATCATCAGCCTCTTCCTGATCCTGGTCGTCCTTCTGCAGCAGGGGAAGGGTGCGGATCTCGCGGGCGCGTTCGGTGGCGGCGGATCGCAGACTGCATTCGGCGCGCGCGGCGCGACGACGCTCCTTCACAAGCTGACGACGGCGTTCTTCGTCCTCTTCGTCATCACCTCGTTGTCGCTGGCGATCCTCCAGGCTCGTCCGCGCTCTTCGGTCATGAGCGGCAGCGCATCCTCGGCGCCTGCCACCCCAGCGAAAAAGTAGTGGTTCTTTTCAAGCCCAAGTGGCGGAATTGGTAGACGCGCACGTTTGAGGGGCGTGTGGAGAAATCCGTGCCGGTTCGAGTCCGGCCTTGGGCACCAATGAATCAGTCAGGCATCGCGTGCAAAAGGAGCGAGCGCATGACAACCGCTGAAGCGCGCACCAAGCTGCACGACCTCATCGAATCGCTTCCCAGCGAAGACGTTCCCACCGCACTGCGAATCCTCGAAGCGCTCAACTCCAGTTCCGATCCTGTGCCGCTGGGGTTGCGAGACATTCCGCTCGATGACGAGCCCGAGACCGAAGACGAACGCGCCGCCGTCGCTGAAGCACGTCGCGAGATCGAAGAGGGCCGCGTCATCCCGCACGATGAAGTCATGCGGAAGTACGGGATGTGAGTTGGGCCGTCGTTTGGGCCGCGACCGCGGAGCGGGATTTCGGAAAGCTCGATCCTGATACGAGGCGACGAGTCCAGTTCAGCATCAGCCGATACGCAGAGGAGTCCGTCGGTGACGTGCGCCGGCTTCAGAACATCACACCGCCCGAATACCGACTCCGGATCGGCAAATGGCGCGTGAGGTTCCGTCTCGACCACGATCGCCACATCATGCAGGTTCTGCATGTGCTCCGTCGCGATGATGCCTACTGACCGCGCGGGTAGCTGGGGATTCCTCGCCGTGCTCTGCCCCTCCGGGGCGCCGCCGGGCTCGGAATGACAGTGGGTTACTTCTCCGCAATCCTCCGCGCATAATCCGCGGCGCGATCCAGAAACCCTTCGATCGAGCGCCCCAATGCCAGCTTCTCATTCAGCTCTGTCGCTTTCTCGAAATCGACGCGCAGGCGCTCGGCCTCGGCCAGGTAGTAATCGCGCAGGCCGGTCTCGATCTGGAACTCGGGGTACTTCTCGGCCAGCGTGCGCATCCACTCTTCGACCTGGCGGCGGCGATCTTTGTCGCCGGCGCCGTTTTTCAGGTCGGCGAGAAGCGTGGTGACCACGCCGGAGAGGATCTGGGTCCGCTGGTCGTGCAGGGGTTCCTCGGTCGTTTCCTCGGACATGGGCGCGGATGTTAGCAGCGATTACAATGCGCCGCGATGAAAGTCCTGGTCGCGAATCGCGGCGAGATCGCGGTCCGCGTCATGCGCGCCTGCCGCGAGCTCGGCTACCCGACGGTGGCC
>Ga0157378_10005067_pt1 | contig 11569 bp, 7 predicted proteins | sample M65metaG_FD_115309 | JGI IMG/M metagenome (GOLD analysis project Ga0157378, IMG submission 115309) | Miscanthus rhizosphere microbial communities from Kellogg Biological Station, Michigan, USA - M6-5 metaG | ecosystem: Host-associated > Plants > Roots > Rhizosphere > Soil | place: USA: Michigan...
CTCATTCCACCAATCGTATGCGGGAATGCCGAGTCGCGGTATTGCAGGAGCAGCATTCAACATTTGTCCCACCTTCTCTTCCAATGTTAATCGTGAAACGAGATCGTTGACGCGCTCATCGAATGTCAATGATGTATTCTGGAATGGATATGAATTTTGCTGCGCAAAACCATTCCGTGGAAAATAAAAAAGAAATACGGCGATAATTACGCTAACCCATTTTTTCATTGAATAAAAATTCAGCCGATGTATTGCCGCCAAAGGGGCAAAGAAAATTATGGTTGACATGCGTAGCTCATGCATTGCTCCTACGGAGCAAAGAAGGATCGTTCTACTGCATTTTCGGATTGCATTCGGCACGCATTTCGTTTCTGCTTTGCCCCTACGGGGCAAGAAATGATCTATTTGATTTTGGGCCACCGACCCTTTGCCCCTACGGGGCAATGAAAACGTTACGCATTGAGTTGACAATTGCCTGTTACCAGTTCCCACGAAAGTTCAGCAATCTCTTCTTGCCTATTGTCAGTTGCCTATTGCCTATTGCCAGTTGCCTATTGCCTATTCCCACGAAAGTCCAGCAATCTTCCTTTGCCTGTTGCCAGTTGCTTGCCCGCCGTAGCTTTAGCGAAGGAGGGCCGATTGCCTATTCCCACGAAAGTTCACGGATCTCTTGTGCCTTGTGCCTTGGACCTTGTGCCTTTCCTATCACTTGTCCCACCACAACCTCGTACTCAACTTATCCGCACCCATTCCTGCGATCGCGTCATTCACATTCTTTGTGTTCACTGACAACTCTGATGTTGGATAACCGATCCTCCTTGGGAAAGTCCCATTGGGAACATCTGGATTGTTCGGTTGACCATATGGGTTGGGCGTTAAAGCTGGAAAACCTGATCTTCTAAAATTGGCAAACGCTTCGGGACCGTTAAGGAAAGAGGCAATCCAATATTGTGTATTAATATTGTCCAACTCTTTGCCAACGGTGAGTGGGTGTGCTGCCACATACGCGTCTCTTGCGGCTGCTGAAACCGCAGCACCTGCATCATAGGTAGCCATTTGATCCATATGCGCCCTTATACCATCGGCATAATATTGCGCTGCAGTTCCTGCTGTGATCCATCCGCGGAATCTTGCTTCAGCAAGCAATAGATTTGTTTGCGCTGCGGTAACAAAAAACATCGGCGAGGAAGGCTTTGCTATCCTGCGTCTATCAGCTTGACTGTAATCGTAAAAGCTTGCGAGACCATCAGCCGTTGCGCGCGCTACAATTGTTCCGTTATCATAACCCATCGGCATTCCAATTTGATCTGCCGGTGCTGTTGACCCAATAGCAACCGTTTGACCAGCGCCTGATGTGGCACCCTTGTATCTGATTGCAATAGCAGGAAGCCTGGGATCATTGTTATTCTTCAATGTGTCCACAAAGGCCTTAACAAGATAGAAGTTGGCTGCCTCGGTGCTATTCAATGTATTTCCAATCGGGTTGAGATAATTCGCATCGTGCCTCATATACGCGTTATCCGCATTAGTAAGGATTACTCCTCCTGTAAATGCAGCCTGCACTGTAGATTGCGCTTTCGCAGCATCAACTTTACTCAAGCGCATTCCTGCTCTGAGCAATAAAGAATATCCAAACTTCTTCCATTTCGCAACATCACCTGCATACAGAAGGTCTGATGTCTCAATTGTTCCCGAAGCATTCAATGCCGCAGTGGCATCGGTGAACTCCTGTATGAGTTTTGGATAGATGTCCTGTTGCTGATCATATTTCGGAAAGAAGATTTGATCAGTTAATCCCGCTCCACCTTCGGTGTAAGGAATCGCACCATAGGTATCAGTAAGAATCATGAACGTATACGCTTGCCATATACGCGCCATATTGTACAAGTTGGAACGCCCGGGAACATCTTTGGTTTTTGAAATTGCGTCGTGCGTGTACTTAATTACGTTTTGGTAATACTGCGCCCACATCGATGCATTTGTTACATCGCGACTGTCCTGGTTGAAATTCCCACCAGCCAATACACCTCCATTTGGTGTCACTATTTGTTGAACGATTGCCATTTCATACACCACTGTCTTGGTAGGAAACGAAGTATTGATAATGGCATTATTCAAAAGAAGAACCGGATCAAGTGAAGTTGGGTTCACCTTGTTTATGTTGAGATCTTCCAACTTCTTTGTACTACACGACATTGCTGCCGTGATAAATATCAATATGCTATAGCTAATAATTTTTTTCATATGTCAACGCATTAAAATTTAAGATTGAGATTCAGTCCAAGGCTTCTTGTAGATGGCACACCTGGTGATTCGAGTCCAACCATTCCATCCACACCGTAACCCACAGTTTCAGGATCGATATTATCAACCCATTTTTTAATGATTAAAACATTGTATGCAACAAAATCAAGTTTCACTCCTTTAATTGGCCATTTGCCGGGAATGAACTTTGTGAAATCATAACCCAGGCTAATCTGCCTTAACTTCCAAAATCCTGCGTCATAAATTACTGGCTCAACAATTTGTTGAGAGCGCAAGTGTTCCCAATAAGTTTGAACTGCAGCCTTTGCCGTGTTTGGCGCGCCACCTGCCGTAACTCCCTTGCCAATTACAAATCCGGAATCACGACCCTCTAGAGTCATCTTGTGTAGACCGTGCCTGGTGGCATTGAAGTTTGTACCCGACAATAATTTTCCGCCGAGTTTATAATCGATAAATACGGTAAGACTAAGTCCCTTATAGTTAAAGTTGTTGAGGAATCCACCTACCCATTTTGGCAACCCACTTCCAAAAAGAACAAGGTCAGGTGTGCGAAGTGGAAGACCATTCGACTGAAAAATCATGCTGCCTTTTGCATCTCTTGAGTAACCATACCCTGCAATCTGACCAATTTCCTGTCCTACCACCATTCTAACTTCCCCATTGAATGGGTGTGTGCCAGTTGTAAATCTTTCACCCGGTGTTTCAGTTACAATTTTGTTTACACGTGTTATATTATAGGACGTGTTCGCAGTGAATTCCCATCTGAACGTTTTTGATTGAAAGGGAACAAGATTGAGCAGCACTTCTATTCCTTTGTTTTGGCTTTCGCCACTATTGATTAATGTGTTGGTAAATCCGGACGCATCTGAAACCTGCACGGAAACAATTTGATCGACAGTAATTTTCTTATATACTGCTACGTCTAAATTCACACGACTCTGAAACATTTTCAATTCCAGTCCTGCTTCAGTTTCCTTAATCCTTGCTGGTCGCAAGTTTGTATTCGGAAGCGTGGCACCGCTTGTGCCAACAGTCACTGCCGTTCCGGCTGGATTTGTTATAACATTTGAGTTGACACTATAGAACAATTGATCTGCGGAAGTTGGCACTGCAAAATCACTTCCTACTTCAGCATATCCAAGTCTTATTTTACCGAACGATAACCACGGAAGTCTGTCTTTAAGTGTTTCAGAGAACACATAAGACGCCGCAGCCGATGGATAAAATATTCCATTGTGATCAGGATTCAAAGTTGAGAACCAATCTTGCCTTCCGGTTCCGCTTATGTAGAGTGTTTTGTTCCAGGAAAGATCAACAGATCCATAAAGAGAATTGACTCCTCTTTCAGAAAGAGAGTAAACAGGATTTTTAGCCCTCCCATTTTGGACAGTATACTTTCCTCTTACCACAAAGTCTGTTACCTGCACCCAATTTGATTCTGTACTTTGCCTGAGTTGGTTTCCTCCAAAAGTAGCCGTAACATCAAACGCGCCAAATGTCTTATTAGCGCTTGTTAGAAAGTCGAGATTTGCTTCACGATAGCGAGCTGCCTCCTGTGTGTATACTCCGTTTACGAAACCTGCCGGTGCGGGACCGCGCGACGCATGACCGGTCGGGAAATTGTTGACGTCTTCTTCTCGTGCGAACCAATCTTGTCCAAATCTTCCCTGGACCCACCACCACGGAAGGATATTATACTTAGCGTAAACATTTCCATAAATTCTATCGCGCTTTATGGTATGAAATTGTTCGGCCAACACCCAATAGGGATTAGTACGGTTCATAAACCTTGAGTACACATATTCATTTCCCTGCGCATTATATTTATTTGCATCCAGTACGCTCAGTGGCATTGTATTGGCCATTGCCATTAACGTAGTGGGAATTGAATTATCCTGGTTGGCAATGTTTGGCGGATTGTTATTTAATTCATGTGAATAATTTATGTTGCCGCCGAAACTAAATTCCTTGGTTAGAATTCCGCTGAATCCAAGATTCATCACTTTACGATTCAAACTATTGTTTGGAGTAATGCCGTCATTATCTGTATTGTTCAAGGAAAGATGCATTCCACCTTTTTCAGTAGAAGTTTCCATCGTCACTGTATTAGACCAATTTGTTCCGTTTCTATAAAACTCCTTTATCCTGCTTCCTTGTGCTACATATGGAACTGTAAGATTGTTGAACAATATGTGCGTCATTCCCGGTTGAATTTTTTCGCCGAAAGACCACTGACCAGAAGTTGGATTAGGTGTTGTAGGTCGCACGCCGTTCTCGCCTTGCCCATAAATTTTCTGATAATCGGTAAAATCCATAGGCGTTTCAACAGTATAATTAGAATTTAACGTTACACCAATGCCTTTCCCCTTTCCCTTGCTTTTAGTTGTGATCATGATTACACCATTTGCTGCTCTATAGCCATAGAGGGCAGCAGCAGGTGCGCCTTTCAAAACGGTCATGCTTTCTATATCGTCGGGATTAATGCTTGACCAGCTATCACCTCCGTCCGAATAAACGCCACCGCCTGTTACACCAACTGTGCTTGAATTGAAATTGCCACTGTTGATCGGCACGCCATTTACTACTATAAGTGGATCACCACTGGTGTTAATTCCTGATTGTCCTCTGATGCGCACCTTCGATGATCCGCCCGGACCTGTACCCAAACTTGTGATATTCACTCCAGCTACTTTGCCTTCAAGTGAATTGATTGGATTTGGCGTACGATTAGTAGTCAGCTCGTCTGGATTAACCTTCGTTGCGGAATAACCCAGTCCTCTCGATTTCTTACTAATACCCAATGCGGTTACCAGTACATCTTCCATGTTGCGAATATCAGTGGCCAAGGAAACGTTTATACTAGACCTCCCGGAAATCGCAACTTCCTGTGTAACGAAACCCACAGAAGTGATTACAAGTATATCGCTACTTGCTGCATTAATGGAAAACTTTCCATCATTGTCAGTACTAGTTGATCGCGCAGTGCCTTTCACATTTACGGTTGCACTAACTACGGGTTTTTTGTCCCCGTCAGTAACAGTTCCGCTAACAGTCTGCGCAAAGAGCGCATGTGAAGTGAAAAGAATGCAGATTAGAATGAACAATCTGTTCAATGTAGCAGCATGCTGCCTGAAACTTTTTCTCATAATAGCAAGAAGTTTGGTTGTAAATAGCAGTCTTTAAAGGACATAAGTCCTTAACCAATATACAAAGTATCCTATGTGTTTAGAAAAAACTTCCAATAAAAGCCAGCGTTGGAATTTGAACAAGCCCAAGGCTTGCTCATTAAGAACCAAGAACCAAGATCCGAGATCCAAATAAGGTCCAAGCACCAATAAACCCAAAAGAACCAAAATCAAAGAAGCATAAAAGAAACAAACAAGAACCGGTCAAAATAAGAAGAAGATCCAAGCATGCATCCAGAAAACCGGAACGAATGTTTTGATCTTCTTCGATTCTCTTTGATCCCATTTCTGCTTTTTCCTTGGAACTTATTCCTATTTTTCTTTTTTCTTCTTCCTTATTTGGATCTTGCGATCTTGGATCTTTTTCTTATTTGTTAATGGAAACGTTCAACTCCTTTTACATTCATCTTTAATGAAGTGACAGCATCCACTGGTCCTGTTATAAATAATAGTTTATTGTTTTGGCCTGCAAATACATTATTGGTTGCCCCATTGGTAGGAACATTGAAAATTCGAGTTCCCTGAGGATCAAAAGCAGTGACTCCAAGTGAGTTGCTGATATAAATATTTCCTTTTTCGTCCATTGACATTCCATCGCCACCCATGTCAACAAATTTCTTCATGTTGGTAAGCGTTCCATCTGGCTTAATATCGAATACCCAGGTACCACCAAGGTTATCGTCTTTCCATTTGTTCACGTACAATTTTTTTCCATCCGGCGTTCCCACTACTCCATTCGGCCAGGAATCCGCGTCCCATGCAGGTTGCGTGGTTACGCGGACCAATGAATGACTGCCAGGGGCCAGGTAATAGACGTGACCACCTTTGCCTGTTGCAGCTTGTTCCGAATGTGTAGGTGGCCATGAAGGATTTCCTATTTTTCGCGGATCAGTATCATCCCAGTAAGGTCTCGGAAACATTGGATCAGTAAAGTACATGCCGCCTGTGACAGGATTGATCCAAACATCGTTTGGACCGTTCAACAATTTACCATTGTAATTAGCGGCCAATACTTCATGACTGCCGTCAGGGCGTATCTTCCAAACTTCGCCATGCATATCAGCACAGGTGATGAGGTTACCTGTTTTATCAAAGGCCATTCCATTTGAACGACCGGTGCCCTGCAAGAAAAGAGTGATATTACCGCTACTTGCGTCCCATCGAAAAATTTTATCATTAGGTTGATCTGTGAAGAACACATTTCCTCCTCTATCCACCGCTGGACCTTCTGTAAATGAAAAACCTTTTTGAATTGTGTCTAATCTACCATGCGCGCTTGGGGATACCAGGCCTGTGGGATCGTAAATGTTAGATTCATCAGCATCGCCATGATGCCCATGGCCCGAGAGCAAATTAGATTCGTCCTGGATTGAATCGTCATTGATGTTCTTTTCACATGAATAATGTCCGAGAACAAAAAAGGCTCCCAGGAAAAGAAATACACTTCTTTTCATAGCAAACAATTTTAAGTGTTAGGAAGGATAATGTCTAATAGCCCATCGTAAATGTATCTGCACACAACACCAAAAAACTTCCAATAACCAACAGCGAATAATTTTATACACGATACGCGAGTTGCACTAATTACCCTAATTTTTTAACGTATTCTCGGAGACCGAAGGTCTCCAATTGGTGTCAATTCGAAAATCAGGTAGTCACAATCCACCGATAAGTTTTCCAGTGAATTGAGCAAGATTCTTCAACCTTCCTTTTCTTCATTCGTGTAATTCGCGCAATTCGTGTATACCTGCATCATCTCACTAGCACTCCTTCTTCTTTCTTATTTATTCACTTGAGTTTCTTTATTTGATTCTTGTGATCTTGCCCGCCCGACTGAACGACATCCAAAAAAATTCTGAACAAAAGTCGTTCGGGCGGGGTTCTTGGTTCTTTTTTGCTAATATCGTAAGGCAAACTTCAATTCCAAACGATCGCATGAACCAATACTACTTAAGAAAAGAATGTAAAGAGCTTCATGCATTTCCGCACATCGTTGAATTTGCGTACAAAAAAATCAGCACGATACAATTTGATTCATTAAAGAAAGAAACCTCATCGTTTCTTCGATTCTATTATGTAGTTGATGGCCGATTTGATTGGATTGTGGAAGATCAGCATCATATACTTTATCCTGGCGATCTCGCCGTGGTCTTGCCTGGTCAATGTTTTGGCGGAGAAAAAGGATTCCTGGATATCGGCACCGTGTCGTGGATGCATTTAGAATTACAGCAATTGGAGGAGAACGGGAAAATAATATTGGGAAAATGGAGCCGGCTCGCCGATCATGAAACCAGGACAATTGGGAGGATATTATTGCTGAATAATTGCTCCGTGCTTTCAAAAGTCAAGGAAGCCGGAAACGTTTTTCAGATTATGCACAATGAATTCCTCAATCAGGAAGTGGGCTATATGGCCCGCATAAACCAGTTGATAGATGAATTGTTTATTCTAATAGCGAGGCAACTCACGCGACAAAATAATTCCCGCAGAGACTTCCCACAAACATTCATGAAACTGGAACAATCGCTCAGCGAAAACCTTTCGCATCAGTGGACGGTTGAAGAGATGGCTGGGCTTGTGGGATTAGGCACGACCGCATTCTCAGAGAAAGTAAAAAGATACACAGGCTTCTCTCCTTTGAATTATTTGATCAACATACGCATTTCGGAAGCCATCAAATTATTAAAGCGCCCCGAAGTGCACGTTACGGATATCGCACTTGACGTCGGCTTTTATTCATCGCAACATTTCGCCACCACTTTCAAGAAACTTACAGGATATACACCTAGCGAGTTTCGAAAGAAAAACCTGCCAACAACAGAATAAATTTTTTCAAAATGGACTGCATCATCACCATCGAAATAGGAACGGGCGCTATTAGAGTAGCTGCCTTTGATTTGAAAGGAGCTATGCTGGGCTCTTCCAAAGGTGCTTATCCTACTTTTCACGCAAGGCCCGACTTCAGCGAGCAGGATCCAGAGCAGATTTTTATCACCATGCTTTACATCCTGAAGAATTTTCTAAACGAAAAAATTCATCCGAAGAAACATAAAGTAGTGTGCATTTGCTTCAGCGCGGCCATGCATAGTGTGTTGCCAATTGATAAAAACGGAGTGCCACTTGGCAATGCAATGGTATGGTCAGATAATCGTGCAAAAAAGGAAGCTAATGAACTGAAGAATTCAAAGCTTGGCAAATCTTTATATAAGGTGACCGGGACTCCAATCCATGCAATGTCACCGCTTAATAAAATTACCTGGATAAAGAATAACGATAAAGAAAGGTTCAACAGCGCGCAAAAATTTATTTCGATCAAAACTTATATTCTTCAGCAGCTCACCGGTGAATACATTGTTGATTATAGTATCGCTTCTGCCACTGGCATGTTGAACATTTATACCTTAAAATGGGAGAACGATGCGCTGAAGCCTGCGGGCATTACAAAGGAAAAGCTGCCCGACCTTGTTCCGGTATTTTATACTCCGAAGAAATTGAAAAAGGAATTTCAAACCTCACTAGGCCTTCCAGACAAAGTAAAATTAATTGTAGGCTCCAGCGATGGATGTATGGCAACATTAGGCGCGGGCGTTTGGGGTGATGGTAAAGCAACTGTTACCCTTGAAGAAAGTGGAGCAGTGAGAGTAACAGGGAAGGCCGCCTTGCAGGATGATAAGCAACGACTCTTCAATTATCTCATTACTGAAGGACATTATGTTTCCGGAGGTCCGACCAATAATGCGGGTTCCGTGTTTGAATGGTATGCAAAACAATTCGGCGATTTCAAAAATGCCTTTGATTTGGAAGACTGCATGGAGAACCTGATCAACGATGCCGCTAAAGTTTCAGTAGGTTCCGCGGGGTTAATTTTCCTTCCGTACCTGCAGGGTGAAAGAGCTCCAATATGGAACGCTAATGCGAAGGGCGTTTATTTTGGACTACACATCAATCACCAGCAACAACATTTTGTTCGCGCTACCATTGAAGGTATTCTTTATGCGATCTACAGCATTGGAAAAACATTGCAGGAACATCGTAACATAAAAAGTCTGTCGGCAAACGGAACATTCGCGTCCTATCCTTTCTGGACACAAATGATGGCTGACATTTTTAATATACCAGTTCATATTAAGCAAGGATCAGGATCTGATAGTGTTGCATTCGGATCATTTCTATTAAGCGCAACAGAAATCGGGATATATAAAAACCTGGATGAAGCTGCCAAAACGGTGAAGCTGCCGGACAGTTTCACTCCGAACAAACAACATCACCAGGTGCATATGAAGAATTATGCCATTTTCGAACGATTGAGTGTAAAACTGTTTGATGAATTTGAAGCGATTGCAGATTTGCAATAAATCTACAAAGGCACTCGGGAAAGGCACAAGGTCCAAGGCACAAGGCACAAGAACCAAAAGCCAAGGAAGAATCAAGAGGTGAAGGCGAAATTATGCGCAACAGATCTATCGAAGAATATTGGGACTGTAGAGCAATTTTAATTTCGAATCATTAAACCAGGAAGAAGAGCATTAGTAATTTACGAAATATGGTAAGAAAATCGTTTCATGTTTTATTCTACGCAATTGCAATGGCTCTTTTGCTTGGATGGTTGTTTGCTACGGTCAAAGATTTTCATGACTGGGCCGGATGGTTGTTGATGTTGTTTTTCTTTTCCCTGGCTATCGCTCTCCGAGGAAATCAATTTCTTAAAGGCCTTTCGTATACGGTGATGATCATTGGCGTGGTGAGCTTTGCCATGTATCATCCTCAATATTTCAAAACGATTGGAAGTTTTAAACTTTCTGCATTGATTATCCCATTGCTTCAAATCATCATGTTTGGAATGGGTACTGAACTAAGCCTGAAAGATTTTTTCAATGTGGTGCGAATGCCCAAGGGAATCATTGTAGGGGTAATATTTCACTACCTGATCATGCCATTGGTAGGATTTTCAGTCGCTCACCTATTTGATTTTCCCAATGAAATTGCAGCAGGTATAATCCTCGTAGGTTGTTGCCCAAGCGGTCTCGCCTCAAACGTGATGTCATACCTGGCAAAGGCAAACCTCGCGCTCTCAGTTTCTGTCACAACTATTTCAACATTGCTTGCGCCATTCTTAACTCCTTTATTGCTGCAATGGTTGGGAGGCAGCTATGTTCAAATTGATTTTTGGGGTATGGTATGGGACATCACAAAGATTGTTATCATTCCCATTGTTGCGGGACTCTCGTTTCATTATTTAATGCGCGGAAAATTTTCGTGGCTGGATAAAATAATGCCCCTGCTCTCGATGGCAGGCATCGCTTGCATATTGGCTATAATGGTTGCTGCAGGAAGAGATAATCTGATAAAAGTTGGCGCACTATTATTGGTAGCGACTTTTCTTCACAATGTTGCTGGCTTTTTTCTGGGTTATTGGTCGGCACGACTGATGCGATTTCCAGAAAGAGATTGCAGAACCATTGCACTGGAAGTGGGAATGCAAAATGCAGGATTGGCAACCGGGCTTGCACTCACGATGGGAAAAATGGCTACAGTAGGATTAGCGCCTGCCATATTTGGGCCGGTGATGAATGTGAATGGTTCATCGTTGGCGAGTTGGTGGCATAATCATCCGCCTAAGGCGGATGACGACGACGGACGACAGACCACGGACCACTAAGAAGACGACGGACGACGGACCACTAAGAAGACCACGGACGACAGACCACGGACCACTAAGAAGACCATGGACGATAGACCACGGACCACTATGAAGACCACGGACGATAGACCACAGACCACAGCCAACTGGCAATAGGCAAAAGACAACAGACGAAAGACGGGTGAAAGTTTGAAGAATGCGCAGTTGAGGTATAACGGGAGTTGCTGGTTGCTAGTTACTACTAATTAAACTCGATAGTTCAGAATGAAATTGAAGAGCGTATATGGTTGCTGGTGGCTAGTTGCTGGTTGCTGGTTACTAGTTACTGCTAATTAAACTTAATAGTTCAAAATGAAATTGAAGAACGTACATGGATGCTGGATGCTGGTTGCTAGTAGCTAGTTACTACTAATTAAACTCGATAGTTCAAGAATAAATCGAAAAGCGAATATGGCTTCCGATATCCATTAAGCCGCAC
>Ga0157378_10005068_pt1 | contig 11569 bp, 9 predicted proteins | sample M65metaG_FD_115309 | JGI IMG/M metagenome (GOLD analysis project Ga0157378, IMG submission 115309) | Miscanthus rhizosphere microbial communities from Kellogg Biological Station, Michigan, USA - M6-5 metaG | ecosystem: Host-associated > Plants > Roots > Rhizosphere > Soil | place: USA: Michigan...
ATGCCGATGATCACGACCACGATCATCAACTCGATCAGGGTGAAGCCCTTGCTGTTCCGCATGACGTGCCTCCGAGTGGGGGGGTCCCAGGGTCCGAACCGTTCGTCCCTTCGGAGTATCGGCAGCGCAACCTCCATGCCGACCGTAAAAGCCTGAAATCACGGTCCACTTGGCTTTCGGCGCATTGCGGGACGCCGGATTCGGCTCGGAGGCCGTGCGGCCCGCACGATCGCGGCGGCGGTCGGGCGATTTGCGTGGGGCTGGGTTAGGCGGCGACGTCGCGGCCGGCGAGCGCGGCGATCGCCGCGGTGTCGCTCGGACGCAGGTCGAGCACCGCGGCGAGCCCGGTGATGTCGAACATCTGCCGGTGATCGGGACGCGGGTTGCTGATCGCGACGCGCAGGCCACGGAGCTCGGCGTCGGCGTGTGCGCGCGCGAGCACGCCCACCGCACGCGCCGACAGGTGGCCGGCCTCGGCGAGATTCACGACGACGTGCCGCACGCCCTGGAGCAATAGCGCCTGCAGCGCACCTTCGAGGCGGTCACATTCGATACCCTCGTGCAGCGGGCCCGCAGGCGACACGATCACGATTCCATCCACGTCATGCGAGGTCATTGGAAGCCACCTTCGGGTTCTGCTCGGCAGTCAATTCGGCCGTTCGGGATGCGGACCTGCGTTCTGCGTGGGTCCGATCCCTTGGACGAAGCGACCCACCCGAAAGGTTGCATGCCGGGGACGATCGCGGTCCGGCCATGGACGAACGGGGTTACGCAGCAACGGGGCGCCGGGTTTCGCTCCCGGCGCCCCGTCGGGCGCGGTGGTCCCACCGCCCGTTGTCTCCCCTTCGAAGCGGTGGGGCCGCGCCCTCTCCGATCGAATTGCGGCAACTGGTACTGCCGGCTCCTAGAGTCGATGGAAGCCCCGCCGGGTTGATCGAGGCTTGAGCCGAGCCAGACCATGCGTTCCAACACATTGCCCCGCTGGCAGATACCAGCCAGATCGAGATGCCGAGGCGAGGGTCAAGCGGGCCGTCCGGAGTGCCGATTCCGAGAGTGGGCGCGATCGTTCCGCGCGCATCGGGAGGCAATCATGGGCATCGTCTACGGCTTGCTAGCCGCCACGTTCTGGGGCGTGGGCGATTTCCTGATCACGCATCTCACGCGACGCGTCGGAACGACGCTCGCGCTCGTCACGATCCAGGTCCTCAGTCTGCTCGGCTGGGTGTTCTGGGTGATCGCGAAGCAGGCGCCGCCGGGTGGCAATCCGGCGCTGTGGGCGATCGTCACGGGCACGGCGGTCTGTCACGTGCTCGGTCTGGTGTTCGTCTATCGCGCCTTCGAGGTCGGCACGCTCTCGATCGTCTCGCCGATCTCGGCGGGATTCGCCGTTGTGACGGCGGTGCTCGCTCTGCTCGCCGGCGAGCGTCCTCCCGTCGTCGCGCTCGGCGGCGCAGCGCTGCTGGTGCTCGGGGTCGTGCTCGCGACCCGCTCGCCCGCCGATCCCGCGGCGCCGCGCCCGAGCCTCCGCGGCGTGCCCGAGGCGATCTTCAGCGCGCTCGCGTTCGGAACCATGTTTTGGGCGTTCAGCCTGTTCGTCGAGCCACGCCTGGGTTTCGCATGGCCGCTCGCCCTGCTGAAGACACTCGCCGCCGGCAGCACGGTGGTCGCGCTGCTCGCGCGCCGCAGGCCCGGTGACAGCTTGCGCATCCCGCTGAGCGCGAATGTCGTGCTGCTCGCGGTCGGCGCCGCGGCGGCAGACACGCTCGCATGGCTCACGTACATCCGTGGCAGCAGCGCCAGTTATGCGTCGATCGTCACGGCGATCGCATCCCTGTTCAGCGTCGTGACCGTCCTGCTCGCGTGGCGGTTCCTGCGTGAGCGGCTAGCGCTCCATCAGTGGGCGGGCGTCGCCGTGATCGTGCTCGGGATACTGCTCGTCAGCCTATAGTCGCGCATTCACCCGCCGACCTTGCTACGCCGCTTCGGAACGGACGTCGTCCGGACCCATCGGTGCAGCGGAGCGCCCCGCTCCCGCCCGCCAGTTCTTCACCTCGACCAGCCGCGAGCGCGTCTCGGTCTTCACCGGCAGATCGACGATGAACGTCGCGCCCTGATCGGGACCTGCGCTCTCGGCGCGGATACGGCCACCGTACGCCTCGACCATCGCCGCGGCCTTGGCAAGGCTCAACGCCGTGCCTTCCCGGTGATGCATCGGATCCGCGATCGTGAACGGTCGGAAGATCTCGCTCGCCCACTCGGGCGGGAATCCGCGACCGCGATCCGCGATCACGAGCGTCACCCAGCCCGCTCGGACCGACAGGTTGATCCGAATGCTCGGATGCCCCATCGAGAACTTCACGCTGTTGTCGATGAGCACGCCGAGCAGCTTCTCGGCGCATGCGCGCGGAAACAACGCCAGACAGGGTTCTCGCGACAACCGCATGTTCCACTCGATCGGAACGGTGTCGTGGACTCGCGACTTCGCGACACGCGCCTCGACGAGCTCGGTCATGTTCGTCACTTCGGTGCACGCCTCTCGACGGGCGGAGAACCACTCGAAGTACTCGAGACTGCTCATGATGAACCGCTCGAGCCGTTCGTAGCCCGTCCGCACGACGGCCACCATCTTCACGCGGTCCTTGGGGTCCATCTCGTCTTCGAGCATGCCGACCGCCGACATGTGGTTGAGCGGCGTGCGGAGCTCGTGGGAGACGAAGCTCAGGAAGTCGGTCTTCAGCCGGTCGAGGATCTGGAGGCGTGCCCGCGCCTCCTCGAGGCTGCGAGCCCGGGCTCGAGCGATGTCCTCGAGTCTCGTCTGGCTGAGCCGATTTTCGATGGCAATCGACGCGCTCGCTGCGATGTAGCGCAGGCTCTCGACCGTCTCATCCCCGAACTGGGGTCCACCGACGGGCTCCCACGCGAGCAGCAACCCCATCGCGCTATCTCCGGCCCCGAGCACCGCGTAGGCAACGGGCCCCGGCGCCCATGCGCCCTCGGCCACATATCCCATGCCTTCGTACCAGGGACAGTCTTCGACGCGTCCCACGATCCCGGTCTCGACGGTCGGCGCGCGCATCACGTTGTCGACGGCGTCCGGCACGATGGACAGGTCTGGCGCGGCCTCGGCGGGATCTTCAGTTTCCGCCGGCGGCGCGAGGATGACACGCGCTTCGTTGCAAGGCAGCGCAGTCTTCGTGAACTCGACCGCGAGATGAACGGCCGCGTCGACACCACGCGTCGCATTCAGATTGTTGGCGAAGTCGTAGAGCCCGCGAAGGAGTGCCGACTGTCGCTGCAGTTTTCGATCCAGCTCGAAGCGATCGAGCAGCTGTTTCACGCTGAGCACGAACTCGTGCTCGCTCTCGATCGGCTTGGTGAGGTACTTGTGAAGCAGCTGGTCGTTGATGCCGAGGATCGCCGCGTCGATGCCGGAATGACCCGTGAGCAACACACGAATGCAATCGGGCGCCAGCTCGCGCGCCCGAGCCATGAACTCCGTGCCTTTCATGTTGGGCATCTGCTGATCGCTGATCACCATGGCCACGGCCTCGCCGGCTTCAGCGACCTGTCGCATCGTCTCGAGCGCCTCGAGCGGCTCGCTCATGAATAGGAATCGATAGGACAGCCCCTCGGAACAGCTGCGATTGATTTGCTCCGGCAAGAAGAACTCGAGCGATTTGAGGAATTCGCGGTCGTCGTCGACACAGATGACGCAGCGCTCCTGTAACCCCATTCCGAGGCGCTCGGTCATGCCGCCTCCTTCGCACGGCCCGTAACGATGGACGGCGCCTCGGCGGCGGCGGTCGAGGATTCGGCAACGGTCGGCCCCAGAATCGGCAGAGAGACTTCGAACGTTGTGCGGCCCGGCTCGCTGTCGACCTTGATTGTGCCGTGGTGCTTCTTCACGATGCCCGCGACGATGCAGAGGCCGAGCCCCGTTCCCTTGCCGACGTCCTTCGTGGTGAAGAACGGATCGAAGATGCGGTGCCGCACGTTCTCGGGAATTCCCGCGCCGTTGTCCGTGATCGAAACGACGACGCAACCATTCTCGCTGCGGGTCGCCACCTCGATCTCACCGGGGCCCGCGCCGCGCTCGGTGATCGCGTCGTTCGCATTCGTGATCAGGTTCGTCCACACCTGATGCAGCTCGCTCGTGCACTCGATGCGCGGCAGATCTGTGTCGTAGCTGGTTCGGACGTGCACCTTGTGCTTGAGGTGATTGTCGAGCAGCACGAGCGCCGTCGCGATCGAATCGTTCACCTGCACCAGCTCCAGGCGTTCGGTATCGGAATACGCGTAGTACTTGAGCGCGCGGATGATCTCGGTGATCTTCTGGGCGCTCGCTTCGGAGATGTGCGCCGCCTGTGCAATGCTGCCGCACGTTTCCGCGAAGGCGAAGAACGAGCCACTCTTGAAGCACTCGATGTAGCGAGCGATTTCCTCCGGGTCCGTGAAGTTGAGCTTGCACAGCGCGGCCGCACGCGCGCGGAATTCCGGCACGCCCCGGTCGCGCAGCAGCGCATCGACTGCCTTTTGGGCCTGGTAGCTCGCGGACGCCTGCGGCACGCGCGCTCGCGCGACGAGCGCCCGGAGGCACTCGACCATCGTTTCGATCTCGAGGCTGTCGTCCCGTTTGAAGCAGGCAAGCTGCTCGGGCAGCGTCGCAATCTGGCGGTCGAGATTGCGTGACACGTTGAGCACCGCGCCCGTCGGCGTGTTGATCTCGTGGGCAACGCCCGCCACCAGGACACCGAGCGTCGCCATCTTCTCGTTCATCACGAGCTGGCTCTGCGCGTTCTGGAGCTCCTCATAGGCCTGCTGGAGCTGGGCCGTCGCCTCCTGAACACGCTCTTCCAGATGCTTGTTGTGATTGGCGATCTCCAGCTGTGACGTCTGGAGATCTGTCGTCATCTGATCGAACGCCCGACCGAGCTGACCGATCTCGTCGCGTCGCTCGTCGCCGACCCGGGCGTTATAATTGCCGGCAGCGACCGCATGCGTCACGCCCGAGAGTCGATTGAGCCGAGCCAAAATCGTGCCGCGGAGTAGCACGAACAGCGCCAGGCACACGACGGCGAGCTTGAGCATCATGATGACGCCGATCCGTCGATCGAGCGCGTCGAGTGTCTGCTGCACGTCCTGCATGGACACGTCGATCGCAAGCGCTCCCACCACGTGCGAGCCTTGGAGGATCGGCGTCACCGAGCGGATGCCCAGGTCCCTGAGGTCCGGCCGGACGACGTGTAAGGATGGCCGCGCGCGCCGGACCGCGTCGATCACCTCGTGGTTGCGCGTTCTCCGCTTGACGTCTCCCGGGTTCGAAGATGCCGAGCAGATCATGTCGTGGTCATAGATCGCCATCGAAGAAATCATCCGGTAGTACGTCATGTACTTGGCGATGATCTGCTGTCCGTCGGACTGCGGGTCTCGCTGCGCGTCATAGGTGACGTCGTGCTGGATCGAGGTCGCCAGGATGTCGACGGTCGTGAGGGCCTGATGCAAGATGTGTTTGCTCACGACCTCGCGAATGAGCAGCGCAGAGAGTGACTGCGCGAGCAGCAGCGTTCCCGCGACGATGACGATGAGCTTCGTCCGAATCGACAGGTCTGCGAATGCGCGCACGACCACCTCAGCCACCTACGACGCCGAGCGAGCGAAATGGCTCAGCGAGCGACGCCGGCCGGCCGTCGATCTGGTAGCTCTGTCGATACTTCTCGATCCAGGTCGAGACAGGGTTCAGGCCGCTCGGCGGATAGCCGCCCCAGGGCTCGAACATCGACTCGACAGAGGGATCCTCGTTGACGCAAATCCGCGCGGCGCGCGAATTGAGCGCGAATGCTTCGACGACCTCCGGACGCGTGCTGAGCACCGTATCGCTGAGCGGGAAGGCGTTCGCACGAAGCCAGTCGAACACGGCATCCGCTCGGACCGGATGAATCCACACGGCGGGGCCGAATAAACCTTCTCGCACGAGCACATCGTCGAGCCCAACGCCTTCCACCACAGCCGGAACGAAATAGGCGCCGTGCGACGCTCCGCCGCAGAGCACCCGTACGCCGCTGCCATTGCGCAGGTCGCGCGCGAGCCCCGCGGCGTGCTCCGGACTGAACAGCGGCCCGATCTGTGTTCGCGGGTCCTGAGGGTCGCCCACGACGAGCCGCCCGAAGGCTTCGACGAGCGCATCGCGCAAGGCCGGATAGACGGTTTCATCCGCCAGCACGCCGTTGACCGAGGTGCATGTCAGGCCGTTGAAGCGCGTGGCGCCCATGGTGATCAGCTGTGCCGCCTCGGCCATCGAGAACGAATCGTCCACGTAGAGCACGCCGTTGCCCTGGCCGTCGAGCAAGCATTGTTTGCTCGACGCCAAGGCATCCTGCAGCACGGCCATCGCGTGCCGATTGCTGCCGATGTAGTGCAGCATGTCGACCTGCGGCGACTGATAGCACGCATCGAGGAAATCGCGCGCCATGCAGTTGAGGATCACGACCGGGGCGGGCGGCCCGCTGCGGTCGACCAGCTCGGCGAGCAAGACACCTGAGCTGGCGCACTGAAGCGACGGCCGGAGCAGCACCCGAGAGCCGGCGTAGAGCGCGGACGCGATGATCGTGATTCCCAGCGTCAACGACGCGTTCTGGGGCACCATCGCAGCGACCCAGCGGTACGGACGATGGGTGAGATGCATCATGCGGGGCGCCGGCGCGGCGAACGAGTGCGGCACCACGCGCGGCTTCATTTCCTGCGACTCCGCATAGCGGCCGAAGTCGTGCAGGAACTCAATGGCACCCGCGATGATGTCGCGGCAGTCGCTCCCGATGAATCCAGTCTCCAGCATCGTCGTCCGGACCAGCTCCGGCTCGTGCCGAACGAGCTCGTCGTGCAGCCGCGCCAGGAACGAGAGCACGTCGGCACGCGACGGCGACCCGGGAGGTCCACCGAGCGCGTCGAGCGTCCGGCGGATCTCTTCGCTCGTTGCAAGACGTACCCGGTCGATTGGCGCGCCCGTCACGGGCGAGATCACCGCGTGCTCGTCTGTGCGGGGAGACCGATCGTCGCGGTCGGAAGCGGCTGACACGATCAGAGCACCTGGATCCGCTGCTGGTGAACGTCCATCAGGCCGTACTTCTCGTAGATCTTCTTGAGCTCGCCCGAGCTCTTCATCTGCTCGATGGCGGCATTGACAGCTTCACTCAGAGCGCGATCCTCGGTGCGGAAGACGATGACGTAGCGGCCCTCATTGAACGATTCACCAACATTCATGAGCTTCGGATTGGTCGCTCCGTACGCAACGGCGATGGGCTTGTCGAGCAGGACCGCGTCCACCTTGCCATCGGCGAGGTCACGGTAGCTGTAGATGATCTCCGGATTGATCACCGGCTGAACACCGGGCGTACTGCGCAGAATGTCCTCCGCTGCAGTGCCGGACAGTGTGGCGACGCGCTTGCCTTTGAGGTCCTCGAGCGTCGCGATCCCCTTCGTGTCACGTCGCACCGTGATCTGCTGGGAATAGATGTAGTACGGCTCCGAGAACCGAACGATCTGCGCGCGCTCGGGAGTGTCCTCGATACCGTTCATCGCCATGTCGAAGCTGCCGCGCTGGAGCTCCGGAATGAGCGTGTCCCACGCCTTGACCACGAGCTGCAGCCGTACGCCGAGACTCGCAGCAATCCCTTTCGCGATGTCCATCTCGAAGCCGGTGTACTGGCCCTTGTGCTGGGGATCTTCGTACACGTACGGAATGCCGCCCACGACGTCTGCGCCCCAGAGCAGCACGCCCGCCTTTTTCACGCGGTCGAGCGACGTGTCATGGACCTCGCCCGGCACCGCGGTCGTCTGCGGGGTCGCGGATTTGGCGGCACAGCCTCCAACGACCATGGCGAGCGCCATCGCCGCCGCGACTGCGGCCGCCGCGCCGCTCCGGCGCAGCGGCGCCGGGCGGTCTCCGTCATGCCGCGCGTCGATCTTCATCGTATTCATCGAACGAACCTCCCTGCGCCTGGATCGTTCCGGCCAGGCAGCTCAAGATCAGCAACACCGCGGCGAGGTACTCGCGCGGCAGTAATGCCAGGAGCGTCGTAATGCTGGCTCCGTGGTCCTGTCCAAATACCTTTCGCAGGAATGGATACACGCGCGGCGCCGAGGGAATCGCTTCCAGGTGCTGCTTGAGCATCGTCTTCCGCTCGGCCTCGGACGCGACGCTGTCTCGCAGCTGCAGCGCACGCTCCACCGCTCCGCGTGCGACCTCCACGGTCGCCGGCGTCTCCGCCTCGAGCGTCGCGGCGTCCGGCCACCGCAGCTCGTAGCGACGTTGGTAGTAGAACTCCGAATAGCGGTTGGCATGCGCGACGAGCGCGTCCACTGAATCAGCGGCCCAGGACGTGGAAGCGTCGCGGCTGAACACCCTTCGCAGCGCGTCGCGCGGCAGCTCGCGACGAACGTAGGCGGCGTACGACAGGCCGGGCCGCACCTCGTAGCCCGAGGCGAAGTGCTCCACCGACTCGGTCGTCAGCTCGACGTCGCTGGTCAGCCGATCGGTCAGCAGCTGCTTGAGCATGGCGGGCGGCAGCATCTCGAGCAGGTGCCCCGACAGCCGCTGCGACATCCGGAGATCGCCGTACTTCACGGTGACCGGCACGTGGTTGCCGAAGAATTGCTTCGAAACGAGCGCCGCCACGCTGAACGTGCCCTTGTCGGCGAGATGGGCCTTCGAGAACGTCTCTGCTTCGACCCCGTACAAATTCCAGCGAGCGGCACAGTCGAGCTTCCAGCTCAGCTTGCCGCGCAACGTGTCGGTGGATTGCCGCGTGTCGAGCCCGCAACGGCCACAGGTGAAAGCGACCGCATCGGCGGACGCGGCAGAGATCTCGGTCGCATCGATGCACGAACACTGGGGACACTGGACACGATAGAGGTTCTTCAGGGTGTAGTGATCGCACGCGTGGGCGATGCTGTCCTGGATCTCGCGATAGCGTGCGAGTGTGGTCGCGACGTATGGCGCGTAATGACCGAGCCGGTACGCTCGGTGCACGTCGATGACGATCGGATGGATGCCGAGTCGATCGAGCCGGTCGACGAGCGCGTGCTCGAAGTGATCCGAATAACTCGCGTGACAACCGAACGGGTCAGGGATGTCGCAGATCGGCCGGCCGCAGAACGGTTCGAAGCGACGCACGAGCTCCGGATCTTTGTTCACGCCGACCCGCAACTGCCGCACGTTCAGCGGATCGAGGCTGTCGTTGAACAGGTAGAGTGCGCCGTTGTCGCCGCGCGATTGCATCTCCCGCACCACGAAGTCGCCGACGACGAACTCGCGCAGCGTGCGCTCATCGCCGAGAAAGGCCGTCGTGAATCCAGTCGCGACGACCTTCGGCGTGAGCGATCGCTGCAGCATGGTCCTGGGCACCGTCATGGTGTCGGAGTTCGGCGTGAGCTCAGGGCCTGGGCACGACGTTGAGCGAGACGAGCCAGCCCTGGGGGATCTGCGCACCAGGCCCGCTGAAATCGGCGTTGTCTCGAGTCGCGAACCGGGATACCGAGGGCGTCAGGGACATTCCCGCGTAGGGAAATGTCGCACTCGCCTTGAATTCCACGGACGGGATGCCCGTCATGCCGTAGTAGTGACTCTGGTAGAACAGGTTCGAGCCAATCGTCACGAGCGACGCGAACGTCTGGCTGAGACCGAGCGTGCTGTAGCTGCCGTCGCCCGCGTCGAAGTCGTAGTGAACGCTGAGCGTCGGATTGAGCGGCACGGCGACCGACAGGTTCGCGAACACTTCCTGGGACGGGTCCCAGCCGACGCGGTTGGGATAGCGCAGGTACGTGTAGCCCGCAGTGCCCGACACGCTCTGGATCGTGTGGCTCGCCTGCAGCGACAGGTCGACTTCGTTCACGTCGCCGAGATCGGGCTGGTAGTTGGCCCAGGCGACACCGGTGATCGGTCCGTGACTGATCTGGAGATTTGGCTGGAGCACGGACTTGCCGTCGCTGTAGTCGATGCCCTGGAACAGGTAGCGGGACGCCAGTGTCGCGTCGAACGAAGCACTGAAGGAATGCAGGAAACGGTTCGCCGCCGTCTGTGCACTGTCCGCGGGAGTCGCTGCGCCCAGCGTGGTCGAGACGGTGGGAGCGCTCGTAGCTGCGGTCGCCGCGGCGAGCGGATGTGCTACCACGACAAGGCCCCCGAGAGCGAGGAGCAAGGCAAGCGGACGTCGAGAGCGCGATTTCACGGGGACCCCCAGGCAAAGATGGTGAAGGCGCCCGTCCGGAACTCGGGCACCCGAAGCAAGGGGCTGCCCTATTGCATCGGCATCCCGCGGCACCGGCTTGACCGTCGCCGTGCGCCGCTAAGTCATGGTCGCGGGCTGCGATGCGGCGTGCTAGGGTGCCCGCCCATGTTCACCCGCCAGCACCTCGACCACCTCGTGCTCGACGTCGAGCTGGTGCTCATCAGCGTGGTCCAGGGCGTCGCGCTCACGACGCTCGCGATCGAGGCCGCGCCGATGCTACGGGCGCACCACGTCGGGCCGTGGATCGCCGTCGCCACGGGCGTGCTGTTCATCCTGTCGTTCTGGTCCGTGGCGCTCATTCACGCGATCTCGTTCGTCGCGTGGCCGATGGACCTCATCCACTACTTCTTCTACTTCGGCCTCGCGCTGCTCGAGTGCCTGACGTTCACGTGCGTCGACCGGCCGCACGACTGGTTCGGCTACTCGATCGCGTGTTTCGTGCTCGCCTGGGGTCTGTACGCGTACGACGCGCACCTGATCGCGAAGCGCAAGCCGCACTACGACGTGAGCCCGGCGTATCGAGCGCTCTACACGCACATCGTGCGGCGGCAGCGGCTCGAGATGCTGGGATTCATGCCAGCGGGGCTGGTCGCGCACATCGCGGCGTGGCACGTCGTGGCGCGTCGTCCGGACGCGGCGACGACGCTCCTCGCGATCCAGTTCGTGCTGATGCTCGCGTTCGTCGTGAGCTTCGTGCGCAGCTTCACGCGACGGCAGGCGCTCATCGGCGCCTGCGTGTAGGCGCGCGTTACCGCGTGATCGCGAGGCGGGCCGTGACGCCGAGGCCGTCGGCGCGCACGAAGTAGACGCCCGGCGGCGTCAGACCGGCGGCGCCGTCGCCGTCCCAGGCGAGCTGGTGGCGACCGGCGGTGAAGTCGCGGTCGGCGAGCAGCGCGATCTGCCGGCCCTGCAGATCGACGATCGCGAGCCGCACGCGCATCGCGCGCGGCACCGTGAAGTCGATGCGCGCGGGTCCCCTCGTCGGCGACGGCGACACCGCGAGTGCGGGCGCGGAGCTCGCGGGCGTCGCGGGCACGGCGAGCGTGCTGCCACCCGCATTGCGCAGCACACCGACCGCGGCGACGGTGCCATCGTCGCCATCGTTCGCGACCACGACGTCGGGCCAGCCGTCACCGTCGAGGTCCGTGATCGCGACGGACGTCGGACCGTCGCCCGCCGGATACGCGATCGGGGCGCCGAAGCTGCCGGCGCCGGCGCCGCGCAGCAGCTCGATGGCGTCCGCTCCATGCGCGGCGACGACCAGGTCCAGTCTGCCGTCGCGATCG
>Ga0157378_10005069_pt1 | contig 11567 bp, 10 predicted proteins | sample M65metaG_FD_115309 | JGI IMG/M metagenome (GOLD analysis project Ga0157378, IMG submission 115309) | Miscanthus rhizosphere microbial communities from Kellogg Biological Station, Michigan, USA - M6-5 metaG | ecosystem: Host-associated > Plants > Roots > Rhizosphere > Soil | place: USA: Michigan...
GAAAGCCCGCCGCGCTCTTTTCTTTGCCCGATACGAAGCCTCGAAGCTCGGTTCCCGCGTCATCGAATCCGAACACATCCTCCTCGGCGTCCTGCGCGAGGGGGAGGAAATCATCAAGGAGATCTTTTCGCGCTTCAACGTGAAGCCGGAGCAGATTCGCCGCGAGGTCGAGGGCGACCGCCCCTTCGTCGACCGCATCTCCTCGTCTGCTGAGCTCCCGTTATCCGAGGAGTCGAAAAAGATCCTCGCGTACGCCGCGCATGAAGCGGAATCGATGCTTCATCAGTACGTCGGCACCGAGCACTTGTTGATCGGCATCCTGCGCGTCGAATCCTCCACGGCGGCGCGCATCCTCACCGCCCGCGGACTCAACGTCTACGGCGTGCGCGAGGAGACGATCTCGATCCTGAAAGAGCGCGAGGCCGACAAACAGAAGAAGGAGCTGCCGTTCCTCGCCGAGTACGCGCGCGACCTCACGGCCATGGCGCACTCCGCCCAGTTCGATCCGCTCATCGGCCGCGAGAAGGAAGTCGAGCGCATCATCCAGATCCTTTCCCGGCGCACCAAGAACAATCCCATCCTCCTCGGCGAGCCCGGCGTCGGCAAGACCGCCATCGTCGAAGGTCTGGCCCAGCGCATCGTCGACGGCAATGTGCCGCTCTTCATCGCCAACAAGCGCATCCTTTCGCTCGATCTTTCGCTCATCGTGGCCGGGACCAAGTACCGCGGCCAGTTCGAGGAGCGGCTCAAGGGCATCATCAAAGAGCTGAAAGAAAACACCGACATCATCATCTTCATCGACGAGATCCACTCGCTCATCGGCGCCGGATCCGCCGAGGGCTCGCTCGATGCGGCCAACATCCTCAAGCCGGCCCTGTCGCGAGGCGAGATTTCCTGCATCGGCGCCACGACCATTCGCGAGTACCGGCGCTATATCGAGAAGGATCGCTCGTTGCTCCGCCGCTTCCAGGCAATCAACGTCGCCCCGCCGAACGAAGTGGAGACGCTGCAGATTCTCGAGGGCGTGAAAGAGCGCTACGAGAGCTTCCACAAGGTCAAATACTCCGACACCGCCATTCGCAGCGCGGTCTACCAGTCGAACCGCTACATCACCGACCGCTTCTTTCCCGACAAAGCGATCGACATCCTCGACGAAGCCGGCGCCAAGGTGAAGTTGCGCCGTGTGGCCGACACGCAGAACCTGCGGCGGCTGGAGTCGGAGATCCGCTCGATCGTCAAGGAGATGAAGAAAGCCATCTCGGACAAGGATTTCGAGAAGGCCGTTTTCCTGCGCGAGCGCGAGATCGAGCTGAAGGAAGAGGTCGAGCGCTTCAAACAGGAGCGCGAGGCGGTCGGCGAAGAGCTGATGGAAGTGACCAAGAAGGACGTCGAGGAGATCATCAGCTCCTGGACCGACATTCCGGTGACGTCGATCGAGGCCGACGAGGCCGCGAAGCTCATCAACATGGAAGACTCGCTGATGCGGCGCGTGGTCGGCCAGGACAAGGCCATCCGCGCCATTTCCCGCGCCATCCGCCGCTCCCGCCTCGGCGTTGCCTCCCCGAACCGGCCGATGGGCTCGTTCATCTTCCTCGGCTCGTCCGGCGTCGGCAAGACCGAGGTCGCGCGCCGGCTGGCGGAGTTCCTTTTCGGCTCGCAGCGTCATCTGATCCGCTTCGACATGTCGGAGTACATGGAGAAGCACGCGGTCTCGAAGCTGATCGGTTCGCCTCCGGGCTACGTTGGCCACGAAGAAGGCGGTCAGCTCACCGAGCGCGTGCGCCGCAATCCGTACTCGGTGGTCCTGCTCGACGAGATCGAGAAGGCGCATCCCGACATCGCCAACATCCTGTTGCAGATCCTCGAGGACGGCCTGCTGACCGATTCGCTCGGCAATCAGGTCGACTTCCGCAACACGCTGATCATCATGACCAGCAACCTCGGCACGCGCTTCCTGACCACCAAGGGCCACATGGGTTTCCGCGAGAAGTCCGACGAGGCCGACCAGAAGTCCGCCGAGGCCATGATTCATCAGGAGCTGAAGAAGGAGTTCAGCCCCGAGTTCATCAACCGCATCGACGACATCATCATCTTCAACCCGCTGACGCAGATCGAGCTCCGCCAGATCTGCCGCCTTCTGGTTGACGACGTGAACATCGCCCTCGTCCCGAAGGGCGTCCAGATCGCCATCGACGACTCCGTGATCGACTGGCTGCTCCGCCGCGCCGAGGAGGAGTCGAACTCGGGGGCACGCCCGCTGCGCCGCGCCATTCAACGCTACATCGAAGACGAGCTCTCGGAGTTCCTGATCCGCCACAAGGATTCGGTGCCCGAGTGGATCGACTTTACGATGAACGCGAATGAAGTGTTGCTGATGCCGCGGAGCAGCGAGGCGTTGACGCCGTAGGGCCGAGCAAGTGATCGAAACTGGATGAGCTCTCACGAGCGGCCAGCCCGCTACGGTCCGTATCACCGCCGTTCCTTCTTGCGGGCGGACGAAAACGAAGCAATCTGCTCGACAAATCAGCTTTGGGGCCGGCGACGCCGAAACTTTTTCGCAGGTCTGTTCCCAGCGGTCAAGGCATGGGATGGACCGCTTCCTGAAGGAGTCGTCGGCGTCGAGTTCTATACCGATGTGGCACCCGATTCAGGTTCAGCGCCGGGCTGGCCGGAATGGACGCAAGGCAGTGCCGGAGTCATTGTTCTGGAGCAGGATGAATTGGTGGCGATCCCCGTTATTGTTACCATCAGACACGACGCGGAGTAGACGGATGCGAGTGGCCAAGCCTAATGAACTGAAGACGCACGCCTTCCCGATTCTGACGGCACGTATTTCGGAATCGGAGCTGGCGAAGTGGTTTCCGGTTCAATTTCAGCAGATCAATGATCCGCAGGAAGCGCCGGAGCCGTCGAAAGCGGCTCTCATCAAGCTCGATACCGGCGACTACTTCGTCCTCTACTACGGCGAGATCTCAAAACAGCTGATGTTGCGCATCCCGCAAGCGAGTGATGCCTCGGCTTTCCTGAGCGCGCTGTTCCGCGAAGTGCCGCTTCCACGCAGACGGATTCTGTGGCGACGTGAGGATGCCCGCCTGCCTCGGCATATCGCTGCCAATCGGGTAACTGCTCCAGCCGCGCATCGTCAAGGCAAGTAGCACACGCTTCCGAAGTACGATGCCCTCCGTGACCGTCCTCCACGTCGACCTCGCCGTCCCTGCCCAGCTCCTCGTCCTCATCGGCGGTGGCGAGTTTTCGTTCGGTGAGACACGCGAGATCGATGAGTTTCTCCTGCGGAGCATGCCGGCAGATCGACGGACAGTGGCCTTCATCCCGGCGGCGTCGGGATCGGCGGAGTACGCGGGACATTTCGGCACGTATCTGCACGGTATCGATCCGACGGTCGAGACGGTGAACGTTCCGATCTATCGCGGGCGCGACAGCCGGCGGCAGAAGAATCTGAATCAGTTGCTCGCGGCGGGGATGATTTACCTCGGCGGTGGCGTCACCAACAACCTGCTGGCGGTGCTGCGCGAATCGGCGGCGGATCTGGCCATGCGCGAGGCCGCAGCCAACGGCACCGTCATCGCCGCCATTGGCGCCTCGGCGTCATGTTTCGGCATCGCCGCGCGGGACATGCATGGGATTGCCGCATCGCTTCCGGGGCTGGGCTGGGTCGCGAACACTGTCGTCGAAACCGCCTTCGATCCTGATGACGACGGCAACCTGCGCCGGCTGATGTCGGTCCCCGAAACGCTCCTAGGCCTCGGGATTCCGGCACGAACGGCGCTGGCGATCCGCGGCGATGGCACTACCGAAATCGTCGGCGGCGGGAACGTGGCCGCGTTCCGGAAAGCGCAGGCCCGCTAGTTGCACGGTTGGGCTCGTTCCGGAGGTTGACTATTTCCACTTTGGCCGCTGATCAACAAATCCTTACCATCGACGAGCTGACACGCCTCTTCAGCGTGCTCTCTCACGATCTGAAATCGCCGATCTTCTCGATCGACGGCTTCAGCGATCTTCTGCTCACCGACTACAACGACAAGCTGGACGAGGAAGGGCAGGACTTCCTCCGCCGCATCCGCTCCAGCGCGCAGCAGATGAAGCGGGTGCTCGACGAGATGTCGCATCTGGTCAAGCTGCTGGCGCGCCCGAACGTGCGCCGCCCCACGCCGTTGCGAGAGATCCTCGAGGAGGTCATCCTCAAGTGCAACTACCAGATCGAAGAGGGCGACGTGAAGGTCACACTCCCCGACGATCTGCCGACGGTCAACGTCGATCCCGAGAAGATGCGCGAAGCGATCGGCGCTCTTTTCGCCAATGCGCTCTTCTTCAATGACCGTCCGAAGGGTGAGCGAACCATCGCCTTCGAATGCGACGTCGATCCGGACGGCTACCGGCTCTGCGTCCAGGACAACGGCATCGGCATCGACCCGCGCTACACGAATCAGATCTTCGAGCTCGGTCTGAAGCTCGACAAAGCCCGCGGCGGCGGGCCGGGTTATGGCCTCTATGTCGCCAGGCGCGTCATCGAGAGCCATGGAGGCAGGATCAGCGTCGAGTCGGCTCCCGATCAGGGTGCCAGAGTCTGTTTCACGATCCCGCGGGCCTGACGGCTACCGGCCGGCTGGCGACAGCGTGGCGGCCACCGCCTCCACCGCCGGCGCTGCCTTCGGTCCATCGAGCACATCCTCGGGCAGCGGATCTTCGCCCGGGAGGCCGATGATGCGGATCATGACGTAGCGGTCGTCGGCGACGTCGACGCCGAGGAAGTGCGCGGCTGCCTGAGAAAGATCGATGGCGAACTTCTTCACGTAGGGGCCGCGATCGTTCACGCGCAGGCGCAGCTTCCTGCCCGTGGCCCGGGAGGTCACCTCGACCCATGAGCCGAGCGGCAGGGTTAGATGGGCGGCAGACACCTTTTTGTTGCGGTAGCGCTCCCCGTTGGCCGTCAACGTCCCGTCGAGTGACGTCGAGTAGTAGCTGGCCAGTCCCGATAGCCGATGCTTCATCGCCACCGCTGCGTACTTGAGGATTCGGAGCTTGAACGGGTCGGAGTCGGGCTGAGCGGCCGGCGGATCGCCGCAATCGAGGCGATAGGCCTGCATCGCCGCGTCGCCGAACCGGATGGCCCCGTCGCGAACAAAGCTCTGCGCGCGCGACGGCTGGGCGACGGTCAAAACCGCGGCTACGAAGAGGCCCAAAGTCAGTTTCGTTTTCATTTCGTTCAGTACAGCCCGGTCATCTTAGCGGTATTTCAATGGCCGAGCCAATTCATGCCAGGTTTGAATATCTAACTTCTTTTGAATCAATTAGTTCAGTTGAGCCTGGATGGCTTCAGGATTGCAAAATAACTTCCGACACCATGCGGTTTTCGGGAGGGTCATGGAGATGAGCGAGCTCAAAACCAGCAGGCCGTTTCAGGAGAGGTTCCTCGACGGATTCGATCGTTCCGAGCTGCGGAACGAAGTCCAGAAGACCAAGCCCCGCCGGCTGAGCAGAATGCGTCGCAAATACGCCGGATGGGCGCTCGGCGCGTCGCTGGCCCTGGGCGGGATCGGGATCCCGCTGAAGGTCACCAATCTCCTGCAGTCGGCCGGTCCGAAGGCCCACGCGAACCCGGATGCTACGGCCGAGAAGCCGGTGCCTGACGCGCCCGACACCAGAGTTCAGATCGCTAACGACCTGGCCACGGCGAAGAAGATCGCCGATCAGGTCAGTGGCGGGGTCACCGGGGCGGTTAACGATGTGGCCAGCACCGTGGCCTCGGCGCCGTCGCAGGTCGCCGAGGCGCCGAAGGCCATCGCCAACGTGGCCGAGCAGGTCCGGCAGCGCTTTTTCCAGAAAGAGGTCCCCTTCGGCGGGATCATCTACAGCGAGGCCAAGAAGAATGACCTGCCGCCGGAGTTGCTTGCGGCGGTCGTCCACACGGAGTCGAAGTTCGTCCCAACGGCGCGATCGAATCGCGGCGCGGTTGGACTGATGCAGCTCGTTCCGAACACCGGTCGCTGGCTGGGTGCGAACAACCTCAACGATCCGGCGCAGAACATCCAGGCGGGCGCGAAGTACCTTCGCTACCTCACCGATCGTTTTTCGGGCGACCAGCAGAAGGCCATCGCTGCCTACAACGCCGGCGAGGGCAATGTCCGCAGGTTCAACGGGGTACCGCCGTTTCGGGAGACGCGAAACTACATCCAGCGCGTGCGCAGCTTCCAGCAGGACCTCGGCGCGCGTGCCGACAGCCAAAGTGACGTGGTCGGGGCGGCGCAGTAGACCCGCATACAATACCGGGCCATGTCAGGGCCTCGTTTGATCGTCGGCGTGATCGTGATGGGTATCGGCGTCCCGCTGACGATCTTCTTTCTGCTCGACCTGCACACGCCGTCGCAGTTCCTGACGGTCGCCGCGACGACGTTCATGGCTTGGGGCGTGGGCGACTTTCTTTCCACGATTCTGGAGAAGCCTCGGCTCCAGAATCGCTCGCCAGGAATGGCGCTGAAGGAAGATCTGGAGCGGCGGAAGGCAGTGGATTAGTAGATTAGTGGGTGTTTCCTCGGCCCGCGCGCCTCTTTCTAATCCACTAATCCACTAATCAACTAATCACTAATCCACTGCTTCATCTTCTGCAGCAGCTGATCGATCGTCAGCATCCGTTCGGCGCCATCGGATTCGCGGCGGAAGATGGCGTGATACCAGCCCTTCATCCCGATCGGGCGGTAGAACTCGTTACCCATGCGCAACTTGCCGCCGGAGACGAGTCGCAGGAAGACCTGCTCGTACGCGGATCGGGTCAGACGCCGGTCAGGAAACGGGGTCTTGTAGCTGGAGGTTCTGCGCTCGCCGGAGCGGCGGCGCTCGACACGTCCGTTGCCGGACATCAACGACGTGCTGCGGCGATCGAGGTATTGAACCGGCCGGGGAGGAAGCAGCGTCGCAGGTCTATCCGCGCGCCGGCGTGCAGCAGGACGTGCGACCAGAACGATCGGCGCTTTCGCATCCGTCACCTTCTGCGTCTCGGTGAGGTGGTCGTGCCGCGCCTGGGCGCGCTCGATCACGTACGCATCGAGCGATTGTGCCTCCCAGGTCTGACGCGCCGACCGGATCAGCTCCATCTCCGCCTGGTAGTTGCGCACCTCGTGGATGACCGAGCCCCAGCGGCAGAGGCGGCCGACGTCGTCGTACGCGGCGGGCCGGTCGGCCAGTTCCAGCAGCGACGGCGCACGGCCCGAGAGAACCGCAAAGAGCAGCCGCATGCTGAACGGGTCGGAGTACTTGCGGATCGAATGGCGGAAGTACCAGGCCGTACGTTTGGCCATCGTCCGCAGCGACATCGTCTGGCCGTGCTGCGTCTTCCAGATCGGCGCATTCACGTCGCCGGTGTAGGGACTCTGCGGATAGTGGAAGTCCTTCGTCAGCCATCCTTTACGCGTGGTGTGCTTGCCGGGAACGACGCCATCGACCACCGGAATCGGCAGTTTGCGGAGGATCGAGAGGTCGTAGGTCGGCCAGCTCATCACCTCGCGGACGATGCCGACGATCAGCGTCGCCGCGGCGATCATGAGGCCGGGATCAGGCGTGAAGTCGACGGTGACCTCGATCCTGCCGCCCCGAGGCCGGACGCCGACGCCGGTCGAGCGTCGATTCGAGGCCACCAGCATCACCGGGACGGGAAGGATGTACGCCAGCAGCAGCGCCAGCGCCTTCTCGTTCCTCCCCGCGCGTTGCTGCCGTTTCGGGATCTCGTAGGAGATGTTGTAGTGACTGCTGTAGGCCTTGAGCCGGACCGTGTGGCCGTTGGCTTTCTCCCACTGCGTCAGCTGGCCGCGTACGAAGTCGATCTGTTCCCACAGGTTGCGCACCATGCGCGCGGTCGAATGCGGCGCCAGCTCGATGACCGGCGTGACCACTTCGATCACTCCTCGGTCAAAGTAGACCGCCCCGCCGGTCGGCAGCTGGAGCGAGGTTTTTTCGCGCGGCAAAAGCGTCCGGTCGATGAACGCGCCGGGATGGCCCCAGTACTCGCGCGGGTCGATCTCGACCTCGTCGAGCCAGACGTTGAACTCCGACTCCATGCCGATCACCGGCATGGCCAGACGCGTTCGCTGCAGAGCCTTGTCGAGTCCGCTCTGGTTCTTTGAGTGAGGCGTTCGAGGCATGCGAACGGTTTCCCGCGTTAAAGGTGGATTGATGAAGCTGCTGCTGAGTGCATAGCAAACGGCAGGCCGACGGCGTTGCTACTCGCCGTTCGTAACCGTTCGCCGATCCCGTCTTCGCCGATCCTCGAATGCGAACCTTGGCCGGCTCTCCTGCGGCACTTCCATCCGATCCTCGCTGATCTCCCGCGGGATGACGGTGATGTACCCGAGGTCGAAGTGGATGTGATCGTCGGCATTGGCGCCGGTGACGTGGCCGTACGGAAGGATGTGAATGTCGTCGCTCAAATCCTCGGCGATGGCGTTGTACTTATCGATCGTGTCCTTCCCTTTCAGGATGGTCGTACCGATGCGGTAGACGTCGGCGGCCGTGGCCCACATGTGCGGGGTGGCGGTCAGGGAGAGCTTGTGCGACGGCGATCGGTAGCCGCCGTTGACCGGGATGTGCACCGAGGCGCCGGCCTCGCGGCGGAACTGCTCGAGGTAGAAGGCCAGCACGCGCACGGCGCAGGGCACGTAGCGCGGAAACTGTTGCAGGCGTGGCGCTTCCTTCAAGTCGACGAGGGTGAATTCGTTGAGGCCGAAGTGGGGCGAGAGGCGAATGCTGACCGCCGTCTCGTGGTCCGGGATCTCGTAGAAGTAACGCGGCAGGCGATGGCGTCGGCCTTCCGCATCCTTCACCATCTCGCCGGGTTTGAGCAGCGACCGCAACTCGTCATCGAGGTCGAAGGCGTCGACGACCTTAATCGATTGCTGGTCACTCATCCGTCATTCCGGCCAGGGTGTTGTAGATGTCGCGCGAGACCTCGGCCACGGCACTGCCGCGGCCCTTTTCGGGGCTGAATTGCGTGAGGATGACCAGCACGTACGGCTTGCGGCCTTCCAGAAAAACGATTCCGGCGTCGTGATGCACGGTGGAGATGTTACCGGTCTTGTGGGCCACGCGCGCGGCCTTCGGCAGTCCGGCCGGAATGCCGCTCCGGTATTGCTGGTCGAGCATGATCGCCAGCATCTCGCGGCTGGCATTCTCGGAATAGGCCTTCTCTTCGGCGATGACGCGGAGCATTTTCAGCAAGCCGTTCGCGGTCACTTCGTTGTTGAGGCCCGCATCGAACGCGGCTTGGTCTTCGACACCGCGAAGGATGCGCACGCCGTCGATGGCCAGCTCGTCGAGAGCATGCTGGATGTTGTCGATGCCGACGACGTCGACGAGCAGGTTTGTGGCTAGGTTGCTGGACTTCGTGATCATCCAGTAGGCCAGCTCGCGAATCGTCAACGTCTTGCCGAGATGGCCGTAGACGTCGGGATCGGCGTCGCGCCCGAGGTCGAGCATGAACGGCTCCTGATTGACGATGCTGGTGAAGCGATTACGCACGTGCACCGGCGCGTCGAGGGCCAGCTCGCCGCGATCGATCTGGCGGAAGACGCCGAGGAGGACGGCCAGCTTCATCGTCGAGGCGGCGTGGAAGTAATGGTCGGCGTTGTACGACCACTGAATCGTCGTCTGCGCGTCCCAGAACGAGATGCCCAGCTCCTCGAGATCGTGCTCCTTTTTGATCTCGAGAACGCTCCGATACAGCGAGATTTCGGAGGCGGCGACCGAGGCGGCTGGCGACGCGGTTTTCATCGGCCTCCCGCGCGCAACCACCGCCCGATGCGCTCGATTCCGGTTCCGATGGCGTCGAGCGAGGCCGCGTACGAAATGCGCACGAACCCTTCGCCCATCGAGCCGAAGGCGATGCCGGGGATGACCAGCACCGCCGCGTCGGTAGCCAAGGTTTTCGCGAAAACGACGGTGTCGCAGGCTGGCACGGGAACGAAGGCATAGAACGCGCCGGCAGGCGGCGGGATGGTGACTTCGAGCTCGCGCTCGACGGAGAAGAGCGCGGTCTCGCGCTGCGCCCGGAACTGCGCGCGGATGCGATCGAGCCATGATTGGTTCCAGGCGTCGTCGCTCAGAATCGATTCCGCCAGCGACTGCGAGAACGCCGAGGCGCAGGTGGCCACGTATTGATGCGCCGTGACGATCGGTTTCATCACCGCCTCGCTTGCAAGCACCCAGCCGAGGCGAAGCCCGGTCATGGCGTGACTCTTCGACATCCCGCCGACGACGATGACGTTGTCCGCCATCCCCAGCATCGACGGCGGCGGCGCGGCATACCAGATCTCGCGATACACCTCGTCGCTGACCACGAGCGGGCCGGCATCGGCGATGCGCTGCAGGGTCGCGCGGTCGATCACGCTGCCGAGGGGATTCGATGGCGAGTTGACGATGATCAGCTTCGTCTTCGGCGTGATGCGTTTCAGCAGTGCATCGACGTCGAGCCGCCAGTCCGAGGGATCGAGGTTGTATGGCACCGGCGTCGCGCCGGCGATGCGCGCCAGCGTCGCGTAGGAGACAAAACCGGGATTCGGAACGAGCACCTCATCGCCGGGGTCGACGTAGGCCTGGAAGATGGAGAAGAGCGCCTCTTCGGTGCCGGCGGCGATGCAGACTTCGCTCTTTGGGTCGAATTCGGGAGTCGGGAACTGCCTGGGAGCGCGGGCGTCCAGCCCGCCATTCTTGGCAAGATTCTGCTCAGCGGCGGGCGGGACGCCCGCGCTCCCAGCGGCGATCAGCTTGCGCAACGCCAGCGTCCCCGCATTCGCCGTGTAGTGCCACGAGCCGGTCGATGCCGCGCGCACGGCAAATTCGCGCAGCGTCTCATCCGGCTCGACGTTCGGCTCGCCGATGCCGAGGTTCACGCACAGCGGCGTGGCCAGCGCGTTGATCTGGCGGATGAGGGAGAGCTCGATGCCGTCGAGGCGGTGGGCGGGTTGGGGTTGCATGGTTGCTGAGTTGCTCGGTTGCTGCGTCACAAAGTCGTACCAAGCAACTCTGCAACCAAGCAACTACCGAAGCGCCTCCTCCAGCGCTGTCGCCGAATCGGTTTTCTCGTCGCGATACTTGATGATGACCGGCGTGTAGATCTGCAGCGCGTACTGCTCGGCGAAGTCGCCGCGCATCGGGCGCGAGCCGGGGATGACCACGGCGCCGTAGGGGATCTCCAGCGGGCGGTCGCTGGTCTTGCGGTAGATCTGGCCGCGGACGATGTCGTAAACCGGCGTCGATCCGGTCAGGATCACGCCGGCGCCGATGACGGCGCGCGAGCGGACAATCGTTCCTTCGTACAGCCCGCAGTTGCCGCCGATGACGACGTCGTCTTCGACGATCACCGGCAGACTGCCGACCGGCTCGAGCACGCCTCCGATCTGCGCGGCGGCGGAGAGATGGACGCGCTTGCCGATCTGCGCGCAGGAGCCGACCAGCGCGTGCGAGTCGATCATGGTGTCTTCGTCGACGTACGCGCCGACGTTGACGTACGCCGGCGGCATCATCACCACGCCTTTGGCGATGTAGGTGCCGCGCCGGATCGA
>Ga0157378_10005072_pt1 | contig 11566 bp, 8 predicted proteins | sample M65metaG_FD_115309 | JGI IMG/M metagenome (GOLD analysis project Ga0157378, IMG submission 115309) | Miscanthus rhizosphere microbial communities from Kellogg Biological Station, Michigan, USA - M6-5 metaG | ecosystem: Host-associated > Plants > Roots > Rhizosphere > Soil | place: USA: Michigan...
GCGGAGAGACTTTAAAAGAGAAAGAGCCTTCTGCACTTCGGCCGGACCGTCACCCGACAATTGCAACCTGGAAACGTCGAAGAAGCGGTCCCTGCCGATGGCGCTTAGCCGGGCCTTCACATCAGGGCGAGTAGCATCACACGAATAAATCACCACGAGACCTGCGGCCTGCAAAGCCGCGTATTGAGTCTCCAACTCCGCCACAGAAACAGCAGCGCTCTGCAAAAGCAATACCTCGAAGTGATCATCGAACAGGGCGCGTTCCAGGCGCGCGGCGAGCCCCGGATTGTCTTCCACGATGACCAGTCCAGGATGGTGGCCGTGGCGTTTGTAGCGCTCCGCAGGGGTCACCGGCTCGCGTTCCTGAGCGATGCTGACGTCTACTGTGGAGGTTTGGTCCGCGAGATCGGCGCGAATCATCCCAGCGCCCAGCGTGGCGTTCGAAATCGGGTCAATCAGGATGAAGCTGCCGGTAATCCGGTTCTCCGTGTACGGATCAAAAAACAGCGGGCTGACGGTTTCGAACTCCACATAGGCGATGTCGTTCATCAGCAGGCTGCTCACCGGCTCCTGGACGAGCGTGTTCACGTTGACGCGGTAGTGGATCTTCAGCGCTTTCGCGCGCACCGTGCGTGAAGTGTGCTTGAGCAGATAGCTCTTCCCCGGTTCGGCGGGCTCGGCGTTGAACCAAACGACCATGGCGTCAAAGTGGCGCGAAACGCGGGGCGGATGCGCGGCCGACACCAGCATGTCGCCGCGGCTCAGATCGATCTCATCCTCAAGAGTGAGCGTCACAGACATCGGCGGAAAGGCTTCGGGTGCATCGCCGTCAAACGTGACGATGGATTTCACTCGGCTCTTCTGCTCGGACGGAAGCGAAACCACCGAATCGCCGGGGTGAATCACTCCGCTCGCAACGGGACCCGCGAATCCTCGGAAACTGGCGTCCGGGCGAATCACATACTGCACGGGAAAACGTACTGCATCCGAAGGCGTTTCCATCCGGATCGGCACGGTTTCAAGATGTTCGAGGAATGTCGGCCCGCGGTACCAGGCCATGTTCGCGCCGCGCTCGACAACGTTATCGCCCGCTAGCGCGCTGATCGGAATCGTGACGACGTGCGGAACGGCAAGCTGTTTCGCCAGCGCATCAAAGTCTTTTTGCAGCTTCAGAAAAACTTCTTCACTGTAATTCACTAGGTCCATCTTGTTGATCGCTACGAGCACATTGGGAATGCCCAGCAGCGAAGCGATGTAAGTGTGCCGCCGCGTCTGCGCCAGAACGCCTTTCGTCGAATCGATCAGGATGACGGCGAGATTCGCGGTCGAGGCCCCGGTGGCCATGTTGCGCGTGTACTGTTCGTGGCCCGGTGTGTCCGCGATGATGAATTTCCGGCGCGGCGTTTCAAAATAGCGGTAGGCAACGTCGATGGTGATGCCTTGCTCGCGCTCCGCCCGCAAGCCGTCAGTTAGCAGCGAAAAATCGACAGCGCCGGTGGATCGATTGATTCGGCTCTTTTTCACCGCCGCCATTTGATCTTCAAAAACAGATTTGGAATCGTGTAGAAGCCTGCCAATGAGCGTCGATTTCCCGTCGTCCACGCTGCCCGCGGTGGTAAAACGCAGCAAATCCTTCTCCAGGTTCTGCTGCATGAAGGATTCGAAGCCAAAAATTTCCTGGTTCGCCGCAAGGCTCATTAAAAATAGCCCTCGCGTTTCTTGATCTCCATCGAGCCTTCCTCATCGTGGTCGATGACGCGGTTTTCGCGCTCCGACCGCCGGAATGAAATCATTTCTTCGATGATTTTAGGAACTGTGTCGGCCGTCGAGCGAATCGCGCCCGTGCACGGCACGCACCCGAGCGAACGCATCCGCACCACCATCTTCTGCGTCTTTTCGCCCGGCAGCAGATCCCACTTGTCGTAAGCCACGACGATCGAGCCGCCGCGAATCACCACGTTGTGCTCCTTGGCGAAGTACAGCGGCACGATGGGTATCTTTTCGAGGTAGATATAAAACCACACATCCGCCTCGGTCCAGTTCGAAAGCGGAAACACGCGGATGCTCTCACCCTTGTTGATTCGCGAATTGAAAATATTCCATAGTTCGGGCCGCTGATTTTTCGGGTCCCACTGCCCGAACGAATCGCGGAAGGAATAGACGCGTTCCTTGGCGCGCGACTTTTCCTCATCGCGCCGCGCGCCGCCAAATGCCGCCGTGAAATCGCCTTCGGCGAGAGCGTCCAGCAGCGACTTCGTCTTCAACAGGCCGCAGCACTTCTGCGTTCCGAGCACAAAGGGGTTCGCACCTGCGTCCAGCGCTTCCTGATTCTTGTGCACGATCAGCTCTGCGCCAATTTCCCGCGCGTAGCGGTCGCGAAACTCCACCATCTCCGGAAATTTGTAGCTGGTATCAATGTGCAGCAGCGGAAACGGAATTTTCCCGGGGAAAAAAGCCTTCTGCGCCAGCCGCAGCATCACCGAGGAATCTTTTCCGATCGAGTACAGCATTACCGGCCGCGCAAATTCCGCCACCGCTTCGCGCAGAATGTGAATACTCTCCGCTTCGAGCGCCCGCAAGTAATTGATCCTCTGCGGCGTGAGCAGTGCGGCGCCTTGGCTGCCACTGGTTGGCATAGTCGTGTTCACAGCTTCTTTGGATGTCTCAGCCATCGATCCCGATTCCCGCCGATCCCCATCATCACTCATACTTTCAGGTTCACCACCCACACTTACAGTTCATCGCCCATACTTACAGAGTCATTCTGGGCGAAGCGAAGAATCTCCGTTCGATTGCAACACGGGAGAGAAATTCTCCGATTCGCTCTGACAACAGCCATGTCGAACTCCCCCGAAAGCAAGAAACCCACCAACCAGGGCTTCCGGTGGTGGGTCCGTATCATTGCCAGTCTCAAAAGGTTGCGCCGGCGTGATTACCCTGTCCACCCTGCCCTTGTACAAGCGCGACAAGCCATTCGGCTGCAACAGTACGCGCTAATATTTGCGGGGTGGATCACTGATTGCACGTCACTTAGATTACCCGAATGCTAAAACCCTCGCAAGGCGAAACTCGGCGGCCTCGAGTAGCACAGACTTCAGTCTGTGGGTTTAGTCCTTACAAGTACCAAAATCCACAGACTGAAGTCCGTGCTACTGACGCCCGAAACTTCTTGACACCCCGGTAAGGGTTCCCTATACTTTCTGTCGCTGGACACGTGGCGATTTAAGGCAACTTGCTCCACGTAAAAAACTGCTAAAGAGTCGGACGAGCACTCAGATCGAGTTTTTGAGCCCTCCCCCTCTTTGGCGCGGAGGGTTTTTGCTTTTTGGGAAACCTCTCTTGCGCCGCCCAACCTGCGGCAGTTTACCAGTCAAAAGTGTAGAACCGATCTTCCCGCTGCGCCATCTGATACCGTGCGGGCTGAACGCAGGAGGCCAAATGGCCGAGCATTATCAGCTGAAATGCCGTGAATGCGGCAAGTTGTGGGGCAACCAGGCGCGCTCGTTCTGCGATGAGTGTCTCTCGCCCCTCGAAGTTGTCTACGATCTGGATGCCATTCGTCCCCTGTTTACGCGCAAAAATATTGAGGCCGGTCCCACGAACCTCTGGCGCTACAGCGCCCTGCTTCCGTTGCCCGAAGATTACCAAGGATCGGTTCCCGCGGGCTTCACGCCGCTCGTGCAGGCCCGCCGCCTGGGCAAGAAGCTTGGGACCACCAATCTCTACCTGAAAAATGATGCCGTCTGCTTCCCCACCCTGTCCTTCAAGGACCGCGTGGTGGCGACCGCGCTGGCCGCAGCGCGGCGTTTTGGTTTTCAAGTCGTGAGCTGCTCTTCAACCGGAAATCTTGCCAATGCCGTGGCTGCGCAGGCCGCGCGCGAAGGTTTCGACGCCTGGATTTTTATTCCTTCCGACCTCGAAGCCGCGAAAGTGACTGGGACGCAGGTCTTCGGTGCAAAAGTTGTGCGCATCGCGGGCAACTACGATCAGGTCAACCGGCTGTGTTCGCAGATCGCCGAGAAATTCCGCTGGGGATTCGTGAACGTGAATTTGCGGCCCTACTACGCGGAAGGATCGAAGACGGTGGGATACGAAATCGCCGAACAGCTCGGCTGGCGCCTGCCGGATAACATTGTTTGCCCGATGGCCGGTGGCTCGCTGATCACCAAAATCCGCAAGTCGTTCAACGAGCTCATTGCGTTGGGGCTCGTCGAGGAAAAGAAAGTGAAATTTTTCGGCGCTCAGGCCACGGGCTGCTCTCCGATTTCGGACGCCGTCAAACGCAGGCTGGAACAGTTTGAACCGCAAAAGCCTGCGACGATTGCCCGCTCGCTGGCTATCGGAAATCCGGCCGACGGTTATTACGCCGCGCGCGCCATTCGCGAGAGCGGCGGCTGGGCGGAGGATATCTCCGATCCGGAAATCGTAAAAGGCATTCAGCTGCTGGCCGAAACCGAGGGAATTTTCACGGAGACCGCCGGAGGCGTCACCACCGGCGTCACGCAAAAATTGCTCGAGCAGGGTTATATTAATCCCAGCGAGACGACCGTGGCCTGCATTACCGGCAACGGACTGAAGACGATTGACGCAATTTCACAGGAATATACACTCACTCCCGCGATTGAACCGCGCCTGACGGTCTTTGAAAATTTCATCAATGACCGCATGGTGGCCGTCGCCGGAAATTAGCGGCACGTGCAGGAACATTTATCGAGATGAAAATCACAGTCGAAATTCCCTCAGCCTTGCGACGTTTTACCGACGGAGTGCAAACCATCGAATGCTCGTCGGAAACCCTGCCGGATCTTTTGGGCGAGATCGAACAACGCTTCCCGGCAATGAACAAGCACCTGCGCGACGATAACGGACAAGTGCGGCGCTTCGTGAACATTTACGTCAACGAGGAAGACATCCGCTTCCTGGGCGGCAACAACTATAAGTTTCAAGAAGGGGATCGCGTGCTGGTCGTACCCTCGATCGCCGGCGGAGCGCCTGGAAATGCTTGGGGCTGATGCCCATAGGCCGCAGCGGGAGTCGCAAGGCGCACCGGCGGGGAACTTTGGCTTGACAAATTCGGCGGCTGCTTTAATCTGTAGAGGCAATGATGGCATCGATTCTCAAGGGAATTACCATTACCACGCGCACGCCCAAGTGTTGCCGGGCGGCGCGGACCCCCTTGGGAGCCAAGGATATGCAAGCGCAGTAAGACATCCTTCAGCTCTTAACTGCGGCCCGCGAAGCCAAAAGCTCGCGGGCGTTTTTATTTTGGGGGACAACGTTTTTGGCATAGCCGGTCCCAGAGACTTACTGAGGAACAAATGAGCGCAGCAGCGCAGGAAAAAATCGACGGCGTGCAGGCGACCGCGGAGAACTGGAGCGCGGAGGAAGTGGTGCGATGGGGATTCGCGGAGTTTGCTCCGGACGCCGCCATCGCTTCAAGTTTCGGGGCCGAGGATGTTGCACTCATCGACATCGCGTCGCGTGTCCGCCCGGATATCCGGGTTTTCACGCTGGATACGGATTTTCTTTTCGCCGAAACCTACGAACTGATTGACAAGATCGAGCAAAAATACGGCATCCGCGTTGAGCGTGTGAAATCTTTGTACACGCCCGAACAGCAGGCCGCGAAATTCGCGGAAAAGCTCTGGACCATTGATCCGAATCAGTGCTGCTCGCTGCGCAAAGTCGAGCCGCTCAGGGCAAAACTGGCCGGCCTGTCGGCCTGGGTCACCGGCATCCGCCGCGATCAGGCGGCGACGCGAGCGAACGCCAAAAAAATTGAGTGGGACAAGTCTTTCGGCCTCGTTAAATGTAATCCGCTCGCTGATTGGACCTGGGATCGCGTTTGGGAATACGTCCGCGATCACGACGTGCCCTATAACCCCCTGCACGAGCAAAATTATCCTAGCATCGGCTGTGTGCAGTGCACGCGCCAGGTTCAGCCCGGAGAAGACCCGCGCGCGGGACGCTGGTCTGGCTTCGCGAAAAAGGAATGTGGATTGCACGCGCCGGAGTAGATGCGCCGCAATCGCGTATATGGAGCAAACAGCTTTAGCCGTGCCTTAAAGAAACTGGATGAAAGCGGCATTGCAAGTTGCGGAAAAAACCAATACCGGTGTCATTCTGAGCGAAGCGAAGGATCTCTCTTTTGTTTCTCCTCTTATACTCTGATCGAAGAGAGATTCTTCGCTTCGCTCAGAATGACAAAACAAAGTTTTTTCGTCGCCTGTCGAGCCGCTGGCCGTTGAAATTGAAACGGTGGAAGTGTTCTAGATCGAAAGTTGGAAGCTCTATCAGGATATGACCATGAGTTTGTTTCCCATGTTCGTAAAGCTGGAGGGCCGCCGCGTTCTTGTAGTGGGCGCCGGATCCGTAGGCGAGGCCAAAATCGAAAGCCTGCTCGCGACCGACGCCGCCGTGCGTGTGGTCGCTCCGAAAGCCACGCCTCGCGTGCGCGACTGGGCACGCGAAGGCCGCGTCGAATGGGTGGTCCGGGAATACACGCCGGCGGATTTTGGAGGCGTGTTTTTGGTCATTGCCGCAACTGGATCGCCTGCGCTGCACAATGAAATTTATGCCGAAGCCAAAAGTCGCGGCGTGCTTTGCAATGCAGTGGACGAACCGGAGAGGTGCGACTTCTACTTTCCCGCCGTCGTTCGCCGCGGCGAATTGCAGATCGCGATTTCCACCGGCGGCCTGAGTCCGGCCCTTGCGCAACGCCTGCGCAAGGAACTGGAACAGCAGTTCGGTCCGGAGTGGGAAGAATGGGTCGCGCAACTGGGCCGCACGCGCGACGAATTGCAAAGCATTCCGATGCCGCCGGATCAGCGCAAACGTCTGCTGCACCAATATGCGAGCCTGGATCCCAAGCCGCATTAGAGGCCGCAGTATAACATCTGGACGCGGCACTTGATTTTGCTGTCGTTCTGAGCGAAGCGAAGAATCCCACTTCGATTTCGAATGAACAGAGGAATTTTTCGCTCCGCTCAGAAGGACAAAGTGGTTGGTCGAAGCAGTTCGTCGAAGTGGTTGATCAAAGTTGCTGGTTCATCGGAACCGAGTTGGGTAAGCAGGAGCCAGAATCGAAATGGCGGGAAAAGTTTATCTGGTAGGCGCAGGCCCGGGCGCTCCGGAATTGCTGACGCGCAAAGCGTGGCGCGTGCTGCAGTCGGCGGATGTCGTGCTTCACGATGACCTCGTGCCGCAGGAGCTTCTGAACATCCTTCCGCCGAGGGCGCAACTGGTGAACGTCGGAAAGCGCTGCGGCGCCAAGGGAATTTCGCAGCCCGAAATTAACTCGCTGATGGTTCAACTGGCTCACGAAGGAAAAACGGTCGCGCGGCTCAAGAGCGGCGATCCCCTGCTGTTTGGCCGCGCCGGCGAAGAAATGGAAGCGCTCCGCGCGAAGGGAATTGATTTCGAGGTGATTCCGGGCGTCACTGCGGCGCTGGGAGCGGCCGCTTCGGCGCAAATTTCACTTACAGACCGCCGCTATGCGTCGCGTGTCGTGTTCGTAACGGCGCATCGCGAAGGCGGCACCGGCCTTCGCAACGAGAGGCATGTGGCTGCAGATACCACATACGTCATCTATATGCCGGGCCATCGTTACGCCGAACTTGCGGCTGAATTGCAGGCCGCCGGAATCGGCTCGGAAATTCCCTGCGTCGTGATTTCGCGCGCAACCACCAGCAACGAGTCCATCTTCCGAACCACCGTCGGACATTTGCAGGAGTGCCCGGAAGCCGTCTCGCCGTCCTTGCTTGTCGTGGGAGCGGTTGCCGGACTCGCGACGGTAGAACGCGCGGGCGACGGTGAATTTTCAGGCAAGCTCGACGAAGAAATCCTCCAGCTTGCGTTGCAACATCCATACCATGATCTCCACGGGAGGGGCAGTGTCGAATAATCGTGTAAGAGTGGGAATTCTGGGCGCGACCGGAATGGTCGGCCAGCGTTTTGTGCAGATGCTCGAGAATCATCCCGATTTCGAGATTACGGCGCTGGCCGCATCGGACCGTTCGCAGGGCAAAACTTACGGTGAGGCCTGTACGTGGCGGCTGGTGGGTGACATGCCGGCCAATGCCAAGTCGATGGTCGTGCAGCCCCCGCAGCCGCCGCTCGATTGCGACGTCGTGGTTTCGAGCCTGCCTTCGGACGTGGCGCGCCAATCGGAAGAAGCTTTCGCGCGCGCCGGTTATCCCGTAATCAGCAACGCCTCTTCCTTTCGCATGGACGCGGACGTGCCGCTCCTGATTCCTGAAATTAATTCCGATCATTTAAATGTACTGGAACGCCAGAAGCGCGAGCGCGGTTTCACCAGCGGCTACATCGTGACCAATCCGAATTGCTCGACCATCATCATGGCGCTGGCCCTCGCCCCGCTCCACGCGAAATTCGGCCTCGAAGCCGTGATCGCCACCACGCTGCAGGCTGTCTCGGGTGCGGGCTATCCTGGAGTGCCCTCGCTGGATGTCGTGGACAATGTGCTTCCTTTCATCGATGGTGAAGAGCCGAAAATGGAAAGCGAGACGCGAAAAATTCTGGGCCGCCTCGGAAATAACTCGTTTGAGAACGCGCCGTTTGGTGTGAGCGCGCAATGCCACCGCGTAAATGTGGCCGACGGCCACATGGTGGCCGTTCGCCTGAAACTGACCAAGCGCGCATCCATCGAAGAAGTTCGCGAGGCGCTTGCCTCGTACACTTCGGTACCGCAAAAGCTCAAATTGCACACCGCACCCGAACACCCCGTGATTGTGCGCGGAGAAAAGGACCGCCCGCAGCCACGCATGGATCGCGACGCGGGCGGCGGCATGAGCGTCACGGTCGGCCGCCTCTTTCCGGACAGTGTCTTCGACTATCGCTTCGTGGTGCTCGGCCATAACACGATTCGCGGTGCGGCCGGCGCGGCGATCTTGAATGCGGAATTATTGCAAGCGCGTGGATTACTGCAGCGGAAGTCCGCCGATGAAATTGCGGCTCCTGCCGAAGCGAGAGTCCGATGAGCCATCCGGTCCAGGTGATGAAATTTGGCGGCACATCCGTCGGCAACGCCGACCGGATCCGCAGCGCGGCGGCCATCGCGGCGGAAGCGTCGAAGAACCGCGCCGTTGTCGTAGTGGTCTCCGCGATGTCCAGTGTGACTAACACGTTGATCGCAGCGGCTGGAAAAGCAGCGACGGGCGATGAAGCCGCCGCCGAAGCCCTTACCAAGGCGCTCCAGGAAAAGCACCACGAAGCCATCGGCCACCTGATTTCCGACATCGAAAATCGCCGGCAACTGCTCTCCGAAATTGACGCGTTGATTGAACGCGCCGCAAATTATTGCCGCGGATGCGCCCTCCTCGGCGAACTTTCGCCGCGCGCGCTCGATGTAATTGCCGGCACTGGAGAACGGCTGACCGCAAGAATGACTGCAGCCGTTTTGCGCGATATGGGCCTTCACGGCGTGGCATTTGACGCGACAGATCTGATCGTCACTGATGAAGTGCACGGCGGCGCTCGCCCGCTTTCGGAACCAACTCGGAAGAAAACGCAATCGGTTTTGCTGCCGTTGCTCGAAGCCGGAGGAATTCCAGTCATTACCGGCTACATAGCCGCAACGGCCAAAGGAATTCCCACCACGCTTGGCCGCGGAGGATCGGATTATTCCGCGACGATTCTGGGGGCGGCTCTCGATGCCAGCGAAGTAATCATCTGGACGGACGTAAACGGCGTGCTGACGGCGGACCCGCGCATGGTGCCGGACGCTGCCACGCTCGATGAAGTTTCTTACACCGAGGCGGGCGAGTTGGCCTTCTTTGGCGCAAAGGTGCTTCATCCGATGACCCTGCGCCCCGTCATTGAAGGTGGCATTCCGGTGTGGATTCGCGACAGTTTTCATCCGCAGCTTGCCGGCACGAAGATCACGCACTCGGTACGCCCTGCCCCACAGGGCGTAAAAGCCGTCACCGCGACTCGCGATGTTGCCATGATTGCGATCGCCGGTCCGGGCATCATCGGAGTCCCGGACATCGCGGCGCGCATTTTCACTGCCAGCGCTTCGGCGCACGCGAATATCGTGATGATCTCGCAATCATCCTCGCAGGACAGCATTTGCTTCGTTGTGCAGGCTGCCGACGCGGCGCGCACAGAATCGGCGCTGCGTGAAGCGCTCCATGACGACGTGCGCCATCACGATCTCGAACACATAAAAGTAAATCGCAATGTGGCCATCGTCGCCGCGGTGGGAGAAAACATGGCCGGCACGCCGGGAATCGCGGGCCGTGTGTTCAGCACTCTGGGCAAAGAGTCGATCAACATCATCGCCATCGCGCAAGGCTCGTCCGAATACAACATTTCTTTCCTCGTGGAATCGAGCGGGATGGAAAAGGCCGTGAAGGCGCTGCATCAGGCCTTTGGCTTGGGAAACCAGAAAAAAACCGACGGCGCGCGCACTGTCGCGCAGGTTACGACTTAACTCACCGCATTGCAGCGGGAAATCAGAACTTATTCGCACAGGCATCGGATGAAGTGCGGCCAGTGGAACAACCCAGGGAGGCTCACAGGCTGCGAAAAAAGGATCTCTCTTCGATTTAAGTATCAGAGAACAAATAAAGAGAGATCCTTCGCTTCGCTCAGAATGACAGCATTTTAAGTTTTTTTATGTAGCCCGGGTGTAGTGACAGTTCATGATTGTGTAAACGCAGCCTTGCCTGGGTCCCCGGCTGTCGCTATCTTCGCGCCCCCATTTGCGGCAAGGTGTTCAAGGATGAGGTAGACGCTTTCCGTGGACTCCGCGGCACCGATGCCGGCGGCTATTGCCTCAGCGGTCTGAGGCGTGGAGGAAAGTGCCGCTTGAGTTTTTGCTTGCAGGCTCAACACCGCCGCCGCAGCTTTCTTTCCTGCTTCAACGCCCGGCTGGTGATACGCGTTAATGTGAATCAACGAAGCGTAGAGTCCCACCGCACGCTCGAACAGCGCGATCAGCGCGCCGACCGTGCGCGCTTCGACTCGACGAATCGTGATCGTCATCGACTGGCGATCATTTCCGTAAAGCGCTTCCCGCGTACCAATCAGAAACCCGCTGAGGTAATCTCCCGCAGTCACTCCCGGCTCAACTTCCGCCGAAGATCCGCCGGATTCCAGAACGCGAACGAATGTCACAAAGAAATTGTTCACACCGTCGCGCAATTGCTGCACAAACGCGTGCTGGTCTGTGGATCCTTTATTTCCGTAGACCGCAATTCCCTGCTCCACGCGGTGTCCGTCGAGATCGAGCTGTTTCCCCAGAGACTCCATCACCAGTTGCTGTAAATAGCGGCTGAATAGCAGCAGACGGTCCTTGTACGGAAGGACAACCATGTCTTTCTTTCCCTTGCCGTCCGTGGCCACATACCACATCAACGCCATCAGCGCCGCGGGATTCCGACGCGTGTCGTGAATGCGTGTAGCGGCATCGCATTCCGCCGCTCCCGCCAGCATTCCGATGATATCGATTCCCTGCAACGCCGCGGGCAGCAGTCCGACGGCAGAAAGTTCGCTGGTGCGGCCGCCAACCCAGTCGAACATGGGAATTCGCGCAAGCCAGCCC
>Ga0157378_10005073_pt1 | contig 11566 bp, 7 predicted proteins | sample M65metaG_FD_115309 | JGI IMG/M metagenome (GOLD analysis project Ga0157378, IMG submission 115309) | Miscanthus rhizosphere microbial communities from Kellogg Biological Station, Michigan, USA - M6-5 metaG | ecosystem: Host-associated > Plants > Roots > Rhizosphere > Soil | place: USA: Michigan...
CGGTCAGCTTCAGGACCTTCTCTTCGGCAATGTATTCAGCTTCGATCGTTATGCTCATTGTTGGATAAGGATAACGCTCATTCCATTGCCGCCGGCGATACGCCATCACATCTCGATCTGCGCGCCCAGCTCGATGATCTGATTCGTCGGCAGCGAGAAGTACTGCGCGGCGCTCGAGGAGTTGCGCATCATCGAGGCGAAAAGCCTCTCGCGCCAGAGGGCCATGCCGGGGCGCTTGGTCGCGATCAGCGTCTCGCGTCCGAGGAAGTAGCTGGTGGTCATGGCGTTGAAGGAGCCGATCCGTTTCGAAAGGCGGTCGAGGTGCTCCGGAAGGTCGGGGTCTTCCATGAAACCGAAGCGGAGGACCAGGCGTGAGACGCCCTGGCCGAGGTCCTGATACTCGAAACGCTCCTCATCGGCCAGGTGCGGGGACTCTTCCACGTTCACGCTCAGCAGGATCACGCGCTGGTGGACGACCTTGTTGTGTTTGAGGTTATGCAGCAGCGTCGTCGGAACGCCGACGGCCTGGCGCGAGAGGAAGATGGCCGTGCCCGGGACGCGGGGAATGCGGCCGGCGGCGAGATCGCGGAGCAGGTCGTCGGTCGAGAGCGTCGATTCTTTCAATCGCTCGGCCAGAATCTGCCGGCCGCGCGCCCAGGTGGTCATGACGATGAAGACCAGCGCGCCGATGGCCAGCGGGAACCAGCCGCCCTCTTCCACTTTGACGATGTTCGCGCCGAAGAAGGCCAGGTCGATGATGAGGATGGGGATGGTCAGGCTGAGCACTGCGATCAGCGACCAGTGCCACCGTTCGCGCTCCACGATCGCCAGCAGGGCCGTGGTGATGCCCATCGTCGCCGTCACCGCCACGCCGTACGCCGCCGCCAGCGCGCTCGATTCCTTGAACGCCAGTACCAGGCCGATGGCGGCCACCATCAGAAGCCAGTTGACCGAGGGGATGTAGATCTGCCCGATCTCGCGCGCCGAGGTGTGGCGGATCTGAATGCGCGGCACGTAGCCGAGCTGCACCGCCTGCCGCGTCAGCGAAAACGCCCCGGAGATGACCGCCTGCGAGGCGATGACCGTGGCCACCGTCGCCAGAATCACCAGCGGGTATTTGGCCCAGTCGGGCGCCATGTGAAAGAAGGGATGCGACGCCGCGGACTTGTCGCGCAGGAGCAGCGCGCCCTGCCCGAAGTAGTTGAGCAGCAGGGCGGGGAAGACGATGACGAACCAGGCCAGCCGGATCGGCCGCGCGCCGAAGTGGCCCATGTCGGCGTAGAGCGCCTCGCCGCCGGTGACGGCCAGGAAGACCGCGCCGAGGACGAGAAATCCGTGCAGGCGATTGACGATGAAGAAGTGCACAGCGTGTGTCGGCAGAATGGCCAGCAGCACGCGCGGCTCGGTCATGATCCAGCGGATGCCGAGGATGGAGATGACCGCGAACCAGATCATCATCACCGGCCCGAACATCGCCCCGACCCTGGCCGTCCCGACGCGCTGCACGATGAAGAGGATGATCAGGACGACGACGGTGATGATCTCGACGTACGGGCCGAAGACGGGCGTGGCCACTTCCAGCCCTTCGATGGCGCTGAGCACGGAGATGGCCGGCGTGATCATGCCGTCGCCGTAGAGCAATGCCGATCCGAAGAGGCCGAGGGCGATGAGGATGGCCCGCCGCCCCGACTGCGACTCGCGCGTGCGCGCCAGCGACATCAGCGCCAGGATGCCCCCTTCGCCGCGGTTGTCGGCCCGCATGACGAAGACGAGGTACTTGAGCGAGATGACGATGATCAGCGACCAGCAGATCAGCGAGAGGATGCCGATGATGTTGTCCGGCGTGACCGCCACGCCATGTTTGAGATGGAAGCACTCACGCAAGGCGTAGAGCGGGCTGGTGCCGATGTCCCCATACACGACGCCAAGCGCGCCGAGCGAGAGAACGAAGAGGTACCTGCCGCTGACCTTCCTGTCTGGGGCTGCATCCATCGGGCGCGGGAAGTTAACACAGGAAGGCGAATCACCACAGAGACACAGAGATCGCAGAGAGCCTCCGTGTCCTCTGCGCCTCTGTAGTCGAATGCCTTTCGCCCGTTAGTTCAATCGTTTGAACTCCGACTCGCCGGCGATCGACGGAACGTGACCTCGCATCCGCGTCCGGCCATGGTATTGGGCGCTGCAAAGTGCCACGTGAGAAGTCCCTCGGGCAGATGGACGTACCACGTTGCGACGCGGTTCCGCGAGCGATCGATATACGAGACCCACACCGCCTCGGCGCCGCCAACGCGCGATAGCACCGACTGAAAAACGTTCTTTCTCTCCGAAACACGCTGCTACGAAGCGTCCACGACCGGGACTTCGCCGGAGGCGAGGATGGCGGTGAGCTCTGTGGCGGGCATTGGGGCATTAATCAGGTAGCCCTGCATCTGGTCGCAGCTGTGGCGTTTGAGGAAGGTGGCCTGGTCGGTGAACTCGACGCCTTCGGCGATTACTTTCAGGCGCAGGCTGTGGCCCATAGCGATGATGGCGGTCACAATGGCGGCGGTGTCGGGATCGCGGGTGATGTCGCGGACGAAAGACTGGTCGATCTTGAGTGTGTCGATCGGGAAGCGTTTCAGATAGGCCAGTGAGGAATGTCCTGTACCGAAATCGTCCAATGAAATGCGGATGCCGAGTTTCTTGAGGTCATAGAGTGTGCGAATGCTCGCTTCCGGACTTTGCATCGCGGTCGATTCGGTGATCTCCAGCTCCAGAAGGCGCGCCTGCAGGCCGGTCTCGGAGAGGATTTCGCGCACCAGATTGACGAGATCGGGCTGCTGCAGCTGGCAAACCGAGAGATTGACGGCCAGGGAGAGCGTATTGAAACCGGCGTCGTGCCATTTTTTCGCCTGAGCGCAGGCGGTGCGCATGGCCCAGGTGCCGATCGGGATCATCACGCCGATCGCTTCGGCCAATGGGATGAACGTCGCCGGCGGGATCGGTCCCATTTCCGGATGCGTCCAGCGCAGCAGCGCTTCCATGCCGGTAATACGGCCGGTGCGAAAATCGAAGATGGGCTGATAGTGCACGGCCAGCTCGTGGTGGGTGAGCGCCCGGCGCAGGCCGTGCTCGAGCGCGATCCGCTGCAATGCCTTGGCGTTTACGACGGCGTTGAAGAGCTGGTAGTTGTCGCGGCCCTGTTCCTTGGCCTGGTACATCGCGGTATCGGCGCTCTTGATCAGGGTCTCGGCGTCGATGCCATCCTCGGGGAAGATGCTGATGCCGATGGAGGTGGTGATGTAGAACTCGCGCCCTTCGATGTGGAAGGGATAGCGTACCGCTTCCAGGATTTTCTGGGCCACGAGCGCGGCATCCTCGGCATGCGTCAGCTCGGGGAGAAGGAGCGTGAACTCGTCGCCGCCGAGGCGGGCCACCGTATCGCTGTCGCGCACGCAGGACTGCACCCGCGCCGCCACCGCCTGCAGGAGCTGATCGCCGATGTTGTGCCCGAGGGAGTCGTTGATGACCTTGAAGCGATCGAGATCGAGGAAGAGCACGGCCACGCGCGCTTCGTGACGCTGCGCGTGAGAGATGGCCACGCTGACGCGGTCTTTGAACAGCAGCCGGTTCGGCAGCGTGGTCAGGGCGTCGTGGTAGGCGAGGTGCTTGATCTGTTCCTCGGCATACGTGCGCTCGGTGATGTCGCGGACGACCGCCACCATGCCGCCGCCTTCGATGGCGGTGAGCGAGATCTCCTGCGGAAAGAGCGAACCGTCGCTGCGCAGGCCGGTGGCCTCGCCGCGCCAGCGCCCGCGCTGCTGCACCAGCGGGACGACCGTGGTGATGAAACGAACCTGCTCGGGCGGCTCGTAAAGATCGCAGATGGAGCGGCCGACGATTTCCTTCGGCGCCGGGTAACCGAACAGCTTCGCCAGCGCGTCGTTGACGTAGGTGAAGTCGAGCCGGCCGTCGAGGATGCCGATGCCATCCATCGACGCGGTCATGGCCGCGGTCTGCTGGCGGAGGGTCTCGTCGGCATGTTTGCGCTCGGTGACGTCGGTGCCGACGTGGAGATAGCCGGCGAGGTTGCCGTGCTCGTCGCGCAACGCGGTCACGGAGAGGAGGACGATGATCGGCTCGCCGTCGTTCCGAATGTAGGTCCACTCGCGCTCTTCCAACCCTTCGCGCGCGGCGCGGCGGACGAGGACGTCGAAGCCGTGCAGCCGTTCGCCGAGCTCGAAGGCGAGGCGGCGGGCGTGCTGGACCAGCTCCGTGTCGAGATGAAGCTCGGTGACGTTGCGGATTCCGATGACGTCGGACGCGGCGTAGCCGAGCATCCTCTCCGCGCCGGAATTGAAGACGGTGATGACGCCGTGCGGATCGGTGGCGATGATGGAGACGCGCGTGGCGGCGTCGAGCACCGCCTTCCGTTGCGCGTTCGCCGCGGCCACCTGCTGGTCGGCCAGCTTCCGCTCGGTGATGTCGAAGACGAAGCCTTCGAAGACCTCGGCGCCCTCGACCAGATCGATGGCGTGGGCATTGAGCTGGACCCAGATGGTGGTGCCGTCGCGCTTGCGCCACAGCAGTTCTTCCTCGATGGCGTAGCCGTTGGCGGCGAAGCGCTCCAGGGCGCTGGCGCGCTCATCCTCGGAGACGTAGACGTCGGTGGCGAGATTGCGGCGCTGCAGCTCTTCGATCGAGTCGTATCCGAGGATCCGCGCCAGGGCGGGATTGGCCATCAGGATCGTGCCGTCCGGCTTCGAACGGTAGATGCCCACCGATGCGTAGTCGACGATGTTGCGGTACTTCTGTTCGGATAGCAGCAGCGCCTCCTCGGCGCGCTTCCGTTCGGTGATGTCGTGGATGATCGAATACAGCAGCGTGCGGCCACCGACGACGATGGGGCCGGAGTGGACTTCGACGTCGCGCATGTCACCGCTGGCGAGGCGGTGACGGAAGACGAAATAGCTGCGGCGCTGCCGCTCGGCGTTGGCCATCTCGGATCGGACGCCGGCCTCGTCGAGCGTGTTGATCTGCCAGACGTGCATCGTGCGGAGAGTGTCGACATCCCATCCATAAAACTCGGCGGCGGCGACGTTGGCGTCGACGATGCGGCCGTTTTCGGGATCGATCAGCAGCTGCACGGCGCGGTTGTTCTCGAACATCTGCCGGTAGCGGCGCTCGCTCTCGCGCAGCGCGTCTTCCTGGCGTTTCTGTTCGATGGCCGAGGCCACGTGCTGGGCGACGAAGACGAGGAGATCGCGATCGCGCTCCGTGTAGCGCACCCCTTCGTCGTAGGTCTGCACGCCGATGACGCCCCAGGTGCGGTCGCCTGTGGTCAGTGGGATGCCGAGCCAATCGACCGAGGGGGCGCCGATCGATTCGACCTCACCGGTTCGTTTCAGCTCATCGAACTCCTCGGGCGTGGCCAGCAGCGGCTTGCCTGTGCGCAGAACGTACGCCGTCAGCCCACGGCCAGGCGGACGTCCGACAGGAGCGGGATCGTATTTGTCGACGAAGTAGGGGAAGGTGAGGATGTCGCGCGCGGCGTCGTACTCGGCGATGTAGAAGTACGTCGCTTCCATCAGCCCGTTGACGATGCCGTGTACGGCGCCGTAGAACTCGTCGAGGTTGCGGGCATCGCGGCTGAGCGTGGCGATACGGAAGAGCGCCGACTGCATCTGCTCGTTGCGGACGCTTTCTGTGACGTCGCGGAAGTACCAGGCGCGCCCGCGGATTTTCCGGCCCGAGACGATCGGCACCGAGGCGCGCGAGAGCACGCGGCCGTCTTTCATTTTGACGGTGTCATTGCTGCGGACCAGGTCGGGATGCGTGTAGAGATGGTTGACCAGCTCGATGAACTCGTCCCAGTCCTCGACCTTGTCCGAGGCAAAGCCGAGCAGTTCGTTGTCGTCTGCCGCGCGAGCCGTCTCCTCGGGGATGTCCCACATCTCCAGGAACCGGCGGTTGTAGGAGAGGATGCTGCCGCGATCGTCGACCACGAGGATGCCGTCGAACGTCGCCTCCTGCTGGGCGCGGAGGATGGCCACGGTGGTCCGGAGCGATTCGTGCGAGGCCCGGGTCCGGCCGCCCCGGAGCCAGCGGGCGAGCGCGTTTCGAGCGTTTGCGAGATGCGGGGGAGGTTGTACTTCCATGCAGGTTGGCGGGCTATTTTAGGTGAATTTCCATCCCGTCGTCAGTCGGTGCGGTTGTGAGAGCGGAAGAACTGCCACTGCGTCCAACTCGTCCAGACATAGTAGGCCACGAGGATGGCGATGAAAACCTGCCGGCCGATGAGGCTGAGGACGAAGATGCCGAGGCCGACGATCAGCGAAATCCAGATCGAGATGATGAATGCCGGCCGTTCGTTCAGGAAGAGTCGGAAGAAATTGCGGAGGATACCGTTGCCGTCGAGCGGTCCGATCGGCAGCAGGTTGAAGATGCCCCACCATTTGTTCGCCCAGGCCATGAACGGAAGAAGAGCGCGGAGAAAGGGATCGGTCTGGGCGACGGGTACGTGGATGGCGATCTGCGTGGCGATCCACGCCAGGAGGAAGCTGGATGCCGGTCCGGCCGCGCTGATGAGGAGATCCTGCCACGGCCTGGCGCGGCGCTCGTTGTACGTGGCGCCGCCGATGCCGGCCAGGATGATCGTGCTCGAGCCGAATCCGAGCCCGGCGATCATCGCCGCATGCGCCAGCTCGTGCCAGAGGACGCTGATCAGCAGAACCGGCGCCCACAGCAGGGCATAGTGAATCCCCACCGTCTGGATGTCGGTGGTCATCACGAAGAAGACGATGAGGATGAGGAAGCTGAGGTCGAGGGCGATCGTTGTGCCGAAGATCGTCCCGAGGTGGATGCGGCCCATCAGACGGGGGAGTATACGTGGGGAGCGCGGGCCGTTACTGCGTCGCCTGGGGCGTCGACGCCGTCTGCATCCGACTCGGCGCGTTGCCGAACTGAATGCCGGTTTCCACCTCGACCGCTTCTCCGTTCTCCAGATATGGCTTGAACCTCCACTGCAGGAGCGCCTCGGTGATGATCGCGGCCTGCGAGGCGAAGGCGCTGATCACATGAACGTGTTTCACCTTGCCGTCCCTGCCGATGATGATGCGCACCGGGATGGCGTTGAATTTGCGCTCGGTGAGCACGGGATCGACCTTGCTGATGACGTTCTGCTGCGCGTAGCCGGCCACGCAGCGCGGGGAATCGCCGGCGGCCAGTTTCATCTGATCCATGTCGTGCACGATGCTGTCGAGCAGCTTGGGGTCGCGGCTGTTGAGAAAGAACTGGATGACGTGGCAACGGACCTGCGTGGCCAGGACGTACCAGTGCAATCCGGCCACGGGCGACGTGTAGTCGAATCGCGCAAACGGCCGGCCGGCGATGGTTACCTCGGACGGCGGATGCTCGATGGTGTAATACGACTGCAGGTGATCGCTGGAGTACTTGATCAGCTCTTTGGCATTGCGGGGCGGAATGATCGAGAAGAAAAGATCCTGCGCCGTGATGAGAATCGTTCCCCTGCTGGCGCCCTTGAACGTGCTCGAAGGGACGAAGTTCCCGAGCACGTAGCCGGCGTTCTCTGACGGCGGCGGGCCGCTGAAAGGCTCCGTCCAGTCGGATGGCAGGCGATACGAGAAACCGAAGTATCGATTCTCATAGACATCCTTGACCAGCTTTCCGCCTTCAGGCAGCGGGGTCCTGGTATCGCTGGCGCTCGGCTCCGCTCCCTTCACCAGGATCGTGTTCGCCGGCAGTTGGGCGAGAAGAGACGATGCGCAGAGGAGCAGAAGCAGGCAGACGAGCTGGCGGCGAAGCATGTGTGAGCCTCCTTGAAGGAGCCGGCCACTGACGCATGCGCGTCAGCAGCCGGCCGGGACGACGTCGATCAGAGAGATCGTAAGAAGTTGAGGATGTCCTGCCGTTGGCTTGTACTGAGGTTCTGGAAGAAGGTGAAGGACGATGCGTTGGCCTCCGAGCCGTTGGCGTTGTGCGCCAGGATGGCGGCCTGGATGTCTTTGGTGCGGCCGTCATGCAGGAAGAAGATGCGCTGTCCGGCGCCCCACAGCGGCGCGGTGCGGAACTGGTCGCCGCCGGCCCCGCCCTGGGAGACGTTATCCGCCAGCGTCGTCCCCATGTGATGAATCTCGAGATCGCTGAAGAGATTCGCGGTGGCGTTGCTCAGGCCGGGGGTGAATGTCGAAGCCACCGACGTCAGCGACGGGGTGTGGCAAATGGCGCAGCCGATGGCGCTGAAGAGACTGCGGCCGTTGTTGATCGAGGTGGAACCGCCCGGCACCGTCGTCGATGGAGTGGGCGGCGCCAGAAGACGCATGAACATCGCGAACTGCGCCAGATCGCTGAGCGTGCCGATGGCGGTGGTGTTGAAGTTGGTGTGGTCTTCCGGCGTGGCATTGCCGCGGCAATTCGCCGGCAGGCCGTTGGTCGCCGACTGACCGCCGATGATGCCCATGTCTTCACCGGGCAGCGGCCGTTCATTCTGGAAGATCTCGTTCGTCACGCCCTGCTCGACGTTATAGGCCTCGCCGGCGAAGAGCTCCAGCGACTTGTTCTGGGCCTTCCAGCCGAAGCGGCTGATGGTGCCGTCGTTGCCGTTGTGGTTGAACGTGCCGGTGACACCCTGGTTGTTGTTGAAGTTGTTCTGCTGGTTGACCAGCAGGGTCTCGTCGGCGATGTTCTCGACCAGGCCCAGTCCGAACGTCGGCGTGGGGATGCGGAAGATGACGTTGTTCTGGGACAGCTGGCTGGCAAATCCCGGCTGGGCGATGCTGCACGGACCGGCATCGACTCGCCCGGTGATGGTGTAGAGATCCTCCACGCCGCCGTTCGGTTTGTTCGGATCGGGAACGCCGTTCGTGGTGAAGAAGATGAAGCGCGCCTCGCGCACCGGCCCGTTCTGAGTGATGAACGACGGCACGGTGTTCTGTGCGCCGTGCGCGGTGGCGTCGGCGACCTGCGGATTCACGCTCGGAGCGGTTCCGCCGACCGCCGGCTGGGCGTGGCATGCCGCGCAACTCCTGGAGTTGAAGCGCGGCCCGAGGCCCTTGCCCTCTTCGCCGGCAAGCGAGCCCGTGACCGAATCGATCTCCTGGAACCGGTCCTTGGCATCGTTGAAGAAGTTGAGGATGGTGACGGGATTGTTGGCGGCGACGGAAGCGAGCGGCGCCCCCGCCGCCGCACCTCCGCCCCGAACACCTGGATCTGTCTGGCCAAACCCCTGTACTGCGAATAACAACGAGAGAGACAACGCTAACGGAATGACTCGCCGGGTGGTCATGGCACCTCCTCCAAAAGGTTAAAGAGAGAGACGACGAGGCAAAGGCCGACGCGACCTTCACCCTTTCACTGCCCGGGCAGGAGCGCGAAGGGGTGGACGAGTCCCCCTTCTTGTTTGTCACAGAAGTCGTTCCGAATTGTGACGCTTTAAGTAAGGAGAGGTGCGAAGGGCGGAAACCCACACCACCAAAAATGGCGCTTTGCGCGTTGTCTACGCTGCCGCGCGTTGTCTGCCTTCGGCGTTGGCGGGTTTGGTGCGCCGGCGATCAGGACTTCCCACGCGCGACGTGCAGACAACGCGCGAAGCGCAGCTTAGATCGCCGCGTGGATGGGCGACCGAAGGGTCAGGCGGAAACGGCTTCCAGCCGTGACCGTGAAGTCGAATTTGCCCGTCGCGGCAGCTCCGGCGATGCCGACACCGGCGCCGATGGCGGCGCCTTTCGCCGTCGCATCACGATTGCCGCCGAGGGCCTGGCCGGCAAGGGCGCCGATGATGGCACCGCCGGTGATGACGGTGGCGTTGTGCTTGGCGTGCGCTTTTCCTTCGCGCGCGTAGTGCGAGGTGTGCACCCCGACGGTGTTTCCGTTGGCCAGCGTGATCGAATGGAGCGAGAAGTTGAGACTGGCCGAGCCGCCGATCCGTCCCGAGGCTTCGACGCTGTTGATCTGGACGATGGCGCGAGCGCCAGCGCGGGCCACGGTAGTGCCGTTGATCACGATCGGTGCGGTCAGTTCGGCAGGCACCGTCGTCCCGGGTCTGGCGCTGGCTGTGGAGATCGATTGCCGGAGCTTGAAATGGACCGGTGTCCCTGCCGGAACCACGATGGTGCGGGCGATGGCCGTGCCGGCGGAAGCGAGGGTGACGAGCAATGCAAGCGAGGCTGCGATGTGATTCTTCATTCTCATGTCACCGTCCTCTGCAATTTCCGTACTGGGACCGCTCGCCGGATCGCGGTCTGATGGTACTCTCCAGGCATCACGAATCTGGAGGCTGTCATGACCGATGTGATCGCGATCCTCGACCGCGAAGTGAATGAGCGCCACATGCTGAACCATCCCTTCTATCAGCGCTGGAACGCCGGTGAGCTGACCCGCGGCGAGCTCGAAGAGTACTCGCGCCAGTACTACCCGTACACGCTGGCTTTCCCGACGTTCGTGAGTGCGATGCACGCGCACACCGACGACATCGCCATCCGCCAGTACCTGCTCGAGAATCTGATCGAGGAGGAGCGCGGCCCCGAGAATCATCCCGAGCTCTGGCTCCGTTTCTGCGACGCCCTCGGCGTCGCTCGCGATGAGGTGAAGGCGACGTCCGCCAACGAGGCCACACGCGATCTCATCGACTCTATGCGCACCCACGCCCGCAGCGAGAAACTGCACGAAGGTCTTGCCGCGCTCTACGCGTACGAGTCACAGATCCCGGCAGTGGCCAAAGCGAAGATCGACGGTCTGGCCGCTTGGTACGGCATCACTGAGCCGCGCGACGTGGCCTTCTTCGCCGTCCACATGACCGCCGACGTGCTGCACTCGCAAACCGCCCGTGAGCTGCTGGAATCGCTCTGCGACACGCCCGAGAAATGCGAAGAAGCGCGTGCCGCCGCCGCGACGACGGTCAACGCGCTCTATCGTTTTCTCGACGCGGTGAACTGAACCTCCGTGCTCTCCGTGCCTCCGTGGTGAAAGCCCACGGTCGCCTTGCGCCCTTCGCCGCCTTTCCGGCATGATGTCGGGAATCCCACAAAAACCGGCGGAGGTCTCCATGAGTCTCTTCGACTATCCCCGCATCAACATCAAGGGCACGGTCAACCTGAACCCGGGCACGGCCAACAATGACGACTATGCCGGCAGCTATTCGCTCATCGAGGGACCGTGCGCGGGCGAGACGCTGGCGCTGATCGACTCGAAGCTCGTGCAGCCGCGCACCTTCCAGATGTCGGATGACGACTTCATCGCCTGGGTGCAGAAGGCGCATCCGTTCAAGCCCGCGGCCGGCGGGCCGCCGGAGCCGATCATCCCCGCCGAGTGGAACTACTACGGCGACATGACCTCGGCCGTGAACAGCGGAGCCGCCAGCGTGATCGGCGTGCAGACGGGGCCGGGCAAGTTCTACACCGCGCCCGAGTCCTCGGGGCCGACTACGGCGCTGATCGGCGCGCCGCCCACCTACAACGACGGCATCACCGAGCTGAACTCGGAAGGCTCGCCGCCCGGCACGCAGTTTTTCATCGAACAGCTGACGTTGATGAACGGCGATTTCGTGGCGCTGCAGGGGCCGGCTTCGAAG
>Ga0157378_10005074_pt1 | contig 11565 bp, 11 predicted proteins | sample M65metaG_FD_115309 | JGI IMG/M metagenome (GOLD analysis project Ga0157378, IMG submission 115309) | Miscanthus rhizosphere microbial communities from Kellogg Biological Station, Michigan, USA - M6-5 metaG | ecosystem: Host-associated > Plants > Roots > Rhizosphere > Soil | place: USA: Michigan...
TCTGCCAGAAGACGGGGCGAGCCTCCGAATATCGAAATACTCCACAGACTGGCCTTACGGGGTTGTTCCTCGCGCGAAACGAGTAAATGAGATCCGTCGGGAAACCAGTCGTCCACACGGGCAAGGAAGTTTGGCGGCAAGGGCACAGGGTGGGCTTCAGCCGTGCGAATCTGCTTCAGATAGACACCTGTGTTGTCCGCGTAAGCGAGGTACTTGCCGTCGGGGGAGATGGCCGCGCTGCTCACGCTATTTTCTGATGAATTCGAGGTTAGCCTACGTTCAATGACATCCGTGCGCCGCGATGGAAGCCGCCACGCTGCCCACACTAAAACAGTAATTACGATTGGTGAAAGGCAGGCGATGGCGATCCGATAACGCAAGAAAAAAGATGATTTGCCTTGCCGTGGAACTGCAGCGATTCCGGCTGGATACGAGGAGCCATTGACTGGAGCAATGAAGCGATAACCGCGGCGGGCGAGCGTCTCAATAAAGACCGGAGCGTCCGCCGATTCGTCCAGCGCATCGCGTAGCCTCTTGATGGCTGCATTCAGACTGTGATCGAAATCAACAAAGGTATCCTCAGGCCAGAGTTTGTTGCGCAATTCCTCTCGAGTGACGATTTTCCCAGGATGTTCCAGCAGCGCGGCCAACACTTGAAACGGCTGTTCCTGAAGTTTCACTTTCTGCCCGGCGTGGCGGAGTTCACCGGTTTGTAGATCAAGCTCGAACGTGCCGAAGCGGATGATTGAGGATGAGGAATTGTCTGACATGGAAACGTCTACTCGGCCGAAGTTTAACACCTTTCGTGTACAGTTCTGGCGAGTGATCTCATCGTCCGAGGTTCCGAGAACGATGGGTTCTGAATCGTCATTTTGTTCGGACGACCACTGTCTGCGAAGCTGAGTCTTGCGTGACTGCCTCCTGAATCGTCGGCTATACGGAAGTTATCCCGAAACCGCGTTCGAGGATGTAATCGAAGCAAACGGGCGCCGCACTTGGACGATTAACGCCGTTATCGGAAAAGTGGAGTAATGGTACGGGTTCCGAAAACCCGACCGGATGCCGGCCCCAACCTGTTGATTCAGAAAGGCAGGTGCCGATCGTTCTGTGGGTTCCAAAAACAGATGAGTCTGTTGAAAAATCAGACCAACGTCAAAAGTTAGTCTCGCGGCAGGAATGGGCTTCAGCGCTCTTTAATCCTTCCGCGAGTCTTAAAACTGCCGCAAAACCATTCCTTACCAAAACCTCACGGCATGCTGAGCTCTGGTGATTGCTTTTGAGCAAGATGCCGTACCAGCCTCTTCAGGTTTTGGGCTGTGGCTGCCAGGTAGAACTGCTCAGCGACATTCCATAGTCGTCGCAATCGTACCTTGCGCAGCTTAATCTGTTGCTTGAGTTCGGCGAACAGAGCTTCAACCTTATAACGCGCTCGTTGTGAGCGCTTGTAATCCGGCGTACTGGCCAACGCGCGAACTGTTTGTCGCACTGGCTCCTCCCAGTGAACGAATAGTCTCCGACTGAGACCCGGGGTACAAAGCTTCTTCTGCGGACACTCGCGGCATTGCTCTTTCGTCGAACAATAGAGATTACCTCGACTACCACGTGATCGACCGCGAAAACGAAGTGTTTTTCCTTCGGGGCAGTAGTAGGCATTCTCTTTTGGCTCGTAGCGGAAATGCTCTGCTGTGAAATGTCCTTTAGTCTGGTGACGGCGATCGATGACCGGAATGTGTGGTTGAATGTCTCGTTCCAAGAGCCAAGCCAGAAACTTTCCACTTCCATACGCCTTATCGGCCGCTAGATTCTGTGGCTGAATTCCGAACTGACCAATATGCTCAACCATGCGCCGAGCGGCCAATGTTTCTTGACTGAACAAGGCCGGCGTTGCATCGACCGACAAAATGACTCGGCTCGTCGTGTCGACAAGGTAGTTGTCGTAGTATCCCAGCGTCGCTGGCCCACTCTTGACGGCCCAGGTTGCATCTGGATCGGTCGTCGACACTTTCTCTTGAAGCTTGGTGCTCCTTTCTGAATCTGGGACAGGGTTCTGTAGCTCCAGTTCGGTCAGATACTCCTGAACCGTTCGGGAGAGTTTTGCCGCCTCCACTAATCTCTCCCTGGGAACTCGGCTTTGTTGGCTGGCATTGGCAGCCACAAGGGTCCCATCTACCGCCACGTTTCGTCCCTCGACGAAACCCGCCTCCAAACAACGGCGCACGATCTCCTCAAATACCTTCCGAAATACACCGGACTGCCGAAATCGACCGTGGCGATTCTTGGAGAACGTGGAGTGGTCGGGAATTTCTTGGTCAAAACCGAGGCGAGTGAACCAACGATAGGCCAGATGCATGCGCACCTCATCCATCAACCGCCGATCGCTGGTGATCCCATAGAGATAGCCAATCAGCAACAGTCGCAATAGAACTTCAGGATCGATCGAGGGTCGGCCTGTGGGGCTATAAAAATCTTTCAGTTGTTCTCGCACGAAACTGAAATCGACGTGGCCGTCAATTATTCGCAGCAAGTGATCGGTGGGAATCTGTTCTTCCAAACGGAAATAATAAAACAATGACTCTGTCCGTCTGTGCTGACCCATCATCGGCGGTGTTCCTCCCTGCTGTACCCAGTAGCACAACAGGGGATAGTCTCGGCAAATAAAATCTGCTCCGAAATCTGCTCCGAGTCGACTTTTTCAACAGGCTCAGATGTTTCTGAGAGGCCGCTCATACCCTGAGATACACTTCCGTCATGAATGAGTTCAGCCGCCGGCACAGACGTCTGGGGGACGAAAATGTCTCGAAAGCAATGGCCATCGGATGTCGCGGAAAAAATCTTAGTTGATTGCAAGCGGATGTGTGCAATTTGCTTTCATCTCTTGGGTGATCCACGGCTCAACATGAGGGGGCAAATCGCCCACATCGACAGAAATTCGGAAAACTCAACAGGGGAAAACGGTGCCTACCTTTGCAAGGATCATCACGATGAGTACGATATTGTGTCAAAACAGTCGAAACGCCTTACACCGGGTGAATTGAAGCTGGCTGTAGCGAGCCTTCTCGAATACGTCCAAGCCGGAGGATTGCCGACCGCCCCGAACATTCCGACGCGATCTTCAAAAAGCCGGCGGCGCGACGTGCGAATCAGCATCGATCTCTACGATCGGCGGTTGGCCATCTATTCGAGAACAGTCCAATTCTTGCGCGAAGTCGCAAAGGATTTGAAGCCCACTTTTCCCGTAATCCTTCAATTCAGTCGCGATACAGAAGAGGCACTGTTTCTTTTCGATGAGTCAATCGCCAGTATTTGGAGAGCCTTTCAAATAAGGCGTTTCGCCTTCACGCGCTCGAAGTTACGCGGGCGGGATGGAGAACCGATGATCGCGAAATCGAAAACTTTCAGGAGGTCGTGAAGGAACAAGTCGCTCTCTCGGTGTGGTTTACCGAACAATACGCCGTGATTAGGAAGAATTTCGCTCCATTTCTTCGCCTTGCCTGACTAGACTCGCTGGCTGGGTGTTCGGAACTAACAAGACTGCAGAGACCTTAACTTTCCTCAACTCTTGGGAAATGCCAACAAAGCCAATTATGATGTGGATTATCGTGGTCCCATCAGCCTCCTCGTGGGACTCCACCGGACCTTCTCGAAGTAACGACCTCGATTTCTGCAATCGCCGCAGTTTACAACGCGCTCACGATGGCCACACAATTTCGAATGCTCTGGAATCGTTCGCGGCGCCGCCTGCTCCACCACGTTCTTCTAGGTTTCGGAAGCGCCACGCTCGCGGTCCTCTTCATGTTTTCCTTTCCGAAACGCGATCTGATCTCGCGCCTAAGCATCGGGACGGCTTACCCCGCGCTCTTTCTGCTGGCATCCGCCCTGCTCCTGGGCCCGCTCCATGTGCTGTTACGGAAACCCAATCCCCTGAGCTTCGACCTGCGGCGGGATGTAGGCATCTGGGCGGGAATTTCCGCAGTGGCGCATACGGCAGTCGGCCTCAACGTCCACCTGCGAGGCAGGATGTGGCTGTACTTCGTCGATACTCGCAACCACCTGCGGCGGGACGCTTTCGGCTTTGGAAACTACACCGGCGCTGTCGCAGCTCTCGTCATCGCCCTTCTCTTGGTCCTGTCCAATGATTTGTCCCTTCGCAAACTCGGCGCCGACCGCTGGAAATCCCTTCAACGGTGGGCCTACGCCGGGATCGCCCTCACAACATTGCACGCAATCGCCTACCAAGAGATTGAAAAGCGGGTCGTGCCTTTTGAGGCGATCATTTACGGTACGGCGGGAATTGTGTTGGCCTTCCAGATAGCCGGAGTCATCAAGTCCCGACAAAATCGCCCAACGCCGTAGTTCCTCGAAACGAGGGTTGCGTGATGTTGTCATCCGGACGCGAGCGCTCAAATAGCAGGTCCAAAAATCCAGCACGAAGTCGAACGGGAGGAGATTCGCTTCTAGTCTCCTTCCTTTTTTTGTGGATTCGATATGTGGATCGGTGCGGGGTTCGGGTTGCGGGGAAAAAACCTGCCACGGGCGACGGCGAGCCAAAATTCCTCGTTAGGCGTTGTTTGCGATCTGGAATCTACACACCGGAATACATGGCTCAACATTAGACAAATTCTTTACCGTCCCTTGCGTGACTTCTTGGAGAGAAACAACGTCTTATCATCCAGTAAGGAAAGAAAATGTTCTTAAGCCCTCAGCAATGCATCTACTGTGGATCGCCCATCGAGCCGGGAGAGCGATGGGTTCGGCAGAAGATTTACGAGCCCGCCCTCAATGGCCGCGAACCGCGCTATCACCGGTATCACGCCGACCTCTTCGACGGACAGGAATTGAGCTGCTGGGAAAAACATCTCGTGGAACAGGAAATTGTCCGGATGACTGCGCGAGCGGCTTAAGCAGTGGTGACCGGAGGGAAAAGTTGTCGACCTAGTTGACGAGATGGGCGAGTCGCGCTTTTCGGGCCGAAACCGGACAATCGTAAATACGGTTTCACTCTTGCGGCTTGTGCTCGTTGAATCCCTTCGAGGGCAATGGCGGAAGCGGATCGCCAGGCCCGACGTCCGGCATCCACACGCCAACCTGCGGTCGCGGAATATCCACAAACACTACCTTCACACCGAATTGCGCGGCTTCCTTCGGATCCTTTGGCGCGTACGCTCCGTGCATTCGCAGCATCATATCGATCGCTTTTAACTGCGTGTCGTGGTCCTCGAGTTCTACATGATCCGTGAACTCGCCCTTTTCTACCGCGAGTTTCGTCGTGCAAGAACTTGGGACGGTCCCTTTAATAGGCCACTGATGGCGCCCGACGGGCAATCAAATCTCTCATGTCAAAGAACAACTTCTAGGCGGATGTCGCCTGCGCCATTCTGCCCGGCATTCCTCAAGCTGCACATCAAACGTGCTCTTCTGCTGTGCCACGACCCGCGGGTAGGTCTGATTAGCCGGCTCCAACGTCCGGGAAAGACCATTGTGTTATCTTCCTGATTCCGATGTGTCGAGGTGAAATATGCCATTCTGGGGAAAATTCAGGCGAAAAGAAGTTCTCCAGTTTAAAGGACTGGAAACGCACTCCTCACACTCTCTGGGAGATCGAGCGAAGTTCTCTATGCAGTCGTTTGGGCTGACACTGTTGCAGCAGGAATCTGCTCTGACTTTCAAACAGAATGTTTTCATTTCCCCTCTGAGCATTTTTCTGGCACTAGCCATGACCGAAAACGGAGCAGCAGGAGACACTAAGGTGGCGATGCGGAAGGTCCTAGGCTTGCCTACCGATTTTCGTAAAGAAGCGGTAAACGAGTCCGCAGCTGCGCTTCTGAAGTCGCTAAGATCGCATGGTGAAGCGGAACTAGCCATCGCAAATGCCCTTTGGGTAGACGTCAAGTCGACGATCGCACCGAATTTTTCGCAAGTGTGCCAGCAAATTTACGATGCAGCAGCGAGGACACTCGATCTCAACCAGCCTTCCTCTGCCACCATTATCAACGAATGGGTATCCGAGAAAACCAGGGGCAAGATTCCTAGTATCGTGACTCCCGACGGAATCGTAGGCTTGCCCACGATCCTCACCAATGCCGTCTATTTCAAAGGCAAGTTTTGCATTCCATTCCCGAAGGGAGCAACTCGACCTAAGGCGTTTTACCTCGCGGACGGGCGCGAAAAAGTGGTGCCAATGATGCGAATTGTCGGTCTATCTGGTTCGTACCGGAGCGGAAAAAGATTCGAGGCTGCTGTCCTCCGGTACAAGGATTCCAGAATTGCGCTTTACGTTCTTCTCCCCGCCAGAGGCACAAGTCCAGAGCAAATCCTGACAGAAGAGTCCGTCCACGAGATGCTACTTGCAAAAGAGTCGTTTGAACTCGATCTTTCAATGCCTCGTTTCACAGTTGCTTTTAGTAGTGACCTCAGAGAGTCTCTGACTCGGCTGGGGATGGGCATTGCGTTTCAATATCCAGGCGCGGACTTCTCGTCCCTGGGAGCGCCGCCCTTTTTTATTGGCGGGATGTTGCACAAGACACGCCTGGAAGTGGATGAAGAAGGAACAGTCGCAGCAGCGGCGACTGCCATGAGCGTGGCACTAAGTTCCCTCGGGCCGCAACGTATCATAAGAAAAATATTGGTATTCGACCGCCCGTTTGCCGTTCTGCTGAGAGATGTGATGACCGGCGCGATTATATTTGTCGGCGTCGTCTATGAACCCTAAGGGAGAGCACTTGCCCTACATGACTAAATTCGGATGAGTTTGAATGCTTAGGTTGGGTTACCTTTCCGGTGAGGTCGCTAATCAGGGGACGAGATTGGCTACTTGTTTACATTCTTCACGTCGGCAGAGTAAGATTCCAGCGCCATGGTCATCCAAGAAGGTGACTATCTCCGACCGCTCTGCCCCGCGCATCACGAAGCCATGGTTTCGCATCTCATGCAACAATCGGTGACTGACGGCTCAAACACAACCGACATACACGGTTGCGAGTGTCCCGTGGCTGGTTGCCCACACAAATACTCGCCTGGTTTCGGTTACTTTACTCACCGATGGAACGATGACCATTGGAACGTCACGAATTCTCCGAGCCTCCGGATAACAAGGAGGAGCACACAGGTTATATGTGGCGAGCACAGGGACTCGATGTTTATTGAGTCTTTCGACAAAAACGCGAATCTTGAGAACTTCCGCTGCCCGCAGAAAGGCTGCCAGCAAACGATGAAGTTACAGACTGGAGGCGCTCCCACTTATTGGCTAGGTTCGGGGTATTTTAGGACAGATGACGGAGAGGCGTGATGTCCCTCAAAAGGTCCGCTGTCTTGGTCGAATAACAGCAAAGTCTTGCCTCTGTCAGGCCAACTGATTCCAGTTCAAGTACCTGCCGCAGACTTTTTGTAAAGATGCATCTTCCCGTTACTGACGACAGCGATGTATCGCCCACTGTCCAAAAATTGCATCACCTTTTTCCCTGCTCTCGCCATTGCGGCCCATCGTGATTTCGTATTCGGGTTCTGTTCGAGTCCTCGAAGTTCTCTTCGAGGCGTTTGCACTGGCGTTGGCAATTGTCGCGACTGTGCTAGGTGTCTTTTTTGGCGCGAAACTGTGGCGGTTAGCCCTCCCTGTAGCCGCGCTGATGTTTCTCCTCACGTACTACATCATGGTGTCTTGAGCCGGATTCGGAGCCGCGCTCGTCTGTCCGCGAGTACGCGCTTACCGCCACTCTAAGTACTATGAGCCACTTTACAGGTAATCCGAACAAACCAGGACTTGTAACACTTTTGATGATGTACCGTTTCGGCCGTGATACTCTTTACCGACATTTTCCGCTGCGAGGAGGAACGAATGCCTGCTCCGGCTCCCTCGAATCGCCTCTTTCCTGACGTTCAACTCGAATACATCTGCTCATACTGGGCAACCCTAACTCCGCCGGAAATGATTGGACCGACGCCGGAAGGCCTTCGCGTCAACGTCTACGTGACATCTGGCGAGGTCTTTGGGCCGAAGCTGCGGGGAAGCTTTCGACCGGTCGGGGGAGATTGGCTGCTAATCCGTCCTGACGGCATCGGTGTCCTCGACGTTCGCGCAACGATGGAGCTTGATGACGGAGCACTGGTTTATACTACCTATGGTGGCGTCGCAGAACTCGGACCGAACGGTTATGCCCAGTTTATGCAAGGGAAACCGCCTGTTTCGGCCGATCTGAAGATAGTGCCGCGATACCATACCAGTCATGCAGACTATATTTGGCTGAACCGTTTACAGTGCGTAGGTATCGGGGTCGTAGATATCGAGCACCTCAGAGTTAGCTACGATATCTATGCCATTCGACAGGGATGACTGACAAAAGGAAAGTAAGACCTGTTCTCTAACAGGTTACGGCGTTGACATTTGCGCGCGTCAGACGTCGGGCGAGATGAAAAATCCGCGCAGGAACTGGGTCCGGATAAACAGCGTTACCGTCGAAGTTGATTTTGAACCTTACCGGTTTGCCGACAAACCAGGCACTGATGCAGATTCCCGTTTGGGATTGCTCAATTTTCCGTCAATGTGACACACTTTCTTGAGTCTTTCCCAATAGAAGAAGTTCGCATGCCAGGCGGTGCTCGCATGAAAATGAAAGATGACCCGCACCAGGCCGTCAAGGCTTACTTCGCTGGTCTTGCGGCGAAAGACGTTTCTAGCGTTCCCTGGGCGGATCATGCCACTCTACGGACTCCCCTCAATCCAGCGGGTGGCGAGAACGCGCTGATCCGCGGGCGGAAAGCCATCCTGGATTTCTTCGCGGGCATTTTGTCTGCGCTTCGCAGCGTGAAAGTGGTGCGTCACTATGTAGGTGAGGAGGGATGGGTCGCCGCACAGGTGGAAATAGCGCTCTCAAACGGAAAAACGCTTTACGTCCTCGATGCCTTTCATGTGCAGAAAGGCGAAATCGTCGAGCAGCAGAACCACTACGACTCGCGCCCTGCTACGGGCTGATGTCGGCGGTGCGTGGCGAGACGGCGGGCCATGACGGGAAGTAGGGCCGGCACTTCGGCAACTGTCCTAACGGGGTTACCGGAAAAGTGGAGTTCTGGTACGGCCGCAGAATCGTTTCGTACCGACTCGACCTGTAGAGCTGGGAGCACGATGGCTCGCCGGGATGCCTGAGAGCACCGAGGAACAGGCTGCCCAAGTTTCGGTCGATCGCGCCGTGAAACGCGCCCTCTTGTTACAGGATGCGAAGGCGCCAAACCCCCTGGAGAGCGGCATCCCGTAATGCAGTGGGCGCTCAAGGGTTCGGAATACGCGAAGGCTCAATCCCGACTGCCGAATGAAAGCCGCGCCTCAGGCCCTAGCAGTCCGCTCTCGGCGTACATGAACTTTGCGTATGATTTGTATACCGTGGACAACAACAATGGCCTAGACGACCGGCTGTTGCACCGGCTCAAGCATATCGACCAATTCCAAGGTGCGCGGCACGAATTGTTCGCGGAAGCGACGTGCCTTAGGGCAGGTTTTGCGGTCCAGCACGAAAATGAAGGGGACGGTTCGACCCGTCACGTAGAATTCACGGCAACTCATCGGGCCACTGGTCAGAAGTTCTCGGTTGACGCCGAAAGCTGAAGAAGACCAGGAGTATTGGGCCAGCCCGGTGTCCGCCAGCCAAGCGATAGGCTTAGCCTTCGCTTCGGAGATTTGCTGAATAAGGCAATCGCCAAGAATCCTGCGCACCCCTTGGTTTTGTTTTTGGACATGAATATGCCCTTCGAGGCGGCAAACCGCTTTTTGTCTCAGCAAGCCGGAGGAACGCCGCATCGGTTCATCACTCGTACGCTGGCGAATATTCGAGCCCATCATGGCGGAAAAGATCCAATCTCACTTTTGTTAATTACCAACCATGCCGCCCACCACACCAAAGACGACGAGATTTCGCCGGACGATCATCTTTTGATCCAAATTCCGGTGCAACTCCCCTTGCCACGGGAGAAAATGTCCCAGTTTGAGGCCATGATGGCTCTATTCAACGCAGCGAACTTGTACGGGAACATTCCTCACCAGGAATTGTATTAGCGAGCGCCATCTGCTAATCGGCGCTATACTCGTTTTTCCTTTCCCTCTACCCACTTCCATCTGTGGGGAAATCTCATGCCGGAAAACTACTGGGGCAAGAACGCAATTGAGGTACATTTTGCGGAGTGCGGACATTCGAGGTGGATTCCGCTGGGACATAGTGCGAACCACGAACACTGCTACGCCTACCATCCTGAGTTAGCGCAGGAGGCGATACCGGGGCACTGCCCAGCTTGCGAAGACGCACGCCGTAGGGAATCCGCGCTACCAAACGGCAGACTCAGCAAAGCGGACTGACCTAAAGGTCTTGAAGCATCCCGACAACCGGCCCATGCTTCGTCCCCGCTTCGTTCATGGCGCACTCCTTTTACCCTCACTTGCACGCGCCAGAATCTCGGTACAGACCGCAATCGTCAGATTTCGATTGAGTTCACACGCCTGGTCCCACGGTCGAGGGTCCCACAGCTGCAAGTGCTCGCCCTCCGCGAGAGCTTGAAGCGCATCATCAGCGGTATCCCTGTCTTTACTGTGAGTAGCAATGTGCTTCAGAGCATTGCGGTATCGGTTGACCTGTGACTCTGCGGTGTATCTATCGTCGCGAATCTTATACCGGAACTTCGGAGCCAATCTCGTGAAGATTTCGTGAAACATAGCAGCCATTTGTTCAGGGTTTAGTAATAAGAATTCCCCCTCGCGCCACGACTCCCGAGGCGCTAGGGCGCGAATGTTTTCCGCTCCACACATTCTCCAATTGCCATCGGGATGTAGATGCTGCGGGTAAGCTTTGCCGTTTGGAAGTTGTCGGTTCTCCAGCTTCAATCCCATTTGGCAATGAATGCAGCTTTGTTGCGCCGCTAGTTCCACCCCATCGCTGAATCCCTTTTCGTAGTCATTCACGTTTGGCTCCTTCTTATTGTCATCACCTCAGATGCCGACGAATCCACCATGATTCAAGGTACGTAAGTATGGGGAGAACAAAGTCATGCCTAACGACGCCGATCTTCGCGCCGCACTCCTCGCGTTCTGCCACGCCCAAAGGGAAGCCTGCCCTGAGTCCTTTGAGAGTGACGAGGACTTCGATGGGTACGTCCAGTTCGTCCTCAACAGCAAGAGAGGTTGGGCCGAGGGGTTCCGTGTGCACCACACGATGTACGGTCGATACCCTACGTATGCTGAGATATGTTTCCATCCCAAGGCTCTCATCCCAGAACATTTCTAACGCTCACTGCGCGTGAGCTAAGACACTGACGGCACGATTCGGTACAACTTCGGGACATTTGAGAGAGCGGAAATTTCGCCAGTTTTCCGTGTAAGCGACACCAGACAAAGCTGTTAGTGTTTTACCCGGCCTGCCTTACAAGCAGGAGGTCAAAGGTTCAAGTCCTTTACCGCCCACCATCCTTAACCTTGACGTATGACGTACATTAGGTACCGCATCTCAGCTAGAGGCTACTTCCCGTTCACCGATTCCATGTCTTTGGGGTATTTCGGTTTCGAAGATTTGGAGCGAATCTTGTATTTCAAGA
>Ga0157378_10005075_pt1 | contig 11564 bp, 9 predicted proteins | sample M65metaG_FD_115309 | JGI IMG/M metagenome (GOLD analysis project Ga0157378, IMG submission 115309) | Miscanthus rhizosphere microbial communities from Kellogg Biological Station, Michigan, USA - M6-5 metaG | ecosystem: Host-associated > Plants > Roots > Rhizosphere > Soil | place: USA: Michigan...
CAGCGAGGCCATTTACGGTGATCGTGGCCGATTGTCCCAGCTTGAGTCTGGGCCAGTCCGCCTCGTTTACGGATGCCAGCATCCACAAACGCTGCAGTTCGCCTATAACAAAGAGATCGGTGGAGGGCTCGACGACCGAGCCGGGAGTAGTCTTTTTTTCCAGCACATATCCCGAAGCGGGCGCGCGGATGGGGATGAGATCGGAAACTTCGTTCTTCGGATTGCCCCCGGCGTCTGCGGAGATGCCGAGATTTTCTTCCAGGTGTGCGCGTTCTCTCTCGACTGCGATCTGTCCACTGCGCAGAGCGGTTTGTGCATCCATCGCCTGCTGTCGCGCCACCTCGGTTTGTTCGAGTGATGCTGCTTTTAGTGCATACAGGCGCTGCATTCGCTCATAATTCTTTTGCGCCAGCGCGGCGGCGGCTTCGAGCCGGCTCCGTTCTCCCTGGGCCGTGAGATATTCGGCTTTGGCTTCATGCACGTCGTGACTGTGCATGCGGGCGAGGACTTGTCCTTCATGCACAAAATCACCCTGCGTGACCAGCACCCGCTCGATGCGTCCAGAGGTGATCGCTCCGACCCGCCAGGTGCCGTTATCGGCGAGGGTGACCCTGCCGGGCACACGCAGCACATCCGATGCTGTGGTTTGCTCGATGGGGCTGGACTCGATGACGCCTCGTTGCTGGTCCACCGGAACTACAATCTCGGTTTTTGTGGAAGTTTCTTTCGGAACAGTCTTCTCGCCCGAGTTCGCCATTCCACCGCTACTGCAGCCAACGAAGGACCAGACACATAGAAGAGCAGCGGTGCCAAGGATATTTATTCTCACGGTTCTACTCCTTCAGCGCGTTCAAGATTAACGACGCTCTTGTGGTAGTCACTCAAAGCTCGAAGCCAGGCCAGTTGTGCCTCAATCCGGAAACGCTCGGCATCCAGAAGGCGCAGCAGATCGAGCCCTTCTTCGCGATAAGCGGAACGGCTGATATCGGAAATTTGGTCGGCTTGCCGATGTAGCGGCGCAAATATATCTCGGGCCTGCCGCAGGCGGGCTTCATATTCTTTGCTAGCCAGCGCAGCTTCCGAATTAAGCCGCATGTTGATCGCTTCCATTGTCCGTTGAGCCGCCAACGTTGCGGCCTCAGCAGCCGCGCGCGCTCCTTGATTACGGTCGAAAATCGGGAGGTTCACCTGCAAGCCAGCGATGGCAGTATTCAGGCCAGAGGTCCGCTTGTATCCAAAAATGGCGTCCACGTCCGGCCGTCCAACTGCTCGCTCCAGACCCAGGTTTGCACGGGCTGCGACCACATCCTGGGCCGCCAGCCTCGATTCCACCAGGGCTTCTGCCCCCGATGCCTTCGCGGCACGTGGTTCTTCTAGTTGGTCAAAGTGTTCAGTCAGTACCCATGGGCCCGCAGCGACGATTCCCATTTCGCGGGCCAGCGAGAGCTGTGCTTTATCCACGTCGAGTCGCGCGTTTTCCAGCGCCGCGTGGATTTGTTCTGCCTGTAACCGGACGCGCAAAACATCCACTTCCGCAATCTTGCCCTCCTTCAGTCGGGCTTCGTGATACTCGACCACCTGTTTGAAATAGCGGTCGTTTTGCTCATATAGGTCGCGCGCAAACTGAACTCCAAGGGCCAACCAATAAGCTTCACGGACGCGGAACCCGATTTCCCTCCGTAATTGCTCCTCCTCCAGGCGGGTTCGACCGACGTTCGCTTCGCTAACCGCGATGCGGTTACCCCGACGGCCCGAAGTTTCGATTACTTGGGAGAAGTAGGCGAAAGAATCCGCGTCACTGCTGTAGTCGAAGTTGGAGCCGCGAAGATTTTCCACTTGAAAAATGAGTCGCGGATTGGGGAAGAGTCCCGCTTGGCTCTTCAGACCTTGCGCTGCGGATACGTGCGCTTGAGCCGCCTTAAGTTCGGGACGTCGCTCAAGTGCAGTTCGTACCGCGTCGTCCAGGGTCAATGTCGTCTGAGCGACAGCCGGAATGGCGATGGCCAATACCAGAATGCTTAGTTTTCTTATCATGTCAATATTCATGTTCCACGAGGTCTTAATCAGGCGGAGCGCGCATTGGAGCACGCGTTGCGCCAACAGTTCTTGACGTTGAAAAACAGTTACCCGAAAAGCGATTCAATAGGAAATTCAGGCACGCGGACGCGCGCCCTTAGCAGGATTAGGCGGGAGGAGAACGGAGACCAAAACAGTCGACCCGCGGGGGCCCGTGAGCCACGGGATCAGGAATATCGGGGACAGAGTTCACCACGACGCGCTCAGGCACGTAGAGAGCAAATGACACCAGCACTGGCTGTTGCGATGGACTTTGCTTCTGAAAATCGAAAATGGTGAGTTGGCGTTCCCCGCTGTGACGCGACTGGCGGACCGTTGTTTGATCCGACTCCACGATATCTGGGGCTTCAAATGAAATGTGAGAATGCACTACCGCCGGCCGCTCTTCGCCGGCGTGGTCGTCATGCCCGACAGCGTCATGCAGGTGAGTGTAAGGACCCAGCAAGAATGCCGATAAGACGGCGATACATCCCGGAATGGCTAAAAAGCGGTTCATTCCTTTATTGCGTATGCTCGGTTGTCAGCAAGTTGGCCCAACAGCGATCCGTTGCAGTATCGCAGGCCTGCTTGGCACCGGTCAAACAGACGGCTACCTTCACTTGTGATACCTGATCCGTCCAAAGACTGCCCTCAGTGCATGAACACAGACACCCAACCGCCATTCTCGCGGTTGAACCCGGCCTTGCATATCTGTTATGAATATAACCTGTGGCAATGAGCGTTACTAAGCAGAACGAATCTAAGCCCCCTTGGCTGCTCCTGGTGTTTAGTTTGGCGCGAAAGGGAGCCAGCCTCAGAGTCACGGTTTGGCGGAAGCTGCAGCGGCACGGAGCCTTGGCACTTGGGAATTCCGGTTATTTTCTGCCCAATACTGAAGAGAACCGGGAACGATTCGAATGGCTGGCAACCGCGGTCCGCACTGAGGGTGGCGAGGCTTCTGTTCTTGAGGTGCAATCCATCGACAATTGCTCCTTTGCCCAGATGAAGCAGCGGTTTTCTGATGCCCGTGCCGGAGACTATCGTGAGTTGCTAAAAGACCTTCGAAAGCCGGCTTCCGCAAACCAGCCGTTGCGCATCACACGTCTCCGCTTGCGTTTCCAGGACATTGTGTCCATTGACTTCTTCGGTAGTCCTCTTCGCGAACAGGTCGAACGCGCGTTGAATGCCATGCAAACATCAAAGACAAAATCATCCGCCGCAGAGAGCAGAGTCTCCCCTGCCGAATATCGGAACCGCGTATGGGTCACACGGCCGCGACCGGGAGTGGATCGAGTGACCTCCGCGTGGTTGATTCGCAAGTTTATTGACCCGAAGGCCAAATTCGCTTTTGCTCCCGAAGACAAGAAACCACCTAAGGCGGTCCCGTTTGACATGTACGAAGGCGGGTTTGGCCACCGTGGCGAAGATTGCACTTTTGAGACGCTCCTCAAGGTCTTCCACATTCGCGATAAAAAGGTATCCATCATGGCGGAAATTGTTCATGATGCCGACCTATTCGACGAGAAGTTTGGCCGGAAAGAGGGTTTCGGAATTGATGAAGTAATGAAAGGCTGGGCCCGAGAGGGTCTGAGCGACGAGGAACTTCTGAAGCGAGGAATACAACTAGCTGAGGGACTCTACAAGTCGCTCCGCTAATTTTCCATTAAATGTAAAGCGCTCACTGGCCGAGCACAAACCAATACGAAGGAAGGATGCTCTTATGAAACTAAGAACGCTGATTCTCTCTCTTCTGCTGTCCTGTCCGGCGATGCTCATGGCTCAGGGCCTGGACACGGCCAAAATTGACGAAGCAATGGGCCGATCGGGACAAAAGACTGGTGATGTCTACCGTCTAGCGTTCCCCCGCACGGATCTGCATGTTTCGGTTACGGGCGTTGAGATCAAGCCGGGACTGGCCCTCGGCTCCTGGGCGGCATTCGCTGGCAGGGACAACGAAGCAATGGTCATGGGGGATCTGGTTCTCTTGGAGAACGAACTCACGCCCGTCATGAAGAAGTTACGCGGCGCAGGATTTGAAATCACCGCCGTCCACAATCATGTTCTGAATGAAACTCCTCGCGTCATCTATATGCATTACATGGGACATGGAAAGGCGGCTGAGCTGGCTAAGTCCCTGCACGACGGTCTGGCGGAATCGAAAACTCCTCTTGATAAGCCAGCCCCACCCCCACCAGCCGCCGAACCTCCTACGTTTGTGAAGACCATCGAAGACACTCTGGGCACGAAGGGACGCTTTGCCGGTGGCGTGTTGTCCTTCGGAATTCCTCGCGCTGCGGCGATTACCGATCATGGAATGACGTTGACCCCGCCACAGGGGGTCGCCGAGGCCATCAACTTTCAGGAAGCCGGCACGGGCAAAGTCGCGACGACGGGCGATTTCGTGTTGACGGCGGAAGAAGTGAATCCTGTGATCTCCGCACTGGAAGAATACGACATCGCTGTCACGGCGCTGCACAGTCACATGCTGACCGAGCAACCCCGGCTTTTCTTCATGCACTTCTGGGCCGTGGGAAGCACTGAATCAGTGGCTGCGGGAATCAAAGCGGCATTGAGTCATGTTGCCGTGAAATAGTGAGGCATGGTCGTGTATGAAACCGTAACTGGTCCTTGACATGTTTCGGAAGCCAATCTCATAACGACTGAGAGATGCGGGGCCATCATGAAATGGATTACTCGTGAAAACATCAAAGTGGATCGGGTCGCCTGCCCGTGGTTGATCCGCCGCTTCATCGACCCCCAAGCTCAGTTTTTGTTCGTCGAGGAAAGCCAACTTCTCGAAACGGCCGCACGTGAGATTGCAATTCCTTTCGACGCTCCACGCCTTTCAGAAGTGAAATTGAACCACCGTGGAGTGCGCTGCTCTTTCGAAGCAATTGTTGAGGACTACCATCTTCAAGCACTTGGGCTGGAGCGCCTGGCGCTGATCGTCCGCGCTGCCGACATGAAAGGCCAGGAACAAATCGCTGCCGAAGGGATTGGCCTCCGGGCCATCGCGCAAGGCTTCGCGGCGATGGGCCTTTCTGATGAAGAACGACTGCTGCGGCAATTCCCAGTCTATGACGCACTCTTCGAATTCGCGCGTCATGCGCCATGAACTCGACATCGTCGAAGGGCTCGCTCCATATCAATGCATTTGGCGTCGTGCTCTTGTGCGGTTTGTCTGTCGTGAGCGTCACCGCCGGAGCCACGGACAGGGACCGTCCCAGAGTTCAAGCCGCCATACGCTCATCTCCTTCGATAACACTCGATGGTGTGCTGAACGAACCCGAGTGGCAGGACGCCCCTGTGTTAAAGCTGGTTCAGCAGTCGCCGAAACCCGGAGAACCGACACCGTATCAGACCGAAGTGCGAGTCATCGTGGCGGTTGACCAGATCTACTTCGGCTTCGCTTGTAAAGACCCGAATCCGCAACGCATCGCCGTCCATACCATGCAACGCGACGCAGACATGATTGGCGATGACACCGTAAGCATCATTCTGGATACATACGGAGACCGGCGGACAGGATATTTTTTCCAGATCAACGCTGCCGGAGCGCGTGCTGATGGATTGCTGTCTGATCCAGAAAGCGTTTCGCTCGACTGGGATGGTATTTGGGACGCCCGCACTGCTCGTACTTCAGAAGGCTGGTCTGCCGAGATTGTCATTCCGTCTCGAACCCTGAGCTTTACTCGGGGCTTGAACGAATGGGGACTCAACATCGAACGTTTCGTTCCCCGCGAACGGCTTGCTCTCCGTTGGTCGTCGCCGACATTGGATTCCTTTCTCTACGACCTAAGCCGGACAGGCACTTTGGCAGGTGTGGGAGAACTCAAGCAAGGTCGAGGGCTTGAGATCGCGCCTTACGGAATCGGGAAAACCCGGAAGTTTTATGGCGCAGGTGATCGCACCTGGCAGGCAACCGCTGGCGGCGAACTCACTTGGAAGCTGACCTCGCAGCTGGTCACCGTGTTCACCGTGAACACAGACTTCGCGGAAACCGAAGTTGATTCGCGCCAGATTAATCTCACACGTTTCCCACTCTTCTTTCCCGAAAAGCGCGCCTTCTTTCTTGAGGGCGCCAATCAATATGACTTTGGTCTGGGACTTGGAGGCCAGGACGCGCAGTTCATCCCTTTTTTCAGTCGCCGGATTGGGCTGCTCGGCGGAGCTCAGATCCCAATCGACGCAGGGGTGAAGCTCAATGGTCGTGTGGGCAAATGGAACCTCGCCCTTCTTGATGTACAGACTCGAGACACAGTCATTCCATCCGCCGCGCAACGGGATCTGGGGCTGACGTCCCCTGTGGTTTCTGGCACCAACCTGCTGGCCGGCCGCGTTTCGTACGATTACAACGATAACCTGCGCATCGGCACGATTTTCACTCACGGCGATCCTGAAGCGCTGCGCAGCAATACTCTCCTGGGCCTGGATGCGGTCTGGCGTACCTCAAAATTCCTGGGGGACAAGAATTTTCTGGTAGGCGGATGGACAGCGACGACGCAAGGTGACGTAGGGCCTGGCAGCAAGGTCGGATGGGGATTCAAAGTCGATTATCCAAACGATCTTTGGGACTGCAACACCAGCGTCAACCAGTACGGTGAGGCGCTCGATCCGTTGCTCGGCTTCGTGCCTCGTCCCGGAATTAGGCGCACCGCCGTAGGTTGTGACTATCAACCTCGCCCCTCCAAAGACGGCCCGTTTCGTTGGATTCGGCAGGAGTTTTTCGAAAACCAATACACACGCTTTACCAATCTCCAGGGCACCGTTGAGTCGTGGGAATATTTCATGGCGCCGGTAAACGTGCGCTTCGAGTCAGGAGATCGCTTCGAATTCAATTGGGATCCGCACGGTGAAACGTTGCTCAAGCCGTTTGAGGTGGCTCCGGGCGTTGTAATCCCTTCGGGCTCCTATGACTTCACGCGATGGCGCCTGGAAGCGCAAACCAGCAGCCATCGGCCCATTCAGTTTGGAACTACCACATGGTTTGGCTCGTTCTACAACGGCCACCTTACACAGTGGGAAAACTACCTGAGGTGGACGGCTCCCAAGGGAAAAGTGCAGCTTGAACTTGATACGGAAAACGACTTTGGACGGCTGCCCGAGGGAGACTTCGTGCAGCGTTTGTGGCAGCTCCAGGGAACTTACGCCTGGAGTCCCAATTTAGTGCTCAGCAGCTTCATTCAATACGACACCGAATCACAGAACATTGGCACCAACACTCGGTTACGCTGGACCATAAAACCGGGAAATGACCTCTTCATCGTCTGGAACCGGGGCTGGCAGCGGTTGGTGCTGGATCCTCATGACACTAGTATCGTGCCACAAAGTGATGTCGTTGCCATTAAGCTTCGTTGGACATTCAGAAAGTAGGCGATTCTCGTCACGCCTGCGGCCGTGCGCAAGCTATCGTTTCAAACAGTGCGTAACAGGAGACCCGCAACCGCTGCTCCTCCGATCAGAATCGGCTCTGGCATCTTCCAGCGAAGGAGGATTAAAAAGGTCACGACCGCAATCACCGAGGTAGCTACGTCAAAGATTGATCGTCGCGCCAGTACGATTACGGCTCCGGCGATGGCTCCCGTTGCGGCTGCGGTTACACCCTGGACGAATGCATTCAACTGAGGATTTTTCGCCCATCGCTTATAGGATGGCGCCAGCAATACCACAATCAAGTAGACGGGAAAGAAAATACCGAGTGCCGCAACTGTTGCGCCAGAGGGGCCGGCTACAAGATAGCCGATGAAGGCAACCGTAATAACCACGGGGCCAGGCGTGATCATTGCTACCGCTACAGCATCTACAAACTGACGGTCGGTCAACCAATGATGTCCTTGGACGACTCCGCCGTAGAGGAATGGGACAACGGCCAGTCCACTGCCAAACACAAACATTCCCGCTTTCGCGAAATACAGAAAAATTGCCAGTAAGCCGCTGCCCGATGCGACCGTAGACGGGCCAAGCAACAAGAAGGCTGGGCTGATCCTGTTCAGTTGTGCCCTTGATGGACGCGCCTTGACAAGCAGAGCGACTCCACCAGCAACCAGAAAGAGCCAAACGATCTCGCGGGAGCTCCAGGCCGTTGAAACTGCCAGAACGATAAAGATTCCCCATAGCAACTTATCTTTACCGAGAGTCAGCTTGGTCAACTTGTACGCGGAGCGCGTGATGATTGCGATAACCGCTGCGCCGATGCCATAGAAGATGGCCTGCATCCATAGCAGCCCACCGTATCGCACGTAGGCGGCGGACAGAACCAGCACCATCAGGAATGAAGGCAGGACAAAAGCAACGGCGACGGCGGTAGCGCCAACAATTCCGTTACGAACATAGCCAAGATAGATCGCGAGTTGCGCGGCCAAAGGGCCAGGCGCCAACTGGGCCAATGCCAGCCCTTCAAGGTAGTCCTGCTTGCTGATCCAGCGACCGTTCTCAACCAAATCCTGCTGCATGCGGCCAGCGAGCGCAATCGGTCCGCCAAAACCAAGCGCCCCAAGGCGCAAGAAATATCCGACAAAATGCGCCAACAACACTTCCTCTAGTTCCGGTTTGTTGGTCTGCCCTGGGATGCTCAATTCCGTCATTTTGCATTCCGATCCGCAACTTCGCTTCTATGCGTGAGCATCAAACACGTAGTTATGTGCATCTCATTATATGTTATACATATAACGGTTAAATCTTTTAAAAGCTGATGTTGTAGTTCTTGTGGAGCAATGAAAGGGTTCCCATGCGTCGTTCGACCGAAGGAATTCTTGGCCGAAACCTCCTGATTTTCTTGGCTCTGATTGGGTGCCTGCATGCGCAGTCTTTGAAGCAGGTAGCCAGCATCGACCTTCCTGGCCCCAAGGGCGAGCGCTTCGACTACCTCACCCTGGATGACGAAGACCACTATTTGCTCTCCGCCCATCTCGGTCCCGGCATCCTTTACGTGATCGATGTAAGGACCAACAAGCTGGTGAAGGCGATTCCCGGCGTACCGGGAATTACCGGATTGGAATACGTGCCTGGCCTTCACAAGGTCTACACTTCTGATTGGGGAGAGGAAAAGATTGGCGTCGTGGATCTGCGGAGCATGAGCGTGATCAAACGCCTCGTGACAGCCGCCAAACCAAATGGAAGCACCTACGCCGCGCCGTTTCACAAAGTCTACGTTTCCGACACGCTCGGCCAGGCCGTCGCGATTGTCGACGTGAACAAAGATGAAATCATCAAGACCCTTGAATTCAAAAGCGAAACCGGTATGCCTCAGTACGATTCCGTCGCTCGCAGGGTGTATGTGAATTTGAGAAATACCAACGAAATCGCCGAAATTGATCCCACAACCGACGCGGTACTGGGAATCTACCCCGTGGAAGGCTGTCGCTACAACCATGGAATGGCCATCGACTCCGAGTTCCATCGGGCATTTCTTTTGTGCAACGGAACCAAAGACCTAACGGTGTTTGCTTTGGACACGCACAAAGCAATCGCGCACCTTCCTCTGCCTACGGGAGCCGACGTTGTGAAATTCGACCCCGGTTTGGGACGAATTTACGCTGCCTGTTCAAGCGGCTTCATCGCAATCTTTCAGGCACAGGACGCAGACCATTATCGCAAGCTCGAAGATTTTGCGGTCCAGAAGATGGTCCATAGTCTTGCCGTGGATACAGCGACTCATCGGGTCTATGCGCCAGAGCAGCAAGAGAACGGCCAACCGGTCGCTCGATTGATTGTTTATGAAGCCACTGAGCCAGCCGCGAAAAAATGAAGGGAGAGTTGGGAATGCGATTATTTCTGGTTCTTTTTGCTTTCGTCGCCGCTGCATTGGGGCAAGCGGCCCAGCCTCTACGGCTGGAGAAGACCATCGAATTGCCAGAGGTGCAGGGCCGAATTGACCATCTGTCCGTTGACGTGAAAGGGCAACGCCTGTTCGTTTCGGCGCTCGGCAACAACACAGTCGAAGTTATTGATCTTAAGGCGGCCAAGCGACTAAAGACCATCGGCGGATTGCGAGAGCCGCAGGGCGTCCTTTACGTGCCTGCGACTGATCGGTTGTACGTCGCGAACGCAAAGGATGGAAGCGTTCAAGTATTCGATGGAAGCTCGTATGCCCTTATCAAGACCCTTGATTACGGCGATGACGCCGACAATCTTCGCTATGATGCGGGGCGCAAGCGAATTTATGTAGGCTACGGCGGTGGCGCGCTGGGAGAAATTGACGAGGAAAACAATAAGGCCGGCGAGATCAAGCTCGACGCTCATCCAGAATCATTTCAGCTAGAGAAAGATAGTCCCAGAATCTATGTAAATCTACCGGGGTCGCGAAAAGTCGCCGTTCTCGACCGGGAAAAGCGAGCGGCCATCGCGACCTGGTCCACCGGAATGGCGCTGTCGAACTATCCCATGGCCCTCGACCAAGCCAACCACCGGCTGTTCGTCATCACCAGGCTTCCGGCGCGATTGCTTGTATTCGATACAAATTCGGGGCAAGTGGTTCAGCGCCTGACGGCGGTCGGCGATTGCGACGATGTGTTCTACGACCAGACCCGTAAGCGAATTTATACCATCGGCGGCGAAGGCAGCATTTACGTGTTTGAGCAGCAAGATGCGGATCACTACAAAGAGTCCGCAAGGCTCACCACGGTTCCGGGGGCACGGACCGGCTTCTTTTCTCCCGAACTTGACCGGCTATTCTTGGCAGTGCGCCGCCACGGAGACCAAGTCGCGGCAATCCGGGTCTATGCGCCTTGGAGACAAGGCTTCACACCTTATCCATAGGAAGATCAGGTGTACGCTGGACGTCGACTCTGCGACCCCACTTTTATCCACGTAACAAAACTTAGCCGTTCGTTTCCCCGACATTGGTGATACGACGTTGCGCTACATTGGCGGTCGTCGCAGGCAACGCCCTGTGCAGCACCCGACTACGCTCGTGTGCTCCGTTCGTGCTCCCGTGAGACGGAGTCGTGATTTATCAACAGATTGCGGTGTATGGCGGTTTCACAACCGCTACGGCCCTTCCGAGAGTGTACGCAGGCCCCGCGGTTCGACCCACATTTCCGAACATCCATGCCCGAAACCGCCGGCGGACTGCAAGACTGGATATAAATCTCCGGTTTGCATGCCTATCACTCCTGAAGATCGGGCGCGGCAGAACATCGACAAGCTGCTGACAGATGCCGGTTGGATTGGCCAGGACAAGCGCGCCGCCAACTTGTCCGCAGGTCGTGGCGTCGCGGTGGGCGACAGTTCTCTGAGGCTTTATTGTGCTCCAGATGAGGGGATAAACCCCCAAGGCACGGTGCGATAGGCGAAGGTAAGTCCCACTCTATGAGTAGTGGCGGAGAGGCAGGGATTCGAACCCTGGGTACCGGTATTAGCCAGTACAACGGTTTAGCAAACCGCCGCATTCGGCAACTCTTCCACATCTCCGTGGGTTCAACTTTAGCATGTCAGCGGTTCCCTGGTCATTTCTCCGTCGACCATGCGCCAGATCTTCAAGGGGTTGCTGTTTTGCAACTCGGCGGGCA
>Ga0157378_10005076_pt1 | contig 11564 bp, 10 predicted proteins | sample M65metaG_FD_115309 | JGI IMG/M metagenome (GOLD analysis project Ga0157378, IMG submission 115309) | Miscanthus rhizosphere microbial communities from Kellogg Biological Station, Michigan, USA - M6-5 metaG | ecosystem: Host-associated > Plants > Roots > Rhizosphere > Soil | place: USA: Michigan...
ACTTCGGGGCGGTCGAGGACGATGTCCCCGGCCACATCGAAGCGGTGCGGGCGAAACTGCGAGAAGAGGCCGAGCTGGCTCGGCAGATGGGGAAGCCCGCCTACGACGCCGACAACGAGGAGCGGATTCGCAGCGCCCTCGCCGCCGAAGGGATCGAGGGCGACACCGTCGACGAGCTGCTGCAAGCCGTCCCCACCGCCTACCAGTGGAGCGGCCTCGACCGCTACTGGCGCAAGAAGGGCGAGCGCGAAGCGGCCTAGAAGCGGCGGAGCCCTCTAAGCGAGGTGCTCGCGCATCCGCTCTACCGCCTCTTCGATCCGCTCGTCGGGGGCGGTGAGGGCGATGCGGAAGAAGCCCTCGCCGCTCGGCCCGTACATCGAGCCGGGTGAGATGACGACGGCGGCCTCCTCGAGCACCCGCTCGCAGAAGGAGGTCGAGGTGTGGCCCCCGGGAACCGGGGCCCAGACGTAGATCGTTCCCTTCGGGGAGCTGACCTCGACGCCGATCTCGGCGAGCGCGGAGACGACGAGGTCGCGGCGGCGGGCGTAGGTCTTGTTCATCTGCTCCATGGGCTCGCCCGGACCCTTGAGGGCGGCGACACCGGCCATCTGGATCGCCTCGAAGAGGCCGGAGTCGACGTTGGTCTTCAGCCGCCAATAGGTCTGGATCGCCTCGGCGTTGCCGAGGATCGCGGCGCAGCGCCAGCCGGTCATGTTGTAGCCCTTGGAGAGCGAGAAGACCTCGACGCCGACCTCCTTGGCGCCGGGGGTGGCGAGGAAGCTGGGGGCGACGTAGCCGTCGTAGGTGGTCTCCGAGTAGGCGTTGTCGTGGACGACGAGGATCTGGTGCTCGCGGGCGAACTCGACGACCTGCTCGAAGAAGCCTTCGGGGACGACGGCGCCGGTTGGGTTGTTCGGGTAGTTGACGAACATCAGCCGCGCCCGGGCGGCGACGTCGGCGGGGACGGCGCTCAGGTCGGGGGCGAAGCCCAGGCCCGGCACCAGCGGCAGCAGCTCGGCCTCGGCGCCGGCGAGGATCGGGCCGCCGGTGTAGACCGGGTAGCCAGGATCGGAGGCGAGAGCGACGTCGCCGGGGTCGAGGAAGGCGAAGCAGAGGTTGTAGATGCACTCCTTGGCGCCGATCGCCGGGATCACCTCGCCCTTGGGGTCGATCTCGACCCCGAAGCGGCGGTTGTAGAACTCGGCGAAGGCGGCGCGGAACTCGTCGCGGCCGCGATTGCTCGGGTACCGGTGGTAGGCCGGGTTGTCCACCGCCTCCCGCATCGCCTCGACCACGTGCGGGTAGGTCGGTTTGTCGGGGTCGCCGATCCCGAGGCTGATCACGTCGATCCCGGCAGCCCGCTTGTCAGCGATCTGCTGCTCGAGCTCCTGGAACTTGTAGGGAGGGATTGCCTCCAGGCGCTTGGACGGGGTGGCGATGCCCATGGGCGCGGAAATCTATGCGATCCAGGCGCTGGCGGCGTTCACTCGCCGTCAAGCTCTGCCAGCGCCTGGACCAGCTCCGGCGAGAGCTCGCCGGCGAAGACGGGCTCGGCCCAGCCGTCGAGGCGGACGTCGAGGTCTGGGGAGATCACGACCTGCAGCTCGCCGCCTTCGAGCTCGACCACGACCTGGTTGGGGGCACCGCGGAGGAAGGCGGTGACGGCGGCGCCGCTGGCGCCGGTCCCGGAGGAGAGCGTCTCCCCCACCCCGCGCTCGAAGATCCGCACCCGCACCCGGTCGCCGTCGACGGCAAGGAAGCTGACATTGGTGCGGTTGGGGAAGAGGTCGTTGCCTTCGATTCCTGGCCCGATCTCCTCCAGGTCGAGCCCGTCGAGCTCCCGGGCCGGGACGATGATCGCGCACTGCGGGTTGCCGATCGAGACGTGCTGGAACTCCCAGCTGCGGCCACCGGCCTCGAGCGTGCCGCGCCCGTCCTCGGGGCCCGAGGGGAAGTCCTTCGAGGTGGTCGAGGCGCGCCCCATTGCGACCGAGCAGGTCAGCTGACCGGTGATCGTCGGCCGGATCGGACCGGCCACGGTGCCGATCGCGAACTCCTCCGCATCGGTCCAGCCGTTGCGCCGCAGGTAGAGAATCGCCTCGCGAGCGCCGTTGCCAGAGAGCTCGGCCTCGGAGCCATCAGGGTTGAAGATCCGCAGGTCGGCGACGAGCTCGGGGTCCTCGGTCTTCGAGAGCAGCAGCACTCCGTCGGAACCGATCCCGAAGTGCTGGTCGCAGAGCCATTCGACCCGCGCCGCCGTCAGCTCCCATGGCAGCCGCTCCGCCTCGAAGATCAAATAGTCGTTGCCAAGGGCTTGCCACTTCTCGAATTTCACCGGCGCCACCCTATTGCGAGCATCCGCTCGGCGACCTCCTCGTCGCCGAGGCCGGTGCGGTCGATCGGCTCCAGGTTGGGGATTTTCCGCATCCAGGTCAGCTGCCGACGGGCGTAGTTGCGGGAGCGCTTCTTCATCCTCTCCAGGTCGCCGGCGAGGAGCTCGTCGAAGCCGAGCGCTTTGCGGGCGGTCCGGCCCGGGCCAAGCTCATCCGCCCTCCGCGCCTCCTCGGCCGCCCCGGCGGCGACGATCGCCTCCGTCCGCGCGTTGATCCGCTCGTACAGCTGCTCGCGCTCCATGTCGAGCCCGAAGACTGTCGTAGGGTGCCGGGTCTGCGGCGACCACAGCTCCGACTCCTCCGAGTGCGGCGGCACCTTCGCCAGCGAAAGCTCCGCCAGCGCCGCCCGCAGGTAGAGCCCCGTCCCCCCCACCACAATCGGCAGCCGCCCGCTTTCGAGCGCCCGATCGATCTCCCGGTGCGCCAGCGGCATGTAATCCCCGATCGAGAAGTCCGAAGTGATCGGCACGAACGCGAGCAGTCGATGCTCCAGCCTCTCCTGCTCCTCTGCGCTCGCGGCCCCCGTAAGCGTCTCCAGCCCCTCGTACACCTGCAGCGCATCGCAGTTGACAGCCACTGGATCCTCCCCGCGCTCCCGCAGCTTCTCCCCCAGCGCGATGGCAACCCCGGTCTTCCCCACGCCCGTAGGCCCAAATATGGCGACCACCGTCATAGAGGTGTCGGCATAGCCCCGAACGGCTTGTACTTTTTCGGCGCGCGACTCTCGGAAGGCGCGAAACGATTCACCGAAAAAGTTGAGAGAGGGGCTGTGCCGACACCCCACCCAACGACTGCGAAGTAGCCGAGGTGATCTCGACGTCCACGAACTCCCCGGGTTCGGCAACCCCATCGAAGTTCACAGCCTTCCCGTGCCGAGTCCGGCCCCGCAGCCTGGTCTCATCCGTTCGGCTGGTCCCTTCGACCAGAACCTCCATCGTCCGCCCTACGAACCGCTGCGCCCGCTCCGCCGCCCGCCGCTGGACCACCTCGACCAGGCGTTCCAGCCGCTCGACCTTGACCGGGTGCGGCAGCTGTCCATCCATCGTCGCCGCCTCGGTTTCTCGCCGCGGCGAGAAGATGAAGGTGAAGGCGCCGTCGTAGCCGACCTCCTCCGCCACTTCCAGCGTCTCCTCGAAGTCGCGCTCGGTCTCACCCGGGAAGCCGACGATGATGTCGGTGGTGATCGCGCAGTCGGGGACGTGCTCGCGGATCAGCGCCACCCGGTCCATGTAACGCTCGCGGTTGTAGGTGCGCCGCATCCGTTTGAGGACGGAGCTCGCGCCCGACTGCAGCGGCAGGTGGATCTGCTCGCAGAGCGCCGGCAGCTCGGCGTGGGCGCGGATCACGTCCTCCTTCATGTCCTTCGGGTGCGGGCTGGTGTAGCGGATCCGCTCGATGCCCTCGATTGCGTCGACGCGGCGTAGGAGATCGGAGAACCCGATCCGCTGCTCCAGCGGCAGGTCGCGGCCGTAGCTGTTGACGTTCTGGCCTAGCAGCGTCACCTCGCGCACCCCGTCGGCCGCCAGGGCTACGGCCTCGGCGATCAGCTCGCCTGGGTCGCGGCTGACCTCGCGGCCCCTGGTCGAAGGGACGATGCAGTAGGAGCAGACGCAGTTGCAGCCCTGGGAGATCTGCAGCCAGCCCTGGAACTCGCGCTCGCGGCGGGTCGGCAGGTGGCCAGAGAAATCCTCGAACTCGAAGTAGCCCTGGGCGCTGATCGAGTCGCTGTTGAGGAACTCGGCCAGCTTGTGGATCTGGCCGGGGCCGAAAGCGACGTCGACGAAGGGAAAGCGCTCGAAGACCTCCTCCTTCACCGATTGGGCCCAGCAGCCGCCGACGCCGACGATCCGCTCCGGGTCTTCGCCCTTCAGCCGCTTGGCCTCGCCGAGATGGGCGATGAAGCGGCTGTCGGCCGACTCGCGGATCGAGCAGGTGTTAAAGAGGATCAGGTCCGCCTCCCCCCGCTCGCTCGCCTCCTCGTAGCCGAGCGAGGCCAGCATCCCCCGCATCCGCTCGGAATCGTGCACGTTCATCTGGCACCCAAACGTGGTGACGTGGAACTTCTGAGCCATCGGGATCAGCTTAGCGGCGAGTAGACCAAGCAGATCAAGGACGCCGAGATGCGCCGGTCTACTTGACGGTAAGCGTGCCTTCCATGCCTGCTTCGCGGTGACCGGGGACGGCGCAGTAGAAGGTGTAGGTGCCGGCTTTCAGTTCGGCGGAGACTTCTTCTTCGCCTTCGGCTATCGGTTCGAAGCCGGCCAGTTCCTTGCCGTCCTGTTCGATCACCACGTTGTGCGGGATCGGAGACGGGTTGTTGAAGTCGATCGTGACCTTGCCGGCCTTGGCGTTCAGCTCGGTCCTGTCGAAGGCCAGTGCGGTCGCGTCGGCTGCCAGCGGCAGGGTCGTCGAGGCCTGTGGGCCGGAGCTGGACTTCGAGGATCCCTGGGAGGCCTGTTCGTCCTTCGTCACGCCGCCCTTGCCTGAGCTCTCGTTGCCTTCCTTCGACCCGGTGGTGGGACCGACAGGTTCTTCTTCTTTCGGCGCCGCTTCTTCGGCTTCTTCTTCGCCCTCCTCGCGTTCGCCGCCGAGGGCGCCGCCTTCGTTGGAGAAGCCGCCGACGCTTTCGCCTTTTTCAAGCTCTTCGTTGAACTTCGCGTACTCGGCCGCCTTGGCTTCGTGCTCTTCGCCGGAGTAGCGGACGGCGAAGGTGGCGCCGCCGATCACGAATACGGCGAACCAGAGAATCACCGCCGGTAAAGCTTTCCCCGGAAACTTCTCCGATTTCAGCCCGACGAAGGAGACGACCAGGGCAGAGACGGCGAGGACGATGCCGCAGGCGTAGAAAAGGGTCTCGTTGTCCATATGCAGCCGCGGATCCTATAGAGGTCAACCCGAGACTCGCCGCGAGGCGAGAGCGCGTTAAGCGGCCCTCGCCTCGGCCTCGGCTGCAGCAGGAGCTTCCTCGGCCTGCGGCGCCGTTTCGCCGTCGATCCCGAGCGCCGCCCGGACCTTGGTTGCGATCTCCAGGGCCAGCTCCGGGTTGTCGACCAGGAACTGCTTGGCGTTGTTGCGCCCCTGGCCGAGCCGGGTCTCGCCGTAGGAGAAAAAGGAGCCCGATTTCTGCACCAGGTCCTGCTCCATCCCGAAGTCGAGCAAGCCACCCTCGCGGGAGATCCCGACCCCGTACTCGATGTCGAATTCGGCCTGGCGGAACGGCGAGGCGACCTTATTCTTGACGACTTTGACGCGGACGCGATTGCCCACCGCCTCGGTCCCTTCCTTCAGGGTCTCGATCCGGCGGATGTCGAGACGCTGCGAGGAGTAGAACTTCAGCGCCCGGCCGCCCGGCTGGGTCTCCGGCGAGCCAAACTGGACGCCGACCTTTTCGCGGATCTGGTTGGTGAAGAGGCAGACGGTGTTGGTGCGGTTCAGGTTCCCGGCCAGTTTGCGCATCGCCTGGGACATCAGGCGGGCCTGCAGGCCGACCGTCGTGTCACCGATCTGGCCGTCGAGCTCCGCTTTCGGGGTCAGCGCCGCGACTGAGTCGATCGCCACCACGTCGACGGCGCCGGAGGCGATCAGCCGGTCGGCGATCTGCAACGCCTGCTCTCCGTAGTCGGGCTGGGAGACGAGCAGCTCATCGGTGTCGACCCCAATCGCCCGCGAGTAGACCGGGTCGATCGCGTGCTCGGTGTCGATGAAGGCGCAGACGCCGCCCATCGCCTGGGCCTGGGCGATGATGTGGTTGATCAGGGTCGTCTTGCCTGAGGACTCCGGGCCGAAGATCTCGACGATGCGGCCGCGGGGCACGCCGCCGATCCCGAGGGCGAGATCGAGGGCCAGGGAGCCGGTGGGGATCGCCTCCACCTTGACCGTGCCCTTGTCGCCCAAGCGCATCAAGGCGCCCTCGCCGAACTCTTTCCTGATGCCGCTGACGGTGCTTTCCAGCGCGGCGTCCTTTGCTTTCGCCTCCTTCGCGGAGACGTCGTTCAAAGTCGTTTTCCTGTCTGCCATCTCGATCACCTCACTGCTGCCTCATCCGGGCAGCTCGACTTGCGCCAACGGCACGTAGCGCGCACCGGTCGGCTGGAGTTCAGAACGGTAGAGCGTCATCCGGCGGCAAACCCGTGCCTCGGACATCCCCTCGGGCAGCTTCCCCGGAGGGTCCGCGACGACCGCCGGCCGCTTCGATCCCCGCCCCTCGGGACGAACCCGGGCGACGGTCACATGTGGCCAGAACGGCCGCTTCCCATGCTCATAGAAGCCACCTTCGGCCAGCCCCTGGGCGAGGCTCGCCTGCAGGGCCTCGGCCCCCGGCGAGAGCGCCGGCAGCGCGTACAGCCGTGCCCGGCCCCGCGGCGGCCGCTGCTCGGGGTCGAGCAGCTCCACCCAGGGTGCCGGACCGACCCGCTCCCGAACCACCGCCGCGATCGCCTCGACCTCCTCCCGTGGCCGGTGGCCGAGGAAGGCGAGGGTGACGTGGAGGGACTCGGGTGTGACCGGGCGCAGCGCCGGATCGGCCAGCGCCCCCCTTCCCCAGGCGGCGATCCCCTCACGGAGCTCGTCGGGCAGGTCGAGGGCGACGAACAGGCGCGCCCGCGGGCTTTTCGGTTGCTTCTCGGCCACGGCCGCCACGCTAGGGGGCCGGTTCATGCGAAACAACGCCGAAAGGCAAATTCTCGCCTATGACTTCGTGCCTTCTTGCTCGCCGAGGAGCAGGCGCAGCAGGTGCATCCCAACCAGGGCGGAGCGTTCGCGGATGTCCAGCCGGCCGCCGGGGATCACCGGATCGCGGGCGATCGCGGTCCCGTCGGCGAGGCGGGCGTTGAAGCAGACGTAGCCGACCGGCTTCTCCTCGCTGCCGCCGCCGGGCCCGGCGATGCCGGTGATCGAGACCGCGACGTCGGCGTCGAAGCGCTCCAGCGCCCCGACCGCCATCGCCTCGGCCACCTCGGGCGAGACCGCCCCTTTGGCTTCGATCAGGTCCGGATCGACCCCCAGCAGCTCGCTCTTCGCCTCGTTCGAGTAGGCGACGACGCCCCCGGCGAAGTACTCCGAGGCCCCCGCGAGGTCGGTGATCCGGGCCGCCAGCAGACCCCCGCTGCAGGACTCGGCCAGGGCCAGCTTGTGGCCGAGCAGCAGCGTCGCCACCTGGGCGTCGATCGTCTCGCCGTCGAGGCTGAAGGTCTCCTCCCGGTGGCGCTCGACCAGGCCCTCCCGCACGCCTTCGGCGATCTTCTCGGCCTCATCGCGGTAGCGGACGTCGATCTCGATCTCGCCCCGGCGCAGGCAGGTGGTGATCTCGACCGCATCGAGCTCGAGGCCCCCGGCCTCCATCTCCCGCAGGCTCTTGGCGATCTCCGACTCCGGCACGCCGAACATCCGCATCGTGTATCCGCGCAGCGGCGTCGCCCGGGCCAGGAGCTCCCGCACCGGCTCAGTCTCCACCACCGCCGCCCACATCGGCTGCAGCTCCCGCGGGGGGCCCGGGAGGACGACGACGATCCGCTCCCCGGCAGGGACCACCAGCCCCGGCGCCGTCCCCACCGGGTCCAGCGCCACGGCGCCCTCAGGGACCATCGCCTGCTTGCGGTTGGCCGTCTGCAGGGCCTCGGGGTCGAGCCGGAAGCGCTGGGCGAAGCCGCTGAGGATCTCGGCGATCTTCGCCTCCATCTCCTCGTCGAGGATCATCCTGCGCCCGGCGAAGCGGGCGACGATCTCGGCGGTGAGGTCGTCGGCGGTCGGGCCGAGGCCGCCGGTGGTGACGATCAGGTCCATCCCCTCCGCGGCCATGAACCGCAGCCCCGCCTCGAGGTCGTTGGGGCGGTCGGCGACGACGAGGATGTGAGCGACCTCGACGCCCTCCTCGGCCAGTCGTTCGGAGACCCAGGGCCCGTTGCCGTCCTGGATCCGGCCGGTCAGGACCTCGGTCCCGGTGACGAGGATGCCGGCGCGGATCACTGCGACTCTCGCGGCGTGAAAGGGCTGGACGGGCGCATCGCGCCCTGACGCTACCGAACCGGAACCGCGTCCCCCACGTGCACCGGCGCCGCCTGCCGCTGGGATTTGGCGCCGCCGCCGTTCCCGCCTTCGCCGCCGCCGCTGAAGAGGCCGATCGCGATCAGGGCCCCGACGACCAGCGCCAGCACCAGCGCGGTGATCAGTCGCGGCGGGATCTGGCGCCCCCTGCCGCGGCGGGCGCGCGCCACCTTGCGGGGTCGCGGGTCGACCCTGGGCAGCCGCTCGCCCGGCCGCGCCGAGCCCCGCAGCTGCCGCTGTTCCTCGGCCAGGCGGTCCCCGTCGAGCCCCAGCAGGGCGCCGTAGGTGCGGATGAAAGCTCGGGCGTAGATGTCGCCGGGCAGGTCGTCCCAGTCCTCGTTCTCAATCGCCTGCAGGTAGCGGGCGCGGATCTTCGTCGCCTCCTCGGCCTCCTGCAGGCTCAGCTTGCGCCGGGCGCGGGCCTCGCGGAGCTTGTTTCCGACTCCATCGTCCACGCCCCCATTCTGCGCCCCCGCGAGGGGATACGCAAAGTCCGGGTTCTAAACCTCGTCGGAATCGACCGCGACCGGCTCGGGCTTGGAGTCGCCGCCGCCCAGGACGCGGGGCAGATCCGCCTGGCTGACCAGCACCTGGCGCGGTTTGGAGCCCTCGTAGCCGGAGATGACCCCGCGCCGCTCGAGCATGTCGATCAGGCGCCCGGCCCGGGTGTAGCCGACCCGCAGCCGCCGCTGGATCATCGAGACAGAGGCGGTCTCGGTCTGCACGACCAGCCGGATCGCCTCGTCGAGGAGGTCGTCGCTGTCGGGGTCGAAGTCCTCCTCGCCGCGGCCCTCGCTCTCGGCCTCCACCGGCGCCTCCAGAAGCTCATCCTCGAACTCGGGCTCGCCCTGCTTAGCCCAGTGGCCCGTGATCCGGGCGATCTCGTCCTCGGTGATGAAGGCGCCCTGCACGCGCGAGAGCTTCGAGGTGCCGGCGCCGCGGAAGAGCATGTCTCCTTGGCCGAGCAGGGCCTCCGCCCCGCCCTGGTCGAGGATCACCCGCGAGTCGGTCTGCGAGGAGACCGCGAAGGCGATCCGCGAGGGAATGTTGACCTTGATCGTGCCGGTGATGATGTCGGTCGAAGGCCGCTGGGTCGCCAGCACCAGGTGGATCCCGGTCGCTCGCGACTTCTGCGCCAGGCGGATGATCGAGTCCTCGACTTCGGCCGGGGCGACCATCATCAGGTCCGCGAGCTCGTCGATCACGCAGAGGATGTGGGGCAGCGGCGCCTCGCCTCGCTTCTGGCGGACCTTGTTCAGCTCGTTCAGGTTGCGCGCCCGCGCCTCGCTCATGATCCCGTAGCGGCTCTCCATCTCGGTGATCAGGTTGGAGAGGACGTTGGCGGCGAGCCGCGGCGAGGTCACCACCGGCGTCAGCAGGTGGGGGACGTTCTCGTAGTGGTTGAGCTCGACCTGCTTGGGGTCGACCAGGACCAGCCGGACCTCGTTCGGCGAGGCCTGCATCAGGATCGAGGAGAGGATCGCGTTGACGCAGCCGCTCTTGCCCGAGCCGGTGGTGCCGGCGACGAGCACGTGCGGCATCTTCGCGATGTCGGTCCAGACCGCGTTGCCGTCGATCCCCTTGCCGAGCCAGGCGACCAGCGGCGAGGTCTTCTCCGGGCGGCCAGCATAGATGTCGCCGAGGCGGACCATCTTGCGGGTGCGGTTGGGTACCTCGACCCCGACCGCCTGCTTGCCAGGAATCGGGGCGAGGATGCGGATGTCGGTCGAGGCCAGCGCGTAGGCGATGTCATTGGCCAGCTCGGTCACCTTCTTGACTTTGGTCCCGGGCGCGAGGCGGAGCTCGAAGCGCGATACGTGGGGGCCGCTGACGATGCCGACGATCTTCGCCTCGACCCCGAAGTGGCCGAGCGTCTCGACCAGCTTGCGGCCGACCGCTTCGTGGTCGCGCGGATCGGGTCCCTTGTCGTTCTTGCCGCGTTCGAGCAGCTTCGGCGAGGGCGGGCGGTAGTCGATCTCCTCCGACATCGTGACGCCGCGTTTGGAGCCCATCGGCGTGAGGCCGGCGTGGGCGCGATCGCCCTCGTCGACGACCGCGACGGCGTCCTCGGAGTCGTAGTTCTTCAGCTCGACCTGCTCGCCGACCTCTGGCTCGGGCTCCTCCTCGGCGGGGGTCTCCGCGTCGAAGATCTGGGTGTCGAAGTCGTCCTCCTCGGCCAGGGCGACGGTCGGTTCGAAATCCTCGTCCTCCTCGGGGTAGGCGCTCATCACGTCGGTCGAGCCGGCGACGGTGGCGGCCTCGGCACGGGCCTGGCGGTGCTCGCGCCAGTCGGCGTGGGTTCTGGCGACCGTGCGGGCGGCCGCGTCGCCGCCGGCGAAGGCACCGCGGAAGATTCCCCGCAGCCCCCTGGCGATCCCCCGCGCCAAGGCAGAGACCGAGGTGCCGGTCAGCAGCATCCCGCCGAGGACCAGCAGCATCACCGTGAAGATCCGAGCTCCGACCTGGCCGAAGAGGTAGGTGAGGGCGGTTTCGGCGCCGTAGCCGACCTTGCCGCCCTCCCAGCCGAAGAAGAGGACGAAGACGAGGTAGACGCCGAAGGCGACGAGAAAGAGCGCGATCAGGTCGAGGTGGCGCTGCTCGAGCCCCGCCGGCAGCCGCAGCCCGCCCCCCTTCGCCTTCCCTTTCGGTTTGCGCTTGGACGCAGCTTTGCCTCGTCGCGCCGATCCGGCGCGCTTCTTACGCACGAACATGTCTCCCCGTTCGACGCCGAGCCCCTCACCCCTGCGCACCACTAAATTCGGCCTAAAAGTCGCGCGGAGCGGTGTTTTCCACGGCTACCATCGTGCGATGCTCTCCGAGATCGAACAAATCGGCGGCCGCGTCCTCATCGTCGAGGACGACGTCGACATCGCCGACGTCCTCCGCCGCTCCCTTCGCAACGAGGGCTACGAAGTCCGCACCTCCGCCGACGGGGTCGAGGCGCTCGACGTCGCCGCCGGTTTCTCCCCCGACCTGGTCGTCCTCGACCTCGGGCTGCCGGGGATGGACGGGGTCGAGGTCTGCCGCCGCCTGCGCAGCGACGGTGACGTCCCGATCCTGATGCTGACGGCGCGGGCGGAGACCGAGGATCGGGTGACCGGGCTCGACAGCGGCGCCGACGACTACCTG
>Ga0157378_10005078_pt1 | contig 11561 bp, 11 predicted proteins | sample M65metaG_FD_115309 | JGI IMG/M metagenome (GOLD analysis project Ga0157378, IMG submission 115309) | Miscanthus rhizosphere microbial communities from Kellogg Biological Station, Michigan, USA - M6-5 metaG | ecosystem: Host-associated > Plants > Roots > Rhizosphere > Soil | place: USA: Michigan...
GGACAACCGAATCTGACTATGAGGTGCGCGAAGGGCAGAAGCAAACCAGGCGTACACCGACGAATGCCGGGAGCCGGCTTAAGCGATGGATGCTCTGGGAAGGCACTGTCTGAAATGCCAGCCTTCCAGCCGTACTGGGGAAAACCCGCCGTACGGAATGATAGGGGGGACAATGGAAACGTCGGCATCATTCGAAGCCCGATACGCGCCACTGTCCTACCCGACTGCGAGGGGCGATCAGCGATGGTCGTCCCTACCGCAACACTTGGGTCTGAGGTTCTTGTCTCGGTGAGTGGGCCGTAGGGAAGGAACAATCGAGCATCGCCTTGAACGTGGCTTCAGTTTCGCAGCATACTACCGCCATGAAGAACCGCTCCGTGCCTACGGCGATCATGCTTCCGCATCTTGTATACCGCAACGTGGAGGAAGCCTGCGAGTGGCTTACGCGGGTATTCGGATTTGCCGAGTACTACCGCCATGGTCAGCCGGTAAGCGGCATCCAAATGTACTTGGGCGAGGCGTATATCATGCTGAGCACTCCTCGACAGGGCCGCTCGGAAAGCCCAGCGAAGCTCGGGTATGGAACCCAAATGCTCACAATTATCGTGCCGGATGTCGAGGACCATTACGCGAAGACGAAACGTGGGGGCGGGACCATCTGGGAAGAGCTTCACGAAACCATCTATGGAGAAAAACAGTACGGTGCCACGGACCTCGAGGGCCATCGTTGGTTGTTTTCGCAGCATGTACGCGACGTAAACCCTGAGTCGTGGGGAGCAGCGGTTGTCTCGCGCGCATTTTGAATATATTCGCCCGCTTCGCTAAGTCTTTTGCCACGCGGCCTCGCACTAAGTCCCGGTAAGCCTTAACTGCGTCTTCGACGCGTCGCTAGTGCCAGGAACTTCTCGAGGACGATTCCTTGATTTGAAAGGACTTATCAACAAGTTCCTGGAGATCGTGTAACCGGACATTGGGACCGTAGGCCGATTTCAAGTTTCCGCTTACGGCTGCGTTTATCGGGAGCCATGCAAAGGAAACTAAATCAGTGTGAGTTTATTTGCTATTTCTTGTGCCCGACCCATTTGTAGGCTCCCGAAAGGCGGTCAATCGCAGCCTCCAGTTCGGTGACAGTTGATGGCATTCCCACACTCGGTCCTACGTAGTCCACGACGGATTTGGAGATTCCATCAAAAGAGATTGAGGTCTCGTATGTGGGATTGTCGGTAATGGCAGACACGTAGCGGTCATCGAGAGAGAAGTAGTTCGTTTTACGGAAGAAATCTACGAGCTCCACCAATGATGCGTGAGAGATTTTGCCGTGCGTTTCCCCTTGGCATCGACATTCAATTTGCCGTCATACAAAAAGGTTCCATCGCCGTGGATTTCAACCTCATAGACTGGACACCTACCGTAGCATAGACTGCGGCTGAGGGTGATTCGCAACGTATTCCAATCATGAATTTCGGGAAAGGCAGCATTGACTTTAAGCTGCGGGCGAGTTGCGTCGCTCGAATTTTGCCCGAAACCGAAGCACGCAAACATAAGATTTGCCGTCAAAATCCATTTAAGGTTCATTTGGTTTGTGAGCCCCCGCAATTTAGAACAGATACGGGTAGCTTACGTATATTGTTGCAGTCTTCTCAACAGGGGGATGCCTGTAGCGAATTTTGTAGCGGGTGAGTATAGGGTCACGCAATTGCACCTCAGATCTAGATAGATGTTCCGGGCACTTATCCGTGAGAATGTTGGCATGAATCAGAGATCGCCGCTTTCCTTGTGCGCCATATCGGCAGGCTGCCTCCTCCTCACCGTAAACCACCTGGCTCATGCCTACCAGGCAGCAACGAAGCCGACCTACGATCCACCGGCAAACCTCGCAAGGATTGACTATCCCGATTGGCCTTACCCGAAGGGTGCACACGAATCCCCGAAACCGGACGATGGCCAGCTGTTCCGTATTCCCGGGAGCGTGAAGAGCTACACGGACACACAGATTAATAGGAGCACCAGCACGGTCGACTGGTTCCCGGAGCTGCACCCCGTGCCTCCTGCTCCGGTAATCTCAGGTAAGAACAGCGCATACAGCGCGTGTGGGCAATGTCACCTAATAGACGGCCGAGGTAAACCCGACACGGCCGATCTTCAGGGGCTGCCGGTTGCCTATTTTCTTCAGCAACTTGCTGACATGAAGGACGATAAGCGGCATGCTTCCGTAGTGCACGCAAGCCTGGCCGACATGATCCCAATTGCGAAAGCGATCGACGCGGCCGACGCGAGGCTTGCGGCTGAGTACTTTCACTCACTGCCCGCGGTCAGAAACACGCGCATCATTGAGACCGATACCGTCCCTGTCACACATCCCGGCCCGCATAACATACAGCTAGTGGACGCCAGCGGAGCCAAGGAACCAATCGGGACTCGCATCATCGAGGTGCCTGAGGACGTAAAACGGACGTTGTTGCGCGATGCCACGTCCGGGTTTGTCGCATACGTGCCAAACGGAAGCGTAAAGAGGGGCGAGCTGTTGGCGAAGACGGGTAACGTAGGCAAAACCGTTCCTTGCGCCACTTGTCATGGAGATGGCTTAAAGGGAATGGGAGATACATTTCCGCCTTTGGCAGGGCGCTCTCCTACTGCGACGGCGCGGCAACTTTACGACTTCAAGAGCGGGACTCGCGATGGCCGTAATGCCGCTGCCATGAAACCCGTTGTTGCCAATCTTACAGATCAGGACATCGTTGACCTCACTGCCTACATCGCCTCACTGCAACCGTGAGTCCGTCCTTCGCGAATCGTGCGCGTGAGAAAAGTACCAAATCATGGCCTCAGATCCTTATCCTACAGCTCGCTTCCTCGCCACTCATCCAAGGTGGGAGCCGTATGCGTAGAAGCGCCCGTACGGATCTGTGCGGGGGGCGAACCGTGATGATCGTCCCTACGGCGTCCACGAGGTGATCGCTCTTATTATTCTTCCCTGAGCAACCGCGCTGGATGAACGCGTAACGTCCGCTGAGCCGGAATCCACGTCGCCAGTAAGCCCAACGCCACCATCGTGACCATGACCCCGGCAAAAACCACAGGGTCACGCGGTGTCGCCTGATAGACGATCTGCGACAGCAATTGACTGGCGATGGCGCCAAGGAGCAACCCAACTGCCGAGCCCAGGAGGAGCATGGCAACGGGACGACCCAGCGCCGCGCGCATCAGCTGGATGGACTGAGCCCCTAACGCCACTCGAATGCCGATCTCTTTGAAGCGTTTCGAGACCGAATACATGGCCATACCGAACACACCGGTAACGGCAAGCATTGCCGCGAACAAACCCATCACACCAAGTGTGGCGGTCGCCACGCGCGCGGGAAACAACACGAAAGCCAGCGCGTCGGACCAAGTGTGAAATACGAACGGCAAAGCGGGGTCAATTCGCGCGAGGGCTTCTCTGAGCTCCGGTACGATTTCCGCCAGCGGCAGCTGCATACGAACCACAAGAGACGTGTCCGAATCGGGATTCTGCTCGAGAGGGAAGAACATCGCGGCTCGAGGCGTTTCGGTGAGGGAGTCGTACTTCCCGTCCTCAATGACGCCGACAATCTGATAGGGAATCTGACCCATCAGGAAACTCATTCCGAGCGCCGCTTGATCCCCGAACATTCCGCGGATAAACGTCTCGTTGACAATGGCGACATGCGGCGCCTCAGCGTCATCGTGCCAGGTGAAGTCGCGGCCTGAGAGCAAACGCGTGCCGGCAGCTTCCAGGTACCCAGGCGAAATCGAAAAGAACTTCGCGGCAAATACGCTGTTCGACGGCCGGAAATCCGTCGTCCCCATTCGGAAAACAGTTGTCGAGCTTCCCCCAGTGCCCAGTGGCGTCTCGTCGATGATTCCGGCAGCGGTGACGCCCGGAATGCGGCGTGTTTCTTCCAACATGTGCTTCTGAAGCAAAGGCGCAGAACGATCCGAGTGCCCTCCCATGTGCAAATCGGTTTGAGCCAGAAGCACGCCCTGCGGCTGAAAGCCGAGGGGCGCGTGCAGCGATCGCTGCATTCCCCGCAACGCCACAAAGGAGGCGGTTACGAGCAAAGTGCAAAGTGCAATCTGAATCCCCAAAAGCAGATCGCGGAACGAGAACCGCTGAAAAACCAGCATCCCCGTCGAACCACTCTTCATCACTTGCGTAAAGTTTGTGGTCCAGACTTGCCGCAGCGGCACTAAACCCCACAGCAGCCCGCTCCCGACCGACAAAAGCAACCCTACTAAATAAACTCCCGCGTCCGGACTCACCGCGACGCGGATTGGAAACTCCGGGAATGGCTGCCAACGCGTCAAACCGCGCAGCAGGGCGGCCGAAAAAATCGTGCCGAGCGTGCCGCCTAGCGCCGAAACAAGGACCGCTTCACACAGGAGTTGTCGCAGAACGTACCAGCGGCTCGAACCAATGGCCAACCGGATCGCTACTTCGCGGCTGCGATCGGCCGTGCGCGCCGCAAACAGGCTAGCCAAATTCGCGCAGGCTGCTAAGAGCACGAGAAACGCCAGCAGCATGATCGCTGCTACGAAGGCCCGCACCGGTCCGCCGAGAGCGTCGCCCAACAGTCCTGGTTTTACCAGCCTCGCGCTCAAGTCATCGTCGGCCGGATTCTGACGCGCCATCTCTTGCGCGATCGCGTTGAGATTCTCCTCTGCTTGCTTCGGACTTACTCCCGGCGCTAGTTGCCCCAGTATCCAAAGATTGTGCATTCCGCGGTTTGACAGGAAATTGGTGCCCTCGTCATCCGGACTGTCCACCATCGGCATCCAGAAGTCGGGCCAGAGGAACACATCACTGCCATGAAACGCAGCAGGAGCGATTCCGATTACCGTAAACGGATGCTTGTTAATGTGGACCGTGGTTCCCACGATGGCGGGATCGGCGCCTAAACGGCCACGCCAAAAATCATCGCTCAACACGATGTAGGGCGCAGAGTTTGGCCCATGTTCGTCGCTCGCGTGGAACACCCGCCCCTGCGCAGGCTGCACCCCGAGCATGTCGAAATAGTTTCCGGAGACACGGCAATACCAGGAATGGTATACAGCGTTCCCTGCTGTCAGCCCTGCATTTTGCAGCCTGTAGGCCGCCACCTCACGAAATGTCGTGTTCCTGGTTTTGAAATCCAGGTAATCCGGATACGATTGGTTGTCATATCCCGATTGTTTGTGAACCACGTTGTAGAGCCTGGCAGACCCAGGTACATCAAGGGGTCTCAGAATTAGCGCGTTCAATACGCTGAACACGACAACGTTGGCGCCAATCGCCAGAATCATTGTGACGAGCGCGGTCATCAGGAACGCGGGCGTCCTGCGCAATTGACGGGCCGCATAAATCAGATCGCGTCCTAGAGCATCCCAAACCATCCCCGCGTCTTCTTCCGTCATCCGCTCCCGCATTGCCATCTGATTTCCGAAGCGAATCAGCGCGTCGCGACGAGCCGCTTCCGCTGACACGCCGCTCGCGACACTATCTGCAATCCGCATTTCGATATGGGATCTGATTTCAGCGTCGATCTCCTGCTCTAGTTTTGAGCGGGTGAGCTTGTTCCTAATTCGGCGAAGGATCGACATGACACACCTCATGCGTACCGCAAGATCGCACGAATCCCTTTAACCAATTGTTCGAAGTTCTTCTCGGCGCGTTGCAACTCTTTCTGCCCTGCGCCCGTCAGCCGGTAATACTTTGCTTTCCGATTCGTCTCCGTCAGTTTCCACTCCGAACGAATCCACCCGCTCATCTCCATGCGGTGCAGCGCCGGATAGAGCGAACCCTCTTCTACAGACAGCAGTTCATCGGAGGCACTCTGGATGTGCAGGACGATTCCATAGCCATGCAGTTCTCCCATTTGGGACAGGGTCTTCAAAACCAGCAGATCGAGACTTCCTTGCAAATCTTTCCGGGCCACGGCAGCGCACCCCACCCCTAGACAACTTGGGATAGCAAGCATAGGCCTAGAAGTATAGGTATGTCAAACAATCTTCCCCGTATCTTATGGGCACTGGAAACTGCGCAAGCCAGAATGCGGAACGTGAACGTGCGCCCTGTGCAGAGCAGGCCTCTGCGTAAGGCCAGCATGAAATCACTGGGCTGATTCACAACGTTCAGACCGATAAGCCCCCGGACAAGTGCCCCGGGTCAGTATCAAGAGCCCAAAAAAGGCAGGGCATGCCTGTTGGGTACGGACCGTTGGGGGAAAAAATTCAAAAACAATTGCGTCAGCGTGTCGGAGTACGCCGTCGCAACACGGCGAACTTTCTACCGGACAACTCGCCTACTCGGAAAGACCTGCCTTCTCACCGAAAATCTGTCCGTCGTCGTCCATTCTTGGACGCTATTCGTTACGAATCCCATTGCGAACACGGCCTGAAAATCTGCTGCAAATCGGCCGGAAATCGCTCGCCGATCTAATGCGCAGCGGACGACGCACTTAGCGACAATCGCGCAAGTACTGCACGCATTTTGGTACGTGACATACGTTGACATACTAGCGATACTTCGCGCGTGAAGAAACGTACTACGGTCTGGCGGCCTGAAGAGCTGGTCGAACGGCTTAAGAAATTGTCGCGCAAGACTGGCGCGCCAATGGCGGAGTTGTTCCGGCGAGCTGTCGAGGCTTACGTTAAACGCCAGAAGTAGACGTACAAAATAGAACGGGCCTGCCGACGGTTAGAGCAGCCGACAAGCCTTAACCGAATTGCACATTGGAGGTGCAACGTGGCTACCGCAATTGTAAGTCATCCGTCTGTCCTGCCGTATCCTCTGCCGTCGAATCCACCAGACCGCGCGCGTCCGTCTACGACATTGTTACGGAGCGCATTCTCGCGGAACTGGAAAAGGGACAGGTGCCCTGGCGCAAGCCATGGCGACCCTCCCGCCCGCAAATCTAATCAGCAAGAAACCCTATCGCGGCATCAATACGTTTCTGCTGGCGCTCGCAGGCTACGGTTCGCAGTATTGGCTTACCTACCGTCAGGCGCAGGCACTCGGCGGCAACGTTCGCAAAGGCGAGCACGGCACCAAAATTGTCTTCTGGAAATTCGACAAGTACAAAACGGAGACGGCGGACGGCGAGTCCGAAGAGCGCACGTCGGCTTTCCTGCGCTACTACACGGTATTCAACCTAGAACAATGTGACGGGCTCAAGGCATTGCTGGCACTCCCTCCCGCGCGTCCTATCGAATCGGCAGAGGCAATCGTTGCTGCGATGCCGAACCCTCCCGCGTTCGAGCAAGGCTTTCGGGCCTCCTACACTCCATCCCACGACACGGTAACGATGCCTTCGCGAACCGCGTTCGATTCGCAGGACGAATACTATTCGACGCTGTTCCACGAGCTAACGCACTCGACAGGCCACGCCAAGCGCCTTGCGCGGGAAGGATTCGACAGGCCGCAGATGTTTGGCAGCGAATCGTACTCCCGCGAGGAGCTGATCGCCGAAATGGGTAGCGCCATGCTCTGCGGCGTGGCAGGCATCGAGCAGGCCACCGTCGCCAATTCCGTCGCCTACCTCAAGTCGTGGATTGCCAGACTCACGGCGGATTCGCGGTTAGTCGTACAGGCAGCCAGTGCCGCACAGAAGGCTGCTGATTACATCCGGGGGGAGTCTCTGCAAGACTCCCCTGCGGTCGCGGGAGGGTGTCGTGCAAACTGACCTCACGTTCCCTCAATCCCTCGCGGAGAAGTATCGGCCCGGCCGCATTGCGGATGACTCTGCGCGACACTCCTTACACTTCAACACCCACCGTGCCCTACAAGCTTTTACGGGCTCCCGCTTCATCACGTCCAAGCATAGAGATAAGGACACAACCAGTCCCGTCAGATCGGGCCACTCGCCTTCTTCACATCTAGGCGTTGGCGGACTTGGCCATAGGACGAGCGGTCTTCGTTTGCCAGACTTTTCTCAGCTGTTCGCGGCGCGCGAGGACGTCAGCTTTCGCTTCATCGAAGCTCTTGAAGACGCGTGTGCCTTTGATAGTGTTGCAGGCACTGCAACAAGCCACAAGATTGCTGGGATCTTTTTTTCCCTTGCGCGCGCGCGGAACCACGAAATCGACGCGCATTACCAACGCATTTTCAAAACTTGCGCGCCCGTCCAACCCACAATAGCGACAGACATAATCATCGCGATCGAGAATCTTGCGGCCCTCTTCAACTGTTACCGGGGAATCCACCAGTGAGAAAGAAATGAGGTTGATCGGCATGGGACCTCCATAGCGGAAGGTGAGTAGCGGAGAACGTGACTTCCGCTTTCTTTTGGATGACGTGAGGACCAGCGAGGACGTGGCAAGGTGCGAGCAGGACGACAAAACGTCATGAAGGAATCAGCAGGGACCGCGGCAGACTTTGGTATGAGTACGGCCTCAGCGAGGAAGACTATCAAACACTATTGGACCAACAGGGTGGCTGTGCTTTGTCGATCTGTCGCCGACGTCAAAAGCAATTGGCGTGCAACCTCGGCTCACTGTGCCCCATTTTGTGCCCTCTCTAGATCAAAAAACCGTCGCACTGGGTAGCAATTAGGCGCGCGAATCGGAGCCGGTCGTTCCATGATGACAATCAGGAGTTGGTCCCCGCTCGCACGGGATTCGAGTTGCCGTAACTATCTGCTCATGCTACGTTCCGTCTATGACACTATCAGCCCGCAATAGACTCGCAGGAAAAATCGAGGAGATTCAATTGGGTGGAGTCATGGCCCATGTGGTCATTCGAGTTGGAAGCGACCTGATTGAGAGCGTAATCACAAGGCGAAGCGCCGACGAAATGAAACTAAAAGTGGGCGACACCGTCCAAGCTGTCATCAAATCCACCGAGGTGATGCTGGAGAAGGAATAGTTACCTCTGTGCGCATCTCTTCTCATCTGGTCGCTGCCATCACTCTGGCCGTGTCGTTCGGGCAGCAGCCGAGTGCTCCTGCTCAAAATGATGCTCCAGCCGAGCTACGGATTGCACGGGAGGTCGCTACACCCCTCACGCAATCGGAAAATGACTTGAAGAGTATGCGCAGACAACCCTAAAGGTCATCACCGCACGAGAAGAAAGAAGAGATTTACGAGGTCGTTGCAGTTCGCGAGTTACTGCGTCGGGCAGGCGTACCACAAAACGAGAAACTCCGTGGTCCTGCCCTTGTAGGTACGCGTGAACGCTTAAAGCAGCGAGAGCTCCGTAAGCCAGTCTTGTACCGCCTGTTTTTTCGTGGGGTCAGGGGCCTTTAAGTACTCGCGCAGTTCGGCGGCTGCCTGATCGACCAATCCTCGCCGGGACAGGACCAGGGCGAGAGCTAATCTGGCCTGCGGGAACTCTATGCTGGCTTGGCGCAAAGCCTCCACGGCTTCCAGCGTGTAGTGTTGCTGGGCCGCGAGTGCTTGGCCAAGATCGTAACGTGACGCGTTTCGCTGCGGATTCAAAGCCAGAGCGTAGCGTGCCGCCTGCTCAGCTTCTGGAAAGCGTTCTAGTGAGAGAAAGACTAGACTCAGATTGTTATATGGTGTGTCGAGATTCGGATTGATAGCGATCACTTGTTGAAGCTCGGCCAGAGCCTTTTCATACTCCTTGAGGTAGATATAGGCGCAAGCCAGGTTGTTATGAGCTTCGGGAAAGTCTGGATGAATCCGAAGGGCCTTTTCCAGGTGCTCGCTTGCGGAGCGGATGTCGCCTAATTGAAAGGATTTCTGCGAAAGCTGAAACTCCTTGGTAGCCTTGGAGGGAATCGCCAATTGATGGACTGAAATTGCCCCGGCAACCGACGCTGTGCGTGATTGAACAACGCCTCCGGACGGGGTCAGCGGGAATGGATCGGACGCCATGGCGAACATATTGGTGAGCCGGGACATGCCGCTGCCGGAAACGGAGCGGAATGGCATATTTTGGGCGTGCAGAGTGGAAGCCAAGAGCAGAAGCGCGGAACAAACAGTCAACCTCATCGGGATCTCCTTCCTTGAACGTTTTCTCGGCCACTCGCTCACGGTTGGAGTCGAAATCGAATTTCATTTACTAGGACGGGGTTAAGTGAAAAGCGTAAGCCCGCGAAGGCTCACGCTTGTGTCGGGAATCGGCCTTCCCCAACGGCCAAACCCGAGGCGAGTCGATCTGTCTAACAATTTTTTTCTGTCACTCCTTTCTCTGACATTCGACGTTGCAAACTGCCACGCGGTCTTGTAGGCCGCTGATGCCGCTGGATTGTCAGCAGCCCCTAACACTTTTGGCATCCAATGCCGCACGCGATAGATACGACTTGCGGTCGCACAATGTTCCGAAGCTAGGTGTGGCGGGAAGGATGGAGAAGATAGAAAGTCGGAATAGGTGAGTCGGATTACCAGACATTGGCCGTACCAGGACTCCGCTTCAGGACCTACCTGCGCGTGTCGCCAGTATCCTCTGTCATTCCTGCCAGTTGTAAATGGGATGGCAGCTAAATCAGCATATCGGTCACTGTGACCGACGGAGATTATGTTTGCAGGTCCTGCGCATCGAGGAACGTAGAAAAGTTTGATGCGAAACTAAGACTGCGTTTGCCTCAACTGAATGGCTGGATGAGCAACTCTATCGCCTTTGCTCGGGAACTCTTGGTCTGTTTGGAATGTGGGTCTGCCCAATTTTGTCTTTCGGCCACAGAACTGCAGCGGCTCAAAGCTGGCTTCGAAGACCGCGCCCGCTCAGCTGGAGCCTGGTGACCCGGCAGCAAAGAGGGGTTTCCCGAGATCGCGTCATTCGCTCTCGGAGAAGGCAAAATTCCGCGCTGCCACATGGGAGAGTGGTATTGGCGGTAGAGTGGCGAGCAGTTACTTCAGCGTGGACTTCTTGAGCAAGTCCAATTCACGGGCGGGGAACACTAGTTCCGCAAATCCGCAGTCCAAACAAACCGAGATGGGCTGGGAAACAGACACGGGCGGGACGCGCAGATCTTTAATTTCCGGCAAACTGGTGGTCAACTCGCCATCAACTTGCCGCATGTTCTCCGACTTGCACGCTTTGCAGGCCATTTCTTCGACTTTGCTTACACTGGAAGGACGGCCAGCATTTCGAGGAAGTGACCGCCCCGGTGGTAATTCTAGCACAGCTAGGCTGCGGCTAATGAATCGCTCACCCCGGAGAACAGCTTTTATGGCAGGGGGCAGGTCGCCCTACGCATGTGGCTTATGAACGTAGCCCGATGCCAGGTTGAGAGCTTCCTGTACTACGTTGGCAGAACAGTCCTGACTCAAAAACAAGATCTTGGAAGTCGGCGAGACTTTCTGAACCTGTCGAGCGGCTTCGATTCCGTTGAGTCCGGGCAGTCCAACGTCCAACAGTATTAAGTCCGGTTGCAGCTCTTCCGCGAGCCGAACGGCTTCCAATCCGTCTGGCGCTTCGCCGACGCTCTCGCACTCAACGTGCGCTTGCAGAATGGAAGAGATAAATCGGCGGAAAGGGTTGGGGCAATGACATCGCGCAGTTCGTGCGGTAATTTCTGAATGGCTCCTCAGACTTTACCGATGATCAGGTTCACTAGGCACTGCTTCGTAACCGCGTTGCTAGAAACGGTGAAATGAGATAC
>Ga0157378_10005079_pt1 | contig 11561 bp, 12 predicted proteins | sample M65metaG_FD_115309 | JGI IMG/M metagenome (GOLD analysis project Ga0157378, IMG submission 115309) | Miscanthus rhizosphere microbial communities from Kellogg Biological Station, Michigan, USA - M6-5 metaG | ecosystem: Host-associated > Plants > Roots > Rhizosphere > Soil | place: USA: Michigan...
AATGACTGTCTCTGGGAATGGGACCTGGTGACCAATGAAATGTTCTGGATCGATGGGGGTCACAGGAGGGTTTTTGGATATCCCATAGAAAACGCATTGATTCCCCAAAGTTTTTGGGAAGGACTGATTCATCCTGATGACAAAACCAGGGTACTCAGCAGGTTGAACAAAATAATAGCAGAAAAGTCTACCTGCACATGGGAAGATGAATACCGTTTTAAAAAAGCGGATGGTAGTTATGCATGGGTGCATGACCGGGGTCATATCGTTTATGAATCGAACGAGGCACACAGAATGATTGGCGCTACACTGGACATTACCACAAAAGTCTTACTGGAGAAAAAAGTAGTAGCAGACGGACTGGCAAGAGAAAGGGAAACAGCGGGCCTTTTATTGGCTGCACAGGAAAAAGAACGATACACGATTGGAAAAGAATTGCTCGATAATATAAACCAGGTGCTGGGTGCGGCCAACTTATATGTGAGTATGGCAAAAGAAGAAGATAGCGACAGGGTAGCCTTTCTGAATAAGTCCGGAACTTATATTATACAGGCAATGACCGAAATCAGCAAAATATCCAAAGCGCTTGCCCCTCCATTTATTGACCTGCTGGGATTGGTTAACAGCATTAAGATATTAACCGATGACCTGTCAGCCGGGCACCTGGTAAGATTTACCATTGACGATACCGGCGTTGATATGTCAGCACTCAGTCAAAACCTTCAAATGGATATCTTCAGGATTGTGCAGCTACAGGTGCACAATATTCTCCGGTACGCATTCGCTACAAGGGCCAGCATTGACATCAGACAGCAGGGTGATGAAATCATTTTGCTGATTGCCGATGATGGGGTGGGGTGCGATTTAACAAAACGAAAGAATGGAAACGGCATCAAAAGCATTGTTAGCAGGGCAAACCTTTACCGGGGCAGCGTTACCACTTTATCGGCGCTGGGCGATGGGTTTACATTACAGATCATATTCAGGCCGGATAATTGGTAAGTGTTTTTTCAAAAATAAGCTAATGGTATCTCCTGGTGCCGACAGGTAATGAATCTGGTAAGAACCACTCATTTGTTGATAGTCCAATGCTTTCCTGCAATTTTCTGTTCCTGCTGTTTCTGCAATAACAGCAGGGCTTTCTGGTTGGTGTCTTTGCTTTTTACCCATCTCGCTATCAGCGCTGCAATCGCTTTTCTTCTTTCTTCTTTATCTTCCGGGGATACAATCATGTTTTTTTATTTATCAAAAGGTAATCAATTGTTTCGATGCTTGTTACTGTCTATATGATTGTAGTTTCAGGCATAAGTATTTGTAACAGCCATTGTCGGGATCTTTTCTATACCCTAAACAGCAATTAAGCTTAACTTACAGCAAAATTTTTTCATTTTCCTTCCCTGTAAATCTCAGAAACAGCACATATATAAAAAATTGCAGCTAAGTGAAGTTGTACATCAAAAACATGGTCTGCATCCGCTGTAAAATGGTGGTAAAAGACGAGTTAACAAAACTTGGGCTTCATTATACTTCCGTGGAACTGGGTGAGGCCGAAATTACAGAAGAAATTGATCCTGACCTGCGTGAAGCTATAAAAACTGCATTGCTGAAATCTGGTCTTGAATTGATGACTGATAAAAAAAGCGTGCTGATCCAGCAAATAAAAAATATTATTGTTGAGCTGGTTCACTATACCGAAGAACCCCTGGCAATTAACCTGTCTGCCTTTCTCAGCCAGAAACTGGAACATGATTATACTTACCTGGCCAATCTTTTTTCAGAAACCCAGGGCACCACAATTGAGCAATTTTTTATCGGTCATAAAATTGAGCGTGTAAAGGAATTGCTGGTGTACAATGAACTTAATCTTACAGAAATTGCAGCCCAAATGCATTATAGCAGTGTCGGCCATTTATCGGCCCAGTTCAAAAAAGTGACAGGGTTAACGCCTTCCTATTTTAAGCAGCTTAAAGAAAAAAGGCGCTCGATGCTGGACGAGTTATGAATCGCCCATATCAGTTATCATTATAATACTATCAAAATTGGCTTCTCCAGTACCTGCTTGCGGGATACAATATTTTTGAAAGAAAGAATGAAACGCGTGCCTACGCCTTCTTCTGATTGCACAGCTACCCTTGCCTGGTTGGCCAGCAATGTTTCCATAGTGGTTGATAAGCCAAGGCCCATGCCGCTCGGTTTCCTGGTAAAATAGGGTTTGAAAATATGCTGGAGATTAGCCATACTGATGCCGGCACCGTTATCCTCAATTTCAATGATGCATTTACTGTTCATTTGTTTTACAGTGAGTTTTAGTATCCCGTCCTGGGCCTCCATCGCGTCAATGGCATTGATAATAATATTGGTGAGCGCGATTTTTATTTTTTGTTTATCTACCATGATAGAGCAGTCCTCCGGCATATACTCTTTGATGACCCTGATGTTTTTCAACATCAAACGGTCGGCCGTCACAAAAATCACTTCATTCAGCAATTGCTGCATCGAGCTTTTTTCGGGTTGCACTTTAGTATACTGGTGATTGGTCAGGAGGTCATTTACCAGGCCATTAATACGTTCGGATGCGCGCAGTATGATATCTACATATTGTTTTTGCTCCTCATCCTGCATCATTGATTGCAGCATCTCAACAGCGAGATTGATATTGGATAGCGGATTCCTGACTTCGTGAGCGAGTGCCGGCGCAAAATCTACCCAACCTTTTTCTACTATGACAGGAGGGGGCAGTAACGAAACTTTGCCTGAGCTGGAATAGTTGCGCAATTTGGTAACGGCCTGTTTATTTCTCTTTTGCGTCATATTATTCATACCCGCTTTTAATAATCGTTAAGATCATTTTAAACCTTCCATTGGGCTTGATAAAATTAAGGGCATGTGCCGGGATGACGATGCCCATACCGGTGTTGAGGATATGCGAAACCTTGTCAATGACAATTTCGGCCTTTCCATCAATGATCTGTGCGAAGGTGTCAAATGGCGAGGTTTTCTCAGTTAATCCTTCACCACTGTCAAAAGACATGATGCTGATATTGCCCGTGGATTTACGAATGATGGTTTTGATGACCACCGCATTGGCCATATATTCTATTATTTCGACAACAATATGCGAGGTTGATTTTTCAATCTCTGCGTTGATAATATTGTCGTTGTCCGGTACGGTGATTTTGTCCATTGTATTTGAATAATAAAGAGAATTCATTTTATTGAATAACAATCGCATTCAAGTGAATAAGCCCCTGCTTTGTGCAAGGGCTTATTGTATTTAATCAACAGGTACATTATTGCGTATGTCAACCAAGAATAAAGTTGAGTGATTTATTCCGGCATTTTGTTCCATGATTCATCAAATGCGTTACATAATTCCCACATTTAAGCGCGGGAACAACAGGATGTTACTGTTTGTGCGCTGATCCCGTAAAAAAATGCGGGGGGTATTAACGCCGCTTTACCATATAAGGCAGATATATACTTTTTTACGCCCTTTACGGTACAGGGTTTGCGCATTTATAGGAATATGACGCACCGGACAAAATGGTCAATTGATCCCAACCACACCACCATCGGCTTTACCGTAATACATTTGATGATTTCCGGAGTGAAAGGCTGTTTCGGGGTATTCGACGGAAATATCTATACTAAGGGAAAGGACTTTTCAACAGCGGAAGCAGAATTCTGGATAGCCGCTGCTTCCCTTGATACAGGTCTAAAAGCGCGTGACGAGCACCTGGTGAGCGTTGATTTTCTCGACGCTGCCCACTATCCGCAGATCCATTTTATATCGGAAAGCATTACAAGTTCCCGTGTTGACTGCAACCACCAATTGTGGGGGATTTTGACAATAAAAGGCATTTCAAAAAATATTTGTTTAAACCTGGCTTTTGGGGGTATTCAAAATGACCTCGAAGGAAACCAGAAAGCTGGGTTCACGCTAACAGGAACCATCAACCGCAGCGACTGGGATATGACCTGGAATAAAGCAATTGATACAGGTGGTTTACTGGTAGGCGAAGAAGTTTTTATCGCCTGTGATATTGAATTGATTAAATCGCATCAATCCCTGCAGGCCATGCAACTTGTTCCCGCAGCGGATAAAAATGAATATTAATTGGGGTTAAATATTTTCAGAACGCTGTATCTGCAGAACACAACAATCGGCCGGAAGCAGTTACCAGCGTTCATGCACGATCACACTTCACGCATCCGCTATTTATCGGGTACAGGCGGGAAATACATTCTATTATCCCGGATTGGGATATTCATTGAGCAAAGGACTACTCAATAACTGAGGCAGATATTATTGAACTGCACGAAGCACTGTATTTTATATTTCTTGTGGGTAATTCCAGTGATGGACGGTATCATAATCGGGGCACAAGTATTGTACGATCATAGATGAACTTAAATCGACATCGTAATGAACACCACGAAATTTATCATCAGTTGTGCAGTCTTATTGTTAGTATCAGTTGTGGCAAGTGCCCAGGTTTCGGGAGACTCCCTTCGTTCGCTAAAACAGCAGAAGCAATCCCTTGAACTGAGTAAAAAGATCAATGATAACAAGATGAAATTGGCCAAGCTCGAGAACACGCTTGATAAAAAAACATTGGAAATGGAAAGCACCACAACGGGTGCTCAACGGGCGGCCGATGATAACGCGGGGGTGGCTGCTAAACTGAGCAACGATTCGCAGGATAAAAAACTGGCAAAACAGGCAGAAACATCTGCAGACAATGCAAAGAAAAGTGCTAAACGCGCCAGGGTAGCAAATGATAACCTTACCAATCTGAAAAAAGATATTGAAACACTCAAAAATAAAATAGCGGATGATGAGGCAAAGCTTGCAATGAATCCGTTAATAATTCCATCGCAACAATAATTCCGGAATGCATTGTAGCCCGCAAGCACCTGTCCCCTGCGGCTGGAAAATTGTGGGATAGTCCTCCCAATCGTAAAAGACTGGCTGCAATTTTGCAGCGATACAGCCAACCATTTACACGGTCTTTCGTTGATGTAACCCTACTCTTTCAATAGCTCGTCTATGCAAATGCCATCCAGGTAGTGAGAAAGATGCGATGGGTTGTAAATGATCCTGAATTCATGAATGTCCTTACTTTCTTTACAACAATAAGTTTCTACATAAAATTGTGGAAGCTGAAACAGAAATACCGTGTAGTGGCAATCGGTCCATTTTGCCAGGGGTACACCCTGTTTCAATACTGCTGACCGCTTTTGTTCTCCTGACAATTCAATAAACGATGATAGTTTCATACATACCGGTTTTATACAGTTAAATGACCAATGGACCCATTCAAATATAACTGGCAAAGACCCTGATACTGTTTACAAAAACAATCAATAAACTGTGAGGCTGAGAAATAAATAGGCTAAATCGGACCGGCTATAGCATTTCTACCGGCGCAAGCTGTTGTAGACCCAAATATAAAAGTGCCCGGCGAAATATCAAATTTATTTTAGGTTTTTAGCCGAATATTAGTGGGGGCTCCGGCCAGGCCGCAACTAAAAACAGGGGCTCTGCGCATACATTAACTTTATGCAGGAGGCAGCCCGAATACCGTCAGCCTTTATTGACAGGCACCAGGTTCAGCAATTAAAATGACAGTTGTCATCTTTCGTAAAAACGGGCAGTTGTAAATTACAGCATAGCAGCAATTGCATTCTTAGGAATGCCATACGCGGAACTATTAACAATCAATTCCAAATTATTTAATCATGACAAGTACAAAAAGCGCAGGCATCTGGATGGATCATTCAAGCGCACACGTAATGGAATTTACCGCTGAGCCCATTGCAACAACGGTTATCGAATCAGCATTTACTGCTCAAACAAAGGAGAAAAGTATGGAGAAAAGCGAACATCTGATGCACAACAAAGAGCAACAGCAGCATTCGGCTTATTTTAAAAAAATAAGTACGGTAATGAAGATGTACGACAGGGTGCTATTATTTGGGCCTACAAACGCAAAACTGGAGTTATACAATCTGCTGCAGGCTGATGAACAGTTTAAAAAAGTATCCATTGAAGTGCTGCAGGCGGATAAGATGACCCCGGCGCAGGAACATGCGTTCGTAAGAAATCATTTTTCGAAAAAGTTTAATATTGCCCACGTAGGCAAAAAATAACTTACTGAAAACAATACAGCACCCGTTGGGTAGAGGAGTCAGGGCATTGATGACGAAAGTGATTTGCCTGAGCAGTATCTCTAAAGCATGCAAAACCAAACAAAATTAACCCTGGTTAAAATAACCCATACCCTGGTATGGATATGGTTCAATGTTGTTATTTTCTACATGTTATACGCAGTTGTCTTAGATAAAATTGACTGGAGGGTTTGGATGGGATATGGCCTTGTACTGGCTGAAGGGGTTGTTTTAGCTGCTTTTAACTATGTATGTCCATTAACAATCATAGCACATAAGTATTCCGATTCTACGCGTGACAATTTTGATATTTATCTTCCCAATTGGTTGGCCAGGAACAATAAGTTAATCTACACGGTAATTTTAATTGTTATCGCTATCATTACTATTTACCGGCTTCTTGATAAAAAATTATGAAGCTGCGTACACTTTTATGTCAATCCCTTGCGACACAGATCAGAATTTATAGAAAAGCTGAAGGCAATGGTCACTTTCAGGATCAATGTGCCAAAATGAATCCTGCAGAATCGTTGCAATAACTCGATCGTTCCTGACCCCTCCAATAAATGAATTCTATATGTTATTATGTATGTACATGATAAATTTTTCGTTATTTTGTCGCTTAAACGATGAAAAATGAAAAAGGGCAGCATAGTGAATATATTTTCTTTTATTTTTTTCTATGGCAGCATCTTTTCATACGGACAGACTTCGCAAATTGTAAAACACCCTCCCAATATCATCCTTATAGTTTCCGATGATCATGCGTTCCAGGCCATCAGCGCCTATCAAAACAATCTTATTAATACGCCAAATATTGATCGCATCGGCAGGGAAGGGGCCATCATGCGGAAAGCCTATGTTACCAATTCGGTTTGCAGTCCCAGCCGGGCGGTGATCCTGACGGGTAAGTATTCTCATTTGAATGGCCTGCGCGATAACGGAACTTTTTTCGATAGTTCGCAACAGACCTTTCCGAAAATTCTGCAGCAGCATGGATACAAAACGGCTGTTATCGGGAAATGGCATTTATGGTCGATGCCCACCGGGTTTGATTACTGGAATATTCTTCCGGCCCAGGGTCATTATTACAACCCCGACTTTATAAAAATGGGAAAGGATACCGTGTATGCCGGTTATGTGACCGATGTGATCACTGATTTGTCGTTGAATTGGATCAGTCAAAATAAAGCAAGTCCTTTCTGCCTGCTGTTGTATAACAAAGCGCCCCACCGCAATTGGATGCCGCCATTAAAATACCTGGATGAATTCAATGATCACATGTTTTCGCTTCCCAACAACTTTTACGACGATTATAAAAACAGGATGGGGCTGCAGCGGCAGCATATAACAGTTGCCCACGATCTTGATCTGCGTTACGATTCAAAGATAACCTGCGATACCTGCCGGCCTTCCGCTATCAACGATTGGGCGCCCGCAGAATTTCAGCGCGAGATAGAGCGGCTTTCACCCGCTGAAAGAAAAATATGGGATGCTGCGTATGCACAGGAGCAGGAACTGTTCAGGCATATAAAGACAAATGATGAAAGAGTCCACTTCCAGTTTCAGCGTTATTTGGAGGATTACCTGCGATGCGTTCATGCGGTGGATGATAATACAGGTCGTGTGCTGGACTTTCTTGATAGTACCGGCCTTAGTGGCAATACCATAGTCATTTATATGTCGGACCAGGGATTTTACCTGGGAGAGCATGGCCTGTACGATAAAAGATTTATGTACGAAGAATCTTTCCGCACGCCGATGCTGATTCGGTATCCGGGTATTATAAAACAAAAACAAAAGATAGATGCATTTGCGCTGAACCTGGATATTGCCCCCACTTTACTGGACCTGGCAGGTATTGCAGTGCCGGAAGATATGCAGGGCGTTTCTATGAAAAAATTATTGCAAACAGGGCGGGATGAAAACTGGCGGAAAGAAATTTATTATCACTATTATGAACGGTCTTTTGGATTGACCCAGCACTACGGCATTAAGACCAATCGCTATAAGCTTTTGCATTTTTACGGCCCCATCGATACATGGGAACTGTATGATTGGAAAAATGATAAACACGAAATGAAGAACCTGTACGATGACAGCAGGTATGCAAGTATTATCAAGCAATTGAAAGACCGGTTGGCTTTCTGGAAAGGATATTATAAAGATGAAGACCCCGTTCAATAAATTGTATTAATGCGATTTTCATTGGTATAAATCAACGAATCCCCGGCCGGTGTCCTCGGACCATTCATTTTCATGAAAACAAATATTGCCACGAATGCACGAATTTTTTGCTGAAGCTATTATGCGCGTGGCATTCACAATGAGGTGGTGATCGCAGCGATCATTGCTCCTTTGCGTGAAACTCATTTTTTTGCACCCCGGTTTGATTGCTGATATACCACCCGGCGCCGTCATGGCGAGGCACGAAGCCATCCCGGTTTGCAATGAAGGAATAGTGAATGTGAAGACAACTACATAAAACGTATTTAAATTTCTCCCCCGGTCGGTGTCTCACCGGCCGGAACGTTCTGAAGATGATCTGGCGCATCTGGCATTAATACTATCTCCTGCTTTCATTGGTATAAATAAATGAATCAGCTTTGTAATAACCCAAATTGTATTCAATCGGCCGGTCACCCTGGTCAAATACAAAACGTTTCCGGAAAAGAATCGGGCTTCCCTGCTCAATTTCCAGTTTGGCGGCAGTAAATTTATCGGCGGCTTTTGCACTGATCTCTTCCTGCGAAAGATTGGCTACTACCATATGATCCTTTTCCAGGATTTCATACAGGGGGCGTTTAAAATCCTCTTCCCCGGTTAACCCCACCCGCGGATGGAAATAAGATACAAAGTATACAAACGGGCCTTCGGGCTTTCCCCGCAGCCTTTCCAGTTTCAAAATTTTTTTATCAGTACTGATTTCAAAAAAATTGGCAACAGGCTCTGGCGGCAATACCCAGCTTACATGCAATTCAAAATTTTTGATGGGGATACCGCGAGCCTTCATCTCCTGTGAAAAAGAAAGCCAGTTGTTGGATTTGGAGCTGACTGAACTGGCGGAGACTTTTGTGCCAATGCCCTTCTTGCGAATGAGCAACCCTTCGTACACCAGCTTGTTCAGGGCCTGGCGGATGGTGGTGCGTGAGATAGCCAACTGCTTGGCGAGATCAACCTCATTCGGAATCAGCTTACCATCGGCGTACTGCGGATCAGCAATAATGCTTCTTAATAATGATTCGGCCTGGATATGCAAGGGTACATGGCTTTTGTGGTCGATACTCAGCTTCATGGAATGCTTTGAGCAATAAAAATAAAAAATAATTGGCAGTTTGTTGGTATGTTACTATGTTTGTACATATAAACATTTACCGATTGCCTAAAACGCTGCTGTATGAAAAAAGGAAATGACTGTTCTTCTTTTATCATGAATCGCCGGTGCGGAAATGGTTTGGAACCATCTGTTCATCCAACGGACCAGTTACTATCAAACATATACCTGATAGCATCTGATAGCACATAATCCCTGCAGCCAACTTCAATATCCTGGTATATCCATCCCAACTTGATATCGCAGCAATCTTATTTATCTAAAAAGATTTTCATTGTATGAAATTTTCTTTCCTTTCACCCACTCAAAAAGCGTGTAGCCCCGCCATTGGAAACACAGACCGGCAACCACTTGTTGGCAGCGAACAGCGGGGCGGTCTTATCGCCGTAAAAAAGGTTCGGGCAGGACGGTTTTTTCTTTACACAACACTTGCGGTAATTTCCATGGTATGTTGCCAGCCTGCCCAGGCGCAGAAGTTAATCCGCGGTAAGATTACGAACGATGCGGGAGCGCCGCTCGCAAAAGCTTCTGTCCAGGTAAAAGAAACAAAAGCTGGTACTGCCACCGACGATGCAGGCCAGTTCAGTATTACGGCGAACCCAGGTCAGGCCCTGCTAATAAGCGCAATAGGTTATACCACGCAGCAGGTGGTGATCACTGAAACTTCAAATATAACGGTTAAGCTTACTGCAAGTAATGCAAAACTGGATGAAGTAGTAGTGGTGGGTTACGGTACGCAGAAAAAAGGCTCGCTAACCAGTGCGGTTTCATCCATATCGGCCAGTGAAATTGTAACCACTAAAAATGAAAACATATTAAATACGCTTACCGGTAAGGTTCCGGGCCTGCGGGTAGTCCAGAATACCAGCGAACCGGGTGCTTTTAATAATTCCTTTGATATAAGAGGAATGGGCAATCCCCTTATCGTAGTGGATGGCATTCCGCGGCCGGATATTGCCCGTATTGATCCAAACGATGTTGAAAGTCTTTCGGTTTTAAAAGATGCATCGGCGGCGGTGTATGGGGCAAGAGCTGCGAATGGCGTAATCCTGGTCACTACAAAAAAAGGAAAACGCGGTACACTGGAATTAAATTATGTGGGCACGTATGGTGTGCAGATTCCAACAGGATTTCCGAAATCATCCAATGCAGTAGAGTACATGACGCTGGTAAATGAAATGAGTATGCACAACCCAAACGGCGGTACCAGGGTGTACACCGATGCACAAATTGAGGAATACCGCAACGGTACCAAAAAAAGCACCGACTGGCAGAAGGCAACTATCAACCGGTCTGCGGCACAAACCCAGCACAATCTTAGTGCAAGCGGCGGGAGCGATAATGTAACTTATTTTTTCAGTTTGGGATATACGGGGCAGGATGGTATCCTGAAATCAGGCGATCTGTTTTACAAAAAGTATAACCTTCGCTCCAATGTAAGTGCAAAAATTTCAAAAGACCTCACGTTCGATTTGAACCTCACAGGCATTATGGAAAGAAAAGACCAGCCCATGCAGGCAGCATACTGGGTCTTTAGAAGTATGTGGTATCAGCCACCTGTTAACCCGGTATATGCAAACGACAACCCGCAGTACCTGAACTCACTGCCGAATCCATTACACCCCGTTGCACAATCCACTTCCGATATCGCAGGTAACCAGGTCTTCAACAACAAATGGTTTCAATCTGCTGCTACGCTGAACTATAATGTGCCTTTTGTCCGCGGGTTAAGTGCCCGGGCGCTGTATAGCTTCGATTATACATTGAACAATAATAAAATATTTAACAAGGCTTATAATACCTATACCTATAACCCGGCAACGAATGTGTACACGGTTAGCGGTACCCAGCAATCGCCTTCTACGGTGAGAAGAGAGTTTTATGAATATCCGACTACCCTGGGGCAGTTCTCATTAAATTACAGCCGCACATTCCTGAATGCGCATCACGTAAATGCACTGGCGTTGTATGAACAGAGTCACCGTGTGGGAGATAATTTCTTTGCTCAACGTGAACTCGCCATTCCTGTCGATCAGCTTTTTGCCGGAAACAGCCT
>Ga0157378_10005081_pt1 | contig 11560 bp, 9 predicted proteins | sample M65metaG_FD_115309 | JGI IMG/M metagenome (GOLD analysis project Ga0157378, IMG submission 115309) | Miscanthus rhizosphere microbial communities from Kellogg Biological Station, Michigan, USA - M6-5 metaG | ecosystem: Host-associated > Plants > Roots > Rhizosphere > Soil | place: USA: Michigan...
CCTCGGAGGTGGCGCGTTGCGAGGGCTCAGCCAGTTCAACGGGCTGCCGGTCATCATCTCGACGAGCACGTGCAGCGGGGGCGTCTGCTCGAACGGCGCAGCGTTGTCGGCGGCGCAGCCGTAACCGAGGAATTCCATCCTGGTTTCCGCAATTCCACGGCCAGCTACACGGTCAGCCTGCTCCAGCCGAAGGTGATCGCCGACATGAGGCTTGCCGAACGCGGCTACCGTGTGATCGAGCGGCCGATTGCCAATTTCCTGCCGTTGGACGAGCGCCGCTATCTGAAGGTCGGCGGCGGTCTGGAACGGACACAAGCGGAGTTCCGAAAATTCTCCGAACGCGATGCCGCAACCCTGCCCGCTTACTACGCCATGCTGGAGCGCGCCGCGTCAGTGCTTCGTGCGCTCGCCCTGCAGATCCCTCCCAATGCGGGCGAAGGCGTGCGCGCACTGCTCGACGCGGCGCTTGCGGGCCGGCGCGTCGCCCAATTGCCGCTGACCGATCAACGCGATCTGCTTGACCTTTTCACCAAAAGCGCACGCGATGTCCTGGATGGCTGGTTCGAGAGCGATCCAGTCAAGGCCGCCTTCGGCTTCGACGCCGTGGTCGGCAACTATGCCAGCCCCGACACACCCGGGAGCGCCTATGTGCTGCTCCACCATGTATTCGGCGAGGTAAACGGCAAGCAGGGCACATGGGGCCATGTCGTCGGCGGCATGGGCACGATCACGCGGCTGATGGCCGAAGCCGCGCGCGAGGCCGGGGTGGAGATCAGCCTGGAAGCTCCCGTCGCGCACATCCTGGTAGAGGGCGGAAACACCGTGGGAGTCCGGCTCGAAGGCGAGGAGAAAATCGGCAGCCGGCTCGTCATTGCCAATGTGGGGCCAAAGCTGCTGTACGAGCATCTGATCGACGCCTCCGATCTGCCGGATGATTTCAAACGGCGAGTGGGCGGGTTCCGGGTGGGATCGGGCAGCTTCAGGATGAACGTGGCGCTCTCTCAGTTGCCGCGCTTCACCTGCCTGCCGGAGCCGGGCGAGCATCATCGGGCCGGTATCATCATTGCGCCCAGCCTCGACTATATGGATCGCGCCTTCGTTGACGCGAAGCAGCATGGCTGGTCGCGCGCCCCGATCGTCGAAATGCTGATCCCGTCCACCGTCGACGACAGCCTCGCCCCGTCGGGAGCGCATGTCGCCAGCCTTTTCTGCCAGCAGTTCGCGCCGCGCCTCTCCGATGGGCGAAGCTGGCACGACGCCGAAGGCGAGGCGGCCGAGACGATCATCGATACGGTTGAACAGCACGCCCCCGGCTTCCGCGCGTCCATTGTCGGAAGGATGATCCTTTCACCATTGGGGCTGGAGCAGAAATTCGGGCTGATGGGCGGCGACATATTCCATGGCGCAATGTCGCTCGATCAGCTCTGGTCGGCCCGGCCCATTCTTGGACATGGGAGTTATCGCGGGCCGATCCGTGGTCTCTATATGTGTGGCGCAGGCACACATCCCGGCGGTGGCGTGACCGGGGCCCCCGGTCACAACGCCGCGCAGGCGGTGCTGGTCGACCGCAGCTGGACAAAGCGGCGGCGGACCGTCGCAACCTAGCTCAGAACGGCAGGAAGCTCGATTTCCTGGTGAACTTGAGATAGCCGACATTCGCGCCGAGCCGCCAGCCAACGCCGAGCCGGATCGGGATCACCACAATATCGCCACGGCGCTGATAGCTCGCATTGAAGCCACCGACGACATATACGACGCCCTCCCCGCCGGGGAAGCGCTTGTAGAGATCGTTGCTGTCATAAAGGTTGTAAATGAGCATAAACGTCTTGGAGCCGCTCGCCCCGAGATCGAAACCCAGTGATGGACCCGTCCAGTAGACGGGCTGATTGCCTTCGACCTTGTGAAACAGCGTGCCGGAGCCGTACCGTACGCCCACCGCGATCGCGCCACCTGCTTCCCGACCAACGACATAGGCGTTCGGCTGCCCCTGATCGCGCAGGATCGACTCGATCAGCTTGGCAAGCCCTTCGGCGCCCCTGCCGAAGACGCCCTCCGCCGCCGCAAGCACATCTTGTTGCTCATAGGTGGCTCCGGCAGCGGTATTGCCAGGCGGAGGCGGTACTGCGGCAGGAGCGGCCGCCTGCACCTGAGGGGCGGATGGAGGCGCCGCCGTATCTGATGCCGGCGCAGACTGAGGCGAGTTGGAGCTAGGCTCGGAACCCGGAACCGGCGCGAGATCGGCATTGGCACTGTTGGGATCGACCGTCCGTACCTGCGCGCCCCCGGGCGCGGCCATCAACACGGCACCGAGTGCCGCGAAAACAACCAACCGGATCCCACCAAATGACGCCATTTTCGCATCCCCCGCAACTATCCGGGCATGGTTATCGCGCAACAGCCTGTCGCTGCAATGAATATCGGGACATACCGAATCGATAATGCGGCGAGCCGGAGCATCACGGTCGGTTGATCGCCACCCAAACCGCCGCTATAGCCCCCGCTGCTAGCCGCCGGAGACGTGGGTGAGTGGCTGAAACCAGCGGTTTGCTAAACCGCCGTAGGGGGATTACTCCTACCGAGGGTTCGAATCCCTCCGTCTCCGCCAACTGTCGCAAGCCTCTGCCCTCCTATTGCCTGCCCCGCAGCCCAGCCGCTCGCCCAGGCCCATTGGAAATTATAGCCGCCCAGCCATCCGGTGACGTCGACCGCTTCGCCGATCGCATAAAGGCCGGGCACGCGGGCTGCCATCATCGTCCGGGACGAGAGTGCGGCGACAGATATACCGCCCGCTGTCACTTCGGCCTTGGCGAAACCCTCTGTGCCGGTCGGCGCGAAGGTCCAGTTCGCGAGACGGGACTGCGCCGTGCGAAGCGCCTTGTCCGGGAGGTTCGCCAACTCTCCGTCCAGCGCGAGACGTTCGACCAGAGCATCTGTCAGGCGCGCAGGAAGCATCGCGGCCAGAGCGCGCCTGAGCGAAATGCGGGGTTGCTCCTGTTTCTGCTTCACCAGCCAGTCAGGCTCCCCATCGGGCAAAAAATTCACGCTGATGGGGGTGCGGTGCTGCCAATAGGAGGAGATTTGCAGCATGGCGGGGCCGGACAGACCGCGGTGAGTGAACAGCGCCGCCTCTCGGAAGCGCGTCTTGTTCCAACCAACCTCAATCTCCGCCGACACGCCCGAAAGCGAGCGGAAAAGGGCATCGTCGGGTCCAAGCGTCAGCGGCACGAGCGCGGGGCGTGGATGCACGATTGTCAGCCCGAAGCGGCGCGCGACCTCATAGGCGAAACCGGTGGCGCCGAGCTTCGGGATCGAGGGGCCGCCGGTGGCGAGAACAAGCGCCGGGGCGGTCCGTTCCCGTCCGTTCACGGTGACGCGGAACTGGCCGTCGCCATGGTCGATTACACTCGCCGGATGGCCGAGCAGGATCGTCACGCCGCCATTTCTGCATTCCTCGACAAGCATGTCGACGATCTGCCGCGCCGAACCATCACAGAAGAGCTGGCCCAGTGTTTTTTCATGCCAGGCGATTCCGTAGCGTTCGACCAGGGCAATGAAATCCTGCGGCGTGTGCCGTCCAAGCGCCGACTTGGCGAAATGGGGGTTGGTGGAGAGATAACGATCCGCGGCGGTGTGGATATTGGTGAAGTTGCACCGTCCGCCGCCGGAAATGAGGATCTTCTTGCCCGGCGCATCGGCATGGTCGACCAGGAGCACCCGCTTGCCCCGCGCGCCGGCCGTCGCCGCGCACATCATGCCCGCAGCACCAGCCCCCAGGACGATCGCATCGAACGTGTCGCCCGTCACTGGGCCGTCATGCTGGTGGCGACGGCTTCGGCCGCCTTGATGCCGTCGATCGCAGCAGACAGGATGCCGCCCGCATAGCCGGCGCCCTCCCCTGCCGGAAACAGCCGCTCGACATTGAGGCTCTGGAAATCCTTGCCCCGCGTGATCCGCACCGGCGACGACGTCCGCGTTTCAACGCCGGTCATGACGACGTCGGGATGGTCATAGCGCGCGAGCTGGCGGCCGAAGACCGGCAATGCCTCGCGCATCGCCTCGATCGCGAAGGCCGGCAGACATTGCGACAGATCGGTCAGGGTGACGCCAGGCTTGTAGGAAGGAATAATCCCGCCCAGTTCGGCCGAAGGCCTGTCCGCCAGGAAATCCCCGACCTTCTGCCCCGGCGCGTTGTAGGAGGATCCACCGGCTACATAAGCGCGCGATTCCCAATGTCGTTGAAAATCGATGCCCGCCAGCGGCCCACCGGGATAGTCTCGTTCCGGATCGATGGCGACCACAAGGCCGGAATTGGCATTGAACTCGGCGCGCGAATATTGGCTCATGCCGTTGGTGACGACCCGGCCTTCCTCGGACGTCGCCGCGACCACGCGACCGCCGGGGCACATGCAGAAGCTGTAGACTGTGCGCTCGTTCGCACAGTGATGCGCGAGACTGTATGCGGCGGTGCCGAGGATCGGATGGCGGGCATATTTGCCGTAGCGCGCTTCGTCGATCCAGGATTGCGGGTGCTCGATCCGCACACCGATCGAAAAGGGTTTGGCTTCGATGTGGACGCCGCGCCGGTGAAGCATCTCGAAGGTCGACCTTGCGCTGTGCCCGACCGCGAGCACGGCATGGTCGGCCTCCAGAAAGCTGCCGTCGTGAAGATGAAGCCCGCGCAGGCGATGGCGTCCTTCGGCGACGCGTTCCAGCTCCAGATCGTCGACCCGGGTCTGCCAGCGATATTCGCCGCCCAGCTCCTCGATCGTGCGCCGCATGCTTTCGACCATGGTGACGAGGCGGAAAGTGCCGATATGCGGATGCGCTTCGAACAGGATATCGTCGGGCGCACCGGCTTTGACGAATTCGGTGAGCACCTTGCGTCCCAGGAAGTGCGGATCCTTCACCCGGCAATAGAGCTTGCCGTCGGAAAAGGTGCCGGCGCCGCCTTCCCCGAACTGGACGTTGGACTCGGGATTGAGTTCGGATCGGCGCCACAGGCCCCAGGTATCCTTGGTGCGCTCGCGCACGACCTTGCCGCGATCGAGAATGATCGGACGAAAACCCATCTGGGCCAGGATAAGCCCCGCAAACAGGCCGCACGGCCCGGCTCCCACCACAACCGGCCTTAGCCCCGACCAACCCTCGGGCACGCGGGCTACGAAATGATAGCCGGTATCGGGCGTCGGGCGGACGTCGTGATCGTGAACGAACCGGGCCAGCACTTCGGCTTCGTCCGCCACGTCAACATCGACGGTATAGACGAGCAGGATCGCATGCTTGCGCCGTGCATCATTGCCGCGCCGGAAGATCGCAAAGTTGCGCAGCCGATCAGGCGTGATTCCAAGCCGCGCACAGATTGCCGGCGCCATCGCGTCGGCCTCATGATCGAGCGGCAATGTAAGTCCGGACAGGCGCAGCATGATCGAAGCCCCTAGCGGCAAGCGATCTCCGCGCCAACCGACTACGCGGGTTCAGTGCAGCTTGGCGATGGAAAGACCGTCAGCCTTCGCCCGGTCCTTCACGGATTCCTCGCTTCGCGTGAGCGCTTTGGCGATGGCCTTGAGCGCCATGCCTTTCTTGGCAAGGGTATGCAGCTTCTGGATCTCCGCCTGAGTCCAAGGTTGCCGATGTCGTTCAAATCTTTCAGCCATGTTCGGCCTTCTAGCGCATCCGCTTCAATCGGACGAGCGCCTCGTCGAGCGCCGACAGGAAGCGGGACCGGTCCAGCTTGCTGAACGGTGGCGGACCGCCGATCACGTCACCGCCCGCGCGCAGATCAGCCATGATAGCGCGGGTCGCAATTGCCCCGCCGATCGAATTGGCGGTGAAAGGCTTGCCATTGGGCGCGATCACTTCCGCCCCCGCCTTGATGCAGCGATCGGCCAGAAGGATGTCGGCAGTAATGCAAATCGTGCCAGCGCCAGCATGCTCAGCGATCCAGTCATCGGCAGCGTCGAAGCCGTCGCTCACCACCACGCGGTCGACCAGTTCGTGCGCCGGCACCCGTATCGGACTGTTGCTGATGATCGTCACGCGCACGCCATGGCGGAAAGCGACCTTATAGATCTCTTCCTTCACGGGGCAGGCATCGGCATCGACCAGGATGTGAGTCATATCAGCTGTTCAATTCGAGAATCGCGTCGCCCGTAACTGGGATAACTGTACACAACCCGGTCCGGCCAAAAGGACAGACTTAACTATGCCTATACTTTCCTAGCATGAAATATCAGAAACGGGGGCCTAAACCACGGGCAGATATTTTCCCGATCAACGTCCAATCGATACCTTAAAAACCGCCAGACATTGCAATCCCACAACAGAAAATCATAACATTTTCTGAATGAAAATAGCAGGTTACTCCATAACCTCCGCATCCTTGTTTTTCAACAAGCATTATACTCACAAGACGTCCCTAAAATTGCTATCTTACCGCGCAACGTGTCCGTAATGAACGGCGACGCGGGCGAGGAGGACAACATTGAAGAAACCTAGCTCTTCCACGGCGACGCAGAGCCGGGGCACCTCGGCCCAGATCGTCGCGCACAACCGCAGACCGCGGTTACCGCGCCCTGCCCAAGCGGAGCGGACCGAAGAGGCTCGCGCACGCATCATCGAAGCGGCTTTCGCCTGCCTCGCGGAAAAAGGCTATCAGCAGACCGTCATGACCGAGATCGCCAAGCGCGCCGGCTGCAGCCGCGAGCTACCGCGCTATCATTTCGGCACCAAGGAAAAGCTGATGGAAACCCTGATCGACGAGACCCGCACGTTCGCGGTCGACATGTTCAGAGTGCAACTGGAAAGCAATGCGACAGGACTCGAGGCGCTCTACAAGATATCCGATATGCTGGCCGAAATGTTCAAGCCGGGTGCGGTGCGACTACGCGGCTTTGCAGTCCTCCTGTTTGGCGCGGCGGATCCCGGCAACCGGGCGTTGCACAAGAAGATCGTCGTCACCCAGCGTCTTACACGCGCCGTGTTCAAGGAGATCATCCTCAAGCATCTCGAGGCCCACCCGGACCTGGGACCGCGCGACGCGGACAGCATGGCCGCGCTGGTCTACGCGATCCTTCGTGGCTTCACCTATCAGTGGCTGATCGATCCCAAGAGTATTTCGGTTGAGGCCATGTTCCGGGAATTCAAGCGAATCTGTCCCGAACTTCTCAACGGAAAACCCTTGGAATCGTAAAGGCTCAACTATGAAGCGGATAGCCGCCTGAAACGCGCAAGGTTTCGCCGGTGACAAAACCCGCCCAATCCGAACACAGGTAGAGCATCGCATTGACGATCTCTTCGGATCCGGCAATTTTCTGGACGAGTTGATTGTTCTTCATATAATCCTGCGTAAACGCCTCTAGCGCCCCGCCTTGTATTTCTTCGCGGGATTCATCGGTTATGATCATCCCGGGCGCGATGCCATTTACGCGAATTTTATCTTTGGCTAACTCCGTTGCAAGGCTCATGGTCAAGCCATTTACGGCAAGTTTCGACACGCCATAGGCGTGCGAACTCAGATCGGCGGCTATCGAGGAAATGTTCAGGATCACACCGCCCCCACGGCGCGCCATCGATGGTTGGCAGATCAGCGAGCAGATCACGGTCCCCATGACGTTGACGTCGAAGAGGCGGCGCGACTCGGCGATGCCGAGCTCTCCAAATCCTTTGTCGCTATATTCCTCCGCATGCAGGCCGGCATTGTTGATGAGGATGTCGATGCCGCCGAACATATCGGCAATGGTCGCTACCGAGGCCTCCACCTGGGTTTCATTGGCGACGTCGCAACCGAAACCAACTGCGCGATAGCCTTCACCATTCAGTTCGTCGGCAACCCGCTTGACCGTAGCTTCGGTTCTGCCCAGGATGCCGACAGCGGCACCGCGGACTGCCAATGCACGCGCAAACGCCTTGCCGATGCCGCGACCGCCTCCCGTTATGATCGCCACCTTGCCTTCGAATTCGCCGTTATCGCAGAGCTTCTTGTCCGACATTGTCCGCTGCATCCTCTTCGCGTTCGCTATGCTGTGTTGCCTGAATAAGGCACCAACTAGCAACTTGCTTGCTATCAGGCAAGTAACGTACGTCAGTGTTAATTTGTCGCGAAAAGCAATTTCAGTACCTTGAAGTCCCGCCCGCAGAGGGCGAGAGCACGACAAAACCAGGAGAGAGACGTGACTACGTACATGCATGAAGGCATGAAACTGGATCGGGACACCGCGATCGATCTGCTGCTCTCGCGGACCGCGATTCAGAATCTGACTGTCCGCTACTGCCGCGCCGTGGACAGGTGTGACATCGATCTTCTGAAGTCGGTCTATTGGCCCGATGCGCATCATGACCAAGGCATGTTTGTCGGCAACGTTGACGATTTCGCCGAATTTTCGATGGCGACAGTGCGGCAAATGGATCGCGCCATGCACGCGGTTACAAATTGCCTCATCGAATTCGACGATGCCGATCATGCCCATGGCGAAACCTATGTCGTCGCCTGGCATGATGTTCCCAACGCCCTCGGGGCCACCCACCTTGCCGCCGGCGCCCGCTATCTCGACCATTTCGAACGCCGCTCGGGCGAATGGCGCATTCTCAAGCGTGTCTTCGTGGCGGACTGGCATCAAATGCACCATTCCACGATGAACATGAACAATCCGATGAGCGCGAAGATCTTAAATCGCGGCGGCTACTTCCCGAACGATCCGGCCTTCGGCTTCTTCACATTCGACCCACCAGCCGAAGATATCCCGTCCGCCTCACCGGCGGAATGACCCGGTCGCACCACTGCCCGAAGGCAATACCGTTCAGGACACTTCCCTACGCGAGGCGTCCCGAACGGCTGTCGCAAGCGCATCAGGATCAGCGCTAGTTGGCGCCTTTGGGCAGCGCGAAAGCGGTAATCGTATCGGAATAACCGCTGCCCACCAACGGACCGCCGCCGTTTGCAATCACGATGAATTGCCGTCCGCTGCGATCCGACCGGTAGGTCATGGGCGTAGCATGTGCCCCGGCCGGAAGCGGCACGGACCACAACTCGCGCCCGCTTGCTATGTTGATGGCGCGAAACCGGCGTTCCTGAGTTGCTCCTATGAAGACAAGACCGCTACGCGTCACCATCGAGCCACCCATATTCGGGGTACCCATGGCGAACGGAAGATGGCTTCTCAAGCCAAGCGGCCCGCTGTCGCCTGCGGCCCCGAACGGCCGCGACCATTTGATCGAGCGGGTCTTCAAATCGACGACCCCGATCTCACCATAAGGAGGTTGCTGGCAGGGTGCCCCAATTGGCGACATGAACGGCCCGATCTGGCCGACATAAGGCACTCCCGGGATCGGCATTGGGCCGCTGTGCTCGCCCTGCAGCTTTACCTGCGAACCAGATTTCCCAATATCCGCGATGGGTGTCAGCTGACCATACATGGCAAACCGATTGACGTTGATGACCATCAGCATGCGCTTGGGATCGATTGCTATGCCGCCCCAATTGGACCCGCCGCCATAACCCGGATAATTGATGAAGGGACGGACACCGGGCGGCGTCATCGGACCGCGATAGTCTGCCTCCTTGAACTTGATCCGGCACCAGAGCTGATCGAGCGGCGTGATCCCCCACATCATCGCTTCGGTAAGGTGAGGCCCGGTAAAGGCAGGAAGGTCGGAGTAGGGCTGCGTGGGCGACACCCGGTCGCCCGGCGCCGCACCCTGCGGCACCGGACGCTCATGGACCGGCACGATCGGCCGTCCGGTTCTCCGGTCAAGCACGAATGTCTCCGCCCGCTTGGTCGGCTGCACGAGAGCAGGAATGACCCCTCCCCGGCCGTCGGGCCAATCGATCAGTGTCGGCTGCGCAGGAACGTCCAGATCCCAGAGGTCGTGATGCGCCGTCTGGAATGCCCAACGGGGAATACCCGTTGTGGCATCGACCGCGACCACCGCGCTCGAATATTTGTCCACCTGGGGTGAGCGATTGCCACCCCAGAAATCGGGGATGCCGTTTCCTGTCGGCATGTATACAAGTCCAAGTGCCTCATCGGCGCTCATAGGTCCCCAACTGTTCGGGGTGTTGACCGTGTAGAGTTCGTTCTCGGCGGGTTCGCTGGTTACACCCGGGCGCCCGATGTCCCATGCCCACGCGAAATTACCGGTCACCGCGTCATAGGCCCGCACGACAGCAGTCTCATAAGATGTGCGGTTATCCTTGACCCAATTGCCGAAGACAAGCTTGCCGCGCACGATAGTGGGAGCCGACGTCGTCAGATTATAGCCGTTCTTGAGCGGCGAGAGGCCATGCCGAAGATCGACGACGCCTCCTTTCCCGAAGCCGCTACAAGGCTTTCCCGTCTGGGCATCCACAGCCCAAAGTTTCGCGTCCATCGTTGCCGTGTAAACCCTTTCGGCGCATTCGCTTCCCGCCGAAGCTGCAGGCACACGGTAATAGGCCACACCCCGACAGGTAAAAATGGGGACACCAGTGCTATCGGCCTGCGGGTCGAATTTCCATTTCTGCTTCCCCGTATCCGGATCGAGCGAGAAAATGCGGTTCGCTCCGTCGCAGAGATAGACGCTATTGCCTATTTTGAGCGGCGTCACTTCCAGCATGGCTCGCGGATCGGAAAGGCCCGTGTGGAACATCCATGCCACCTTGAGCTTTGCTACATTCTGCGGCTGGACATCGGCGAGCGGGGAATAGCGCATGCCGCCCGGATCCCGGCCGTAAACGGGCCAGTCCCCATCATGAATATTGCCGGGAACTGCCGGAGTCGGGCCTAGCGCAACATCGCTGTCGTCACGTGAGCCGATCTTCGAGACAAGCACCGCTGATGCTATCAGCACGATACATGCAGCTGCGATCCACCTGAAGCGAACCGCAATCCCTCCGAACAGCGTCCGCTGGACAGGCGGCAACAGGAACGCCAACCCAAGCACAAACGGCCCGATCAGCCGGGGGGCAAGCGCCCAGCCATCGAATGTAAATCCCACCTCCCAGATGGACCATATCAATGTGCCGGCCAGCATGAGGCCGTAAAGCCACACCCCTTTGCGATCCAGTCGCCAAACAAGAACGACGGAGACGAGCACCATCAGGCCGGCGATCAGATAATAGACGGAACCACCCACCTGCGCGAGACGAAGGCCTCCTACCACAAGTATAAGGCCAATGATGCACAATATTGCAGCAAGGCCGCGCGTCATAAAGACCGTCTTTTTCTGCATCATTACACATCTCTCCAGTGTTTATTATCATTGTGTTTTTACGATTTACGCGAAATGATAGACAGCGATGTCCTTCATAAAATACTATATCATGTTATAATTATGAAGGCTCGCCATTGAGCCGGCGACAGACAAAATGCTCCGATAATCCCCGCGACCCTGGTTGGAAGGGATAGTAGCCTCTCCGGCGTTTTTGCAAGAACAAGTTCGACTTCGACTCATCGGGGGTCAATCGGAGCTCATCATCCGAGAGCAAGCCTGAAAGGATAGCCGCGAAGTATTCGGCGCATATCGTCTGGAGAAGATCCAAAAAATCGATACATTCTCCTTTCGCGCCTCGGGCCTCGGCCGCCAG
>Ga0157378_10005082_pt1 | contig 11560 bp, 10 predicted proteins | sample M65metaG_FD_115309 | JGI IMG/M metagenome (GOLD analysis project Ga0157378, IMG submission 115309) | Miscanthus rhizosphere microbial communities from Kellogg Biological Station, Michigan, USA - M6-5 metaG | ecosystem: Host-associated > Plants > Roots > Rhizosphere > Soil | place: USA: Michigan...
GCGCATCGCGGCAAGATGCGCCGCACCGCCGCGAACGTGGAGCTGATCGACGGACTCGGCGGCGTGCTTCCCACCGAGGTGGTGGCGCTGCCGATCATGCACGCCAGGCGGACGATTGGTATTCTGTACGGCGACAACGCCGCCAACCGCGCTCCGATCGACACCATGACAGGACTCGAGATCTTTCTTTCCCAGGCCGGCTATGCGTTCGGCAACGCGGTGTTTGCGGCAGAGAAGGCGCGCCGTTGAAAGTCCTCGTCGTCGAAGATTCGAGCTCGATGCGCGCCTACCTCACCACCATCATCGAGGGGGGGACGGAGGCGTTCGATGATCTCGAGATCGTCGAAGCCGCCAGCGGTTTCGAAGCGCTGAAGACGTTGCCGCACCACAAGTTCGACGCCATCCTCACCGACATCAACATGCCGGACATCAACGGTCTGGAACTGGTGTCGTTCCTGAAGAATCACCCCGTTCACCGCACCATCCCGATCATGGTGATCTCGACCGAGTCACGCGAAGAAGACCGCAAGCGCGCCGCGGCGCTGGGAGCGGAGGAGTATCTCGTGAAGCCGTTCCAGGCGAAGGATTTGATCGAGAAGCTGAGGCGGTTGCTGAAGGTGGCGTGAGGGGCGGCGGCGTACGCAGCCGCCGATTTAGAGCGTCGTTACTCTTCCGTTCGGCGTTCAGTCACGACTGGTGGCTGAGCCTCGCGGCTGACGACGCCATTCTTCCTCTGCTCCTGTTCAGCAAGCAGATGTGCAACGTATCCCTCAAAACCGCCGTACTCCTCGAGCAGTTTCTGACGAATCTCATGGATTTCCTCGACGATTGGATCTCTAAACATTCGGTAACTCCTCGATCAACTCATGAGGCGTACAGATCAGCGGTGGCTTATGTCCGGCAACGCGGCAAACATCGTAAACCAGCGGCAGGACGCTTGCGTTTGCGATGTGCCGGCAGTTCCAGGTTAACAAGTAGTTCGTTCCTTGAATTGCTGCAAGGCTGATGTGGAGCGCATCAATTGCTGCTTTTCGGGGGATGCGAGTCTCACGAAGCAGAGTGGTGGCGAGACTAACTGCCGCGGGGGTGACTTCGAGAATTGTCATTTCGCCTAGTAGTTGCAGTCGCTCCGCAGCTCGATCGGGGTCACCTTCCTTCGCCTCATCCACAACCGGTTTGGAAGCAAATAGATCAAAGCTGTCACGCCGTCCTGCCCACCATTCTCGCGTGAGCTTCTGATTTGCCGCGACGATCATGTCCCGCGGGTGCAGCCAGCCCACGAGGTAGCTGATGATCGATGTTTCCACGTAGACGGACGGTTTGGCCACGACGGAACTCTACCTCGGCTTTGGAACTGCTCTTTCTCCCACCCAGTACAATGCCCCCCGAATGTCCAAAGAAGACGATCGGGCTCGGGATGAGTTCACCAGTGAAGCGGAGGAGTTGCTCGAGACGCTCTCGCGCGATCTGGTCGACTTCGAATCGCAGGGGCGCAACGTGCGGCCGGAGGTCATCAACAAGATCTTCCGCGAAGTGCACTCGCTCAAAGGGTTGGCGGGAATGCTCGGCTTCGGGGAGATCTCCGAGCTTTCGCACAGCCTCGAGGACATGCTCGACCGGTTGCGCATGGGGAAAATCGAGATCACCAAGGATCTTATCGACCTTCTCTACGACGCCGTCGACTCGCTCAACCGGCTGGTCATCGGCCTCAACGATCCGGCCATGGGCGGGCTGGTCGACATCACCGCGCTCACGCGGCGCATTCATCAACTCGCTTCCAGCCAGCCGCACCGGACCAGCGAGGATCCATTCCTCGATCTCACGCTCGACGAGCAGACCAAGAAATCGCTCACCGAGTATGAAGAGCATCGCCTGCTCGAGAACGTCCGGGCCGGCAAGCACATCCTGGCCGTCGAGATCCGCTTCGACTTTGCCGACTTCGATGAAAAGCTGCGCTCCCTGACCGAGTTGCTCGGACAGTCGGGTGAGGTCATCTCCACGCTGCCGGCCATCGACAGCAGCGGCGGCGCCGGGATCGCCTTCCGGCTTCTGTACGGATCGCTGCTCGACGACGAAGCAGTGGCCATGCTGGTGCCTGCCGGACGGGTCGTCTCGCTCCGCAAGACCGAGCTGCTCCCTGCCGAGGCTGCGGCTGTCGATGGGCAGGAAGAGGACCTTTCCCTTCGATCCATCTCGCAAACCGTCCGCGTCGACATCAGCAAACTCGATCACGTCATGAACATCGTCGGGGAGCTGATCATTGAGAAGACTCAGCTCGACTCGCTGACCCGTTCCCTGCACCAGGGCGAAGCGCTGCAGCAGGCGCGGCACACCGCGCACGAGCTGACCAAGATCGCCCGCAACCTCGATCGCAAGCTCAACGAGTTGCAGCGGTCGGTGATCGAAACGCGCATGGTTCCGGTCGGGCAGATCTACTCCAAGCTCTCCCGCACCGTCCGCAAAGTCGCGCGTGAATTGAACAAAGAGATCGAGCTGGTGCTGCGCGGCGAAGACACGGAGCTCGACAAGGTCATGGTCGAAGAGCTGACCGACCCGCTCATGCACATCATTCGCAACGCCCTCGATCACGGCATCGAGCCGTCCGAGGAGCGGGCCAGGAAGGGCAAGAACCCGATCGGCAAAGTCACGCTCAACGCCTACCAGCAGGGGAACTCCGTCGTGCTCGACGTCACCGACGACGGGCGCGGCATCGATCCGGAGCTGGTGCGCAAGGCGGCGGTGAAGCGAAACCTCATCGCTCAGCACGATCCCTTCGATCAGTCGCGGGCGTACGAGACGCTCTTCACGCCCGGCTTCTCCACGGCGGCGACGGTGAGCGAGATCTCCGGCCGCGGCGTCGGGCTCGACGTGGTCAAGAAAAACCTGCAGGACCTGAAGGGGTCGATCGACATTCTCTCCGTGCCCGGTGAGGGAACGACGTTCCGGATCATGCTGCCGATCACGCTGGCCATCATCCAGGCGCTGATCGTCCGCGCAGCCGGGGAGCAATTCGCCATCCCTCTGACGTCGGTGGAAGAGTCTCTGCGCATCTATTCGCGCGACATCCGCACGGTGGAGCGGCGCGAGGTCTTTACGCTGCGCGATTTCACTCTCCCGCTGCTTCGCCTCTCCGATGCCTTCCATCTCGACAGCGATCGCGATGAGTCGCCGGATGCGAAGTGGTTCGTGGTGGTGACGCGCTCGGGCGAGAAGGTGGCCGGCATCCTGGTCGACGCTCTGGTGCGGCAGCAGGAGGTGGTGATCAAGTCGATCGGCGAGCGGCTGAAGACGATTCCGGGCATCGCCGGTGCGACCGAAGTAGGCGAGGGAGAGATCGTGCTGGTGATCGATGTAGGAACGTTGATCGATCAGTTCGGCGGCAAGGCGCGGGAGGCGCGGGCGGGAGTGCTCGTGTGAATCAGTGGATTCGTAGATTAGTGGATTAGTAGATTAGAGGGCGGCACCGTCATCCCTCGTCCTAATCCACTGATCTACTGATCGACTAATCCACTCATGTTCGAAGAGTTCTTCGGCTTCACCACAAAGCCCTTCGGCAAAACGCCCGATCCGGGATTTTTGTACGAGAGCCAGCAGCACGCCGAGGCGCTGGCGCGGCTGGAGTATGCGGTGGAAGAGAAAGAGCTGTCGCTGCTGGTCGGAGAGATCGGATCGGGGAAGACGATGCTGTCGCGGGCGCTGATCGATCGCATCGGCGAAACGCGTCCGGTGGTCCTGCTGATCAATCCTCGCCTGACTCCCGCGCAACTTCTTCGCTCGATCGCCTCGGGGCTCGGCCTGACGCCGGCGCGATTTCGCAACGATCTGCTCGATCAGATCCACACGAAACTCTTCGAGCTCTACGAAGCCGGCCGCGAGCCGGTGCTGATCATCGACGAGGCCCAGCTCATCCCGACGAAAGCGACGTTCGACGAGATCCGCCTTTTGACGAACTTCCAGCTCGACGATCAGAACCTCCTTTCGGTGCTGCTCATCGGCCAGCCGGAGCTGGAAACGCGGCTCGATCGCGCTCACTACGCGCCGCTGCGCCAGCGCATCGGGATGCGCTATCGCCTCGGGCCGCTATCGCTCGAAGAGACGGAGCGCTACATCGAACACCGCATCCGCGTCGCCGGCGGCTCGCGGAATCCGTTCACCGCAGACGCCGTTCGGGCCATGCACGATGTCAGTGGAGGCATCCCGCGCCTGCTGAATACGCTCGCCACCACCGCGCTTCTCGACGCCTTCGGCGATGACGAACGGACCATCGATCCTGCCCGCATCGCCGCCGCCGCACGCGAGCATCGCCTTCGCCAGACCGCGACAGTGGTAGAAAGCCACGCACATGGTTGATCTCGCAAAGATTCGGAAGAAAGCGAAGGGACGCGCGGCGACGCCGGAACCGGCACCGGTGGAAGTCGTGCAGCCGGTCGCCGTCGAAACTCCCGCCGCAGTTCCGACAGCCGACAGCCGGCAGCCGTCAGCCGACATCCCCGACTCCCCCAAACTCGATCAATTCAAACAGATCGCCGGCAAACGCCGCGAAGGATTCATCGAGCAACATGTCGAAACCTCATCCGCCGATCAGGTCGAGCTGCTCAGCTTCCTCATCGCAGGCGAGCAGTACGCGGTCTCGATCGATCACCTCGTCGAAATCGTCACGCCGCGTGAGGCCACGCGCGTGCCGAATGCCGATTCGTCCATCGTCGGAATCATTTCGCTGCGCGGGACGATCGTCACCATCATCGACGTCCGCCGCAGGCTGCGGCATCCGGCTGCGGCCGGCGGCGATGACGCGCGCATCATCGTCGCCGAGCGTGGCGGCGAGACCCTCGGCTTCGAAGTCGATCGCGTTCTGCGCGTTCTGAAAGTCGATTCCGCGGCCATCGAGCCGCACCCCGTTGTTCACTCCAGCGAGTTGAGCGAGGCCGTCCGCGGCGTCTTCCGTTACGCCAACGCGTTGACGATCCTCCTCGATTTGGACAAGCTACTCGCCTGAGCGAGCTTCCTTACCGACCTATGGACCTCACTTGCAAGCAATGTGGCGCGAGATTTCGCGCGGCGATTCCGGAGCCGTTGACGCGTCCGGTGCGGGTGGCCTGCCCGTCGTGCAGCAGCCAGATGGTTCTCAAACCGGCCGATGCCGCGCGTCCGCAGGGCGTGCCATCGCCGTCCGCGCAGCAGGATGCGGTGCCCGCGCCGAGGCGTCGCCGCGTCGCCGCCATCGCCGATGAGCCTCGCCCGTTTCGCACGTTTCTGGCCGAACATCTCCGCCGCCTCGGGTTCGAGGTGAGCACCTTCGAGACCGGCGAGCCGGCGCTCGATTTCGTCCGCCGCACGCGCGCTGATCTGGCCATAGTGAATGTCTATCTCCGAGGACGGCTTGGGGTGGAAGTGACCGAAGACATCCGCGCCGATTCCTCGCTCGAAAACACGCGCGTGATTCTCATCGGCGCGCTCTTCCGCGCCAACCGTTTCCGCGCCAATCCGACGAATCTCTACGGCGCCGACGAATACATCGAGGAGCAGATCCCGGAGCGGGAGTTCCGCCAGATCATCCGCAAACTTTTCCCCGAGGTCGGACACACCGACGAGTTCCCGCTGGAGCCGAAGGAATACGACGAAGCGCGCCGGCTGGCCCGGCTCATCCTCAGCGACATCGTGATCTATCACCTCGAGAAAGTGGAGGCCGGCATCCGCGACGACAACTTCTTCGAGGTGTTGAAGGCCGAGATCGCCGAAGGTCGCGCCTACTACGACTCGCGCGTCCCGCTGCGCGTGCGGCAGGACACCGAGATCTTCTCCGAGACGCTGCAGCAGTTCGTGCGGATGAAGCGCGAAGAAATCGATCGCGTGATGACGGGGACGGACGAATGAACGCCGACCCTCTACTCATCGAACAAGCCCGCTCGGCCGATCCAGATGCGCGGCAGAAGGCGGCGTACCTGGTCGCGCACACGGTCGACGAGCGCGATTACACGCTGATGTTCGAGCTTCTCGGCGACAAGGACTGGCGCGTGCGCAAGACCATCGTCGACGGCTTCGTGCGCGATCCGCAGCCTGAGGTCGTGGCTGGATTGCTCGATGCACTCGCCGATGCCGAGAACGCCGGCAAGCGCAATTCCTCCACCGAGGCGCTCATCAGAATTGGTGATGACGCCATCATTCCGATCGTGGAGCGGCTGCGTGTCGAGCGAGACGTCGATGTCCGCCTGGCGCTGGTCAATCTCCTCGGCGATCTGCGCAGCAGCGACGCGTTCGACATCCTGGTCGAATCGCTCGAAGGCGAGCCGGACATCAATGTCTCCTCGTCCATCGTCTCCTCGCTCGGCAAGTATCGCGATGCCGCGGCGCTGCCGCACCTGCTGCGCGTGCTGCAGCGCGAGGATCTCTGGCTGAAGTTTCACGCCATCGAAGCGCTCGGCGAGATCGGCGACCGCGCCGCGCTGCCGGCCATCCTCTCGCTGTACCGCGAGAAATCGCTGCGCAAGCCGGTGCTGGAAGCGATCGGCAAGATCGCCGACGTCGGCACGGTCTCCTTCCTGCTGCGGATCATCGCCGCCGAGGACAAACTCAACCTCACCGCCCTCCGCGCGCTCGTGCGCATCGCCGAGGCCAGCAAACCGAAGATCGTCGAACACACCGAGCGGCTGCTCATCCAGCGCAAGTTCCGCGAATCGTTCCCCGAATCGAAAATCGATCCGCTCATCGAGCACCTGCACGCCACGCCCAAGCGCGACGTCCGGGCCTTCATTCTGAAGTTCCTCGGCTGGTCGGGCGACCCACGCGCGCTGCCGGTGCTGATGAGCTGCCTCGAGCATCCCGACTCCGCCGAAACCGCCTCGCAGGCGCTCGTCGATTTCGGCCCCGGCGCCGTGCCGGCCATCCTGGAAGCGCTGCGCACCGCGGAGGAGGACGAGATCATCGCTCTCCTGCTGCGCGTGCTGAACGTGATCGGCGGCAGCGACGCCGGTCCGAACATCCTGCCGCTGCTCGATCACGAGAATCCGATGATCCGCCGGCTGGCCATCGAGACGCTCGGCGAGATCGTCGATCCGCGCTCGATCGATTACCTCCTGGCCAAGCTCGACGACACGGATGTGGCCTCGCAGCAGGCCGCGGTCAACGCCATCTCCGCGCTGGTGGAAGCGTTCCCGGAGATGAAGGCGCAGGTGCTGGCCAAGATCCGCCGCCTGCTGCAGAACCCCTCGGTGCCGATGAAGCTCAACTCGCTCTCGGTCTTTGTCAACATCCAGGGCGAGGGATATCACGACGAGCTGCTGCTGGCGTCGAAGGACAGCGATCCGGTGATCCGGCAGAAGGCGGTCTCGTTGATGGGCAAATTCAGCGAGGAGCGTTTCGCCGACGCGCTGGTGCTCTCGCTCGCCGACGAAGCGACCGCCGTGCGGTTGGCGGCCATCAACGCCATCGTGCGTCATCGGCCGGCGCAGGGTCTCGAGCCGCTGATCAGCTCACTGGAAGATTCCGACATCTGGATCCGCACCGCCGCCGCGCAGGCGCTAGGCGAGTACCGGCATCACGACGCCATCGAGCCGCTGGTGCATCACCTCGATACCGACCTGCCGCCCGTTCGCATCGCCGCGATCGAAGCGCTCGGCAAGTCGGGCGACGATCGCGTGAAGGAAGTGCTCTTCAACTGCGCGCACGAGTCCGATCTGGAAGTGCGCCGCGCGGCCATCCTCTCCCTCGGGCGCGTGGCAGGCGAGGAGGTCTTCGACTACCTCATGTTTGCCACCACCGACGCCGACTGGCGCATTCGCGCCGCCGCGGTGACCGCCGTGGCGGTTCGCGGCGACCGCACGGCGCTCCCAGCGCTCTACGCGGCGCTCCAGGATCCTGATACCTACGTACAGCAATCGGCCGTCCTGGCGCTCGACAAACTTCCCGACCGCGAGTCGTTCCCGTACCTGTTCCGCGCGCTGGAGAACAACGCCATTCTCGATGAGGTTTCCGACCTCTTCGTTCGACACAAACAGCTTTATCGCGATCTTCTTGAGGAGGCGTGGCGTACGGCCGACAGCCGGCGCGAGGTGGTGATCGCGGCGATTTTGCAGGCTATGAAAGAGAAGGGATGAGGGACGAGGGACGAGGGACGAGGGCTTGATTTTCCCTCGTCCCTCATCCCTCGTCCCTGCCTCATGTCCACATTCAACCTCTCGCTGAACCATCATCTCGATCTGCCCGACGACGTGTTCCGGCTGATGCGGGATCAGATCTACAAGCGGACGGGGATGTGGTTCTCGGACACCTCGAAGTACCTGCTGCAGAAACGCCTCTCGCCGCGCGCGCGGGAGCTGAACTTCGACTCGTTCCAGAAATACTTCTACTTCCTGCAGTACGACCCGCGTGCCGAGGCCGAGTTCGATCAGATCTACGACCTGGTCACCACCAATGAGACCTACTTCTTCCGCGAGCCGGCCCAGCTGGCGGCGTTCACCGAGGAGATCGTGCCGGAGATCCTCGATCACAAAGCGATCAAGAAAGTGCGCATCTGGTCGGCCGGCTGCTCATCGGGAGAGGAGCCGTACTCGATCGCCATGCTGCTGTCCGAGGCGGGACATTACAACCGCGCCGCCTTCGAGATCTTCGCCAGCGACATCAACCAGCAGGTCCTGGCCAAAGCGCGCAAAGGCTGCTATCGCGAGAGCGCCTTCCGCGCCACCGACGCGCCGATTCGCGACAAGTACTTCACCCGCAATGACGACGGCTCCTGGCAGATCCACGACGACATCCGCAACCGTGTTTCCTTCGGCCGGCTGAACCTCTACGACGAGGCCCGGGTCTCGCTCCTCGGCCACCTCGACATCATCTTCTGCCGCAACGTCATCATCTACTTCGATGACATCTCGAAACGGGTGGTGGTGACGAACTTCTACCACCGCCTCATCGACAGCGGTTACCTCCTCCTCGGCCACAGCGAATCGCTGATCTCGCTCTCCACGCAATTCAAGCTGCGACACCTGAAGAACGACATGGTGTATCAGAAGTAGCTGGAAGGCTCGCGCATTACAAAATTGGCAGTTGACGCGCTCACCCGCTGTCGCAATGCTGCCCTCATACCCTCATTTGCTTACGGAAAGCGTCGCGCCCGCGGTCGACGCGCTCACGAACGATCTGCCTTGCGGTTTGGCGATCGGGAGAGCTCAGGAAGGAATGACGACATGACGACGGCAGAAGTGGCCGGCATTTGCAGCAACCCGAAATGCGCGAAACCTGTGTTTGCCGATCACGAGTACACGTGGTGTATCGAGTGCGGCGAGCCGCTCGATGCCGAGTTGATGGCCAAACTGCCCAGAGTGGTCGCGCCGGCAACCGCGCCTGTGCGCTCGCGCACACCAGCCGAGGAGCACGAAGAGCGGCGGGCCGCGGTCGATCCTGTCTTGCAGCCTGGCGAGCGACTACTCTACTGGTCGTATGCCATTGAGATGCGGCGTCTCAAGATGTTGCTCCTGCTCTTCGCTCCGTTGATTCCGATCGTGCTGATCCTGGCGTTTCTGTTCGGCGAGGGCAGTTGTCTCAGCATCGTACTTTTCTGGGTGTCATGGATAACACTAGGAACGTGGCTGGCCAACAAAGCGCGGAAAGATTACCTGATCGCACTCACCGACCGCCGGCTGATCGTTCTCACGATCAAGACGCCGATTTGGTTCCACGTCGACTTCAGCCGTGCGCTGGCGGTGCGACACTTTGATCGTTCGTCGATGCCGCCGATCTCAACGGATGTCAAGCCGCGGCGAGTAAAGATCAAAATCGACCATCCAACCCAAGGATTTGATGCCTCCTTTCCAGGAGGTCGCTTCGGCGACAACTACACACACGCAGTTAACATCGTCGCGGCGTTGAAGAGTGAACATGCCTAGCTCGGCGACGTGCGGGGCGATTGGCTGAATTCTCAGCCGGATAGCTGCTGACAGCACGAATCGAGCAGTCTTCCTCGGCATACGCAGCTTCGCAGTTTCCCGATGACGCCAGTGCGCCACGAACCGCTGGTAGGATGCCGCTCCATGCTGCGCGCCCTCGTCATCGACGACTCTGCCTACAACCGCGTGACCATCTCGCGGATGCTGGAGTCGTCGCCGAAGATCAAAGTCATCGCCACCGCCGTCAACGGGGAAGACGGCATCAAGCAGGTGATGAAGCACAAGCCCGACGTCATCACTCTCGATCTGGAGATGCCGGTGATGGACGGCTTCGCCTTCCTGCGCTGGCTGATGGCCAACAAGCCGACGCCCGTGATCGCGGTCTCTTCGCGCTCGAGCGATCGCAGCGTGTTTAAGGCCCTCGACCTCGGCGCGGTCGATTTCATCGCCAAGCCGGGAGGCCGGGTTTCGCCGCGGCTCGAGGAGATCGAGCGCGACCTCATCGCCAAAGTGCTGCAGGTCGCCGACATCCGGATGGAGAACCTCCGCCGGCGGATCAGCGAGGATGAAGAGCTCACGCCGCGCGAAGCGGAGCCACCCGAGGAGTGCAAAGGTGGCATCGAGCTCGTGGCGATCGGATGCTCCACCGGCGGTCCGCCCGCGCTGCAGCACGTGTTTCAGACTCTGCCGATGCTGCCGGTTCCGATCGTCGTGGCCCAGCACATGCCGCAGGCCTTCACCCGCCTCTTCGCCGAGCGCGTCAACAAGCTCACCAGCTACACGGTGAAAGAAGGCGACGACGGCGAGATGCTCGAAGGCGGTACGGTCTACGTCGCGCCCGGCGGCATGCAGATGGAAGTGCGCCGCACCGCGGAAGGATTGCAGATCCGGGTCTTTCCGGCGAAGGTCAACGATCTCTACGCGCCGTCGGTCGACCGGCTGCTCATCTCAGCCAGCGAGGCCTGCGGCGAGCGGCTCGTGGCCATCATCATGACCGGCATGGGCGACGACGGCGCGCAAGCTATTCGCCGCGTCCGCGAGCGCGGCGGCCGCACCATCGCCGAGTCGCCGCAGACCGCGATCATCTTCGGCATGCCGAATGAAGCGATCAAGACCGGATGTATCGATCTGGTGCTGCCGCTGGGCGAGATTCCGACGGCGATTCAGCGGCTGTGTGCGGGCTGAGCAGGAGCCGTCCGGAATCGGAGTTTAGTTAAGTCCCTTTTTCTCCGGTTCGGACCGCTCGACACCCATCTCCCGTTACGCGGAGCATGTGCTAATCTCCCTGAGCGTCCGTCCGAGAGCGATCCCCATGACCGAAGAAAGAGCTGAGAAGTTTCTCGAGCTGTTCAACAAGGGCAAGGAATTCACCGAGGAGTTGCTTCGGGAGAACCAGCGCCTGCGTTATCGCCTGGCCACTCTCGAGACCGAGGCCACGGCCGGTTTCGATGAAGAAGTCCAGCGGCTGCGGGCCGAGGTCCAGCAGCTCACCGAGGAGAACCGCCGCATCGCCCTGCGGTTCAAGGAAGTCGAAGAAGAGAACAAAGACTTCGCCAATCGCTACATCGAAGTCGAAGAACAGAACAACAACCTGGCCAACCTCTACGTCGCCAGCTACCAGCTCCACTCCACGCTCGACTTCCGGGAAGTCATCCAGATCGTGCAGGAGATCGTCATCAACC
>Ga0157378_10005083_pt1 | contig 11558 bp, 16 predicted proteins | sample M65metaG_FD_115309 | JGI IMG/M metagenome (GOLD analysis project Ga0157378, IMG submission 115309) | Miscanthus rhizosphere microbial communities from Kellogg Biological Station, Michigan, USA - M6-5 metaG | ecosystem: Host-associated > Plants > Roots > Rhizosphere > Soil | place: USA: Michigan...
TCAGCAGTGCGCCTCAAGAACCGTTGTCAGCTTACCGGTCGCCCAAGGGGATACCTCCGCTACTTCGGTGTATGCCGCTTAGTGTTCCGCGATATGGCGTTGGATGGCAAGATACCAGGTGTACGTAAAGCAAGCTGGTAAAACTCCCCTCTAAGAGGAGAGATGTTTCAAAGTCGGGAGTAGAAAACTCCTGATACTCGTAACAAAATTATTTACAAAACTCAATTAAAAAAATGGTAACAGATCCAGTAGCAGATTTCCTGACCCGTATCCGTAACGCGCAGATGGCTCGTCATCGTATTGTTGAAATCCCTGCTTCAAATGTTAAGAAGCGTATCACTGAAATTCTTTACGAAAAAGGGTATATTCTGAAGTATAAATTTGAGGACGACAACAAACAGGGCCTGATCAAAATAGCCCTCAAGTATGATCCTCAGACCAAGGAGCCTGCTATCAAGTCGCTGGAGCGCATTAGCCGCCCCGGTCTTCGCCAGTACGCCAAGCCAGCAGAAATACGCCGTGTGCAGAATGGATTGGGTATCGCAATCGTATCTACATCGAAAGGCCTGATGACCGATAAGGAAGCAAGGACACAGAATGTAGGCGGTGAGGTAATGTGCAGCATCTACTAGTAGCAATAAAAACAATGCCAATGGCATTGTTGGGGAATAAATATAGGCCGGCAATTTAAGTTCTCTATACGGTAACTGAAAACGGCAATTGATTTTTGAACAATAACATTTTTGAATTTTTAGAGTATGTCTCGTATAGGTAAGAAGCCAATAACTTTGGTAAAGGGAGTAACAGCAACTGTATCTCCTACAAACGAATTGAAAATCAAGGGCCCGAAAGGCGAACTGACCCAGGCTGTTGACCGTGATATCATTATTAAGATAGACGGTGATCAGTTATTGGTAGAGCGTCCGACAGACCAGATCCGCCATCGTGCACTGCATGGTCTTTACCGCTCATTGGTTGCCAACATGGTGACTGGTGTTACCACCGGTTTCAAGAGGGAACTGGAACTGGTAGGTGTGGGTTATCGTGCGGCTGTAACCGGCCAGACCATTGACCTGGCGCTTGGTTTTTCGCATAATATCATATTCGAACTGCCAAAGGAAATAAAGGCTTCTGCAACAGCTGAAAAAGGACAGAATCCACGCATCATCCTCGAGTCGAACGACAAGCAACTGCTGGGTGCAGTAGCTGCCAAGCTCAGGAGCCTGCGTAAACCGGAGCCTTACAAGGGTAAAGGTGTTCGCTACTCTGATGAGATCGTTCGTCGTAAGGCTGGTAAGTCTGCAGGTAAGTAATCCGGTGGCCCCGCATTGGGGCCGGCTGGCGATAGATAAAATTATTTTGGCCCCTTTAATACATTTCGTTTTCGCGGAAATGGGGTTAACACCGGTAGCCTTCTGTATTAAGAAGAGCCCGTAAAAAAGAGAGATAAGATGTCACAAGATGCAAAAGTAGTTCGCCGTCAGAAATTGCGCTGGCGTATTCGTGCCAGGGTACAAGGCACAGCCACCAAGCCACGGATGTCGGTATTCCGCAGCAACAACGATATATATGTGCAGCTCATAGACGACAACTCAGGTACTACCCTGGCTGCCGCTAGCTCACGTGAGAAGGCTATCGTAGCTGTAGCAGGCAATAAGGTTATCAAGTCGGCTGAAGTGGGTAAGAGCGTAGCTCAGAAAGCAAAGGCTCTGGGCATCGATACTTGTGTGTTCGACCGTGGTGGTTACCTGTACCATGGCCGTGTGAAAGCTGTGGCTGATGGCGCACGCGAAGGAGGTTTGAAATTCTAATTTTTAGCCGGGGCTTCGGGCGCGGCAGAAACAAAAATAAATACTAAGTGTGATCTCTGGTCACACCATCTAATAAAACAAATATGGCGAATACACAGAACAATCGCATTAAAGGCGGAGACCTGGAACTCCATGAAAAAGTTGTTGCAATCAACCGCGTGGTGAAGACCACAAAAGGTGGCCGCGCATTCAGCTTTTCAGCACTGGTAGTGGTAGGTAATGGCGCCGGCGTTGTAGGTCATGGACTGGGCAAGGCCAAAGAAGTGCAGGAGGCCATCACCAAGGGCATTGACGATGCGAAAAAGAACCTGATAAAGGTACCTGTAATGCATGGCACTATACCTCACGAGCAGCTTGCCAAAGAGGGCGCCGCTAAGGTGATGATCAGGCCGGCAGCACATGGTACGGGTGTAATAGCAGGGGGCAGCATGCGTGCTGTGCTTGAAGCTGCTGGCATCACCGACGTACTCTCTAAGTCGCTGGGTTCTGCCAATCCGCACAATGTGGTGAAAGCTACATTTGCTGCGCTGAGCATGCTCCGTGAGCCAATCAAAGTAGCCCGCGACCGCAACATTAACCTGAAGAAAGTGTTCAACGGGTAGTCTGTTGGGGATTAGGAATTGGGAATTTGGTATTGGGATTTTTTAGAGAGGATTACTTCCCGATAGTTTTTGATTTTTGACTTTTGATTTTTGAATTGATTATTATGTCTAAGATAAAAATAACACAGGTGAAAAGCGGCATTGACCGCATGGAGCGTCAGAGGCGTACGCTCAAGGCTCTTGGCCTTCGCCGCATGCTGCATACTGTTGAGGTTGAAGCTACGCCGCAGATCCTTGGTATGGTGAGAGCCGTACACCACCTGGTGAAAGTGGAAGAAGTAAAATAATTAGTTTAACTGATTTGCGAGCGGTTACACATTCCGCGCAAGTTCAAAAATTGTAACATATGCAACTGCACAATCTGAAACCTGCAGAAGGTTCGACCCAGAAAGTAAAACGTATAGGCCGCGGTGAAGGTAGCGGACATGGTGGAACAGCTACCAAGGGTACCAAGGGCCAGCAGGCACGTACCGGCAGCAAGACCAAGAGAGGCCACGAAGGTGGTCAGATGCCATTGCAGCGCCGCATGCCAAAGCGCGGATTCATCAATCCTTTCCGTGTAGAATACAAAGTATTTAACCTCGGTCAGATAGACCACCTGGTAGAAAAATACGAACTTACGGAATTCACACCGGATACGTTGTATGTCAATGGACTCATCAGCCGCACTGATCTTGTGAAGATCCTGGGCACTGGCGAGATCAAGACCAACATTCCCTTTAAGGTAAACGCAGCGAGCGCAAAAGCCAAGGATGCTATAACAGCAGCAGGTGCTACGATAGAGATACTATCGTAGGTCTGTTTTTTTGGTAAAGTGGCTGTTTTGTCGTTTATTCGCATTTCATTTTTTGACTAACTACAGTTCCTGTGAAGAAATTTATTGATAAACTGAAGGACATCTGGAGCATTGACGAACTTCGCAAGCGCATAGTGTACACTTTTATACTGGTGGCCGTCTATCGCGCTGGTTGTTACATTGCATTGCCTGGAATCAACCCTACCCGCCTCAGTGATGGTAATGGCCCCGGTGGAATCCTGGGCATACTGAATATGTTTGCCGGCGGCGCATTTAGCCGCGCATCTATTTTTGCTCTTGGTGTCATGCCTTATATCTCTGCATCTATCTTTATGCAGCTTGCAGGCATAGTGATACCGCAGGTAGCCAAGTTGCAGAAGGAAGACAGTGGCAGGCGAAAGATCAACCAATACACACGCTATCTCACGGTAATTGTTACAGCATTCCAGGCGAGCGCATATGTTGCATATCTCCGCTCTCCTTCGTATGCGCAGGCACTTGCTCCCGATTACAGTCCATATATGTTCTGGCTGTCAACCATCATCGTACTTACTGCGGGAACGCTGTTTGTGATGTGGCTTGGTGAGAAGATCACGGATCGTGGCATTGGTAACGGTACATCGCTGATCATCATGGTGGGTATCCTCGCACGCTTCCCGCACTCTATAGTGCAGGAGTTCAGCGCGAAGAACCTCGGTGGCGGCGGCGGTCTCCTGATCTTCCTGATAGAGCTGGCTATACTTATCGCGGTTATCATCGGTCTTATACTGCTCACGCAGGGTGTACGTAAGATACCGCTGAATTATGCCCGCCGTATCATAGGCAGCACCAACGCGGCCAAAGAAGTAAGCGGCGCACGTGATTTCATACCATTGAAGGTGAACTCTGCGGGTGTTATGCCTATCATCTTTGCGCAGGCAATGATGTTCATACCAACCATATTCACCAGCTTCGCTACCAATGAGAAAGCTGCGGGTTTTGTGCATTCACTGTCTGATCCCCGTTCTTTGTGGTACAACATTATCTATGCTATAATGGTTATTGCGTTCACTTACTTCTACACGGCGTTGATCTTCAACCCGACAGAAATGGCTGATAACCTTAAGCGCAACAACAGCTTTATACCAGGCGTGAAGCCCGGTGAGACAACTGCTAACTACATTGCTACCATCATGGACCGCATCACGCTGCCAGGCGCATGTTTCCTGGCGCTTGCAGGCATCCTTCCCGGCCTTGCTACATTGCTGGGTGTAACCAGCGGTTTTGCATCGTTCTTCGGCGGTACGTCTATGCTGATTGGTGTGGGTGTAATTCTCGATACGCTGCAGCAGGTAGAGAGCTACCTCCTGATGAACCATTACGATGGCCTGATGAAGACCGGCAGGATCACGGGACGTACTACGCCCGCGACACCTACGCGCGCATCTGCTTAATTTTTTACCAGGGGCTAAGACCTATTCACACGCAAAGTGTGCAGGTTTTAGCCCCTGATTTTTTTGATACAGAATGATACATATAAGGAGCAAGGAAGAGATTGAACTGATCCGTCAAAGCGCTTTAATGGTTTCTGCCACCTTAACCGAGGTGGCAAAATTTTTAAAGCCCGGTATCACCACTAAGTCTATCGATGAGATGGCTGAGGCCTTTATCCGGGACAATGGTGGCATACCCTCGTTCAAAGGATACCATGGTTTCCCGGCTTCGTTGTGCATCTCTGTAAATGATGTGGTGGTGCATGGCTTTCCCAGCCAGTATGAGTTGAAAGATGGCGATATCATTTCTGTGGACTGCGGCTTTTACAAGAACGGCTATCACGGTGACTCGGCATATACTTTTGCCATAGGCAATGTGCGCCCCGAAGTGCTGAAGTTGCTTAAGGTGACGAAAGAAGCAGTATTTCGCGGTGTGGCACAGGCCAAGGACCACAACAGGGTGGGTGATATTTCTTTTGCCGTTGAAAACTTTACGTCTCGCGAAAATGGCTATGGGGTGGTGCGGGAACTAGTAGGGCATGGTGTGGGTAAGGAACTGCACGAAGATCCCCAGGTGCCCAACAATGGCAAGCGTGGCGATGGTAAGAAACTGAAGGAAGGAATGGTGCTGGCGATAGAACCCATGATAAACCTGGGCAGGCGCGATGTATATACCCTCGATGATGGGTGGACAGTAGTGACCAAGGACAGGCAGCCATCGGCGCACTTTGAGCATACCACGGCAGTAAGAAAGCATACAGGTGAGCCGCTATCCAGCTTTGCACCTATAGAGGCTGCCGAAACCGCCAATGCAGAACTTAACAGCAGCTACTACAACCTGCAGCCGGTAGTGGTTTCGTAATATTTTCAATCTAATCCAATGGTTACAAAAGAGGTTTTCGAACAGGCAGTGGCGGAGAGCAAGCAACTGACGAGCCGGCCAGATAATAATACGCTCCTTCTTCTTTATAGCCTCTACAAGCAAGCTACCGAAGGAGATGTGAAAGGCGATGCGCCATCAAATCCATTCGATTTTGTAGCCAAGGCCAAGTACAACGCCTGGGAAAAACTAAAGGGCACAACTGCTGAGAACGCCATGCAGCAATATGTGGACCTTGTGGCTAAGCTGAAGAGCTAGTCAAGTGGGATTGTTACCTTCCTTTCATCTTCAAGTATTTGCATGAGTGCCAGTTCTTCGGCATTATAGCTGCTATTTCCGGTATTCACACCGTTAAAATAACGCGATAAGGTTGCGTTGCTAAAGTGGTTGATAATAACGGGGTGTATGTAATAGTTGCGGCATACGGTGCGGGTATTACCCAGCTTCCCGGCCACTTCGTCTATTGCGGCGATCATGCTTTTCTTCCGGTCCCCTTCTTCTTCACATTCCCGTTTCCTGAAGGCCTCAAGGGCATGCAGTGTGCCTTCCCACGTTCTGAAATCTTTGGCTGTGAACCGGCCTCCGCTGATATCCCGGATATAGTCATTGAGCATACCTGAGTCCACAGAATGGCGATTGCCATCTGCATCAAGGTATTGGAAAAGTTCTTTTCCCGGCAGGTCGCGGCAGTTCTTCACTATACGGGCAAGCCGCCTGTCTTTAAGGGAAATATTGTGTTGAACTCCCTTCTTGCCCATAAAGTGAAACTGAACTGTATTGCCGGTTAATGATACATGCTTGTCCTTCAGAGTGGTAAGGCCGAAGGAGCCATAGAGCTTTTCGTACTGGCTGTTGCCTGTTCGGATCCCCGTCATCTGTATGATGGAAACAATGGCTGCAAGCACCTTTTCGGGTGGCAAGCCGGCGAGGTGGAGGTGCTCATCTATTTTTTGCCTGATGGCCGGGAGTGCCTTTCCAAATTCATAAAGGTGGGAGAACTTTGTTTGCTGGCGCAATATATTCCAAAGCGAGTGGTAGCGGTACTGCTTGCGGTTGCGGGCATCGAGGCCGGTGGCCTGGAGGTGACCATTTTCTTTGGCGCATATCCATACATTTCGCCATGCCGGAGGCACGGCCAGCTTCCTGATGCGCAGAAGCGTAAGCTCATCTGCCACCGGCTTATTATTGTAGCAATAAAGAAACTCACCGTTCCGGTATTCCCTCGTTATTCCCGGATCGGCATCGGTAACATATACGAGGTCAATGGTTTTGGCACAGGCTTCCGTATCTTCGAACAGAGAGACTAGTTTCCTCCTGGTGAGATTTATTTCCTTCATCGGGCTCAAACAACTACATATCAGCATCGGTGGCATAATAATTTCATGCCAGTTGATTAAAAATCAGATTTATTGTATGAAGACGGCTTTGGTGATAGGGGCGACAGGTCTGGTGGGTAGCCAATTGGTGCAGTTGCTGCTGAAAGATACCCGGATAGAGATTGTGAAGATATTTGTGAGGCGATCACCGGGTATTACTGATAAAAAGCTGGAAGAATATATAGTAAACTTCGACGATGATGGCTGGAGAAAGCTGCTTACGGGAGATGTGCTGTACTCGGCATTGGGCACCACCCTTAAGGTGGCGGGTAGCAAGGAGGAGCAGTACAAGATTGATTATACCTCCCAATACCAGACCGCAAAGCATGCCGCCGACAATGGGGTGGCAACCTACGTACTTGTCTCGGCGGCAGGCTCGGATGCGCACTCGCCGCTCTTCTATTCACGCATGAAGGGGGAACTGGAGCGCGATGTGAAAAAGCTGCCATTTGAGACCATACACATTGTGCGGCCGGGTATGCTGGCCGGCGTGCGGCAGGAAGTGAGGACGGGGGAAAAACTGGGGATAAAGATCATGTCGGTAATAGGGAGGCTGCCCGGACTGAGTAAGCTAAAACCGATACAGGGCGAAGAGGTAGCCAGGGCCATGATCAATGCATCGTTCAGGCACGTGGTCGGCATTCACACTTACACGCTTGACGAGGTCCACAAACTGGCTGAACGAACCAATGTGGTTGCGGCCACTGCGTGATAACAAAGCTCAAAATTCCAGAAACGATTCAAAGCATAAAAAAAGTCGAAAGTAAAGAACTGGTAACAGCTTTCTACTTTCGACTAAAGACTTTTGACTAAGCGGATTAAGCCTTGATAGCCGCTATACCCGGCAACTCCTTTCCTTCGAAATACTCCAGCAGCGCACCGCCGCCGGTGGATACATAGCTCACCTTATCGGCATAGCCGAACTTATTCACGGCAGCAACGCTGTCACCGCCGCCAACCAGCGAAAATGCGCCCTTGGCGGTAGCATCGGCCACAGCCTCAGCAATGGCTCTTGTGCCATGCTGGAATTTATCCATTTCAAACACGCCCATAGGGCCGTTCCACAGTATGGTCTTTGATTCGCCGATGATCTTCTTGAACTGCTCTATGGCCATCTGGCCGATGTCAAGTGCCATCCAACCCTCTGGTACCTCTACGCTAAGGGCTGAGGAGCTTTGCGCATCGGCTGCAAACTTATCAGCAATGATGCTGTCGGCCGGCAGATGGATGCAAACGCCCTTGTCCTGGGCCTTTTTAAGCAGCTCCAGCGCCGTATCCAGGCGGTCGTCTTCGCAGAGCGAGTTACCGATCTGGCCGCCCTCTGCCTTGAAGAACGTATACGCCATGCCCCCGCCAATGATGATGTCGGTGGCGCGGTCCAGCAGGTTTTCGATGATCAGTATTTTGTCCGATACTTTGGCGCCGCCGATGATGGCCGTGAATGGCTTCTGATTGTTGTGCAGTACCTGTTCAGCAGCTTTTACCTCGCCCTCCATCAGCAACCCGAACATTTTCTTATCTCCGGGGAAGAACTGGGCTATTACCTCCGTGGATGCATGCGCGCGGTGGGCCGTGCCGAAAGCGTCATTTACATACACGTCGCCCAGTTTGGAGAGCTTTTCAGCAAAGTCTTTATCGCCTTTTTCCTCCTGCTTGTAGTACCGGAGGTTTTCGAGAAGCAGTATTTGTCCTGGCTGCAGTGATGCGGCTTTGGTTACGGCGTCGCCGCTGATACAGTCATCAGCAAACTGCACATCACTGTCCAGCATGCCGGAGAGATAGGCAGCCACGGGCTTAAGCGAGAAGTCGGCCAGCGTGAGGTGTGGCTTCTTTTCTATGTCTTTAAGAGGGCGGCCCCAGTGGCTCATCAGCACCACGCTGCCACCGTCAGCAAGCACCTTGTTGATGGTCGGCAATGCCGCGCGGATGCGGGTATCATCGGTTATCGTGCCGTTCTTGATAGGCACATTAAAATCTACGCGGATCAGCGCCCTTTGGCCTGCGAAATTGTGGGAGGAAAAAGTGGACATCATTAATATTTTAACTTATTTCGACAAAATAGTTTTCGGGATTCGTTAGTTTCTCAACTGCAATAGGTAAGTACTTGATCAATATGTCTCATAACTCCTTATTAGAAAGATTTCCGGCGGTGATCCATATTATTTTTGGAGGAGGTTTCTTCCTTAAGACTAACTCCACAAAATCTTCATCTTTCGGAATAATGATCACATTTTTTGGCTCTTGCCTGGCTTTCGAGAATATCTCCGCATCTTCTGCGGCAAGGAAATCCATATTGAAAACATGCCTGGATTCTACTCCAAAGTCGGACTGAAGCCAATCTGAAGTTTTTGGATGTAAATTAGCATCGATCCAATAGGCAAAATCACTAAGCTGCATGCAGGCGTGGATGATTTAATTTCTGGGCAGCATAATATAGACAAGCTTGAATGTCCTTCTCTTCGAGGTAGGGAAAGTCTTCGAGTATCTCAGTCACCGTCATGCCACTTGCTAACATTTCCAGAACATCAACCACCCTGAAACGCATCCCCCGGATAATCGCTTTTCCTCCGAATATGCCGGGATTATAGGTAATTCGGTCCAGCAAAGTATCTAATTCAACCTGGCTCATTTTCTCAATTTCCTGTAAAATTACAAAAAGCCTTCCAAAGAAGGCTTTTTGTAAATACAATTAAAGATGACTTACATGCTTATCAGCCCCGCAAAATACTTCACAGTACGCACAAGCTGGCTTACATAGCTCATTTCGTTGTCGTACCAGCTCACCGTCTTTACCAGTTGGGTATCGCCCACGGTCATTACACGCGTCTGGGTGGCATCGAACAGGGAGCCGAAGTGTGTGCCGATGATATCGCTGCTCACTATTTCGTCTTCTGTGTAGCCGTAGCTTTCGTTGGATGCGGCCTTCATAGCTGCATTGATCTCTTCAACGGTAGTCTTCTTGCTGAGGATAACGGTAAGCTCTGTGAGGGAGCCTGTAACCGTTGGCACGCGCTGCGCGCTGCCATCCAGCTTGCCTTTCAGCTCAGGCAGCACCAGGCCGATAGCCTTTGCTGCGCCGGTAGAATTAGGCACAATGTTCTCCGCTGCTGCACGTGCGCGGCGAAGGTCACCCTTGGGGTGGGGTGCGTCCAGCGTATTCTGGTCGTTGGTGTATGCGTGTACGGTGAGCATAAGGCCGGTAACGATGCCATAAGAATCGTTGAGCACCTTAGCCATAGGCGCCAGGCAGTTGGTAGTGCAGCTTGCGCAGCTGATCACAGTTTCGCTGCCATCAAGGATGCTGTGGTTCACGTTGAATACAACTGTCTTCAGGTCGCCGGTAGCGGGTGCAGAGATCACAACACGCTTTGCGCCTGCCTTCAGATGCGCTTCAGCTTTTTCGCGGTCTGTAAAGAAACCGGTACACTCCAGCACCACATCCACATCATGCTGACCCCATGGGATCTGTGCGGGGTCTTTCTGGGCATATATCTTGATTTCTTTGCCTTCTACAGAGATGGCATTTTCAGAATGGGTAACAGCCTGTCCGAAACGGCCCTGGGCGGTATCGTACTTCAGCAGGTGTGCCAGTACGTTTGGCTTGGTAAGATCATTGATTGCTACTACTTCAATGCCTTCCATATTGTATATCTGGCGGAAAGCAAGACGGCCGATACGGCCAAAGCCATTGATGGCGACTTTTACTGTATTCATTTTTGAAGATTAATTAAAGAACATTTTAAAAAAGTGGCGCAAAGGTACTGATTTTAAAATTCAAAATTCAATTAAGTCTGGCTGCTAATGCCTGCAATACCTAAATAGCATCATTAATCGCAATTTTTCTTTAATGGTTTCGTGGCCTTTAAGCGATTCGTAATCTTGCACTCGCGTTAATAACGATTACTGCAATTTGAAAACCTGGTTGGAAAATGGTAGCGTTTCAGGGATTTTGATAACATTAAACTCGTGGTTGGTTGCGTGATGACAATTGTTGCAGGTATTTGTCAGCAGCACAAAGCTGCTTTTGAATGACTGCGGATTTTTGTGTTGTATTGCATTGGTCAGGCTGTCGAGTGCGGGCGCGATCATCGGGAGTGATTTTACTTCTGGCCTGTCGCTGGCATATTGTTTGATTGCCTCAACAGCTTCTTTTATTTCGCCCATTTCAAAATCAGCCAGTTTCCAGTTTTGGGCTTCACCGGCAAACCACAGTTTTTCATGATGCACCTGGATGCCCGACATAAATTCCCCCAGACCGGGCTTATAGGCTTTGTCGAGCCTGCTCTGCATGCTGTCAATCTTTGCCTGCAATTGCTGGGTAGAATCCTTTTGCTGACCACAGGCAGCAAGCAGTACAAGTGCTGCAATAATGATTGTCTGCTTCATCGTTTAGACGAATTTGGAAAACGGACTCTTTTTGCCACCCTCCCTTACAGGTTCTTCATAATAAAGTCGGTCATGCGCTCATAGAGTTGGTAGCGGGTGAGGCCACCAGATATGCCGTGGGCCTTGTCGGGATAATATTCGCTTTCGAACTGCTTGCCCGCATTGATGAGGGCTTCAGTGAGCATCACGGAGTTCTGGAAGTGCACATTGTCATCGGCAGTGCCATGTATAAGCA